>ENA-ORXM01000393-ORXM01000393.1-marine-metagenome-genome-assembly--contig:-NODE-393-length-80464-cov-4.986105_pt1 | contig 80464 bp, 67 predicted proteins | sample MGYA00237867_ERZ511480 | MGnify/ENA primary metagenome ERZ511480 (study PRJEB26309, sample SAMN06266103) | marine metagenome | isolation source: Algal blade | place: United Kingdom:Sidmouth, United...
ACTGATGAAGGAGCAGGCATACGACACTATGAATTGTATGCATCCGAAAATAATGAGGACTACTTCTTCTATGGTCTAGCTACGGATGATACCCTATATGTAGATGTCAATCTAGGAAGCAATTATGATTTTTATAGTGTTGCAGTGGATAGTGTTGGAAATAAGGAAGAGACACCAACAGCATCTGAATTATCAGTATTTGTCAGCTCTATAGATGAAGCATCAAGCTTGCAGTGGAAGTACTTTCCTAACCCTGTCAATGGCACTTTGTTTTTAGAAAACATTGATGGTAAGGCCCAAGTAAATAGGATAGAAATCATAAATAGTTTTGGCGAGCGAATAGAGCAGCTTACACCTAGAACTAATAATACTGTTATAGAAATTCGTACAAATGACTTATTGCCAGGAGCCTACTTATTAAAAGTAGAAACTGATCGAGGTTTTTCTGTAATGAAATTTCTCAAATTATAAACAGCGCTTATTCATAATAATGAATTCACTATTATGAAAAACAAAGTTTACAACATATACAAACAAAGCTGTCAATTTAAGATCATTGCCAGCATTGTTTGTATATTTGGTTATTGATTTTGGAAATCAGCGATATATTCGTCCAGTCGTCATCCAATAAGGAAATAGAAACCTTGTTTATGGTTATCTAAATAAATCTACCTTAAATCCTATCCCGCCATGAGACCTCCATCAACAACATGCTGGCAACCAGTGATATATTTACTTTCGGCTGAAGCTAAGAATAGTGCCATCTGACCAATTTCTTCAGATTCGCCATAACGTCCAAATGGAACACTCGATTCAAAACCTTCTTTTGCTTGAGTAGCATCTTCAGGCGATATTTGCTTTTCAATACTTCGCATCATTCTATTGTTAATAGGACCTGGGTGAATTGTATTTACTCTAATGTTTCTGGATGCATTTTCAAGTGCGGCTACACGCATAATTCCTATAACGGCATGCTTACTCGTGGTATAGGCCCCTAGTCCGGGAAAACCTTTTAACCCTGCAACAGATGAAGTAATAATAACACTTCCATTTTCCTTCATTTTAGGAATAATTATTTTACAATCCAGCCAGACTCCTTTTACATTAGTGTTCATTATTTTTTCATATGCATCGTCCGGATATTCTGAAATTGGTGCATACACACCTTCTATGCCTGCATTACTAAACAAAATGTCAATTTGACCAAATTGTTTAAGTGTCTTCTCACAATATCTTTCAGTATCTTCTTGCTTGGAAACATCGGCTACACAATAGGATACGTTATTCGCTGTCAGTTCTTTTTGAGCATTTATAAGTTCTTGTTCATCAATATCCACCAGCATAATATTGGCTCCTTCTTGCAAAAATAACTTCGCAGTAGCAAATCCTATTCCTCCTGATTCGCCTGTGATGATTGCAGTTTTATTTTCTAATCTTTTCATACTAATTTTATATTTGTTTTGCTTCGTTTAATTATTTACAATGTTAAGTCATAGCATTTTGGAAACGCTTGTATTAAATTAATGTGAGGTATGATTTATATCATCTTCCAGTTAAGAAAAAAGAAGCTAATTTTGTTAAGATGTTAATAATCAAATATTGATAACGCATCAAATTTATTATATAATGGGATGAATTGATTTATTGAAGTATTATAAACTTAAAAAGATGAAAGAAAACATTGGAATTTGGATCGACAAAAGTATTTCAATTACAGTTCAGAAATATATGCACAATCGGGATTGGATTTTTGTAATAACATAAAGCATCAGCAATGACCATCACCCAAAAAGAAGCCACAAAATATTACGATAGATTTTCCAAGGTTTATGATCTGATATCATCAAAGGCATATTATCATAAAGCAAGAAATTATGCAGTATTAGAATTAGAATTAATATCAGGACAGACCATCTTGAATCTTCCCGTTGGCACAGGACAAAATTTTGAATATTTCCAAAAGCATCTGAATAATTCAGGACTAATCTTGGGCGTTGATTTATCAGAAGGTATGCTAAGGGAGGCAAAGAAAAAAGTAATAAAAAATAATTGGGAAAATATAGAATTACATATTGGCAATGCTAACCAAATAGATCAAAACTGGCTGAATCAATTACAGATAAAAGATCTAAAAGTAGACGCCGTACTTTGCGACTTAGGATTGTCTGGGTTTCCGAATTGGGAAAACGTTATTGACAATATGCTATCTATTTTAAAGCCCAATGGGAGAATAGTCATTATGGATTGGTATATAGAGCAGTCAAGTCTTCGGGGATCATTCATAAAATGGATAGGAAAAGGAGAAGTGGATAGACCAATTTGGCAATACTTAAAAGAACGAGTTGATAATTTTAAATTAGAGCATTCATTTAACAGAGGTGGTGTTTTCGTTGCTTCAGGAAATAAAAGAAAATAGAATAGTTATGATTTTATCAGATTACAAGAACCCAATTGTGAAGAACAAAGCGGAAGAATTGATCCGAAATAGCGAGTCTCTGGAAGATAAAATAAGTGCCATTTTTTATTACGTCAGGGATGATATAAAATTTGCTTTTCCAAAAGAGGGGGATTTAGTTCAAGCATCTCAAACTATTAAATACGGTTATGGGCAATGTAATACAAAGGCAACCCTTTTTTTGGCACTATGCAAAGCCTTAGGCATTCATGCCAGGATTCATTTTTCATTAATTGAAAAAGATATTCAAAGGGGCTTGTTTTCAGGAATCGCTTTTTGGCTAATGCCAAAAGAAATTTCTCATAGTTGGATTGAAATTGAAATGAATGGAGAATGGCTAAAGATTGATGCCTTTATTAATGATGCGGCATTTTATAAAGCAGGAAAAAAGGAATTGAAAAAGAATAATTGGGATGTAGGCTATTCGATTGCTTGTTCTAAAAATGATTCAAGCATAGAATTAGATTTTGAGAATGAAAAGTTTGTGCAGATGGATGCAGTAACGGAAGACCATGGTATTTATGACGAGCCAATGGATTATTTTAATAGTTCAAGATACAAAAATCGACCCAATGCTTTTAAGCTTTTTATGTATAAATTATTAATTGGGGGAATTAATGAGAAGGTAGAGGAACTTCGTTCTTCTGTTAATTAATATTATAAGTAAAAAGAAAATTGTAGATGTGAAAATAGCATTCTAAATAGTCTCGCTCATAATTTATTATTTGAAGACAAGTATTTTAAAAGTAGTTCGTAAAGCGAAAGAAATGGAAGAAGGGAATTAATATCTTTTACTTATTGAGTCAGGTATTGGAAGATTATTTGGACTTTATGGACTTTCTATAAATGAACTTGGTTGTGAATACACAGCATCAGATTTAATTGGTTTGGGCTTGACAAAAAAAAACTAAGAACACAAATCAAAAATAAAATTGATGTCAATTGACTCGCAAGGTCTCTCATTACCCAGCACAAGTTTAATAAAATTCTACTAGTGGTTGGTCTTTGATTACAATCATAATGAGACATGACTATTATCAATAATAGATTCAAGTATTATATAGAAATTGGATTCAAATAAAACATCCCTTCAAACAAAAACCAATAGGATGTTTTTCTAAATAATACTATTATGAAGAAGACAATTTATCTAACAACAATATTCATACTTGTTAGCCTCTCAGGGTTCAGTCAAAACAAGCTATCTAATACAAAAACATTCAATAATTACAAATTTTCTGTGTTTACTACTTACTTATCATTTAGTAATTTTGGTAAATCAGAAACCAATACGCAGCACTACGAAATTCAAGCTCGCTATCACCTTTCGGAAAAGGATGCTGTAGGTATTAAAGCTGCTATTTGGAAATTATTTGCTCCAATGGGGATTCCAATTTGGGATGATCAATTTTTAGAGGAGGGATCTTTTTATCCTGGGAGAATTAGAGAAACAGGAGTTGGTATTACCTATCAACGTAAGCTTTGGAAGGGTCTTTTTTCAACCTTAGAAATTCTCCCTTTGAAGACCACATATTTAGATGAGTTTGATACTCAAATAGGTAGCGGGTTTAAATTATACAATTCCTACCATCTAGGCTATCATATACCTCTATTTAAAAAAGGTCGATTTTTTATTGAACCTCAACTACATATAAACCATTGGATTGTCAACACCAATGTACCGCAAGCTTTCAAAGATGAGGAAGTCAAATGGAACAAATATTTTTTAATTGAACCTAACCTTTATCTGGGAATAAAATTCTAAAATGAAAGCAATAGTTTATACAGAATATGGTGCGCCTGATGTTCTAAAATTGCAAGACGTAGAGAAGCCATATCCGAAAGACAATGAAGTTCTTATTAGAGTTCAAGCTGTTTCAGTAAATTACGGGGATATTTCTGCCCGTAATTTTAAAAACATTACTCCAAGAGAATTTCATATGCCATTTCTTTTTTGGATACTTGCCAGATTAAGTTTTGGTTTCAGTAAACCTAAGAGAAAAATACTTGGAAATACCTTTTCAGGAGAAATTGAGGCAATTGGAAAAGACGCAAAAAATTTCAATAAGGGGGAACAAGTTTTTGGTTATGTAGGAGAAGAAATGGGCGCTTATGCAGAATATCTTTGCATGTCCGATAATGGGATATTAGTGGCTAAACCTACAAACATGAGCTATGAAGAGGCTGCTGTTGTACCATATGGAGCACTTATGGCTTTCGATTTATTGAAAAAAGTAAATATCCTCAAAGGACAAAAAGTACTCATCAACGGAGCTTCCGGAAGCATAGGGTCTGCAGCTGTTCAACTTGCAAAGCATTTTTTTGGGGCAGCAGTTACAGGAGTATGTGGCACACCAAGAATAGAATTTGTAAAAAATCTGGGAGCAAGCAAAGTAATAGATTACAAAAAAGAAAATTTTACAAAAAGTGGAGAGAAATATGATCTCATTTTCGACATTTTGGGAAAGGGATCTTATTCGTTATTCAAACAATCGTTACAACAAAACGGAATTTATTTTTCAGTAAGTTTTAAGACTAAAAAACTACTGCAAATGATTTGGACATCAGTAACAGGAGGCAAGAAAGTTTTTTGTGCCCTTGCAGCTCCAAAAAAGGAAGATTTAGTATTAATAAAAAAGCTTATTGAAGATGGAAAAATGAAATCAATAATTGATAAAAGTTTTCCACTGGAACAAACTGCCGAAGCCCATAGATATGTTGAAGCGGGAAAGAGGAAGGGGAGTGTAGTAATAGTACTTTAGAATAAATGGACTTGGTTAAAATTAAAAATCATAGACATTGAGTACAACGTTAAATAATGCTGGGTGCTATTTCGCAATATATTATTATCCGTGTTTAAATATGCTGCGAATGCAGAACTTATCTATTTTGCGAACTTCTGAAATTACAAAGTAGTCTTGCCAATAGATTAATAATGAAGTAATCTTATCATCTATCCTTCATTGTATAAATTAAAATTATGGACGTCTTTTGGCTATCAAGATTTATAATTTGATAGACTATTTACGTAACTAATTACAATCATTCCAAAAAGTGATCTTTGTCATAAAAAGATTATGAAGTAAAAAATAAATTTGCATTAAGAATAATCATTTTAATATTTTAAAATAAATACTATTTATGAAAAACATAAAAATAATAGCTAGTCTCTTAATTGTATTCGCCATCGCCTCATTGGTTGGTTGTAATAAGGATGCAGAGCCGGGAACACTTAATATATCCTTTGATCATATGGTAGGATCCGATCCATTAGAATTGGAAGACAAGGCATATCAATCTCTTGCTGGTCATCCATTTTATATCTATCGTTTAAAGTATTATGTTTCTGAAATTGCGTTACATACAGCAGGTGGAACAAGTGTTGAATTTGATAATATCCATTACCGAGATATTGCAGATGAGAATTCTAGTGTATTAGAATTAGGAGCAATACCCGCTGGAAATTATAACCGATTGACTTTTACTTTTGGATTGAATGAAATCATTAACGTTGATGGTGGTTTACCCAATACGCAGACCAATGTAAATATGGAATGGCCAATACCTGGTGACCAAGGTTATCATTATATGAAGTTTGAAGGGAAATATGATTTGAATGGAACAGGAGCATTAAAGAATTTTAATCTACACACTGGAGCGACTATGGGTAATCAAAACTACATTGAAATTTCTTTGCCTATCACAATGGTGAATGTGGATGGAAATGATTTGTCTGTTAAGCTAGAAATGGATTTAATGGAATGGCTACAAAATCCGAATGTCTATGATTTTGAAGAATTTGGCGCAATGATTATGATGAATCAAAATGCTCAAGCAATTTTAAAAGAGAACGGACAATCGGTGTTTAGTATCTCCGACGTATTGACTAATTAATAATGGGAACCTAATGATTGTAGATTGTGTTTGCAAAGAATTCTGGCAGATATAAAAGACAATCTTTATCATGGATTGAGGGTAATAATAGGAACTTTAAAAAGGTGCAAATGAATCGTAATGGTATTTTTATACTAGGATTGGTTATGTTTTTTATCATAGTGGCTTGTAAGAAAAACAATCCAATTAATGAACCGCCTGATGTAGAAGTTTATGTTCCGACACCGTATGATTTACAGCTACCTGATAATTTTTTAATAGCTACGACTCCTGAGGATAATCCACTAACCATAGAAGGCGTGGAGTTGGGTAGAATGTTGTTTTATGATCCTATTTTGTCAGGTGACAATACCCAGTCATGTTCATCTTGTCACCAACAAGAACATTCTTTTACGGATTCCGACCAATTTAGTAAAGGTATTGATGGTTCGATAGGCACTCGAAATTCTATGCAAATCACCAATATAATGTGGACGGAAAAACTATTCTGGGATGGAAGGGCAATCGGATTAGAACAGCAGGCATTAGAGCCAGTAGAAAACCCTATTGAGATGCACGAAATTTGGGTTAATGCCATCGATGAAATAACCAACCACGAGGACTACCCAACATTGTTTCTTCAAGCTTTCGAACAAAAAGAAATAACCAAGGAATTAGTAGCCAAAGCGATCGCTCAATTTGAGCGAACATTAATTTCTAAAGATTCCAAATATGATAAGATAATTGCACCAGGAGGGGGTATTTTTTTTACAGATCAAGAATTAAACGGTTTTGATATCTTTAATACGGAAAAAGGGGATTGTTTTCATTGTCACGGTAGCATTTTATTTACTGATAATACCTTTCATAATAATGGTCTGGATTCATCCCATCTAGATGAGGGATTAGCAATAATTACTAGTGAAGACAGCGATATTGGAAAGTTCAAAACACCAACTTTGAGAAATATTGCTTTGACTGCTCCGTATATGCATGACGGCCGATTTCAAACTTTAGAAGAAGTAATAGATTTTTATAGTGAAGGCTTAAAAAATTCTAGCACTATTGATCCTTTGATGAAGAATGTAGAACATGGTGGGATTCAGTTGACAGATGATGAAAAACAGGATTTATTAGCTTTTTTGCATACACTTACAGATACTGTTTTCATCAACAATCCAGATTTTTCTAGTCCCTTTTGAATAGTTTTATTTAATTTTATTAAAATTAGTTCTTCATAGATCAAAAAAATTGGACTTCTTACAATTACTGGTTTAATTAATTATTTCATAAAACAAAATTAATCAAAATTGAAAACGGTCATTGAATTCTTAAAGGATGAGGATTATCGAAAATTGTTGTATTCAAGTTTTTTTATGCTTTCAGTAGGAAGTGTTTTTTACCATTTTGTTGAAGGTTGGTCGTGGATTGATTCCATTTACTTTTCGTTTATTTCTCTTACTACAGTGGGATTTGGGGACATTACTCCTCATACAGATTTGGGGAAAGTATTTACAATCTTTTACTTAACTGTTGGTATTGGTTTGATCTTGTCGTTCATTGATATTCTCTTTAAGCATTACTCTAATCACGAAACTAAGAGTAAGCATCTATAATTAGTTTTAAGCAATGAAAATTACATTAACCAAAGGAGAAAAAATTGTGCTCACAAGCCAGAATTATTGCGCCAGAAAGAAATCATTTTTGTTCTAATCAAAGGAAGGCATTTCATCAAAATTGCTTGCGCTTACATTGTTTAAATATATCTCTTTTGTTGCTTGTAAAAGAGCTTTATTGGCATTGTAGATCTCTCTGTTGACATTCAAGATTGTCGATGTGTCAATTTCTCCAAGTTTACCATTTTGAACTTGCTGATAGCTTTTTTCAAGAAAACTATCATATTGAATTTTGTTTTTCTTTTTTAAATATGCAATTTCTTCAAACAGCGTATTTTGATTTTTTGAATCGAATATTTTGAATAGATCAAAATACATCATCTGCTGATGAATTTTTAAAGTGGCAACAAGTTTTAGAATATCCTCATTTACGGAACGCTCAAAATTTTTAAAGTTATGGTTAATGTCCTTAACAGTTTTTGCAGAAGTCATAGCATATCTTGTAGCTAAGATCAACTGATTTAAACGACTAGATGAATCCCTGTCTAGTTTTTGATTTTGGATATCTAGATAGAATGCAATGAGTTCTCCTTCTAATTCCTTTATAGTTTCATATTGTTGAGATATGTTTTTTTCGTTAATATCTGAGTATAGTTTATTCGAACCTTGAAATGGGACTGAATCAATCCCAATAATTCTTAAGTGAAATTGAAATACTCTTTTGAGTAAATGAACAACCTCTTGATTTAACGCCTCAATGGCTTCATCTGGAACCTCAATTGGAACATTTTTAATAAACTGATTAACATGTTTTTCTTCTTGAGTGAATCTTCTAGAAAGGAATCTTGAAAATAATTTTATAAAAGGAAAGAATACAATAATTCCTAATAAATTAAAAATGCTGTGAAATGCAACTAGAGATATTAATGGACTTTTCACATTCAATGTATAGGTTATGAAATTTATTAAGGGGTACAGTAAAATTAGTCCTATAAGACCTGTAAGTACATTAAATAGAAAATGACTTAAGGCGACTCTTCTTTTTCCAGCACTACCTGCCATCGAGCCAAAGATTGTTGTAATAGTTGTTCCTAAATCTGATCCGATAATCATAGCTGCGGCAAAAGGGAATGTTATGATATTTGCGCTGAGCGCAGAAAGAACAATTACCATCGTGGCAGAGCTAGATTGTATAATTGCAGTAATAATAAAACCTATAATGAATAATAAATAGGGTCCATAAACTAAAAATGGTGATAAATCAATCTGATCAGCTAATAATACAATACTTGATTTCATAAATTCAAGACCCATAAATAAAAAACCAAGCCCTGCAATAAATTGAGCCGTTCTAAATACCTTTTCCTTATTTGTAAAGAACACCATGCCCAATCCACCTATTGCTAAAAAGGGCAAAGCAAAATTTTCTATATCCACCTCAAATCCAAAAATAGCCACTACCCAGCCTGTAAAAGTAGTTCCGAGGTTTGAACCAATAATAACTCCTACAGCATTTTGTAGTTCAATTATCCCAGTTCCAACAAAAGCAAGAACCATAAGACTAACTATAGAACTACTTTGCAAAACTGCAGTAACTGCAGTTCCTCCAACAATAGCCTTAAACGGGCTGGAAGTATATTTTCTTAGGAAAGATTTGAATGAGCGACCAGCAAGTTCTGATAATGCATGCTCTATCATTTGCATACCTAACATAAATACTCCTAGGCCTGCAAGGAATTTCCAAAAGTTAAATTGATCTATCACAATGTAGTTGCTTTGGGCTATACTTAATTATAAACAAAAGTATTCATCTTTTTGCATAAGAATGCATAGATTTTACGCCTGGGCTGCAAGTTCTCCTTCAGAGAATTGTTGATAAGCATGCAAGGCCTCACAGCCATACACTACAGAAGGGCCTCCTCCCATCATAACGGCCACGCCAATTGTCTCTGCTATTTCTTCTTTACTTGCTCCTGCTACTATTGCATCATGGGTATGATAAGAAATACAGCCATCACAACGACTAGCAATTGAAATTCCTAAAGCTATTAACTCTTTTGACTTTGCACTTAATTTACCACTGGAACAAGCAGATTCGTGCAATTTTCCAAAGGAATCCATTGTTTGTGGGATTGCAGTACCCAAATCATTCATAAGCCTTCTTAGTTCATGGTAGAGAGCAGCGTGATCTTTCATTTTTTTTTTTTTAGTGATTAATGGATTAGTAACATTTTCTTTATGTAGATATGCTCAAGGCAAAATAAATCTAAAGCAAATTGTTGCGAAAGATTAATCTTCGAATGTAAAACTATAGTTTTTAATTTTTGGCGAATATGATTTTAATCATGGCGTATATTGATTTTGATCTTATTTATTGAATTCGTTAAATCACAATTTTACATTGCAAAATAAATTTGATGAATAAGCCTTTGCTAAAAGTTTTCGATAGTGATTTACAATATCTAGATGGTCCAAACTCTAGAGGTTCTGAATTCAACTTTATATTCAAAGTGTCCATGCAATTGTTAAAAGGATTTAGAAAATTACATTTTGTTGGGCCTTGTATCACCGTTTTTGGATCAGCTAGAACTGAAGAATGCAACGAGGATTACAAATTAGCTATGGGAGTAGGGAAAGAAATCGCAAAGATGGGATTTACAACCATGACAGGAGGAGGTCCAGGAATCATGGAAGCTGCAAATCGCGGAGCCTTTCAAAATGGCGGCTTTTCTGTAGGTTGTACCATTAAACTACCAGAAGAACAAAGCTTCAATAAATTCATGAACAAGTTTGTTTCGCTAGATTATTTTTTTGTTCGAAAAGTTTTATTACTCAAATACTCGTATGCTTTTATTGTGATGCCTGGAGGCTTTGGGACTCTAGATGAATTGTTCGAAACAGCAACTTTAATACAAACAGGGATTATACAAAATTTTCCAATTGTTGTGTTTGACAAAGAATACTTTAATCCGATCAGGAAATTAATTGATGACATGATAGTCAATAAAACTATTTCTAGAAGTGATAAAAAACTAATATTGTTTACGGATGATCTTGAAGAAGGAATGCAGCATATTAAGAAATATATCTCAAGAAATTATTTAATAAAATCTAAAAAAAGCAAACCACTTTGGTGGCTTGGAGAATGATGATTTGACTTTGATGCAAGTTTCGAGGCACTCTTCTATTAACATAATAAAGAATTCAAATCATTCTGAGTTAATACAAATGTCTAACATTAAAATTTCTGATTATGAAAGTAATAAAAAAGAATAAGGAACTTAAAGACTATGGTTTTAAAGAAAACGGGACATTTTATTGGTGGGCATCTTGGTATGCTGAAATACTTGGATATAGTAGTTTGAATAGTTTAAAACCTAGCATAAGGAAGGCTCAAAATATATGTTTGAAAATTGGTTTGCCGCATGAAGAGAACTTCATACCAAGCCAAAACGAAAAGCGCAAAGATATCAAGCTAACAAAATTTGCTTGTTTCCTGATTGCCTTGCAAGCTGATGATAAAAAACCAATTGTAAAAAGAGCAAGAAATTATTTCTTAAATCAATTAGAAGAAGTAAATTTTCTGCTAAAAGACCAGGAGTATATAAAAAGATTAAGTGCCAGAGAAGATATGAAAAACCTAAACATTGAATTGGCTAAATCTGCTAGGAGTGCTCAAGTAAAAGATTTCCGTTTTTTTGCCAACGAAGGTTATATTGGTCTCTATAATATGACAATGGCTGAATTAAGAGCCTATAGAGGTGTTGATGAAAAAGCCAATTTGAATGACTTCATGAGTCTCACAGAATTGTCGGCTAATATTTTTAGAATTACTATGACAAAAGAAAGGCTAAAACGTCTTAGGAACACGAATGAAGAAAAAGCTGCCCGCGAGCATTGGAAGATAGCCTCGCAAATTCGATCTATGGTAAAAGAGAATACTGGTATTTATCCGGAAGATCTAGTCTTGAAAAAGAATATTAAACTACTACAAAAGAGGCTTAAACTGGCCCAAGTAGAATTAAATAAAGTCGTAGACCTTTTAGCGTAAAATGCTTTGTATAAGAAGAATAGATTGATTGATACTTAATCAAAATAGTCGGTATTATTCCTAATCAAAAATATAATTTACATGAATATAAGTTCATTCCACCAGGAGACGAAAGAAGTAGATGTCAAAGCAATATTTCAAGATATAAGTGGAACTACTTTATCTATTCAAATTTTGGCAGGTGCGCGTTTTGACAAGCACCAAACAAAGATTCCTGCAGTGCTACTTTGTCTAAAAGGACATGCAAAATATGAGGATGAAAATGGGCATATTGAATTTCTTAATTCAGGAGACTTTATGGATATAAAAATTAATCTCACTCATTGGATTGATGCAATTGAAACGTGTCAATTAATCTTATTTAAATGATTGGAAAAAGCTATGATTTGATAAAATATTCTAATAACTTTTTTAATAATAATATTCATGGTAAAGCATTTTGTACGATTCTTGCGAGATATTTTATTTGGCCAAAGACGGAAAGTAGAAAACTTAGACCCATTACATTTTTTTCGCCAACTATCAGAAAATGACCAAACTGTTTTGTTAGATGTAAGGAGCCCTGTAGAAGTTGCTCAATCTAAAATTGAAGGGGCATTAAATATTGATATATTAAACGCCAACTTCCACTCAAAAATAGAAAAGCTTGATAGGTCCAAAAATTACTTCGTATATTGCAAATCTGGGCGAAGAAGTAAGCAAGCCTGTAAATTGATGAACCGAATCGGAATTTCAAACACGGTCAATCTTAAAGGCGGTATCCTAGCATGGGAGGCCGCAAATTTACCGGTAATGCTAAGTTAAGGCAAAACAGGTATAAGTTTTTATTTTCAATAAATTTTAAAAAACCATTCGGCCAGAGCAGATCCTTATAAAGGATATCAATTCTTGTTTGATAATCGACTGATTGAATTTAATCATCCTTTTTAATGACTTTCTTCATTTAAATTTTAGCTATCCTGCTTTAACTTACAGCTATTAAAAAATAGTAAGTGAGTAATAAAAGGAAAATAAATAAATCAGTATTGGTCTTTGTACTTGGGGTCTTTTTAATTGGATTTTCATTTTGGTATAGGACGACATATTCTATGAGAATAGTAAAAAGTTTTGAAGTGAATACTTCTGAAATGCCTATAGATTTATTAGTTGCAACACAAGGTTCCCTTTTTAAGGATAGCTTGTTAAGTAATATAATCTCAGCCTTTAAAGATCGGGCATATGTCAAAGTAATTGACGTTAATCAAATCCAAGAAGAGGATGTTTTAAAATGGGATGCAATTTGCATAATGCATACTTTTGAATATTGGAAACCGCCTGCTTCCATAGAAAAGTTTTTTAGATCAAATCCAAATCTTGATCATGTTGTTGTTTTTACCAGTTCTGGTAATGGCAATTACAAGATGGATGAAGTTGATGCGATTACTGGTGCTTCGATAATTGAGGAAGTGACAACCATTTCTACAGAAATTAATACTCAGCTCGAGACAATTATTAATAAAAATCTTAAATAAAATCAGATAATCTGTGCAATAAGTATGCTAGTACAATCAAAATGAAGAAAAATGGAAATTGAAAAGTATATTCTGTTGATAACTTTCATGGTTATCAATATATTTAATAGAAATTGCTACGCTCAGGAAGAGAAAATGATATTGTGGGAATTGGCGCAAGAAAAACAAGAGGTTGTTGATGTATTGGTTTTGTATCCTGAAGAAACTAGAAAAACAATTTTGGAAGCTACCTTGCACCCTGAAGTACTTGCTAAACTAAATATTATACAAATAAAGACTAGTAACAATTTTAAAAGCATTGTGGATGAATTGAGTGAGCAAGATCAAATTGCTATATGGGACTTGACTAGATATCCTAACTTAATCAGTTCTCTTGCGAAAATAAAACCTGCTTCAAATTTGGATTGGGATAAACTTTTAATTGATTATCCTTCTACTATTCACAATCGTGCTATAGCTGTCCACCAAAATATTTTTCCAATCTTAGAAGAAATAAACAAACTTAATGATGCAGCAGCTCTTGCTTTTAAAAATGTAATGGAGAAGTATTCAGTCGAAACTAAAATAGTTTTTGAAGATTTAATAGACTTGCCAGAGGTACTCGATGTACTTACGAATAATATAAATCTAACCATTTTAATTGGTGATGTTTATGAGGATGACCCCCAATGGTTATTGCGTAAAACAGACAGTTTGAGTTTGGTAGTGGCTCGAGAAAACGCTTTGGAATTTGAAGAATGGGAGAAAAATTTGAGTGAAAATCCAGAGCTGATTACAGATCTAGAGGAGAGCGTGGAAGCGTATAAAGAGGAGAATACATTCGATGATGATTATTATGATTATGAAGACGAGCAGACCCGTTCTTACCATGATGCTCATTCTCACTTTCATTATTCCTTTTGGTTCAGTTATCCATACTGGTATACCTATCCTAGGTGGAGATGTTATCCAAACTATTATGATTGGGGTTTTTACTATCATGCAAATGGACCAATTGTATTTATTGGATTTCCTTCCTATCATTTTACTCATTGGTATTTTCATCATCCGCATCATCATTCTCACTGGCCAAATTTGTCTGCACAATATGTTTATCACGCTAGAAGACCAAATGCAAGAAGAACCAGTATAAATGCGTCTGTTGAAAATTGGCAGAGAGAGAATAATCAAATTGTGAATGAGGATTGGTTAAAAAAAGATGACAAACTGAGTCGTCGATTTGAAGAGTTTGGAAGAATGGAGACGGAACGACAAAAGTACAATACAACACATCCTAAAAGTAAAATGAATCAACAACAATTTGCTGCAAAAAACAAAAGGAATTACCCGCAAACTTCTAAGGTGATAAAAAGGGGTACTGATGAGAAATCACAAAAAGAAAATAAAAAAGTTGTACTGCCAAATAGGAAAATAGAAACAAGGAAAAAAATTGTTCCTAGAAAGGAGCAAGATAAGACAAAGATTGACGTACATCGCAAGAAAAACATTCAGAAAAGAGTGCCTAAACCAAAAGCGAATCCGAGGACAAATAGAGGGGTAGAGTATCATAAAAATAAATGGGAAAAGACTTCTAAATCAACGTATAAAAGAAAAAGACCACAAACACAGCCATCAAGACAAAAAATTAATACTTCAGAAAAGAAGATAAAAACCTCAACGAAAAAGAGAAGAGCAAATTAATATTTGATAATGGTTTAAACGATATTGTGACTTCGACTTTTTTTCTTCACTTGGCATATATTTAATATGTATGACCCAGGGAAGTTTTTCAATCAGATAATTATTATCGATTAATTTTATGAAGTAGCAATACTTCTATGAAATTGATCTTTTAATGCACTATAAGCAGCACGATAATCTTCCATACGAGCTCGAACTTTATCATGACCTTCATTTATTATTTTGTCAAGTTGGCCATTTGCATTGATATTATTTTGCATATTTTCAATATGCTTTTTGATTGTTTTTTTCAAATTGTTACTAACGTGTCTATGTTCTAAGAATTCCATGATTAAATCGCCTAAAGGCTCTGTTTGTTCCTTTTCTCTGATAGCAATCAAATGCAAAATGCGATTTTCATAGATAGACATTTCTTTTAATGCAAATTTAAGTTCAAGAAGCCACAGTGTATGGTCAAACTCAACATTTTCTAATTTTTCACTTGAAGCACTCATATTTGTTTTATTAAGTGGAAAGAATTTATTTATATCTAAAGCTAAAGTTAAATCAATCGTCTATCGCTGATAAATTTTACCTTTTCAACTGAGTTTCATCATCGCTCGTTATTCCCTTTTTGTTCTATTTTTATATTTGAATAAGCATGTATAATTGAGGGTAGAATTCTGTAAAACTCAAGTAAATTCGAGGAATCGATGCTATTATGGACCAAGTAAAAAAATCAGTAAATCAATATTTTCAATCCCTTGCAAGTTTCTTGGATGAAGTAGGGAGTATTTCAAAATTTGCTTTTCGGTTTTTTAGGCAGGCTTTAAGTCGCCCATTTGAGTTTAAAGAACTACTTAGACAGAGCTACAAGATTGGCTACCAATCATTATTATTAGTCTTGACCACTGGCTTCATAATGGGTTTGGTTTTGACTTTGCAAATAAGACCGACTATGGCAGATTTTGGTGCGGGATCATATATGCCAGGCATGATAGGAATTGCGATTGTAAGAGAAATTGCACCAGTTGTAACTGCTCTGATTTGTGCGGGCAAGATAGGGTCAGGTATTGGAGCGGAATTAGGTTCTATGAAAGTGACAGAACAAATAGATGCCATGGAAGTATCTGGTACCAATCCTTTTAAGTACTTAGTTGTTTCAAGAATTTGGGCTTGTACTTTGATGCTTCCACTATTGGTTATAGTGGCAGATGCAGTTGGTTTATGGGGCGCTTTCATTGTTGAAAATATAAAAGGCGATGTTAGTTTTACGCTATTTTTTAATGAGGTATTTAGTAAATTAGTTTACGGTGATTTGGTACCAGCTACGATTAAGTCTTTCTTCTTTGGATTTGCCATTGGCTTGGTCGGCTGCTATAAAGGGTATACTTCAAAGAAAGGAACTGCTGGGGTAGGGCGTGCAGCTAACACTGCTGTTGTTATTTCATCTCTTTTGCTATTTGTCATTGATTTTATTGCAGTTTTATTAGCAGATATATTTTATGAAATCTAATTCAAAAATAGACATATTAAATTCGAATGCGATTGAATTTCAACAATCAAATGACACTGTTGAACCCTTGTTGTATTTAAAAAATGTCCGAAAAAGTTTTGGAGATAATGAAGTTTTAAAAGGTATCAATCTCGCATTATATCCAAATGAGAATTTAGTAATTGTAGGAAAATCTGGTTCAGGAAAATCCGTCTTAATTAAGTGTTTAGTCAAGTTAGTAGAAATTGATGAAGGTGAAGTAGTGGTACTTGGAAAATCTATACCAGATTTAATGCGAAAGGAACTGGATCAAATTAGGACTGAAGTTGGGTTTTTGTTTCAAGGCTCTGCACTCTATGACTCAATGACAGTTAGAGAGAATTTAAGGTTTCCATTAAGACGCCATAGTGACCGGATGAAAGGAAAAGATGAACATGTTCTAATTTGTGAAGCCTTGGAAAGTGTTGGATTATTGCATGCCATTGATCTAATGCCAGTAGAATTATCTGGAGGAATGAAAAGAAGAGTTGCTTTAGCAAGGACAATAATTTTACAGCCAAAAATTATTTTATATGATGAGCCCACCTCTGGGCTTGATCCAATTACTGCAAATGAGATTATTAACCTTATCCTAAAAATACAACGAGATTTTAAAACTTCCTCAATAATAATTACACATGATATGGATTGTGCACGAGTGATTTCTAATAGGATGATTATACTTCAGGATGGTATTAATTACCAAGAAGGAACTTATCAAGAATTGGCTCAGTCAAAAGATCCGAAGGTGAAAGCATTTTTTAAAGAAACCAAAAAGATATTAGAATGAATAAAGAAAAATTAAGCAACATCAAATTAGGACTGTTTGTAATCATTTCTAGTTTCTTATTAATCTTTGGTATATATAATATTGGAAATAAACAAAACATTTTTGGATCTACCTTTACGATTAGTACTGTTTTTAAAGATGGTAAGGGACTTAAAACTGGAAACAATGTCAGATATGCAGGAATAAATATAGGTAGCATTGACGATCTTAAGTTACTTGATGATTCAACGGTTCAAGTCGTAATGGTTTTAGAAAAAGATAAGCAAGCTTATATCAAGAAAGATGCTGTAGCTACCATTGGTTCTGATGGCTTGGTTGGGAATATGATAATAAGTATTAGTCCAGGCAAAGGTAATTTGCCAACGGTTGTAGAAAATGACATCATACCTTCGTTCACTCAACTAAGCACAAATGACATGATGGGGCAAGTAGGCCTTGTCTTGGGCAATGTAGAATTATTGACTGCAAATCTATTAGAAGTAACAGAGAAAATAAATAAAGGACAAGGAACTATGGCAACCTTGCTTAATGATGAAAGCATGGGAGAACAATTAAAAAATACATTAACTCTTCTTAACAATAGTGCCGCAAATATCGAGTCTCTTTCTTTAGAATTTCAAAAAGGAATGACTGACTTTAATGAAGGTAATGGAAATCTTGCCTTTCTCCTAAAAGACAACAGTTTAGAAGAACAAATGGAAAAAATTCCTGCTGTTTTGGATTCGTTTATGAATACTGAAATTCATCCCATGATGTCCAGTTTAAATGAGTCAAGCAAACAAATAGAATTGACTACTAATGCATTGAATAGTCTAATAAATGAAATAGATCCAAATGAAGGTTTGGTTGGAGCTATATTAAAGGACTCAACCAATGTGAATGAATTTGAACAAATTCTTTTAAATCTTAATAGGGGAACAGAAAATTTTAATGAAAATATGGAAGCATTAAAAAGTAATTTCCTGTTAAGGAAATATTTTAAGAAGAAAGCTAAAAAGGAAAAGCAAATAAAGCAATTAGGATAGTTAGCTAATCTTTTATATCATTTGAAATAACAATGTGCGCATCCAAAGCAATACCTCCATGTTCATCAATAACAAATGGATTGATATCTATTTCAGAAATCTGAGGCAGATCTATCAGCAAGTAAGAAAAACGAACTAAGATTTCTGCTAATAAATTCAAATTAACAGAAGGCATACCTCTATATCCATTTAGGATTTTCACAAATTTTGTATTATTTATTAGTTGCAAAGCTGAAGTTTGGTTTAATGGGGGCATACCTATTTTAGTATCTTTAAAATACTCGACTAAAACGCCACCATGCCCAAAAACTACAATTGGTCCAAAGATAGGATCTCTTTTGCCACCAATTAATAATTCATACTTTTTGCTAATCATTTGCTCAATTCTAATGCCATCAATTTTTGCTTGTGGATAATGTTTTCTAGCTGATGATAAGATTTTTTCATAAGTGGAGTTTACTTCCGCTTCTGTTTTTATTTGAAGAGCAACTCCACCCATATCAGTTTTGTGAGCGATGTCATGAGAAGCAATTTTCATTACAACAGGGAAGCCGATCTCTTTTGCAAAGTCTACCGCTTCTCTCTTTGTTTTTGTAACCTTTCCGGAAGGGACAGGGATGTCATAAAAAGCTAGAAGTTTTTTAGCCTCTTCTTCATTGAGCTGGTTGATTCCTTTGTCTTGTAATTCTTGAATATAAGCTTGAGCGGGATAATTTTTTTTATAACGGTTATGTTTGTCTGTCAACTGTTGCTGATTAAGCAATTTGATATTTTCAGCATATTCATTCATTTTTAAAAATACTTCTACAACTTCTTCTGGAAAGCGATAATTTGGTATTCTACCTTTTTCTAATATTTCTCTGGCCTCTTTCACATTTCCTTCACCCATCCAACAAGCGAGAATCGGTTTTTTATATTTTCGAGAAACCAGAAAATTAGCTACATCGGAAGGAGCGCTAATTGCTTGAGTTGTCATAATTACAATGATGGCATCTATCTGATCGTCTTGATTACAAGCTTCTAAAGCAACAGCATAACGATCAGTACCTGCATCTCCTAATACATCTATTGGATTTCCGTGACTCCAATGAGATGGAAGATTCTTGTTTAACACATCAATGGATGAATTCGAGAGTTTTGCAAGTTTGCCGCCTTTAGTGATTAGATGATCAGTAGCTAAAATACCTGGCCCTCCAGCATTGGTAATAATGCCTAAACGTTGGCCTTTGGGAATAGGCTGCATGGCAAGGGCTTGGGCGCAATCAAAAAGTTGTGAGATACTATGTACTTGTAGAACACCAACTTCTTGAAAGGCAGCCTCAAAAACTTCAATGTTACCAGCTAGTGATCCAGTATGTGAAAGAGAGGCTTTGGCACCTTCAACACTCTTTCCAGCCTTTAATACTATGATTGGTTTTTTAGAAGAGACTTTTTTTGCAGCCGCAAGAAAACTTTTTGGATCCTTCAAACTCTCCATATAGATAAGAATGCTTGAAGTGTTCTCATCTTCTCCAAAGTATTCGATAAGGTCATGAAAGGATACATCAAGCATGGAACCAATAGAAACAAAATGACTAAAACCTACACGTTGGTCAATAGACCAATCCAGAATGGCTGTACAAAGTGCGCCACTCTGAGAAATAAAAGCAATATTTCCTTTTAAGGTTTCATTCGTTGCAAAACTGGCGTTTAATCCTAGCGTGGGGTTTATAAATCCTAGGCAATTTGGGCCAATTATTCTCATCCCATATTTCTTTGAGATTTTTTCTATATCCTCGTAAAGTTTTTTTCCTTTTGTTCCAATTTCTTTAAATCCGGCTGAAATGATTACTATTCCTCTTATTCCTTTTTGACCACATTCTTCAAGAATATTACTTACGGTTTGAGCTGGGGTTGCAATTATAGCCAGATCTATGTTGTTGCCGATATCTAGAACTGATTTGTATGCCTTGAGTCCTTTGACATGAGAGCGCCTATGGTTCACAGGAAAAACTGCTCCTTTATAAGAAGTAGATAGCAAGTTTTTAATCAGCGCGTATCCAACAGATCCTTTTTGATCGGATGCTCCAACTAGAGCAATGCTTTTTGCGTGGAAGATAGCATCCAAAGCGGATGACCTTTTACCATGATTAGAAATTGATTGTATCTCCAAAGAAATGAAATATTTAGTGAATTAAGAGTTTCATGAAGCACATAAAGCTTTTGCCTCTGCTATTATCTTTTTACGCCTAACATCATTTAAGCCAATACTTGTTAATGCATTTGGGTTCTTGCAGAGTGTTTTGCATAAAATTATGTTTTTGCCTACAAGTTCTTTTTTTTCTCTATTAGTTATACTCGTCAGACATGTTATGGGGTGCAACGCATTGGTATCTATAAGTTCTTTTAAACTCGCTTTTTTTGGGTAATTCCAACCTATCAAATGTAAGCCAATACACCTACTATATTTTTGCGCATCCTTTGAAAATCTTGTATTTGTTATTATCCTAGCCGGATCTAATTGTTTGCTTCCATATGTTTTCTTCCAATTTGACTTAATGTCCAAATATCTGGAGTGGATGTATAAAGGAATTTTTACGCCAGTAATGTTGTATTCATCACTATGGAATTTGCATTCTACTAGAATCACTTGATTATTTTTTTCTGCAAACACATCAACTTCATGGTTTACACAGGTCCCCTTTAATATTTTACCAACTTTTACTTTGTATCCCTTGTGCAATAGTAACGCTGCTACATATTTTTCAAATGGATATCCAGATGGACCAATTTCCATTAATGCTTTCTTTAGTTTGTATTTTGCAGCTAAAGGTCTTGAACTTTTTCTTAATAAAGAAAAAGCCTTTTTATAAATTATTCTAGTGGATATGCCTGGGTACAATATTTGCTCAATTGCAGAAATTATTTCCTGAATTTTTTTTTCATTTGCGCCTGATTTCTTAAGAGAGCGTCTTAATTTTGCTTTCGAAAACTTTTCTTGATTGCCAGAGGATTTAGTAATCCAGATTTTTTTCTTCTTGTGCATGTTATTGAAATAGGAATTTTAGTTCACATTAAAATGTGCCTTAACCTCAGCAATAATCTGATTGCTGGTTAACTTTTGCGACGTGCTTACCGTAAGATTATCTTTAGAAATACTTTTTAAAAATTCCTTAAACTTTAATTTGGTTTGTCCTGGCCCAAAAAGATAAATTTCTTCTGTGTTTTTTAGTTTTTCTGATATTGAGGCAAAGTATCTTTTGAATTGTTGTTTTTTTCGTTCGAGGTATTTGCTTTCAGAAATTTTTTCCATAGGTCCATATGGTACCTTTGAGCGAGAACCACCTTTAGGATGATAATTTTCAAGATTTGAATCAATCTCTTCAGTAATACATTGCCCATTTTCTAAATAAACTAAAATAGCCTTAGAACCATCCAACCAAATCCCGCATTGTTTCATATTAGTGAATTTTTATTAGATCAAATTTATACATTAATCGTGGCTGATCAAATAATTAAAATCTCCTATAAAGATGATTAAAGTCACCTTCGAAAGCACTAAAACCTTTTACATTTGATTTGTAACTAAAATGAATTCAGGAAATTTATAAGTTATCAATTATAATTTGACACGATTTGTCATTCATTACCATCATCTGTTTTGAGAGTAAAAGCGTTTAAACACATGCTATATGAATCTAAAAGATTTAGAACTTACGCCAGGCCAATTAACCAAGGTTTATAAATCCAAAATATTAAATTCAAAAAAAACTTCTAAGAAGAACATCGAAACGCTTATTGGGCAACAAAAAGCAAGACGTGCATTGGAGTTTGGACTTGGAAACAAAACAAATGGTTTTAATATTTTCGTCTCAGGAGCTCCAGGTCTTGGTAAAAAAAGGTCGGTAGAGGTTTTTTTGCAAAAAATAGCTGCTTCTGAAGAATTACCCTATGATTGGTGTTACGTTAACAATTTTGACAATTTTTATTCACCTAATTATTTGAAATTACCAAAAGGACAAGGAAAATTATTTCGAAAAGAAATTAAAACATTTTTACTTGATCTTAAGATTGAGTTAAATAGAAAGATGAGTAGTAAAGGGTACCAATCTGCTAGAGAAGAATTACTCAAAGATTTGATTAAACAAGAGGAAAAGATCCTTAAGCCATTAAAGAATAAAGCCAAGAAAGAAAACTTTATAGTCGAAAACTACGAAAGTAAAATCAATGTACTCCCAGAAAAAGATGGTAGAGCTTTAACCAATGAAGAATTTTTAGGCTTAGATCAAAATGAAAAAAAACGGCTGCAATTAAAACAAGAAGATTTTAGATTCGAACTAACTATTGTTGCGGGTAAGTTAGAAGAATTACAATTGAAATACCATGAAAAAGCATTCCATCAAGAACAGAAGTATGGAGAAAATGTTATTGTCTTGACTTTAAAAAAACTGAATCAAAAATATAAAGACGAAAAAGATATTCTTGATTATCTTTTAAAACTGAAGTTAGACATTCTAGAAAACTTGCAAGAATTTATTAGTATAAGCAAAAATCTATTTCCCGTACAACAGGATCAATTTGTAGAAAATGAAGAAATACTTTACTCAAGGTATGATGTTAATGTAATCGTAGATCACTCTAATTCAAAAGCGGCTCCAATCGTATTTGAACAAAATCCAACTTATCAAAACTTATTTGGAAAAGTCGAAAGAGAAAGTTTAAATGGTGCCTTAATTACTAATTTTACCTTAATAAGAGAAGGGGCATTACATCGAGCTAATGGAGGATATCTTCTTCTACCTGTTGAAGAATTATTAAAAAATCACTTTGCATGGAAAAGTTTATTAAGAGCCTTAAAGAATAATGAAATTCAAATTGAAGAATTGTCAGATCAATTTGGTTTTCTTAGTACAAGAAGCCTTAAGCCTGAAGCAATACCATTGAATGTCCAAATAATCTTATTTGGTGAATCTATCTATTATCAATTGTTAATTCGAAATGATCCTGATTTTAAAAAATACTTCAAGGTTTTAGCTGCCTTTGATACAACTATGGTTGCTAATGCAGAAAATATCAATGATTTTATAAACCAGATTGAGAATAAAGCCTTAGAAGAAAATTTACTCCCCCTTGATCAAAATGGTAAGCTAAGATTGTTAACAATAAGTCATCGACTTGCTTCCAATCAAAATAGATTGTCTGGAAGACTAGAAGAAATTATGGACATCTATAGAGAGGCTCACCACTATGCCAAAGGAAGCCCTTGCGATTGTATTGATAATGTTTTGCTTGAAAAAGCGATTGATGAAATAAGACAAAGATCTAATCTTTACCAAGAGAAAATTCAAGAGATGGTAGCTTTAAATGAAATTTTAATAGAACTCGATGGATTTGAAATTGGTCAGATAAATGGCTTAGCAGTAGTTGGAAATAATGATACTTATTTTGGTAGACCAAATTGTATTACTGCCAATGTAAGCAAAGGGAAATCACAAATTATTGATATAGAGAGAGAAGTCAATCTAGGAGGCCCAATTCATTCGAAAGGAGTATTGATTATAAAAGGATTTTTGTCTGAATTATTTGGTCAGAATAAAGCTTTGAATTTAATTGTTCATTTGGCATTTGAGCAAAGCTATTCTGAAATAGAAGGAGATAGTGCCTCTAGCGCAGAATTGTTTGCTATTTTATCCGGACTAAGTCAGGTTCCGCTTAATCAAGGAATTGCAGTAACAGGTTCTGTCAACCAAAAAGGTTTTATGCAAGCGGTAGGTGGCATTAATGAAAAGATCGAAGGCTACTTTGAAATTTGTTTAGCTGAGGGTTTAACTGGGTCGCAAGGAGTTATTATACCCACGGCAAATGTCAAGCATTTGGTCTTAGGTAAAAATTTAATTAATAAAGTAAAAGAAAAAAAATTTCATATTTGGGCTATTTCTCATGTAGAAGAAGGTATAGAATTACTTACGGGTTTGAAAGCTGGGAATAAATCAATAAACCAAATTAATGGTAAGGTTTCTTTCGAGGTTGATTCTGTTTTTTACAAAGCTAATCAAAGACTAAACATGTTTGCCATAAAGGATGAGGCATCAACAACCGTAAAATCAAAAACCCAAATGACTAAATCATACCTAGAAAATGGAGAAATGTCTAGATGATCGATCTGCTTTTTATTTGTACTTTCATTTGAAACTTAAAAAGTTTATTAGCATTATTACATAACTATCTTTAAAACCAATGAGTCATACAATCTACAAGAGATTTTCCCCTTTTCTACTTTTGTTTATTTTCTTTTCTTGTGAAACAGAAAAGCAAAAGACTAAGCCGACTTTAGAAAAATTAGTCTTATCTGTTTATGGGTCAGTAATAATTCAACCAGAGGACTTATACCATGTTTATTCAGAATCTCCAGGCATCCTTGAGGAATTATTCATAGAAGAAGGAGATAAAGTAGATAAAGGGCAAGTAGTAGCAAAAATTAAATCTGCCAATCAAAACTTGAAAGTCAATAGTGCTCAAATAAATGCGGAATATGCTAATGAAAATTTGAAGTTTAATTCAGTAATATTAACATCAATTCTTGATGAAATAGGAACCATTAAAAGACAGATTATTAATGACTCATTATATTACTTTAAACAAAAACGATTATGGGATCAAGGAATTGGATCTAAATCTTCCTTAGACAGCAAGAAATTGCAATACGATTTATCCAAAGACAAACTAGCTTTAAGTCAGAAGAAATATGTTCAAACCAAACTAGATCTAGAAAATAAGTTTAAACTGAGCCAAAATTCATTAATGCAAGCTAAGACCTCTTTAAAAGATGTTACTATCATTTCCAAAAGTGAGGGTAAAATTTACGCACTGTACAAGAACAAAGGAGAATTGATCATGCCTCAGGAGGTACTTGCCCAAATAGGGCACAGAGATTCTTTTTATTTGGAAATCTTAATAGATGAAGTGGATATCGCTAAGGTTAAGCTTGGCCAAATAGTTTTAGTATCATTAGATGCGTATGCAAATAAAATATTTAAGGCTAAAGTAGATAGGATTTATCCCTTAAAAGATAACCGTACCCAAACTTTTAAAATCAAAGCTAAATTTATAAATCCGCCAAGTGCTTTATTTGCAGGTTTGGCTGGAGAGGCAAACATCATCACCATGGAGAAGAATGATGTTATCTCTATACCAATCGATTATTTAACTGATGGAAATAAAGTGCTCATTCAAGATGGCCAGTTAGAATTGAAAATTGGAGCAAGAAATATGAATCGTGTTGAAGTACTTGCTGGCCTAGATACTTCTACGATAATCCTAAAACCTGAAGTGGAATGAGGTCTCTAAAAGTTATATTAAGCATTACCAAAACGCATCTTGTAAGTAGAATTAAACAAACAAGTATTGCGGCATTAGGTGTTACTTTTGGGATTGGCACCTTTGTGATTTTAGTTAGCTTCATGACTGGTTTAAATGGATTATTGGATGGATTAATTTTAAATAGAACACCTCATATTCATATTTATAATGAAATTAAACCTACTGATGTGCAACCGATCGAAAGATCGAAAGATTTTATGGATGCATTCAATGTTGTAAGTTCAATTAAGCCTAAAACTAACCAATTAAAAATTCATAACGCTTTACCTTTAATCACTCAACTAAAAAAAGATAGAAGGGTAAAAGGGGTGACTCCACAAGTAGGGACACAAGTTTTTTATTCAGCGGGATCAATTGAACTAAACGGTATACTTAATGGTATAGAAGTCGAAGAAGAAGTACGGTTGTTTAATTTTAATGAATATGTAGTGAATGGAGATCCAATGGATTTGTTGAAGACGAATAATGGAATATTAATTGGTGCTGGTGTTGCAAAGAAGATGTCTGTTTCAATTGGTGGGCGTGTGCAAATAATTACTATTAATGGAGATGTCTTTCCCTTAAAGATTGTTGGTATCTTTCAGTCAGGTCTTGCTGAAATTGATAATATTCAAAGCTATGTCAGTTTAAAAACAGCTCAACAATTATTAGGAAAATCAACAAATTTTATTTCGGATATTAATGTCAAATTGCATGATATGGACTTAGCAGTACCTATGTCAAAAAATATTTCAAAACAATATAATTTGACAGCTATAGATATTAAAACAGCTAATGCACAATTTGAAACTGGAACAAATATCAGAAACCTGATTACTTATGCCGTTTCTATTACTTTGTTGATTGTTGCCGGATTTGGAATATACAATATTCTGAATATGCTCATTTATGAAAAGATGAATGACATTGCCATTTTGAAAGCAATAGGTTTTTCTGGAAGGGATGTGAAATTAATTTTCATCAGTCAGGCTATGATCATAGGTATAGTTGGAGGAATTTTAGGCCTGTTAATAGGTTATGGCGTTTCTGTTTTAATAGACCATACCCCCTTTGAAACAGAGGCTTTACCTACTATTGATACCTATCCTGTAAATTTCAATCCGTTGTTCTATGCTATTGCTATTGTTTTTGCAATAATATCAACATTCTTGGCGGGTTATCTGCCTTCCAAAAAAGCGCAATATATTGACCCTGTAGATATAATAAGAGGACAATAAAAATTTAATATGGAAAAAGTTTTAGAAACTAGGAATGTTAATAAGTACTTTAAAAAACCTGTTCTTTTTCATGTTTTAAAAGATATATCTTTTCATATCAATCAAGGGGAATTCGTTTCTATTATGGGGAAATCTGGGTGTGGTAAATCAACACTACTTTATATTTTATCAACGATGGATACCGATTTTGACGGGAAATTATTTTTGGGAGGCCACTTGCTATCCGGAAAGGATGCAGATGAATTAGCTAGAATTAGGAATGAAGAAATTGGCTTTGTTTTTCAGTTCCATTATTTATTATCTGAATTTTCAGTACTCGAAAATGTAATGCTTCCTGCTAAAAAATTAGCTAAAAAAAGTGTTGCTGAAATAAAAAGAGACGCTTTAGAGAAATTAGATCTTTTAGGCATTGTTGAACAAGCTTATAAAAAAGCTTCCATGATTTCTGGAGGGCAAAAGCAAAGAGTCGCAATTGCGAGGGCTTTAATTAATAATCCAAAAATAATCATGGGAGATGAACCTACTGGCAATTTAGATTCTAAGAATGCCGAAAACGTATTTAATATATTTAAGGAACTTAGCATCAAAGAACAACTCTCTTTACTTGTAGTAACCCATGATCTTGATTTTGCCAATAAAACGGATCGGATATTAATCATGGAAGATGGCAAGATGCTTTCTTAAGGCATGTTTTTTTTATTACATCTTTAATGTTTCTGTTTAGTGTGCCAGGTAAAATTCATTATTTTTTTGATTTTTAGACAAAGCGTTTATGTAATCCAAAAGTAGTGTAAAGTTCTCTTGACTCACTTTTTTTAATTCTGTTTTATTATTTGGTCTAGGCATAATTTCAATAGGTACAAAAAAAAAGGCTCATTAGATTAAGCCAATAATGAAAAAGGCAAATCAATGAACCATGCAGTGCAGTTTTACTTAATGTTTTATTCTTCAGCTTTTACACCACTTTTAAAAGTAGAATAAATATATATAGGGATGTCTAATTCACTTAATCGACTTTTTATAATTGGATAGACCTCATCCCAGTCCAAAGCACCGTAGCCAGTTGCTAATTTAGGAATAGCCAAACTTGTTATTTTTTCCTCTTTAACCATCTTGACTAGCTCTTTTAAAGCATGATTTACATTAGGCAAAGATGCTCTTCCAGGGTGCCCGTTCAATTGAGTTGCTGGCTCTTGAGTCATTAAATTTATGATCCTGATTCCACCAACACCGCCCCATATCCAAGCTTCTCCTGGTTTAGGATTTGTCAAGTGACAATAGTGCCTAAAGTCCTTTACCATGGAAGGGTAGTTTTTTCTTAAGCTTAGAGCTAGCCCTCTGTCAAAGTGATCCATTGGAGCAACTCCATGTGCTATTGCTTGAGCTTCAGTTTTTAATATATCTCCAGTTACTTCTTTTATCATCTTACGCATTTTTTTTGTAAGTAATTTTGTTTCTTTTCAAATATAAATTTGAGGTTATTTACTCCATAATTATATGATGAAGTTCAGTAGAGTACATGATAATTGTCACTATCAAATTAAGAGGTGATTTTACTTTTAGAATAAATTCAGAATAAGATGGCTTAATTATAATTGTTGAACAGTAAATGGGCAGATCTTTGCAGTAATATTCCGCTCCTTGATGTATACTATTTTCTTGACGTTGTAAGAGGATAAAGAGCGTTTAAAACCTTCCATGCTTGGCAATAGAATAAAGCAGACGAAAAGCTAGAATAGCTGAGATAACAAGTCCAAAAAAACCAATTGCTGAAATATTATAAATTTTTGGATCCAAATCAGCCATTATTACAATGGAAGAGGCAACTAAAAGAGCAACTATAATTAAAGTAAATGAAATCCTGTTCACTATAATGTCCATAGTATTATAAAGAGCATCCAAGCCTTTATGTTCAAATTCAATATGCAGTTTCCCTTCTTTTACTTTTCGAATGATTTCTCTTACGTCTTCAGGTAGTTCCTTCAACAGCAAACTACTTTCTTCAAAAGTTTTCAGGAGTTCCTTTTTTACCTGCTTGGGATTGTATTTTTTAATTAAAAGACGTTGAACATAGGGTCCAATATTTGCAATCATATCATAGTCCGGATCTAATTTTAGACCTACTCCTTCTATGATTATTAATGCTTTTAACAGAAGCAGAAGCTTTGAAGGAATTTTTATTTTATACTCGTAAAACAATGCATTAAGTCCTTTCATTGCTTCATTGCCATCTATATTTTCTAAGGAAACATCGGTATAGTTTCTCAAGAAATACATAACATCATATTCTAAATCTTTTTGCTTTTGCTTGTTTAGGCCTCTAGAAAATTTTAAGATTCCTTTTTTTAGTCCTTGCACATCTTGCTGGTACATAGCGAGGAGAATCCTAGCGAAATCAACTTTGTCAGTTTCTGTGACATACCCCATCATGCCATAGTCTATGAAAGCTATTCTGCCATCACTTAGAACAAAGATGTTACCTGGATGAGGATCTGCATGAAAAAAACCATGTTCAAAGACCTGTTCAAAATATAAGCCAATGCCCCGTAAGGTGAGATCCTTACCATTGATACCTAATTCTTTTAGTTTGTTTAAATCAGTAATTTTATATCCATCAATATATTCCATACAGATTATTTCGTCTGTACATAGTTCTTCATAAATGTCCGGAACATACACATCTTTGTTTTCAGAAAACATTCGCTTAAAATGTCTAACATTGTTTGCCTCCTTTTGAAAACTTAGTTCTTCTCTGATGCTGTCTTCAAACATCTTGACTAATTCGGCAGGATGGTATGCATTATATTTTGGGAAATAAGAATTTATTATAGAGACAATATTTTTTAGAATGGCAATATCGTTTTCTATAATTGATTTTATATGAGGCCTTTGTATTTTTAGAATTACTTCCTGACCCCCCTTGAGTCTAGCTCTATGAACTTGAGCAATAGAGGCTGATGCCAATGGTGAATCGTCAAAATATTCCAGAATTTCATTTATAGGTCTTGGAATTTCATCTTTAAGAATAGTTTTGATTTGATCTAAAGAAACAGGAGGGGCGTTATCTTGCAATTTAACTAGTTCTTCAATTAAATCTTCTGGTAATAGATCGGATCTGTTACTTGCAATTTGAGCAAATTTTATAAAAGTTGTCCCCAACTCTTCACAGACCAAACGAATACGTTCATACCGTGTAAATTGACTAATTTTTCTCCCATTTCGCTCTGGAACTAAAATGGTTTTTTGAGGCACCATCTTATTGAAAGGTGGATGAGATAGAATATCTTCGAAACCATATTTTACTAGGGTTGCAATGACCTTTTCATATCTCATCAACCTTGAAGTTCGCTTAGGTGTAATACTTTTTGTGTTCATTTTTAATTTGAAAGATCTGAAATAGCTCTTTTGAAATATTTAAAAGATTCAGAAATATCTTCCATAAAATTATCCAATTTTGAATGGTCTGTTTCTTCTTTTGATAATAATGATCTTACCTCAGTTAACTTTTCGGAAAAATCGGTTTTAATTCTGTCTACTCTTTGAGGGTCATCTTTATCATGCAATGCTAAATTTACCCGGTATGCATCCATCTTAGCCTTGAATCCATTCAAACTAGATTTCATTTCAGAATCCAAATTTGGATACTTCTCTTTTATGATCTCCTCAAGCTTGTATATAGATTTCAAAACACCTGTTTTGTAATTATCATATCCCTTTGCTTCAGTTGGTAGGCTTTGATTTAAATTAGATTCTAAATCCTCAGTAGCACTCAAGAAAGATCTTCTTGTAGCTGAACTAGGACTTCCAAAATCACTCAATTCGTTTTGTTGTTTTCGAATAAAGGTGGAAAGATTTTTTCTTTCAGCTTTAATTAAATCTCTTGCTTCAGCTTTTCCCAAAGCCATTTGAACTTCTAATTCTTCGGATAAAATCTTTAGATTCTTCATCTGATCTTTAACCTTATTCATTATTGCTTTTTCCATTATAAAATAATTTTGTGATTAAATAATTAATTAATTTTTTGAAAATACTGTTCAACCACTTATTTGCTATAAGTGAGTATCTTCGTATGTCCTTTTGTAATGTAAATTTCATTTATTTCCACTCTATTTAAAGATGTTTTTGTCACTTTATCAGATGATATTTGTCATCAGTTTGTTGGAGCATATCTTCTTGGACTGATAAATTTCATTTATAGCAATGATTAATATTGGTAAGCCAAAGTATTTGAAGTAGTAATTTTGTTGATACAAAACCAGGAACAGTAACTTCTTCAACGATACAAATATCATCCACGATGCGTAAAACAATTATTGTCAAAAATTTTTCGAATACAACTAATTTTGCTCCTTTGGATATTTTATGTTCCATTACTCCATAGAAGCCAGAACATTTTAAAGGTTCATAATTATAACACAGAACATGATTTCTTACTCCAAATAGAACCCACATGGATAATAAAAAGTATTTTTATTTTCACTTTTTTGCAATTATTATTGTACTTCTATTTTTTAGTCTTTTTTCTTGCAAAAAGCAAGCAGTAGCAAATAAAAGTAGTTTAAGTGTTGAAGAACACCTAAAACAAAATCCTCTTTATGTAAAAGTAGAATACGATTCAGCCAACCATTTTATTGAAATAGAAAATGATATTAATGTAAAAGGATATTTTGATTTTTTAGACAAAGAACTTTGTAGACTTGATTCCACATTAGATTATCAAATCAATGAACACATTTTAATAAACGCCAACCCTTGGATCATTGATAACTTGATTAATACGGATTATTACATAAGAAAGGATAAAGGAGAGTTTGTCTATAATCAATCACAAATGATTATTCTCAATAAGGGAGACAGTATAGTTGTACCTAATGCTGTTTGGGCAAGTATTATTAAAAAAGAATTTGAAAATACACTTATTGATATTAACATACCAGAGTTTACTTTACGGTTAATAATTGATGAGAAAGAAAAATTTAGTATTCCTATAAGAGTGGGTCGAGATGAAATAAAATATCTAGAGGTAATTGACAGAGAAGAAGATTTAAAAACAAAAATAGGAGAGGGGCACATTTTTAAAATAAATAGATTTCCACTTTATATCAATCCAGCTACAGGAAAGCATTATAAAACTACTAGAAGGGATGATAATAGAGTAACAAAATTACCTCAAATTCCTTTTCTACATCCTATTATCGAAGGACATAAATGGGGGCAACTCATACACCCAACCACGAATCCCAAAACTTTAGGAAAAGCTTATTCCAATGGCTGCATTGGTACTTCTGAAGCCGATGCCTGGAGACTATATTATCATGCACCTGTAGGGACTAAAATTAAAATCAGGTATGACCTTAATGGCAATATTGAAAATGAGAGCGAAGCGTCATTTGAAGATGTTTATAATTATTATAAATCAAAATAGTTTCACTTATAATTTTATTTAATGGTAAAGTGATCTCTTAAATTGTATTCTCTGATTTCGATTTTCAAGTAGGTTAAGAGGCAATAATTACCGTTAGCCAATATGAAGAAATATTTAAAGTTATTAAACTTTATTGCGAAAAAAATCTTTCATCACTCTTATTTGCAATTTAGCTGTATTAGGATGATAGACTTCTGCATTGAGCAACACCAAGCCATAGCCTAATAGTGAAAGTTTACAATCATTAATCAGCATTCCATCTATTTGGGTGTAAATTGGAATGAAGTGTTTCCTAAATTCAATCTCAGCTGTCCCGCAAACTTTCATCGCTTTTTGTACTGCACTCCTAATATCCGATGGGGATAGTCCTTCATTTAAGAGATCACTTGCAAGGTATTTCATCTGGCGACCAAAATAAATATCTCTAAAATTATTTAAAGGTTCTTCTTCTCCATACTTATTGTGAAAGAGTACTAGGTCCATATTTTACAAATTTTGGTTTATGATATTAATTAGTTGTTGCTTTGTTTTAACTCCCGATTCCTTCCAAACAACTTCTCCTTTTTTAAATAGAGCGAGCGTCGGAACGCCACGAACTTGATATTTCTTTGCTAAATTTTGATTCTTATCTATATCGATTTTGACAATACGGATTTTTCCTTCCACAGCTTTGAATAATTCCTTAATGATAGGGGCCATCATTTTGCATGGTCCACACCATTCGGCATGAAAATCTATGAGCACTGGTTTGTCTCCATTTATAAGTTTATTAAAATTACCCTTCATTAGTATTTGCTTTTTTAAAATGAAAATATATTTATATGGCTATTGCCCGTTTTTTCTTAGATTTTGTAACTCTTTAAATAGTTCTTCTTCCTTAGCAGTCAGATTTTTTGGCATTGATAAGTTTATTTTAATAAGAAGATTTCCATATTCTTTATCTTTTTTATATTTAGGCATACCCTTTCCTTTAAGTCGAAGGATCTTTCCTGTCTCGCTTCCTTTTGGTATTGGTATTTTTACAGAACCTGTCATTGTTGGCACTTCAATTATTCCACCTAAAATTGCAGTGTACAAATCTACATTTACCGTTGAAATTAAATCATTTCCTTCTCGTTGAAATAGATTATCTGGTAGGACTTTTAGAATAATAAATAAATCTCCTGTTACGTTTTTGTTTTCGCCAGCTAGACCTTTCCCTTTAAGCAGAAGTCTTTGACCATTGTAGGCACCTGGCTTTATGCTTATCCGCATTTTTTTTCCATTTAAATCAAAGGTTCTTTTGCTACCTCGATATGCTTCGAGTAGGGTGATTTCCATTTCGGCCTCTATACTTTGTCCTTTAGTACTTCTTTGCCGGCGTGCTTGGTTAGCAAAAGCTTCTTCATCAGCAGTGTCAGAAAACAAATCGAAGAAGCTAGAGTAGCCACTTTTTTCAAAAAAATCAGACGGGTCCCCTTCAAAAGTAAATCTTTGACCACTACTACTTCCTCCTCTTCGAGAACTTTGGTGAGTATGGGTTGAATTTGCGCGTTCTCTTTTATAAGCTTCTCTATTTGCCGTGAGAATGTCGTATTGCTTCCTTTTTTCAACATTTCCGATCACTTGATTAGCTTCATTTATTTCTTTAAACTTTTCTTCAGCTACTTTAGAACCTTGGTTTTTGTCAGGATGATGTTTAGCTGCTAATTTTCGATAAGCTTTTTTTATGTCCTTTTGAGTTGCATTTTTTTTTACACCCAGTATTTTATAATAATCTATATAATCCATATGTTGTTTGAGTAATGTGCTTTTAGATCCAATTGTGAATGTTATTCATCCAAATGGTTCTTTATTAAATAAGTACAAATAATGGTTTTTGCATAGGCTAAAATATCTTCTGTTTCTAGTGTAGTAACTTTCTTAATTTCTGCAATTTCATTTGAATCAAATTGTTGATTTACTGATAAATCAAATATAGTACGAATCAGTAAAGGCAATTTAATTAAGACTGATTCAATTTGCCGATGAATTTCTTGTGTGGTCCATGTTGCGCTTAGTTTTTCAATTAAGTCTTCCTCGGTATTAACAATAAAAACATCTTGTAAAGTATAATTTTGTTTGGAGTAAGAACTTCCATCTAGTTCTTCTATTAAGACTAAATCTCCACTTGCATCCCTGGTAAATACTTCCTCCATTGCTTCCCATTCAACTTTACTGTAGTCTTCAATATTTTTATAAAACATATTGTTAAAGTCCTCTTCTGTTATGATGTCTTCCAGTATTTCATCTGCTTTTGAAAATAACCAGCGATTAAAATCATTTGCTGTTAATTCTTGAATGTTATCGTAGGCTTGAATATAGAGTTCGTCTAGGAGGTCTTCTACTTTGTACTTTCCTTGAGGTAAGGTTTTGTTTTTAAGGGATGCTGTTAATTGACGATTAATGTATAACTTCACTTTAGGTAAAAGCTTCTCCATTAGGCCAGCGAAATCCTTTCGTCTATCCTCTTTTTTATATTTCTGTAAAACGTGTATTGTTTCTGAGATCCAAGTTCTAAATTCTATTGATTGATCATAATTGTAAATTAAATTTTCCATACCTATTTTTTCATTTAGTTTTGTAATCTATTTTCTTAACTGAGTAATTCTTTAAGTTTTGATCTGACTCATTATATAGAATAAAGGAGTTTGAAACTTTAGATTTTATTCCAATATAAAATAATTATTTTTTTCAATATTAGTTGTTTCTGGAATAAGATTTAATGACAGCTGTCAATATTCAGTATGATATCTATCAAAAAAACAGAATATGTTTTATAGAATATCGAAAAATTGATTTTGCGTCAGTGCAATAATTTTGAGCCATCATTAAATTATGTAATATTTCTAAACCACAGCAAGAATCTTATAAACTAGAAATAGTATGCAAAACAAGGCGGCTATTAATGGCAAAATGAACTTTCTATTGCTCCAGCATTTGAACTTTCCATAGTCGTGAAAAGCCAATTTAGACTGTGATAGATTGACTAAGACGAAAACACTGATTATAACATAACTAGTAGTGTTTGCAAGTTGAACTATTGGAATATAAATTGCCAAAATTGCAATCCCAATAGAAATGACGATTGTTGCTAAATAGGGTGTCTGAAATTTCTTATGAATTTGATAAAACATCTTTGGAGCACTGCTCCTCCCAGCTAGTCCGTAAAGCACTCTTGAGCCCATAATAATCTGTGCTAATACTCCATTAACTACGGCAATCAAACTGATTAGACTAATTAGATAAGCATAGCGTTGCCCTTTGTGTACTATTATTTCTGCCATGGGAGCATTGGTAGTAGAGAGTATATCATGTGGGAGTGCAAGAACAGCTACAATAGCAACTGCTATGTATAAAAAAAGAGCGATAACTAAACTGCCCATGATGGCGACTGGCATACTTTTTTTGGGATCTTTTGCTTCCTCTGCTATGTTTGCCAAATCCTCAAAACCAACAAAAGCGTAAAAGGCCAAGAATGCACCTTGGAATACCGCAAATACATCATAGCCTGGTGCCTTAAAAAACATCTTGGCAAACTGAGATGAAAAATCTTCTAAATCAATACCAGCCATAAATATCACAAGGAGTAAACCTGCAACTTCAATGATCGTTATCAGTCCGATTACATTTAATGATTCCGTGATTCCCCATACAGCAAGAATACAAAGTAAAGTCATGCTTATGATGATTACCATTCCATCTGGTAATTCAATAAACACGTCTAGATATCCTACAAAGCCTTTGATAATAGCTGCAGCAGAGATGAACCCCGTAAAGAGCACAGTCCAGCCGACTAAACTGGCCAATCTTTTTGAATTAAAAGCTTCATCCACATAAACTATTTCCCCACCGCTTTTCGGAAACCGGGGAGATAGAAGTGAATAGGAATAAGCAGTCAGTCCTGCTAATACTCCGGCAATAAGAAAAGAAAGTGGAGCCAAACTTCCAGCGTATCCTGCAACCTTACCAACCAATACATATATACCTGCCCCTAGCATTGTTCCTACTCCATACAAAAGAATTTGAACCGTACTCAGTTGTTTCTTTAATCCTATCTCCTGCTGTTCATCATTCATACCTTAAAGATTTCATCAAATCTAAAAATTTTAAAGACTTAGAATTATGTTTTTATTCATTTCAAAACATGATTTATCTCATGTATTTAATAAAGTCATCTGGCTAATATTGTTATGAAATTAGAATGAGCATACCAAAATACTAAAGGCCGTTAGCTTTTGATGGGAATAAGGTTTCGCCCTTGGTCTATGATCGTATCATGTGTGGGATGTCCCTTATGCCTAGATCAGAAATACCACTTGAAATAGCTAAAGCAGCTTTGTTTTTAGCAAGTGACAATTCAAGTTTTTTAAATGCACAAAATAAACAACAATGAATTCAATTAAACATTTTTCCGAAATCGGTTTAAAGGATCTCCCCTCTGTTGGTGGAAAAAATGCCTCACTTGGTGAAATGTATACTTCATTATCTAATAAAGGCATTTTGGTTCCTCCTGGATTTGCAGTTACTGCGGAAGCTTATTGGCATTTCATTGACGAGAATTTGCTAAGGCCTGTAATAAGTGAATTGTTAGCTCAGCTTGATGTTATAACATTTATGAACCTAAGTGAAGTAGGTCAAAAGATAAGAAAAAGTATAATGGAGGCAAGATTTCCAGAATCATTAAAAACAGAAATAATTGAAGGGTATCACTTGCTAGAAAAACAATCAGGAGAGGAAAAAACATATGCTATTCGAAGTAGCGCTACTGCTGAAGATTTACCAAATGCTAGTTTTGCAGGTCAGCAAGAAACATATTTAAATGTAAAGGGCGAAGAAAATTTAATTAAAGCTTGTCACCGATGTTATGCATCATTATTTACTAACAGAGCAATTAAATATCGTACTGACAATGGTTTTGACCATATGAAAGTAGCATTATCCATTGGAGTACAAACAATGATTCGCTCAGATATTTCTTGTTCCGGAGTGATGTTTACAATTGATCCAGATTCTGGGTCCGAGGATATCGTGTTAATTGCAGGAGCCTGGGGGCTGGGAGAAAATGTTGTGCAAGGCACTATTAATACTGACGAGTTTTTAGTCTATAAACCTTTTTTATCAAAGGTGAAAAGGCCTATAATATCTCATGTACTTGGAAGTAAAAGTAAAACAATGATATATGCTTCAGATAGTAGCGGGAAACTTGCAAAGCCAGATGATGCCGTAATAAATACTGATACATCAGAAGAAAAACGGAATAAATATATTTTAAGCGATGAGGAAATAGTTCAACTTGCAAAGTGGGCATGTGCCATTCAAGAATATTACAAATGTCAAATGGACATAGAGTGGGCAAAAGATGGGCAGGATGGAAAGTTGTATATCGTGCAGGCGAGGCCAGAAACTGTTCACAGCAATAAAAAGCAATCAGAGTATAAACAATACACACTATTGGAGGAAGGTGAAGTCTTATGTACAGGAGCTGGTTTAGGTAATAAAATTGTTTCTGGTAAAGCAAGGATATTATATTCCCCTTCAGAAATTTCAAAGTTAGACAAAGGAGAAATACTTGTAACAAAACGTACCGATCCCGATTGGGATCCAATTCTAAAAAAAGCAGTTGCGATTATCACCGACCAAGGAGGGCGTACATCACATGCAGCGATTGTTGCACGTGAAGTAGGTGCAATAGCAGTGGTTGGTACTGACAATGGAACCCAGAAAATTACAGATGGTCAGACAATAACAGTCTCTACTATAAAAGGTAATACCGGAATCGTATATAATGGACAATCAAAATGGAATGAAAATTCGATTGATATTTCTTCTATCCCAAAAACTAAAACCAAGGTAATGCTTATTCTTTCTCATCCTGATGAAGCATTTGGATACTCACAATTACCTACAGATGGTGTTGGTTTATTAAGAATGGAATTTATTGTAAGCAATTCAATTGGAATTCATCCAATGGCATTAAAACATTTTGATAAAATTAAAGATACAAAGGTCAAAACAGAAATAGCAAATGTCACAAAAAACTTCAATAATAAGGAAGACTTCTTTGTAATAAAATTGGCAGAATCAATTGCAAAAATTGCAGCTGCTTTTTACCCAAAAGAGGTAATTGTTAGGATGAGCGATTTTAAATCGAATGAATATGCCAACCTAATAGGAGGAATACAATTTGAACCAGTTGAACAAAACCCAATGATAGGCTTCAGAGGTGCATCTAGATATTATCATCCCTTGTATAGAGCCGCTTTTGAAATGGAATGTAAAGCAATGAAAATGCTTAGAGATGAGATGGGTTTTACCAATGTAAAATTAATGATCCCTTTTTGTAGAACTGTTTTAGAAGCTGAAAAAGTTCTTAATGTGATGAGTGCCTGTGGATTAAAAAGAGGAAAAAATAAGCTGGAAATTTATATGATGGTAGAAGTGCCAAGTAATGCTTTACTTTCCATAGAATTTTCAAAATACTTCGATGGTTTCTCGATTGGATCAAACGATCTAACACAATTAACTTTAGGGACAGACAGAGATTCAGAATTATTAAGTGAAATATTCAGCCCTTTTGATCCTGCAGTAATGCAGCTTATTGAAATAACATTGAAGAATAAGAAAATAACAAAAACTAAAACAGGACTTTGCGGGCAAGCACCCAGTGACTACCCTGAATTCACAAAATTCCTTGTGGCAAATGGGATAGATAGTATTGCCTTTAACCCTGATGCTTTGATCCAAGGAATTGAAAACATTGCAGAAGCGGAAAAAGATATGTCTAAAGAATAAAAAAACGTCTAAGCATTTGATGTCACCACCTTCATTATCATACTTTCTTGGCAATTATAAATCACCAGATATAGTGATTTAAATCATTTTATACAATTATGGATAGGGGCATCTTTGAATAAATATTTTAGATGAATCAGCGTTTTTTTATCTAAACAAACAAAATTTAAAAATCTAATAATGGAAATACTTTGTACAATAGATTTTTCAAAACATTCAAGCCAAGCATTGAGGTATGCAATTAATTTGACAAACTTATTAGATGCACGGTTGCATATCCTCAGTGTATTTGATGTATCGAAAACATTGAAAACTAAAGAAGAAATCGAAATTAGGGAACACGAAGTTAGGGAATATTGTCAAGGTGAAATGGATAAAATAATGGCTGGTCTTGTTGGACTATTAAAAACAGAAATCCCCCCAGTAACTTCTTTATTAGAAGGTAAGATTGTAAAATCCATAGCGTCTTACATTAAGGATAATAAGATTGATCTTTTCTTAATTGGAAGCCAAGGAAGGAACTCAGTAGAAAATCGAATTTTTGGTAGCACAGCAGCAAAATTAATTAAAAAAATCAGGATCCCAATCTTGGTAATTCCACAAGATTATAAAGCGCAAAACCTTCCAGAAAGAATGCTATTAGCTTTAGATTCTAAATTAGTAGAAAATGAAAAAGCTTTTAAACTTTTAAAGCGGATCGCTGAAAAGCTAGACAAAAAGGTTGACATTTTACATCTATTAACAAAACCGGAAAGTGATTTTCCTTTTGATCCTTTTGTAACAGTTTATTTGAAGGATTTTGTTGGTGAACCATATTTAGTAAAAAGCTCTGATATAGACTTTAGCTTGGTTGATTTTGTAAAGGTAAATGAATATGATTTATTGATCATGGTTCGACGGCCTAAGGGATTTTTGAAGGACCTTTTAAATTTAGGCCATACTATTGAAGAAGTGAAAAGATCCTTTACGCCAATTCTAGTTATGCCAGAATAATTTCAAAAAGTAATTTAAAACGCTTGATTATGCTTATAGATCAAAAGAATGAGTTAATGAATAACTATCATAATGACCATAAAAAATGGTTATCCAAAGTAGAATTCTATTTGAATGAAATAGCCATATTTAAAATGGAGTTGCAAGTAGTATTGTATAAAAATCCTAAAAGCTATTCTATTTTGGAACATGTTGAAGAGTATATTAACATTCTTTCAAAAAAACGGAAGGAGTTAGTTTTGATGCTAGATCAAATAAAATTTCATGAAAGAGAATTTGTAGATGGATTAGAAGTAGATGAAGTACATTCTTGGGAGCATATGAAAATTAAACAAAAGTGTGAGAGCTTTGAAGAGACTTTTAAAATGCTTAAAGTTATGTTTAAGAAATTTGTTGCTCGACAAATACAGGGAACTTCATGTGTAGAAGCACGCAATCATTTAAAAAAATAATAATAAACAAAATCATTTATAATGAAAAAGCATTTATTCGTGATGTCGTTAATTTTTACATTCGGTTTTTGTCAAGCCCAAGATCATCAAGATTATTTAAATAATGTAGTAAAAATAAATCCTTTCTTATTCGGAAGGTCTGAGTTTCAAATATCTTATGAAAGATATTTTAATGATAGAAAAAGCAGTATTGTTTTAATGCCTTCTTATCTTTTACGTGATAATGGAGAGAATAATATAGAAGGTTGGCAGATGATGGGCCAATATCGAATTTATCTTACTCATTATAGAAAGGATCAAAAAAAAACCTTTCTTAATGTCTATAATTATGGATTTTATGCTGGCCTATATGCCCTTTATCTAGATTACGAAGAGCAATTCACTAGAAACGTTTATGATCCTATAACATTTGAATATGAGCTAAACACCTATGAAAGATCTATACAATCATATGAAGGCGGGGCTTTATTAGGGTTGCAAATGGATATTACAAAAAGAATAGTACTTGACTTTTATGTTGGTGGTGGATTAAGAAAGTCAGAAGTAGAAGATTCATATTTGGATTTTGTAGAGGATCAAGAGTATTATAGCGACTATAGTGTATTCGATTTTGCTTATACTGGAGTTAAGCCTAGAGTAGGCTTAATGTTAGGCATAACCTTTTAAATTTTCGAAAATCAAAAATCACATGCCCGTATGACAAATGTCAATACGCATTGGAGATTTAATGTTGAACTTGCATAAAAAAGAATATGAATACACAATTGCCAATTTCAAACGTGATGACCAAAAATCTAATAACAATCAGTTCTGATACGCCATTAACTGAAGTTGAGAAGATATTTGCCGAGAATAATATCCACCACATACCTGTTGTTAAATTTAAAAGCCTTGTTGGCTTAGTCAGTAAATCTGACTTTCAATTCTTTCAAAGAGGTACATCAAATCATGAAGTGCATGATGACTTTGTCGAAAAAATCAGATATAAGAATTATAAAGCAGAAGAAATAATGACGACTGGAATAGCCTCTTTAACAAGTCAAGATAAAATTGCAACTGCTATTAGTTTGTTCCAAGAGAATATATTTCATTGCGTGCCTATTATAGATAAGGAAGAATTGGTAGGAATCGTCACACCGATTGATATCTTAAAAACTTTATAAGTAAAATTAACTTCAACTACTATGAAAAACTTTAAAAGGCAAATTTCTGAAGTGATGACGGCTAACCCAAAAACCGTCAAACCAGATACTAGTATGCTTGAAATCGAGAAGGTTTTTAAGTCCAATGATTATCATCATTTACCGGTAGTTAATGAAAGGGGAGAACCAATAGGTATTATAAGTAAGTCAGATTATTTTATGCTACTTCATCACTTCACAAAGAAGAAAGTAGGAAATTATGAGGAGTCAAATAGAATGTTTTTCCGTTCCCTTCTTGCAACAGATGTCATGACTCCAAACCCTGTTACCATGAATAATACGGATAAAATAGAGGAAGTAATAGATAGGTTTTTGAATAGTAAATTCAGGTCATTACTTGTCATTGACGAAAATAAAAAATGTATTGGAATTGTAACACCATATGATTTGATAAAATGGATGAAAATTCAAAACTCAAAGATGGTCGAAACGTTTATTTGGTAACGTCGCAAAACGTAAGGACATATATACTGTATTCAGTTGAAAAATACTTAAATTAATTATCATGAAAAGAATGACTACGGTTTTTATTGTTTCGATTTTGTGTCAATTCTGTATGACCTGTAGCATGCAAGATTTAATGACAGAAATGTATGATCTAGATAAAGAATTAGGCATAGCCTTTTTCTATTATTATACAGAAGATTATGATCGCCTTGATACCCAGGTAAGTTCATTGCTATTAAATGTCGACAGGCTTGAATCAACTATTGAAGATACGAAGATGGATCAAATTCATTTTGATTTAAATGTTACCCGAGATTGTCTTGTTTTGGTCAAAAGTGACTTACACTCTAATAATTATAAAAACGCTTTTTATGATCTTGATAGGTTCAGGTATAAACTAATTGGCTTTAGATCTGAAAATAATATTGAATATGCAATAGATTACCTTTGGGATATCGAAGCTCTGATAGAAATTGCTCATTCATCAATAATAGCAAAAACAGATTGCACAATAGATTGGTATGAATTGACTGATTTAAGTCTTTGTCTCAAAACAGACTTCTATCAATTTCAAACCTTATTAGAAAAACATCAGGACGTGAGTGGAATTCATATGCAAGATTCCTATTTTAAAATATATACAAATAACTTCCAATATTCCATAAACGAATTTGAAGATGCAGTACTCGATACGAATTGGAAATCATTAAAAGCGGCTACTAAGCAGCTCAATAGAGATTATTTAAACCTGCTCCATAATATCTCATTTGGAGATACGGAAAACTATGCAGGTGTAAATTAGTTGGTATTAAAGGCACATGCTTTTGATTGATCTATGCCAACCATCTACATTGTTCTTGTTAGGCTTACTTTCATCCTTAGGTTTTAAAAGCCAAAAGGAATAAGATTCTAAATGGACTGCTCCTTTTCCACCACCAATTTGTTTAGTCCACAATAATTAAACTATTATTGCCGCATTTCTGATATATAAAATTTTCATTTTTGCTCTACCTGATTATGTATCTAATCTCTGCAGAATTATCTTAGGATATTTATTTCGATGGTGTAAAAACAAAGATTGTTTTTAAGAATGATGATTAAAATCATATCTATAGAAAGCTTTCATCAACGATATCAAATCCAAAGAGTAATAAATTGCAATAAAAAAAAGATGTATAGAACTTTAATTATTCTTTTGATGCTTTGTCTGGGTAAGATAAATTTATCCGCTCAAAAAGATTACTCCCTCAAAGTGGTCAAGAATGAAATTAAGGATTTGCCTCAAGTTCATTCTTATGCAAATGGTATTTATGATGGCAAGCTTCTTATCATAGGAGGCAGAACAGGTAGCCCATCTTCATATATAAATTTTGATTTGATCCTTATAGATCCTGAAGCGGATAAATTTTGGCAAAAGTCGATTGAAACATATGCTTTAAAGCCTTCATTCATAGAGCATTTGAGCTCTTCAAATACTGCTAGTATTCAAATTGGAAATTATTTGTACATAGCAGGTGGCTTAGGGTATAGAGTAGATCAAGATGCGTTTGGTACCCTGCCTTACTTGACTAGAATTGATATAAAAAAGGTATGTGAAAGTATTCTTTATGGTTCTAATAATGATGATTTTATTTGTCAGATTGAGAATGAAATATTTGCTAGCATGGAATCTTCTCTCTTGAAATCAAAAGATGACTTTTATCTTATTGGTGGTTTCAATATGAAAGGAAATTTCAACAAGGAAGGAGAACTTGAAATAGTACAATCAGATTTAAAGCAATACAATGCTTTCACTTTAAATGAAACCGAGTTTAGTATTGAATTAGATATGTTGGATGAAATTAAATATAAAGAAGAATCTTCTTCTTCAAGTATAAAAGCAATTTCATATCGTTTGCCCAACGCCAAAAATGGAATTGTTTTCATACAAAATGAGGAACACATAACAGGGACGACACCAGATTGGTTTAAAATTGAATCTGATCATAGCATAAGTATTATTCAGAATCAAGGCAAAGTCCCATTTTCACATGCAGTTACTATTCCCTTTTATGACAATATTGATAGAAAAATGTATACTTATTTTTTAGGAGGATGCAATGAGTTTTTATGTTATGAAAAACAAAGTTATACGAACAATACTTTGAATGAAGTAGATGTAATAGTTGTAAATGAAGACGAAGAAGTGAGTTTCCAATCTGAGATGATAGATGAATTATTATTACAAGGTAAGGATGGCATTTTTATTCCGGTTAACCAACCAAGTGATGGAATTCTAGAATTATCTTCAGATGCAAACCCCAAATTAATTGGTTACATATATGGCGGATCTACTGCGCCAAGCCCTATGTTTTATTCTGATGGAACAACAGTAGATTCAGCTCTAAACCAGTTTTTTGAGGTTTATATTACAAAAGAAAGAATTGTTAACCAAAAATTTTAATTATGAATGATCAAGATTTAATTCAAATCCCATTAGATTTAAACGACTTAATTGAAAAAGCAACTTTTATTGATGTAAGGTCATGCAATGAGTTTATTCATGGCCACATTGAAGGGGCTACGAATATCCCATTTGAACAGATCAATGAGTCAATTGAGAACATCAAAAAATTGTCAAAACCATTGATTTTTTATTCTGAAAATGGAACTCGAAGTGAGAGGGCTTGCAACATAGTGAATGATCATGTTTCTGAGGTTTATAATGGAGGAAGTTTCAAAAAGTTAGAAAACTTGTTAGCGTCATTTGTGAAAAAATCAATAAAAGAAAAACCTAAAAAAATTCGAATTTCAAGTCCGCCAAAAAATATACGAGATTTCTATAAGTAGTAAGATTATTTAATTACTAAAGATAAATTATTGTTTAACAGCCTTTGTAAAATAGAACAAATATGGAAAATGCAATTGTTGCTATAGATTTTAGCAAAATTGATAATACTTTGATAAAGTATGCTAAAGAATTGGTTCATGAAAAGTTAGGTATTGATAAAATCTATTTTATGAATTTTATTGAAGATTTGACAAGCCCCAAAAAGGAGGTACACGAACTTATGACATTGCTTGAACCTGAAAGACATCTAGATGAAAAGATAAAATCAAATATCGAATACCGTCTTAAAAACAACAATGCGAAGGATCTTAATTATGAAATAGAAGTTCATGAAGGAAAACCTTATAAAAAATTAATTCACTGGGCTGAGATAAAAAAGACCAACCTTGTAGTACTGGGCGTAAAAGATAAAAGTCAGCATAGTGGCATTACTAGCAAGCGAGTATTGCATGCGCTCGAAAAAAATATTTTATTAATTCCTGAAATGTCTACTGCATCTTTTCGAAACATCCTTGTGCCAATAGATTATAGCGAAAATTCTAAAAGAGCTTTTCAACAGGCAATGAAAATAGCATCAGATGACCCATTAAGTACTATTACATTGTTAAATGTTGTAAATGGAGTTCCACCAGGTGGTGTGCTAGGCACTCATTATACAGAATACGCAAATTTATTCATTGAAAACTCTAAACAGGCAATGAAAAATTTCATTAAAGATATTGAAGTAGATACAGATAAAATCAAGACAGATATTATAACAGGAGCAGAATATTCAATTTCAAATAGTATTCACCAATATGCAGGATTGAAGAACTTTGATTTTATAGTTCTTGGAGCGCAAAGCCATAGTCGGTTTAGAAATTTTCTTGTTGGATCTGTGGCTGAAAGTTTAGTAGTTCTAAATCTTAAAGTTCCAGTATTGATCATAAGATAATCACCTATTAAAAGAATTTATAAAAAGCATAATAGCGCGTGTTGTTTTCTGGTTTAAAATTAAATATAATGAAGTTCAATTACATCTTCTTAATAGTAATCATTGTATCATGCTTTTCATGTGAACCAGAAGTGGTCTTTGGGGAAGCTCAACCACAAGGATTAAAAAGTAAAAGTAAGATAAATAAAGCTTATCGAGGCACTTTCTATTGTGAAGGAGATGAAACTGTTGTGAATATTGAAAAGAAAAGAGTTGTTAAATCCAAAGATTTTGCAATCGGTATGCCTTTGGAAGAGATTGATAACAGTGATGAATTAATGTTCAAAAAGAATGAACTAATTGTCATTCCTTTAAACCAATCTTTCCCAGCGTTTAATAGAAACGATTCTATTTTTTCTGAAATAACCTTAAGAGATACTCTTTTTAATATAAGCGAAGAAAATGTATTAAAAGACTACAAAGGTCATTTGGTTTTAAGTTATAAACATGATAGTGGCAATTGGGAAGTAATCATTTTGAGCCTGAATGAATACGGAGATATTGGAATTGCTGAAGCATTTCGACCTGAAGATTTGGAGGGATTGAAAAAAATTACACCTGTTGAAGAAATTCCAATTGACAATGATGTTCAGATTAAGATTTCTCCAGATTACGAAGAATTTGAAAGAATTATTTCGGATGGATTACTATTTAAAACATGTGATTATTTTTATCGAACCAAATTTCCAGCAATAGACATTTAGATTTAATTTTCATTCACAAAATGAAGTTTAATTGATTAATCATTTATTAAAAACATTGTGATCAAACGTCTTTGTTAACATCAAAAGAATAGAAAATGCCTGATTCAACTTCAACATCATATTTGTTCTTCACAGGAAAGGGGGGAGTAGGAAAAACATCACTTGCTTGCGCAACAGCAGTGGAATTAGCAGATTCAGGAAAAGTAGTACTGCTTGTTAGTACAGATCCAGCATCAAATTTAAAAGATGTATTAGAAAGTCCCGTAAACGAAAATATTAATCCAGTAAAAAATGTTGAAAATCTATTTGCTATAAATATTGATCCAGAAAATGCCGCAAAAGAATATAGAAATAGAGTAACAAGTCCTCTAGAAGGCATTGCTTCGAAAGAAGAAATAAAAAAAATTAGAGAAGACTTATCTGGAGCTTGTACAACAGAAATAGCATCCTTTGACGAATTTTCCAGATTTGTATCCAATGAAACCGAAGGAGAAAAATTTGATGTAATTATTTTTGATACGGCACCAACTGGGCATACTTTAAGACTTCTTGAACTACCTGCAGCTTGGTCTAGCTTCACGGATGAAAACCCCGATGGTGCTTCATGTTTAGGGCCGACCTCAGCACTGAAGAGTGGCAAGGAAAGGTATCACATAGTTGTGGATAGATTAAGAAATGCATCACTTTCTACATTTTACATTGTAGCAAGAGCTGATAAGGCTTCCTTAAAAGAAGCATCAAGAACTAACAATGAACTGAATGAACTTGGAATGAGCAATCAGCGATTGTACATTAATGGCGTTTTCAAAGCTACTGATAGACAAGATTTACTCGCAATGAAAATTGAAGGTTTAGCTAATGAGCAACTCAAATCAATACCCGATAATTTAAAGTCATTGCCCTTAAAGACCTTTCCGCTTTTACCTTACAATGTATTAGGAATTTCAAAACTCCGATCACTTTTTAAGGATGAATTGCAAATATCAATTTCTGAAAAGGTTAGTTCAAAATTAGAAATGCCCGCTCAAGTTTTACCAGGGATACAAGAGCTCACTGAGGAACTTTGTAAGAATCAGGATCATGGACTTATAATGACAATGGGCAAAGGAGGTGTTGGAAAAACCATAGCTGCCTCTGCTATTGCTGTTCTACTTGCAAGAAAAGGATTCAAAGTTCTATTAACAACAACTGACCCAGCTGCACACATTAATGATTTTATTGCTCAGTTAGGTGAAATCCCAAAATCATTATCTGTCGAACGAATCAACCCGAAAGTTGAAACTCAAGCATATTTGGAAAAAATTTTGAAACAAAAGGGAAAGGGGAAATCAGAAGAAGCAAAAAAATTGATTCTAGAAGATTTAAAATCACCATGTACTGAAGAGGTTGCCGTTTTTCACGCTTTTTCAAAAGCAATAAGAATGGCGAAAAGACAGTTTGTCGTAATTGATACTGCTCCGACTGGCCACACCCTACTTTTACTAGATACTGCAGGTAGCTATCATCGAGACATCATGAGAAATAATGAACGTGCCAAAAATTTAAGGACTCCTTATATGGCTTTACAAGATCCAGATGCATCTAAGATTATTTTGGTGGCACTACCAGAAACTACACCAATGCGTGAGGCAGCTTCCTTGCAAGATGATTTAAAAAGAGCTAGAATAAAACCTTATGCATGGTTGATAAACCAAAGCCTTTCTATGCTTTCAGGAATTTCCGATTCCCTTTTAAAAAGCCGGGCGGCATCTGAATTGGAGGTTATCGATACAATTAAATCAATCCATTCAGAAAAAACCTTTGGCATTCCGTTTATAGCAGAAAAGAATATTCTTCCTGCTCTCTTGACTTATCATGAAGACAAATATAAAAAGACAGAGTTACTCGCAAAAAATTAATTCTATGTTTTTATTTCAAACAATTTTGTAGTCACTTAATTTAAAAAATTGGTCACCAAATTTGATCAATGTTTTATAATTTAGTGTAATGTCCGCGATGCTGCGACAAGATTATTCAAACATTTAATAGGCAACAAAACCTCCTTCATTAAATCGAGAGTAGCATATGATTAATTAAATGCATTCTCTCATCACCTCATACCACACAAATTCGCTTATCTTTACTATTATTATAAGGTACTTTTTCGGCATCAGCCAAAACCTAAAAATAATTGAACACACCTAAAAAAATCCTTCACATAGACATGGATGCTTTCTACGTCGCCGTAGAACAAAGAGACAACCCGTCTTTGATAGGCAAAGCCATCGCAGTAGGTGGAGGTGGGAAAAGGGGAGTCATCTGTTCTGCCAGCTATGAAGCAAGAGCATTTGGAGTAAGATCCGCGCAACCTGGGTTCAAAGCAAGAGCACTATGTCCACAAATAATATTTGTAAAACCAGATTTTCAGAAATATTCAGAAGTGTCCAGACAGGTGAGAGAGATCTTCCACGAATATACTTCGCTCATAGAGCCTTTGAGTTTGGACGAAGCATACCTCGACGTTACGGAAAATAATCTAAACATAAATTCTTCAGTTTTCATAGCAGAAGAAATACGTCAAAAAATCTTCCAGCATACTCAATGCACCGCTTCAGCTGGAGTGTCCTACAATAAGTTCTTAGCCAAAACAGCTTCGGACATCAACAAACCAAACGGCATCAAAGAAATCACTAGAGAAGAAGCAATCCCTTTTCTTGAAAAACTACCAGTCGGTAAGTTTTACGGCATCGGAAAGAAGACCGTAGAAAAGATGCATCGGCTAAATATAACCATTGGCAAAGATTTAAAAGCATTGGACCTCATGACCATGACCAGGTACTTTGGAAAATCCGGTTTATTCTATTATGACATAGTCAGAGGCATTGACAAACGTACGGTGAAGCCACACCGACGCAGAAAATCCATCGGTCTTGAAAGGACTTTTGAAGAAAATGTAAGTAGCAAAGAAATTATTCTAAGTAAGATCAATCTACTAGCCGAAAAACTATGGGAGATATTAAACAAAAAAGAGGTTTATGGTCGCACGCTCACACTAAAAATAAAGTTTGAAGATTTTACCCAGATCACCCGATCTAAAAGTAATTCATTAGAGATCAATAAATATTTGGATATCAAAAATCTATCACTACAGCTCTATAATTCAATTGACCAAGAACACAAGCCTGTAAGACTGCTCGGTCTGTCCGTTTCTAACCTAAACAATGAAGAACCTGAGGAGTCCTATCAGCTTAGCTTGGAGTTTGGTTTGGAAGAAGAATAAGTTGATAGGCCATTTGCTTTTGGTCATTCGCTTATTAAATTTAATAATTTTTAATTTAAACTTTTAGTACTTATTAAATTAAAACCTCAAAACTCAAATCTAATACTATGGAGTTATTTTCTAATTTAGAACCTCAACAAACTGAGTTTATAATCAAAGATGGTGCATATTATTTTGATCCAAACTTCTTCATCCCAAAATATTCTGACGCGCTACTGGAGCGATTGACCTCCAAGATCCTGTGGAAGCAAGAATCCATGAACATGTTTGGCAAGCGGATAGACTTCCCTAGATTGACCGCCTGGTACGGCGACAAAGACAAAACCTATGCCTACTCCGGGACAACCTACCACCCAACACCCTGGATAAAAGAACTTCTCTACATCAAAGAACAGATCGAACCCATCGCAAAAACAAAGTTTAATTCTGTTCTCTTGAATTTATACCGGGACGGCAAAGATTCCATGTCTTGGCATGCTGACGACGAAAAAGAGTTAGGTCGCAACCCGATCATCGCCTCTGTAAACTTTGGCGACACAAGAACCTTTCAACTAAAGCACAATGAAACCAAAGAAAAGATAAGCATCGATCTTGCCCACGGCAGCCTACTCATCATGAAAGGGGAGATGCAGCATTTCTGGAAGCACCAAGTCCCCAAAACCAAAAAAGAAAAAACGAATAGAATCAATTTGACTTTTAGATTGATTAAGTGAAGTCTTAGGTTCTATGTCTGTAGTCTACAGACTTAAAACCTATGACTTGAATGCTTGTTGCAGATAATTGGGTTTTCACTTAAATATTTCCACAACTTAAGACCTTGAAAAGTAGTTTTCCAATTTCCATATTTTATTAAATATTTATTCACCACCGTTTCGTTGGAATTATTAATTGCTCTCTCAAAATCAGTAAGTACTTGTTTTTCGAAGTTTTGAGCTTGCAGATTTGTTCATAGCAGCACTATCACGAATGACGGAATTGATTTTGAAAAAGCTTTATATTTAGTCGTAGACATACTATAAAAACATGCGCTGTGGTATTGCAATCTGCTATAATAAATTAAGATAATTATAAATATATATTTGATTTTAGGATTATTTTAAATAATTAATAATTAAATTTGAATCTCAGTTGCAATTATTCAATAACTATGTATATTTGCAGCCGAATTTGATGATTTGGTAGCTCAGTTGGTAGAGCATTTGACTTTTAATCAAAGGGTCCTGGGTTCGAGCCCCAGCCAGATCACAAGCAACGAGGCGCAGTAATATACTGCGCCTTTTTGTTGGAATAGTAAGGCAAAAAGAAAAAAATGGTGCGAGAAGTTTACCCCTCTTTGGGGACTCCCAGCCAGATCAAAAAGATTTAGGCAGAATAGAAATACAATGGCCTTTCTATCTTTAAATATGAAACTTTTTAAGATAACCTAGTTCTTAAAGATGAATATTAGAGGGGTAGTGAGTCACCAAATTCGATTTTGCATGCTACATCACCTTGATTACCTATCAGCAGATATTGACCTACTCAATAAGTAATTTCGTTTTAAACAAAATCTGTCCACTTTCAAAAACTAAATCATCAACGGAGTTGCTAAAATGAGGTAAAGCAAAATTAAAAGTCTCCTTTCTTATCTGCAAGCCCGAATTGCGCCATGTGAAATATACTACTCGGTTGGATCATTAGGAATGAAATGCGACGACCAAACTGAAACCATGATATACCACCATTTATATTTGTTATCAAGGTCTGTTGCTGCTCCGGATTCTAAATATTAGGGTGGGCCTGTATCGTTAATCCCGCATTTGTGGTTTTATTTGGCTTGCAGGCCAATAAAACCATTAATAACGTAAAGAATTATAGTGACTTTATACATTTAAAAAGTTTATATTTAAGATTTTTTGGTATAGAATTTGTTTTAATATAAACAAATGAATTTGAGTCCTATATTGGTGCTTTGAGAATTAATTTAAGTCCAAAATTGACTTTACTTCATTAAATAAAAAACAAAATGAATACACGAATTTTTACACTTACTGTAATATTTACAGTCTTAGTCTTTGGTTTAGAAGCGGGCTGCATTTATTCAAAACAATTGGAAGTAAAAGAACTTGCAATCGGAAATATGTTGAGTTGGTCTACTTCTAAAGAAGAAAACAGCAAAAATTTTATTGTTGAAATTTCTAACGATGGGATTAGCTTCAAAAAGCTAGGAATAGTCGACGCGGACAAGTCTGAAAATGAAATAAAAGAGTATTCTTTTCTTGATATTCAGACTGGTCAAAATAAAGTCTATTACAGACTAGTGAACAATGAAATTGAAGGGACTCAAATGTTTTCAAGAACCGTCTTAATGGACAGAAAAAATGAAAATCAGTTTATGGTCAGCTCAATGCACTCGACAATGGTGAATGAAATTTTTTCCTGCACGCTAAGATCAAAAGAAAAAGGTGATATGATCTACTACATCATGACACCAAACAACAAAATTAAAAAAGAAGGTACTATGGCTATCCAAATCGGAGAAAACACCTTTGACTTAGATCTTATTGACCTCAAAAATGGAGATTATACTTTAAAAATGAAACTCGATAAAGAAATAGAATCACTAAATCTGGTAAAAGTTGATGCGTCAAAATTGCCTAAAATGGACTTAGTGATTAAAGAATAAAACCCTCCAGGTAGATAATCCCCCCTTTCTACTTGGTAAGTTTTTCATGGTTATGTTTAAGATCACTCTATGTTTATAGAGTGATCTTTTTTTAATAGCCGTTTAGCGGTTCCATTCCTTCAATGTCCAATGGCTCTTAAAATTTAGGAAGCAAATTATCAGTTAGCCATACTATAAATCGCAATCCAAAATATTCTCTTACATTTACCGTTTCAAATAAAGTATAACGGAATCTATGATGAGATGCATGCTCCTTACTATCTTATGTTTATCTGCTTTCTTTGCCGAAGCTCAACGTTTCAGCAATGAATTTTTATCCATTGGTGTAGGTGCTCGTGCTCATGGGATGGGCAAAACCGGCGTAGCCATTGTCAATGATGCTACTGCTGGCTATTGGAATCCTGCCGGCTTAGCCCGTTTAGACCACAATGGTTGGCAAATTGCCGCCATGCATGCAGAATGGTTTGCAGGAGTAGGTAAATACGATTATTTATCTGGTGCAAGAAAATTAGGGGATAAGGGTAGAGCCATAGGTATATCTTTGATCAGATTCGGCATTGATGGTATCCCAAATACTTTAAACCTATTTGAAGAAGACGGTTCCATTAATTATGACAATGTAGTTCCTTTCTCCGCGGCGGATTACGCATTAATTGCTGGTTTAGGGCAAAAACTTGTAAAAAACTCGGACAAATGGACTGCTGGCGCTAACTTTAAGATCATTTACAGAAATATTGGACCTTTTGCTTCAGCCTTTGGCTTTGGCTTAGATGCAGGCATCCAATACAAGTCTGACAAATGGCAGATCGGCCTGAGCGGAAAAGACATCACCGGAACTTTTAATGCTTGGAACATCAATTTTACAGAGGAAGAAAAAGAAGTCTTGGAATTAACCAACAACGAAATTCCTATCAACTCTATTGAAGTAACCAACCCCACTTTTATTCTTGGCTTTGCGCGTAGCTTTGAACTTAAGAATGATTTCGAGTTGCTAGCTGCATTGGATTTTCTGACAACCACAGATGGAAAAAGAAATACACTGATCAAAACTGACGGTTTTAGTATCGCACCGAACTTAGGTTTTGAACTAAACTACAAAAAATTCGTCTTCCTTCGCCTTGGAACCTCAAATTTCCAACAAGACACTGATATTGGCTCAGATCCCTTCTGGACTTTTGATCCATCTTTGGGTATTGGTCTGGTTTTCAAAGACTTAGAATTAGATTATGCCTTCACAGACATAGGAGATCAAAGAAATAGCACTTTTTCTCATATTATATCTCTTCAGTACAAACTTCCACAGAAAAAAACAGGCAAATAAGTTCGTTTTTTGCCCGATTTTCACTTTTGCTTACCGAATTTAAAATGAAACCGACCGAATATAAAACGGTTTATGTCAATTCATCTCTTTTCCATATACTAGCGTTTAAGTTAGAGACACAATCTAACGATTTGATATAAAGCATGAATGTTGGCGACGCCAACACTAATTTAAGTCTGTTCCAAGAAAGCAGATGTTAAGGGCTTATTTGATTAATTTCATTTAGGCCCTTATTTTTGAATGTCAATATTGCATTTGAAAAACATTATTCTTAGATTGCATGTGTCCACTTGAGTATCAAATTTCGTTTTGGTCCAACACTATTAATATTAGGGATAGTTTTAGAGTGCCTAGGGCGGGCTCCAACCGTTGACTTGTCCGGTTTCTTTTATTAGAACAAGGAGATTACTGAATCATTCCGTGCACCCTAATCATGCTTTTTCGGGGTCCATAAACAACCCTGATATTTAAGTGGCTTTTTTACTTCTCTTATCAGTCTTTTCAAAAGCTCATCTAAATTGACTTTTGTGAATCTATTATAGATAATTGTGACCACCTTAATCGCACTACTATCAACAAACAACTTTCAACTAAAACAGAAATGATATTATTTAAGCAATCGAGCTTTTACCCATCCGATCTGTCCCTTAAACTCGACCTTCCACCAATAAACATTTGTTTTCTCTAATACACTCACAACATCGCCAATTGCAAACCTCCTTAAAACTTTTGATTTTGAATCTGCAGTTTGCCTTAAACTGGTTTTATCGGTCAACTTTTTAGAACCCAAGGTAGGATTAGTGCTTGTCACGGGAGGAGAAGTAACCATTTTTTGTTCTGTAACATCGGTGGTTTGATTTTGTCTATTGGCTTGTTCTTTTATTCTGGCCTCCTCACGGATTCTGGACTCCTCTTTAATTCTGGCTTCCTCTCTGCTTTTCGCCTCAGCCAAAAGTCTAGCTTCCGTTTCTCTTTGTTTTCTTTGATTTTCTGCAAATGCTTTACGCTCAAACGCTTCTCTTTTTTTCTGTTGCTCAGCTTCTGCATCCATCGCACTACGGTTTTCAATATTTGTTGTTGTAGTAGTATCTTCTGTTACATCCTTTTTTGGTATTTCTACAATTTCCTTTATTGCCTCTTCCTCAGTTTTAGTTTCAGTTATTTCAACATCAGGCAAGATTGGTTCCTCCAACACAATTTCAGCGATTACAAGTTCTTTTCTTTTTTCTGCTTTTGCCTTTTTGGCTTCCGCTTGCCTTCTTTCTTTTAATCCCGCTTTTACCAATTTTTCATTTGCTTTGAGCTGCTTTTTTCTTTCTTTTTTTATCGCAGCTTCACTTTTTTTAATTTCAGCCGAGTTTTCCTCATTACGCTGTTTTTCTAAGACGACTATCTCCTCAGATTCATTGACTTCTACATCCGTTGTTTTTTTCTCAGACAATAGATTCAGATTCTTTTTTGATTTGGAATTTAACCCAACATTTATACCACATCTAAGGTTATAATACTTGCTATCTAGAATATCGAAGATGGGCAATACATTATCAGTCTGAAAGTAGATCTGAACACCTTTTATATCTAAGATCGCATTCAAGCCTATTGAATGATGTTCTCCAAATTGATAGCTGTACTGACTACCTAACCTTAGATTTTTGCCAAACTTCTTGTCGATATGCAAGCTTGCATAATGCGCCTCGTTATCTTCAAACGTTGCGTACCCATACAACAAACCAATATTAATTTCCTTAGCTGCCTTATAAAAGCCACTCAAGTAAATAGACATTGGTAATTTACTGCTATATTCTTGTACTTGATCTGTAAACCCTAGAGCTTGCTGTAAACTATCTGAGATCATACTAAAATTGATTGGAATATCCCCATTAAGTGCAGGAATACTGCTTTCATAACTTTTATTTCCTGAGGTAGAAAATTGTCTAGTGTTTTCGTTCCAATTGATGACACCTATATTATTGATTGATGCTGCTATTTGTATATTTTCATCAATATCAAAATCTAATCCAATATCTAATCCAAACCCATTACTTTCTCCAAAAAAACTATCGCTATAATTAAAATTTTTGATTCCTTGATGCCCATCTCCATTCGATTCAAACAATCCTGCAGTATTGATAAGGTAGCTACCTCGGCTATTTATACTGAGATCTGAAGAATTTGTATTCACCTTTAGGGTCGTAGTTTCAGTTTGCATGTTTGCAATGCCAGATAAATATTTGATTCTAGCCCCAAAAGTTATCCCTGGAAACACTTTATAGCCAAACCCAAGTGCCAACTCATTATATAATAAAAGATCATTTTTGGCATCCAAATTTACTTCCTCATCTAGAAAAGCTGCATTGCCTTTTAATAAAAAACTACTCGTTTCTGGGGAGCTACTAAATTCATTTATAAATCTAAAACTTTGGCTCACATCCAATCGCCAATTATCTCTTTGATAATTGATCGCAATGGTTTCAAGGTGTAAATTATTTTGGAAGTGTAAACCATTGGTTTCAGAAGCACGATCAAGTGCTGCAACATTCAAGGTAAATAAGTTGTTCTCGTGGCTTAATGCTGCTGATGCATTAAAGTGATCATTGAAAAACCCTCCATGAAAAGACGGCAGCGCTATGGTTATTTCATCTTGAACAAAAAAGGCTGGATTACTCCTCGAACTTTGAACAAGATCACGCATAAAATGTGTCCCCAATTCTAATTGTGCCTTTAAATTTTGACACATCAAAACAATAACAAAGGAGAGTATTAGACTTGTTCGATTTTGCATAGGAATTTTTAAGAATAATTGGATACTTCTACCAAATGCTTTATTCATATCTAACTGCAGCAGTAGCTCCCAATTGGAACTCTATATTGTCTGTATTATATAATTTTATCACTAGCTCGCCTTCTATACCAGACCTTGCAATGTAGTCAGACCGTATATGTGTCGCTGTTTGTATGAGATTTAAGCGTTCATTATTTATTTCTTCTATCAATAACCATTCTGTGGCTGAAATTACCTCAAAATTGGAATCTAGATCAGCTGAGCCTATTTCTTTCCTTCCTTCCGTGAATAATGAATCCAAAATGTTATCCTCTTCATCAAGAAAATAATACTGTACTTGCATACTAATAGGTAAGTTATTTATAGCCTTTAATTGTAAGGATAAGTTATCGATTGTCATCGAATGACCTTCAAATTCTGGCAATGGTGCTAAATTAAGATCAAATTCTTGTTTCTCGGTATAAGCAAAAGACTTTAGGCTGAGTTCCATTGGTATCTCTAATTCAAGATTTGCTTTTATCTGACTACTATCAAGGGCGAAAAATGAATCAGAAGCATTATTGCTTTCTTCCGTCCCCGCAACAAAATTGAACGTCAGCTGGTCAGGACCCATATTTAGTAGGTCCAATAAATTTGAATTGTCCTCGTCAAAAATAAAAGAAGTCTTTTTAGATTCACCTATTTCAGTCATGGTAGGAAATTCTAAAGTCAAGTTCTGAAGTAATGGAGAGGTTAAATTCAAATTTGATCCAGCATTATTTGACGCTACGATATTGAGTTCATTCAAGCGCATCGGAAACCCAAAACTATTGTCAAATTCTAAATTTAAATTGACGGAAGCCAGATCCACCTCATTTGAAATCCCATTTTTATAAAAACTAATTGGAATAGCGGAAGCCACTGCATCAAAATTAAAAGCCTCTAGATCGGAGGCGATTACTTTTTGACAATATTGCTCAGAAAATCTAAGGCTTACTTCACCCAACAACTTTTCTTCCATATTTGAATTATAAGCCCTATATGCTACATTAAAGTTGCCTGAACTAAGATCAATGTCATGATCTGCAAGAGAAAAGCATTTGTCAATCGTCGTAGGAATGAACCCAGGGTATTGAATGTCAAAGGTTTGTTTCCAAGTTTGTCCATCTAGACTAATCTCCTCAATCGTGAATTCAACTTGTATATCCTCTTGATGTCCCACTAAAAAATGAAGGGTTACATCACCTTCTTTAATACTTAAGATCGGTGCAGGTAAAAGATTGGGTTTCAAATTATGAGGCACCCTTACCTCAGGTTGTGGCATATCGAAATTTAAAGAATCCAATTTAATAGTCTCATCTCCTCTGGATGAAAAGGAGTCCATTTCATAGGCTAAAGACATAAAATTATTCTCATCGCTAATGATGTTGGAATCATCCAATGATTTTGCCAATATATACTCTGCTGTATGGGTTTGTTTGAATAATGGAAGACTAATTTCTTGTTCGAATCCTTCAAAATCATAAGCAAGATCATAAGAGTCACTTGGGTTCCCTAGGCATGAAATAAACAATGAAGAGATCAAAAGTAATTTGAGATAATTCAAGTCAATCAGTTTAATGCTTCCTTTGAAAATCTAAAATTAACCTTCCTTTTAATTTATCCAACAATTTTTAGACATTATTCATACCTATTTTACATCCGGCGGAATAACTTTCTTAAAATGGCCATTCATTCTAGACTTGGCTTTTAATTTTTCCATGTCTGTCAAAATGGGAATCGTCTTTTTCAAATGCGCGAGCACATACTTCTGACGGTCTATTTCAGAAAAAATTTTTAAAAACTCGTATTCTTGGTCTAAAGAAAATCCCAATTGATGGGCGATGTCATAACTCATCAATTTTTCCGGATCTAAATCGCTATTTTTCTCGATTTTCAATAACTCAAACAATTGCTCCAATGAATCAACGATGTCAACGTTAATCTTGGGATCTCCCTCAGTTTCTAATTTTAAACGGTGAATATCAGCACCACTATACAATTTATTTTTAACCAGTTCATGAAAATTTTTGATCTTAAACAAACCAATTCCTTTGGTTTTAATATCCATTTCGCCCGTTTCATATTGCTTTGTTATTTCAAGCAGTTCCATCTCAGTTCCAATTTCCATAACAGAATCCTCCAACACGGCAGAAATACCAAAACTGATTCCGTTCTCATCACATTCTCTGATCAGTTGTTTGTATCTAGGTTCGAAAATATGCAGGTTCAACAGCTCACCTGGATATACGATCAATTTTAATGGAAATAAAGGGATAAAATCTGTCATTCAAAAAGGTTTGCGACAAAGGTATAAAGGTTTTTTATGCTTTTCAATAGTTTATACCACATATGGGATAAAGATGCCAGCATCTAATTGTTAGGGACATTATCAATTGTTAATGGTATAGTGAACAATTTACTTGATTGACTAAAAATTCTTTTCTCTTAAGCTTTTCTGGAAATGATTACCAAACTAATACCGTGTTAGCAAAATATAGTTAAACCCAAATTAGTTAGATTTTTACACATTGAACATTTATCCTATCTTAACGAAAACTATCAAATGAATTTTGCCAAACTTTTCAGCCTTGCTTTTTTACTATTTCTCTTTGGTTGTAGTAATACTAATACGCCCAAACCGTTAAATCAAAGTGTCAAAGCCTTAGTCTACGCTTACACCTCCGGAGTCATTTCAAAAGCAGAGCCTATAAAGATCAGATTTAACGATGACGTTGTTTCCCAGGATCTTATTGGCTCCGTAATTGATAAAAGTATCCTCGCTTTTAAGCCGTCGATCAAAGGAAAAGGAATTTGGAAAGATACTAAAACGATAGAGTTTCAACCAGAGGAGCATTTGACTTCTAATACCGAGTTCTTATCAATCGTAAACCTTAAAAGTCTTTTTAAAGAAATTCCTGCAGAGGCAGAAGTTTTTGAATTTACCTTTAGAACTAAAGAACAATTTATCGATCTCAGAACTTCAAGTTTCGAATTGAGTCAGGATCGAACGGATCATACTCTTTCATTACCTGGTGTCCTTTATACAAATGACATCGCCGATGACCAGAAAGTTGAAGATTGTTTATCCGCATTTGCAAAGTCTAAACAATTAGTCATTCAGTGGGACCACCAAAATGGACTAGAACATAAATTTAAGATCCAAAATATCCTAAAAGGAGAAGAAGCTTTTCCGATCATGATCAAATGGAACGGTGGCGGCTTAGGGTTGAAAAATGGTAATGGAGAGAAAGAGATTCAAGTACCTGCTTTGGGAGAATTTAAAATACTGGATGTACAGACGGAGAAGAATGGGAGCGGTACCATGATCATCTCTTTCTCAGAAATTTTGGATCAACAGCAAAACCTTGAAGGTTTGCTGACCATAAAAGGTCATACTCAAAATATGAAATATACCATAGTTGGAAATGTCGTAAGACTATATCCAGGATCTAAACTTGATCGACAAGTTGAATTAGTTGCAGAAAGAGGCATTAAAAATGCAAACGGCATGAGGATGAAAAATCCAGCTTCTTGGACCGTTAGTTTTGAAAAGCCCAAACCTGGTGTAAACCTGGTTGGGGATGGCGTGATCATTCCAACCTCTGACGGTTTGATCTTTCCATTTGAAGCAGAAAACCTGTCTGCAGTAGATGTAGAAGTATTTAAAATTTTTGACAGCAATATAATGCAGTACCTGCAAACCAATACACTTGAGGATGGCTATTCTTTAAAGCGTGTTGGGCGAATTATTTTACAAACAAAAGTGGAGCTGAGAAACTTAGCAACTTCAGAAGGAAATAATTTTAGAAAGCGTTATGCCTTGGATCTTTCCGAAATTATAGAAGCAGATCCTGGTGCGATCTATCAAATAGGAATAGCATTCAGACCTCAATACGTAAACATAAACTGTGAGGATGAAAATGTTCCTACAGTCGAAATTGACGACCTTGATATTTCAAAGATAGATGAAAATAAAGAGTACGATTCGTTATTTGATGGCTACTATGGTTTGGCTGGTTATTATACAGGGTATAGTTATGATCATAGAGATAACCCTTGTATGCCTGCCTATTATTGTGAGGAGCATTTCATCAAAAAAAATGTCTTCGCTTCTGACATCGGACTAATTGCCAAACAAGGAAACAATGGTTCCTTACATGTTATAGGATCCGATATTTTAACAGCTCGTCCGATAGCCGGTCTCGAAGTTGCCGTGTATGACTTTCAACAACAGTTAATAAAAAATGCAACCACAGATTCAGAGGGGATATTAAAAATTGACCTTCCTAGAGAAGCTCAATTTGTCATTGCAACCAGTGGCAGCAGAAAAGCCTACTTAAAACTCAATGATGGAAGTGCAAACTCCATGAGTCAATTTGACACAGGAGGGCGTGTTTCACAAAAAGGTTTGAAAGGACACCTCTATGGTGAAAGAGGCGTGTGGAGACCTGGAGATTCCCTTTATTTGAATTTTGTTTTGGAATCCAAGAACACTAAAATTCCAAAAAACCATCCCGTAACTTTCGAGCTTTTTGATGCAAGAGGCCAGTCCTACACAAAGATCAATAGCATCGAAAACGTAAACAATGTTTATCCTTTTCACATCCACGTCGATGAAGAATCACCAACCGGAAATTGGAAAGCGGTATGCACAGTCGGAGGTGCAAAATTCAGTCGCCTAATTAAAATAGAAACAGTAAAACCAAATCGTCTAAAAATTAATATAGATTTTGGCAAAAAGAAACTCAATGCTATTGATAAGAATTTAAATGCCAGCCTTTCGGCGAAATGGCTTCATGGGGCTCCCGCGCAAAATTTGGAAGCCAAAGTCGAAATGCAGATCAAAGCACGAAAAACAAAATTTTCAGCTTTTGGAAACTATGTTTTTGACGATCCGTCTAGAACTTTTTCTTCCGGATCTCAAGTTATTTTTGAAGATAAAGTTAATTCTAATGGTGATGCTGATATAAAACAAGACCTATCCTTTATTAAAAATACACCCGGTAAAATGGCGCTTAATTTTAAGACGCGTGTTTTTGAACAAGGGGGAGATTTTAGTGAGGACAATATGAGTATAACATTTTCTCCATATACAAGTTATGCTGGGATAGATATACCCAAAAATAAATACAATAGGAAAAGCATAAATTTAGAAGGAAAGTCCAATGTTTCTTTAATTGTCCTAGATGAAAATGGTAACCCAATTTCAAACAGAAAACTAAGTGTAGGGCTATATAAGATGGAATGGTCTTGGTGGTGGGATGTTGACAATAGCAATATCTCTCAATTTAATTCTTCCGACCATATTAATTCAGAAAGTAAGTCAACCGTAAGTACAGATCAAAATGGCAAAGCCACTTGGACGGTCTCTCCAGAAACCTGGGGGAGATATCTTTTAAGAGTTTGTGATACAGAGTATGGACATTGCTCGGGAGATTTCGCTTATGCCGGTTCTCCACGTTGGGACGATAATGCTTCTGATAAAAAAGCGGCCTCAATGTTAGCTTTCGTCTCTGACAAACAAGACTATGAGGTTGGAGAGAAGATCACCCTGAGTTTGCCTACTGCCCATAAAGGAAGAGCTTTTATTTCTATAGAAAACGGCTCTGAAGTTCTTGAACATTACTGGACTGATGTAGCTAGTGAGGATACAAATTTTAGTTTTTATGCTACAGATAGAATGACACCTACTATTTATGCAAATGTCACTTACTTGCAACCTTATGCCGAAAATACAAATGACCTACCTTTAAGATTGTATGGCGCAATACCGATCAATGTTTTTGATCCAAAGACAAAGTTAGACCCAGTCATCAAAATGGCTGATGAACTCAAACCTGAAAAGAAAGTTAGTATCGAAGTATCCGAAGCTTCAAACAAACCAATGACCTATACTTTGGCTGTAGTGGATGAAGGACTTTTGGATCTTACTCGTTTTAATACACCTGACCTATGGAATGAATTTTACAAGCGAGAAGCATTGGGTGTAAAAACTTGGGACATTTATGACATGATCTTAGGTGCCATGGAGGGCAAAATGGATAAGATACTAGCAGTCGGGGGAGACGCTGAAGTTGAGAAAAATGCAAAAGATAAAAAAGCAAATAGATTCAAACCAGTGGTCAAACATTTCGGGCCTTTCTATCTGCCAGCAGGGTCAAAAAAGAAACATGAATTCATGATGCCAAATTACATTGGCTCGGTCAAAACGATGCTCGTAGCTACTCAGGAAGGAGCTTATGGTTCTTCAGAAAAAGTGACTCCTGTTAAAACTGCTCTAATGGTTCTACCTACTTTGCCAAGAGTGCTAAGCCCTGGTGAAAAATTGAGTTTGCCAATAAATGTTTTTGCTATGAAGGATAATGTAAAATCCGTAAAAGTTTCTTTAATAGAAGAATCAGGGTTAGTATCTTTTCCTAATGGGCGAACGCAAAATTTGAATTTCTCTAAACCCGGAGAAAAAATGGCTTACTTTGATATGAATGTGAGTGAGAAAATTGGAATTGGAAAGTTCATCTTTAAAGTAGAATCTGGTTCTGAATCAGCAACACAAGAAATAGAAATTCAAATTGATAATCCAAATCCCATTCGATCAGAATTTAAAAACAAGATGCTCAAAGCAGGGGAGGAGTGGCAAACTCAAATGGATGCCATCGGTCTAATTGGAACAAATACTGCAGTACTGGAAATATCCTCTGTGCCCCCTATGAATCTTGAATCTAGATTGGATTATTTACTCCGATATCCACATGGCTGTATTGAGCAAACCACTTCGTCGGGTTTTCCGCAGCTCTATGTAGATCAATTGCTGGATCTCTCAGAGTCAAAAAAGAATAAAGTAGCAAAAAATGTAAAAGCCACCATTAGCAGACTTAATAAATTTACATTGAGTTCTGGAGCGTTTACATACTGGCCAGGATCAGGAAGTGCCTCTGATTGGGGGAGTACTTATGCTGGACACTTTTTGCTAGAGGCAAAAAATAAAGGTTACTCTGTTCCATCTAGCTTGATAAATAATTGGGTGAAGTACCAAAAGAAAGTCGCTCGTTCTTGGAAACAAAGAGGAGAAGACGAAAGAAGACGCTCAAGATATTCCTCCTATGATCTAAGACAAGCTTATCGATTGTATACCCTGGCTCTGGCCGATGAGGCAGATCTTGGTTCTATGAACAGAATGCGGGAAGAAGATATTTCTTCTCAAGCAAAATGGCGTTTGGCAGCGGCGTACGCCCTTGTCGGGAAAAAGCAAATTGCAAAGGATATGATCAAAGGCTTAAGCACAGATATTAAACCTTATAGAGAGTTATCCTATTCCTATGGTTCCGATCTCAGAGATCAAGCTATGATCTTAGAGACTTTAAATCTGCTAGGAGATGAGGATAAAATAGCCAACTTGATCCGAAATATTTCCGACAAAATGAGCTCAGAACAATGGCACAGTACTCAAACGATCGCCTACACTTTATTGGCAGTTGGCAAGGTACTTGGGAATTCAAATAGTAAATCTGATTTTGAATTTAAATACCAACTGGGATCTGAAGCAATGGTTAATGCCGGCTCCAATAAACCATTTTCTGCAATCGAAATTCCAATCGAAAAAGTAGACGGTCAAAACTTAAAACTAGTCTCCGCTCATAGCGGTGTACTTTTCGCAAGATTTATCTCCTCCGGAAAACCTTTGATAGGCAAAGAAAAATCTGAAGAAAATGACCTCAAGATCAAGGTCGCCTACCTTGACATGAACGATAAATCTATTGACATTAGTTCTTTAGAAAAAGGAACTGATTTTAAAGCATTTGTCTCTGTCACTAATCCTGGTACCAGAGGCATGCGATATGATGAGCTTGCTCTCAGTCAGGTTTTTCCTTCCGGATGGGAAATTCATAACAGCAGAATGAGCGAAGTCTCCGCCATAGAAAATTCAGATAAACCAGAATATCAAGATATCCGAGACGACCGGGTTTATACCTATTTTGACCTAAATGAAAACGAATCGAAAACATTTGCAATTCAATTGAATGCTGCGTATCAGGGTAGATATTATTTGCCATTGACTTCTTGTGAAGCAATGTACGACAACAGTATTACCGCTTCAAAAGAAGGGCAATGGGTTAGTGTGGAGTAGAGTTGTTTAGTTTATTCGTTTATTCGTTTATTCGTTTATTTGTCTGTGCGCCTGTGCGCCTGTGCGCCTCTGTGCAAGTTCGTATCCTGGTCGCTGCCAGCTTTGCTGGCACGCGTTATATACCATCGCCGCCTCCTGGGGCGCTTAGTTCCGGCGGCCTAAAACTAAGTGGCACATTTTTTCATTTGCAGGCTATTAGTTGTTCGCCTATTCGAATGTTCGCTGCCAGTTGCACTGGCACGCGTCCGCGGCGTCACCGGCTCTGGCGGTAGGAAAAGTATACCACAACCTACTTCTTAACAACCCTCATTACCTTCCCATCAACAACCAAACTCAAGCATATTAATTTTCTAGCCATTTATTAGAAATAATTTGAATTTAATGCAACGAAACATGTCTGAGAACTCTTTTCCTTTTGATTTTTGGACCGGCCATCCATAGTTTATTAAATAATACGTAAATTAAAAGTGATGAAATATAAAGTATCGTTCATATTATTACTTTTCGTAACATTCTTTTCGTGTAGAGAAGAATTAATGGAAGTCCAAACAAACACAGAAACAGAAGAGCCTATTGAGATTCCAAATTATGATCCAGAGATCAATTTGATCACTGGGGATCTTTTTGGACAAATTATAGACAGTAACAATGACCCAATTCAAGATGTAAAGATCACAATAGAAGCTAAAACTTCGAATACCAATAAGTACGGAACATTTTCATTTGAGAATATTTTGATGAATGAAAATGGTGCGCTTGTAACAGCCGAAAAAGATGGTTATGTCTTAGGTAGCAGATTGTTTTATCCTAAAGAAGGAGAACTGAGTAGGATTAAAATAAAGTTGATCGATCGTTCAGTCACAAAAATAGTAAAAGCAGATCAAGGTGGAACAGTTGATATTGTAGGTGGAGCTCAAGTTATTTTTGAAAATAATTCCTTTGTAAGATTGGATGACAGTGAATATCACGGAAATGTAAGTGTCATCACCAAATATCTAGATCCTACTTCCATAAATACTGCAGATGAAATGCCAGGAGCACTTGTTGGAATTAGACCATTTGAAGATAATGATGAAGTCGCCTTAGTTTCTTATGGAATGGTATTAGTTGAACTAGAATCGGACGGTGGGCAAAAACTAAAACTCGCTCCTAATACAGAAGCAGAAATTAGACTGCCAATACCGCAAGATCTATTGTCTAATGCACCAGAAGAAATTCCACTTTGGTATTTTAACGAAGATATTGGGAGATGGGTAGAGGAGGAGAGTGCCATTAAACAAGGTTCTTTTTATGCCGGGAAAGTCAAGCATTTTACTTTTTGGAATTGTGATTTTCCTGAGAGAATGGTAAATCTTAAAATTAAAGTAATTTCTGGGGATAGAAATCCTTACGCTTATCAAAAGGTTACATTAAAAATTGTAGATACAAATTTCCAAGCTTCTGAATGGACTAATAAAGAAGGAGTTGCTGAAGGTAAAATACCAGTCAACAGAGTTATTAAAGTAAGTATTTTAGATCTTTGTGGTGAATTATTATACGATAAGATTTTGGGTACTTATACTGTAGACACTCAAGAAGATATTATTATTCTTCCACAAAATTACATTAGTACAAAAATATCAGGGGAATTGAAGTGTGATCTTGAGTCACTTGAGAAAGCAATGTTAATTTTAGATGTTGGAGTTGAAAAGTTGTTTTACAATGTTGAAGCTACTTTTGATTTTGATGTATTCATTTGTCCAGAATTTGCCGGACAAGTAAGTTGTAATTTCTTCGACCTTGAAGGATTAACAGAATCAATAGAATACCCGATAAGATTAGAAAGTGAAAACAAGCTTGATGCTGTCAATGTTTGTGATCAATCTATAGATGAGTATATTTCAGTCGTATACCATGGGGAAACTGTTGTATTTCCTCAACCTACCTTGACAATGGTAGATTTTGTAGATGAAGGTTATACTCAAATCACCGGCCAATTAGATAACCAAGAAATAAATATCATCTTTCAAGGTTTAACATCAGGAGATTATTCAGGAGAGACTTTGATAAACGATATGAGTGTTTATAAAAACACCATTTATATGCCTGTTTTAGGAACAAGAACAGATGGTTTTTTTGAAAACTTTATTGTTAAAGAATATGGACAGGAAGGAGGATATATTATCGGATCTTTTGAAGGTGAATTGATAAATAGAGCAGCACCTTTATTTCCAGTACAAATTAGTGGTTTGTTTAGGGTAAAGGTATTACAAACAGATTTTGATGGATCATATACGGAGTTTATTACCCAAAAGTATAGATATGTAAGACCTCAATTTGAAGGTTATCTTAATACAAGTCAGAACGTATTTTTCTCTCAAGGCGGATCGAATACAGGAACAACTGTTGTTCTTGCAGGGAATCAAGCAAATCAATATTCCTTAGGCCAAGTTACTCAGGACCTACATGGTCTGAGATTATTCTTGCAAATTAATAGTGCTTCTAATATTGAAAGTGAGGTTATCAACTTTGGAGAAATTGGTGAAAAGGTTACAGGTTATGTGACTGGTTTATATAATGAAGTTTACCGGTCGGGCGTTGAAAATGAACCATTCTATTTTAATTACAACATAAAAAGAGTACCAGAATAAATTTTGGAATTAAAAGCAATCATAAAGGGCTGCCAGCAATACGACAAGAGACGTCAAAAAGAGTTGGTTATTAGATACACTCCCTATCTAAAGACGGTCACTCGTATGTACGTAGGCGAAGAAGACTCCAAAGATGTTTTGCAGGAGTCCTTTATGATTATTTTGACTAAGATCCATACTTACCAACCCTTCGGTTCTTTTGAAGGGTGGATGAGACAAATTACGGTTAGGTGTGCTTTAGCTTGGTTGAAAAAAAATAAGCTGGTTCGTACAAAAGAACAAGAGGTAATCAAAGAAGATTTCGCACAACCTTTGATCTATGACCATTTAAATGAAGAGGAATTGATAAAGCTTATACAATCACTTCCTGAAATTCAAAAAGTAATATTTTCTTTAAATGTGATTGAAGGATATTCGCATAAAGAAATTGCAACCATGTTAGATATAAAAGAAGCAACATCCAGATCTCATTTACTTAGAGCAAGAAAGTGTTTACAAGAAAAAATTACCTTAGATAAAGCTATAATTAGAAAAGCAATATGAAGTGGCTCACATTTAAAAACAGAATTAAAAATGACTTGTATAATTATGAGTCTGAAGAGGATGCGTTGGATATATGGGATTCAATCAATTCAGATGTCGTTGCCCTGAATGAAAAAAATAAAAAAAAGAATAACAGATCAATTTTCTTTCTTTTGTTTTTAGTTGGATTTGCTGGCGTGATCTACTTGGCTATTCCTAAAAAACAAAGTGAGGCAAATCAAAAGATTATTAGACAATCGATAAGTATTAATTCCTTAGAAGAATCAAATAAATTAGAAAATAACAAGACTTCAACAGCAAAAAATCTAAATGACACAAAAGACACAAAAGACACAAGAGACACAAGAGATAGAAGAGACACAAGAGATGCAAGAGATGCAAATGAGTCAAATGAGTCGAATGAAATTCAAAAGCCCAATACTAAAACAAACGATAAGTCTCAAAATAGTAAGACGCGTGCCACGACGTCAGAGTTGAGACAAGAACTTATAGCGAAACATGATATAGTTAACGTGAACTTTTCCGATCTGCGATCAGCAGATTTATTAAAAGCAACATCGCCTGAAAAAGTTCATGAGTATCAAGCCCATGGAGAGATTATAGAGAATGAGATTGCACTTCAAACTACCTTTCCAAAAACAATAGTAGAGAATGGAAGCGATCAAATGTTAGTTGGTACTTCTTTCATAGACTTATTGAACCTTGGCAATTTAGAATTGATATCATCAACAAATTTGCCTGATATTCCAAACCTTAATAAGATCTTCATCAATGATAAATTAAATATAAAACGAAAATTTAGCTTAGGTTTAAACGTAGGAGTTTTTCAAACTTTTCAAAAGCTTGAAGCGAAAGAATCAGGAGCTCTTGACTTTTTGAATAGTAGAAAAGCAACAGAAAGTTTTTTAGAAACAGTACATGCGCGGTTCTATGGAGATTATTCCATTAATAAAAATATAAACGTTTCTATAGGCCTTGGTTTTACAAGAATGACCCAAGAATTTCGATTTCTTGAAACCGCTCAAGAGATAAATTTGATAACAGGAGTCAAATACATATTCACCGGTCCAGGAGTCAATCCCAGCAGATTAAATGAGGTTGGAATGTTAGAAGAAACAAAAACAACAATAACAAATTATGTTTTGTACAATCAATATGACTTATTAGATTTTCCAATTTTGATAAGTTACAAATGGAATACCTATAAGTGGGCATTCGGTTTACAAGCTGGAATAATTGCAAACTTACATTTTGATGCAAACGGACGTATTTTGGAATCAGAAATTAGAAGTGAAGAAATTGAAGTGCAAAACCCGTTCAAAAAAAGATTAGGCATGTCCTATGCATTAAACTTAATTTTTGAACATCGGGTCAACAACACTTTCAGCATTGTATGCTCACCGAGCTTCAGGTATTTACCAAACTCCATTACAAACGATGATTATGCTTTAGATCAAAAGCACAAATTCTTAGGAGCAGACCTAGGAGTCAAATATTATTTTAAATCAAAATAAAAAAAATCTCTATCTAACCATACTACTTATTGAATAAGCCTATTTTTGTTCAAATTCATCTGAAATAGATCAATCATTAATGGGCCGAAATTTCAAAGAATATCTTTTACAAGTCACCAAATCTTCATCTTGCGAAGAGATCGAAATCATCCAATCGCTGTGGAGTGGGTATGGTCGTATCTCCCGCTACCAATTGGATAATATACCAACTAAAACAGTGGTAATCAAACACATATCTCTTAATGAGGTTGATAAACATCCCAGGGGATGGAACACCACCAATTCTCACAATCGAAAAGTCAGGTCTTACGAGGTCGAAACTTGCTGGTATGAAAAATGGAGCCATGATTGTTCTGAAAATTGCAAAGTCCCTATCTTAATTGGGACATGGTCTCAGGACAAAGATCAATGGATCATTTTGGAAGATCTCAAGACAATTTTTCCACTTCGAAAATACGACCTTGAAATAAGAGAAGTAAATGTATGTCTAAAATGGCTTGCAAATTTCCATGCTACTTTCATGGAGATTGAGCCAAAGGGCTTATGGAAGGTCGGTACTTATTGGCACCTTCAAACAAGACCCGATGAATTTGAAAAAATTGAAAATGAAGAACTAAAGTCAAAAGCTCATTTGATTGATGAAAAATTAAATAATTGCAAGCATCAAACCATTGTACATGGAGATGCCAAGCTTGCGAATTTTTGTTTCTCAGCTGATGGAAAGAAGGTGGCGGCAGTAGATTTTCAATATGTCGGCGGCGGTTGCGGGGTGAAAGATGTAGCTTACTTTTTGGGAAGCTGCCTATCAAGTTCAGAATGCGAAAGGTATCAGGAGCAACTTTTAGATTTTTACTTCAAGGAATTAAAAACTGCTTTAGGAAATATTAACTCTAACATTGATTTTTCAATTTTAGAAAATGAATGGAGGAAAATGTATCCCATTGCTTGTACAGACTTTATTAGATTTCTACAAGGGTGGATGCCCACACATCAAAAAATAAATAAGTACAACTTGACATTAATGACAAAGGTTTTGGGCAGTTTATGATTTATCCTTTTTGTTTTTTTAACAATTCCTGCAAATCCTTTGGCAACAGCCCACCTTCCTTTATCTGTATTTCAGAATTTTGAATTTCTTCTAACAGATACTCTTCCTCTTTGATCTGCTTCAAGGTCTTTTTATCCAGTGGATCCTCTTTCAAAATACCAGTTATCTTTAATTCTGTTCTTCTATTTTGCTGATGCTCTTCCTCGCTACAATTTTTCCCGTTGGTACAACGATTTACCAATTGAGATTCACCATATCCTCTAGAGGTCATCCTTTCGGCAGTAATTCCATTTTCCACTAGATAAGCAACAGCAGAAGCAGCGCGTGCTTCTGATAATGACATATTATAAGCATCACGACCTCTAGAATCAGTATGCGATCCAAGCTCAACAGTGATCGCAGGATTGTCTTTCAATACTGTCAGGACTTTGTCCAATTCTATAGCTGCATCAGGTCGGATAAATGACTTATCATAATCATAATAAATGTTTTTTAATTCGAATGTTGTATTGATGGCGATCGCGTCTAATTCTACATTGCCAAGGAATGTCCCTTTTTCATTTCCTTTGGTCATAACCTCCGTAATATTATTTACCCCTTCAAAACACATGATACAACCATCAATATTTACAAAAGCCTCGATTCTTTTGGTTAAAAAACCTTTCTTACGTATCAACAGGGTATAGTAATTTCCTCGTTCAAAAGTAAAATCAAAATTCGGAGAGGGTAGCTCCAGTATGACAAGTTCCTCCGCTCTTGTGGTATTATTATAAATTTCAATTCTTGCTCCTTCAATGGCATCCACAACCGCAGCTCCTGAAGTGTTATTTTCCGCTAAGGTAACATCAAAGATATATCCTGGCCTTCTTTCTAATTCAGCTTTTGTAAAGATGGTCCGTTTCTCAGCTTTTTCTTTTGCAAATAAAGTATCTGTTCTTGAAAAAAATAGTTCATGAGAAACTTGAATGCGGTACCCATTTTCATCCATTGGTACCTCCACCTCAAAATGTCCCTCTGCATCCGATGTACAAGTACCTCTAATGGCTCCAGCTTCATTCCCTTTGACCGTTATTTTAGCATTTTCTATGTAGCCTCTGTTATCTGTCTCATAGACAAAACCTTCTACTTTTACTGTTTGCCCTTGAGTAAGTAGAAAGCAAAAAATAATACTTGTTATTAAAAATAGTTTTTTCATAATCATTCATTTAGAACATTATTCATATCTATATAACGAATTAAGCAATGGAATAGACGCTTATCAGCTTGTTACAAGATGTTAGGGTTACGTTAAGAATAGCGTATTAATTGCTTCAATATAAATAAGAAAAGGAATTTAATTAGACTTTTCACGATATTTGTTATCTAAGTTTTAGTATTATGACTATAAACATCCCAAAAGCGGATACAAAGCGCATTGTAATTGTAGGCGGTGGTTTCGGGGGCATTGCGTTGGCAAGAAAAATATGCAAAGAAGATTTTCAAGTGGTACTTATTGATAAAAATAATTACCACCAATTTCAACCGTTGTTCTACCAAGTTGCAATGGCAGGGCTTGAACCTTCTGCCATATCTTTTCCTTTTCGCAAACTTTTTCAAAAAAAACAAAACGTTTTTATAAGAGTAGCAGAACTATTGAAAATTAATAGTGAAAAGCAATATATCGAAACAAGTCTCGGAAATTTGGATTATGATCATCTGGTCATTTCTACTGGAGTGAGAACAAATTACTTTGGCAATGATAAGATCTCCAAAAATGCCATACCAATGAAATCAGTTTCTGATTCCCTTTATTTAAGAAATAAAATCCTCACTGATTATGAACAAGCACTAATTACAGAGGATTATGAGGAAAGACAAGGACTCATAGATATTGTTATTGTTGGTGGAGGTCCGACTGGCGTCGAAGTAGCAGGAGCTTTAGCAGAAATGAAAAAATACATATTACCTAAAGATTATTTTGAGTTAGACTCAAAGGAAGTTGATATTTATCTTGTTCAAGGAGCTGATATGTTACTCAAAGGAATGTCAGACCATGCTTCAAACAAGGCTGAAGAATATTTAAAAAATCTTGGAGTTCAAGTCAGCCTGAATACCCGAGTGACAGACTATGATGGAAAATTTGTGTACATGATGGACGGTACAACTATCAGGACAAATAAAGTAATTTGGGCAGCGGGAGTCAAAGGCTTAAAAATTGAAGGTATTGGAGATGATAAATATGATAAAGCGAATCGAATTCTTGTTGATGGTTATTGTAAAGTTCAAGACCATCAAAATATTTTTGCAATAGGAGATGCAGCTACTATGATCTCAGAAGCATATCCATGGGGACACCCGCAAGTAGCTCAAGTCGCATTGCAACAAGGTAAGCATTTGGCTGAGTATTTTATTAGAGGAAAAAATAAAATTAATGCCTTCGAATATAAAGATCTAGGATCAATGGCCACCGTTGGTCGGAATAGGGCAGTAGTTGATTTTTCCAAAATGAAATTTGGAGGTAGAATGGCGTGGTACATCTGGCTTTTTGTTCACTTGTTTGCAATCCTTGGAGTTAAAAATAAAATTGTAATTTTTCTAAATTGGTTGTGGAATTACTTCACTTATGACCAATCCTTGAGACTAATCATCAAACCTTCTAAGAGACCATACGAAAATAATGAAACTGTGAATCCTTAATTCATAGCATTTTAGATTTATCTAAAAGATTCTCTTTTAAGAGATAAATTGTTGTAAATAATTCTTATCTATCCTGAAAGGAAATGTTCCATTTGTCTTATGTAACACTTTAAGTCAACTAATGATGAAGTTTGTTTTTCAGGTAATTACAAAAAAAATGAGCGGAGATAAATCTCAGCTCATCAACATTATTCTCAGTGCGTATAGCACTATAAGAAAAGATGACCACATTCTTATATTGTTGGACATCAACAAGTATCATCCTTATAAAGGACAACTATATTCAAATTTTATTGGAAATACAAGGTAGAAATGATAGCGTTTCAAAATGTATCTCGTGTCAAATATACTACAAATGACTTATTTTCATAATATAACACAACTATTTTTTTAAGTGCCATTTCTTAAATAGTCAGTACTAAGCCAGTAAAAAAAAATAGTTAATTTTCTCAAAACTCTAAATACCTTTAAGGTGTTATTATCTCATTCACTAATTAAAAAATTTAAAATGAACAAAATATTCTACTTGTCTTTTTTGCTCAGTCTAGTTTTATCTTTAGGCATTACCCTTCATGCTCAAGATGAGCAAATGGATGAACCCCCAATGGATGTAGATGAAACCATCTATGTGGACACCGACAAATCAGTGATAAACTGGAAGGCCTATAAAGTAGCTGGCGAACATACTGGCGTTTTAAAGATCAAAGAAGGAATGCTAGTTTTCAATAATTCAATGTTGACTGGTGGAACTTTTACTTTGGATATGAATTCTATTGCTACAACTGATCTTCAAGGAGAATGGGGTGACAAGTTAAATAAACACCTGAAATCACCAGATTTCTTTGATGTTGAACAACATCCAACAGGCAATTTCACAATTACCAAGGTTGCAAGTAGAGGATCAGAAGGAGATTATAGGATCACAGGTGACCTTACTATAAAAGGGATTACAAAACCTGTAAAATTCAATGCCATTATGAAAGGTAGTACTGCCTCTGCTTCATTGATTCTTGATAGAACAGATTATGATATTAAATATGGTTCAGGTAGTTTCTTTGATGATCTTGGCGATAAAACGATCTATGATGAATTTGATTTGGATCTCATGATTCAACTGAAGTAATTTTAGAGTTTCATTCCAAAACAAAAAAGCCTGAAATTGCAACAAGCAATTTCAGGCTTTTTAATTCAAAATTCGTTGTATAAAGCCAAGGACTATAGGCCAAAAGCAAATAGCCTTTTAATCCAACTTAAGTACATCCAAAAATGCCTTTTGCGGTACATCAATATTACCTATAGAACGCATCTTCTTCTTTCCTTTCTTCTGTTTCTCTAAAAGTTTTCTCTTACGAGTAATATCTCCACCGTAACATTTAGCCGTTACGTCTTTTCTCATCGCAGAAATAGTTTCTCGTGCTATGACTTTAGCGCCAATGGAAGCTTGAATCGCTATCATGAACTGCTGTCTTGGTAGGATCTTTTTAAGCTTTTCGCAGATCTTTCTACCAAAAGCATAAGCGTTATCTTTGTGCACCAAAGCCGAAAGCGCATCAACCATATTGCCATTTAGCAGTATATCCAATCGCACAATTTCTGATACCCTATATTCTAAAGGAGAATAATCAAAACTTGCATATCCCCTTGAGATAGATTTTAGCCTATCGTAAAAGTCAAATACGATCTCCGCTAGTGGAAGGTGGAAGCTCATTTCGACTCGTTCCGTTGTCAAATAGGATTGTTTTGTCATCACACCTCTTTTCTCAAGTGCCAAAGTCATTATTGGACCAATGTACTCTGGTTTAGTGATTATCTGTGCAATAATGTAAGGCTCTTCAACGCGATCTATATAATTTGGCTCAGGCAATTCAGACGGTGTATTCACTTTTAGAGTTTCCCCTTTTTGCGTGTAAGCAAAATAAGAAACGTTTGGTACTGTAGTGATGACTTCTTGATTGAACTCCCTAGAAAGTCTTTCTTGAATGATCTCTAAATGCAACATTCCCAAAAAACCACATCTAAAACCAAAGCCCAATGCGGCAGATGATTCCGGTTCGTAAACCAACGAAGCATCGTTCAATTGTAGTTTTTCTAAACTGTCTCGGAGGTCTTCAAAATCTTCGTTATCCAATGGGAATATTCCGGCAAATACCATCGGCTTGACTTCCTCAAAACCATGGATGGCTTCTGCGCATGGATTATCCTGTTTTGTCAATGTATCACCAACCTTTATCTCAGAAGAGACTTTGATCCCAGTGATTATATAACCCACATTACCAGCTGACATCTTTTTCTTAGGTATTAGACCCATCTGAAGAATTCCGATTTCATCAGCGGTATATTCATTGCCAGTATTTACAAACTTTACTTTGTCTCCTTTTTCTAATGTTCCATTAAGTATTTTATAATAAGCAATTACTCCTCTATATGGATTAAAAACAGAATCGAATATCAACGCTTGTACAGGGGCATCTGGATCTCCAGAAGGTGATGGAATTTTAGTAACAATGGCTTCCAGTAGATCTTCAATTCCTTGACCAGTCTTTCCAGATGCAAGAACGATATCTTCTTGATCAATCCCGATCAGATCATTAATTTGATCAGCAACATCCTCAATCTCAGCAGAAGGCATATCAATCTTATTAATGACTGCGATTATCTCAAGATCATGTTCAATAGCCAAATACAAATTTGAAATCGTTTGTGCTTGGATTCCTTGAGAAGCATCAACGATCAATAGGGCTCCTTCACAGGCAGCGATAGATCTAGAAACTTCGTAAGAAAAATCAACATGTCCAGGTGTATCAATTAGATTTAGCGTGTATTCCTGTCCATCGGTATGTTTGTAGTCCATCTGAATGGCATGACTTTTAATAGTTATACCACGCTCTCTCTCCAGGTCCATACTGTCCAATGCTTGATTTTGCATATTTCTCTCTGAAATGGTTTTGGTAAACTCCAAAAGCCTATCAGATAGGGTACTCTTCCCATGGTCTATATGTGCTATCACGCAAAAATTTCGGATATTTTTCATAATTTGCAAATATACTACTTTGCTAGTTGGTGTAATGATTTATTAAACTTAAATACGCAATGTATCTAACTTAATTATTAGCTACCTTGTTTAGACTTTAAGTTGCTTTGTTTATTAAATTATTAAATTGAAGTTAAATATTCTCGCTTTCGGCATTTCTAAGGACATATTAGGAGCTTCTTCCTGCACGATTGATATTGATGATCAAGCCACTGTAGCCCAATTAAAAAAGAAACTTCTCAACGAATACAAGGATTTTCACAAACTTACATCGCTTATGATCGCCGTAAATAGTGAATACGCCACAACAGAAACTTTATTAAAGGAAAATGATGAAATTGCCTTGATTCCTCCCGTCAGCGGAGGATAATATTGTAATTTTTAGCACTTATGTTAGATATTAAAATCACAGATCTACCTTTAAATCCACAAGCTTGCCTCGACTTTGTTAAAGATAATGGTTCTGGAGCAACAAATTCCTTCGTCGGTCGTGTCCGAAACAATACAAAAGGTAAACAAGTCCTAAAGCTCGATTTTGAAGCCTATGAAAAAATGGCCCTCCTCGAAATGGAAAAAATAGCCATTTCAGCCAAAAGCAAATGGCCAATTACCAAAATAGCTTTCCATCACAGAACAGGCACTCTTAAAATCGGTGACATTGCCGTAATCATTTGTCTCAGCACCCCACACCGCAAAGAGGGTTTTGAAGCCTGCCAATACTGCATCGACACACTAAAAGAGACGGTCCCAATCTGGAAAAAAGAATTTTTCGAAGACGGAGAAGTCTGGGTTTCTGCAACACCCTGAGTTCGTTCTTCGTTTAGGTTTATTGTTCATCGTTTGGAATTTGAACATTGTCTTGCCCTGAATAATGTAACTACTATAAATGTCTATACAGCAATTAGGTGATAACAAGTTAAAAGGACAAACCGACAATCCTCGGTGTTTCTAAAGCTCACCTATCTACCATTGTACCACCTATCACCATAACACGAAGAACAAAGAACTAAAGAACGAACTTTATCCTTTCCTTAACAAAAACAATTATTACTTTTGCACTTTATATAAGTCTAAAAGTCAATTATTTAGAATTTAAATCAAATAACATGAAAAATTTATTGTTTTTATTAATCATTGGGTTCATTTCTACTACCTCATTCGGCCAAGTTGGAAAAATGGGTAAAAGTGTTGAACAAAAAGTAAAAAAATTGTCAGCTGCTTTGGATAAAGCTGGACATCCGTTACAAGGCAATCAAAAGGCTGACCTCATGACAAGTTTTAACACTACTATGGCAAAAATGAAATTAGCCAAAGACGATACATCTGATAGGTCAGCTGTGGATAGGGTGAGAAGAGAATCTGCGGCAGAAGTAAAAAGCATTCTTACACCTGCCCAATTTCTTACTTTTCAAGACATGCAACCTGCTAATAAGACAAATGATGGTGGCTTAAAAGCTGGTGGAGCAGGTTCCCTTGGGTCTAAAAAAGACAAAGCAGAAGATGACGCCATAGCCGAAAAACAAGATAAGGTTGATCGAAGAGCCAAAACAGAAGAAACTTCTAGAGAGTTATCAGAGGCAGAGGTAGAAGATATGGAAGAGAGAAAAAGAAAAGCTCAGGAAAGAAGAGATAAAATGGAAGAAGAAAGAATTGCAGAACAAGAAAAAGCAATAGATATGCAGATCAAAGAGGAGGAAAAAGAGATGAAGGATAAAATGAAGGAAGCTAAAGCCAATGATAAAAAGTGGGCAAAAGAAAATGAAAAAATGAGCAAGAAAAATGCCAAACAAAAAAGCATGGCTGCTGTTGATAATATCACTGCATCCTTAACTACTGCTGGTATGCCTTTATCTTCTACGCAACTAAAGCAAGTCAAAACTACCATGATGCAAGAGCAAAAGAAATTGGCAAAATTGATCGAAGATTCTGGTGAAAATTCAGCTGATTACCTCAAACAAGCTAAAAAGCTTAGAAAAAGTTCGGTCAAGAAAATGAAATCTTACCTTTCAAAAGAACAGTTTAAGTTCTTAAAAAAGGCACAGTATTAATACCATTTCTGTTTTAAGATGTCACTTTGGATTTAGAATAGAGTTTGATGCATTCTGTCGAAATATTATTGACATTATAAAGCAGAAATTGTATAAGACCTAAAATACTCTTAAGTATAAAAAAAGAGCCACAGTCGTAACGATTGTGGCTCTTTTTAATTGTTGGAATACTTATCGTGTTATTCTAAATACACCGCTTTTTTCACGCCTTTTATTTCAACTTTTATATTCTGCTGCAAAGTAGTTGCGAGTTCTTGACCACAGTAATCCACTTTTATAGGAAAAGATTTATGTGTTCTGTCAACTAAAACTGCAACTTCGATCTTTTTTAACAAAGAATCCATCAATGGTTTGAAGGCATAAAATATTGTTCTTCCTGTATTTGCTACGTCATCTATAATAACTAAAACCTTTTTATTTAGATCTTTTACTGGCATTTCAATTAATATTTCCTCTGATACCGGTTTTGCTGGATTTAATTTGATCCTAGTTATTGTTATCTCTTTATTTGTTATCTCTAGGATCGCATTCATCAAAAGTTCTGCAAAGTGCATCCCATTGTTATTAATACCCGCCAATATCAACTCCTGCTCATTGAGGTTGTTTTCTAGAATCTCAATCGCCAATCTATTTATCTTCTGATCGATTTGTTTGTCCGTTAATATCTGCATAGTACCAAAAATATAAAAAGACTTGCGAAAAAAGCCAACTAAACTATTTTTTCTAAATAACATTTATATTTTTGAATAAATTACAGACTATTAAACATGTCTCTATGATCCAAGCCATTGTTTTTATACTTATTGCTGTTGCTGCCTTTTTTATAGCTTTTAAAAAATTCTTTCGCATCAGAAGGAATATCTTACTAGGAAAAGACACTCCTCTAGTTCAAAATTCCTCACAGAGAATTAAGAATACGCTCTTAATAGCCTTTGGTCAGAAGAAAATGTTCAAAAGAATCATTCCTGCAGTTTTTCATTTCTTTATTTATGCTGCTTTTCTTTTGACTTCTTTAGAATTGGTGGAGATATTAATTGATGGTGCTACCAATCATCATAGATTTTTCTATCCATATTTAGGTGGCTTTTATTCATTAATCATATCCACCATAGAAATATTATCAGTCCTTGCCTTCATAGGCACCTTTATATTTTTGGCTAGGAGGAATCTTTTAAAATTGCCAAGGTTTCATTCATCAGAAATGAATGGTTGGCCAAAATTAGATGGCAACATAATTTTATATCTGGAAATACTGCTTATATGTTTTGTCATGATGATGAATGGTAGCGATGAAGTACTTTTTAATAGGGCAGCATCACACGCTCATTTGATGGACGGTCAGACTGGTTCTTTCAATTTTGCCGTTTCAGATTGGCTAGGCCCAATGTTGTTTGGAGGTATCGAATCAGAAAGCACTTTACACGTTATTGAAAGAATTGGTTGGTGGGGCCACATCTTGGTTGTTTTTGCATTTCTAAATTATTTACCAATTTCCAAGCACCTACATATCATGTTGGCCTTTCCAAATGTTTATTGGGCCAAATTAAATTCCAGAGGTCAAATGGATAATATGCCAGAGATCATGAATGAGGTGAAAAGTATGATGGATCCAAATGCACCCATAGATGAATCAGCAATTGATGAAGAATTACCTGAATTTGGCGCCAAAGATATTTTTGATCTTAGTTGGCGAGACATTATGGGCGCCTACACTTGTACCGAGTGTGGAAGATGTACCTCCGTTTGCCCTGCAAATATTACCGGAAAAAAATTGTCTCCACGAAAAATCATGATGGATATTCGCGATAGAGCAGAAGAAGTAGGTTTGAATATGGATACTGGTAAGATCGAGTTCATTACAGAGGCAAAGAG
>ENA-ORXM01000394-ORXM01000394.1-marine-metagenome-genome-assembly--contig:-NODE-394-length-80330-cov-4.013295_pt1 | contig 80330 bp, 69 predicted proteins | sample MGYA00237867_ERZ511480 | MGnify/ENA primary metagenome ERZ511480 (study PRJEB26309, sample SAMN06266103) | marine metagenome | isolation source: Algal blade | place: United Kingdom:Sidmouth, United...
TGCCAAGGATTTTCAACTATTGGCCTTGGAGATCCAGATGATGAGAGAAACTCATTATTTAAAAACTTTATAAAAGTTATAAAAATATTAAACCCTGACTTTGTACTATTTGAAAATGTGACTGGACTATTATCTAAAAAAAATGAAAAAACACTAGAGGCGATTTTAAAGTCATTTTCTAAAATTGGATATCATTGTCACTTGAATATGATGCAAGCTCAACAATTTGGTGTTGCTCAAAAAAGACGACGAACAATAATTATTGCTCACAAACCTAAGTTTAATTATTCATTTCCTAGAGCAAGCTTTGATATAGAGTGTAACGGGAAAATCAAGAAACCAATTACTCTTGGTGATGAGTTCAAAAAATTAAAAAAATCTTTAATAAAAAATGATAAAATGCATGACTTAGAAGCTGCCAAGATTTCAAAGTCTATAGATCTTAAAAGAATACAAAAGATTCCTGAGGGTGGAAAAATTAGATATCAAAAAGATGAATTGAAATATTTGCCCAAAAGATTAAGATTAAATCTTAACTGGGAGCAATTACAGGAAAATAGATTAAGAGAGAACCATTATCATCGTTTATCTAGAAAACTCCCTAGTCCAACAATAAATACTCATAATCACCATTATTTTCACCCATTAGAGGATAGAAAGCTAACTTTAAGAGAGTTTGCTCTATTGCAAAGCTTCCCATTGGATTATCAGTTTGCAGGCTCGAGAAACTCAATAATACGCCAAATAGGCAATGCAGTACCTCCTCGCTTTGCTCTAGCTCTAGGAGAAAGTATACGCAAAAGTCTCAAATCCAAGAAAATTGCAAAGAATGTCCAAAACAAGACCAAATTTAAGGCCCAACTTATAGATTTAAGATCTAAAGCTTTTCGATATGCTTAAAATTATCTATACTTCAAAAAATATTTTTATTTAGAGGAATTCATTTATATGGCTAAAGACGATCTTATTGAAGCAGAAGGTGTAATCACAGACATTAACTCCCATGGGAGTTTTACAGTTAAACTAGAAACCGGACATTCAATATCTGCCAAGCTATCTGGAAAAATGAGAAAGTTTTTTATAAAGGTTGTTAGGGGAGATAAGGTTACTGTTGGGATCTCACCTTATGATAAAACTCATGGTTTAATTTTATTTAGGCATAAGGTTAAGAGGCCTGATGACAGACCTCCTCGTAAGAAGTAATTACTTCGTATAAGTATAATCAAAAAGTAATTTCTTGGCTTTCTTTACATATTGCTCTCCAGCAACTTCAGTGAATGCAACAAATAACTTACCTCCACCTCGACTCACTATTACGTATTCAGAGTTTGGAACATCGACAATACTTCCATTTTTTAGTTCAACTCTAACTTTTAGAAGTTCAAAGTCTGGTTGTCTATCGATTAGAAAATATTCGTATCCAACTTCTTCCAAGAAACCGTTAATGATTTTATCTTCTATGACTTGAGCATAGCTTTCATCACAAATATCAGCGATAGCCGATGGAATACCATGATTTTCTAATTGTTTCGCAAATTCTAAATATGTTTCTCCATGACTTTCATTACCTTCGAAAGTAGTACAGCCATGATGATTTTCATCATAGATAAATCCAAGCCATCCATAGGCTTGTTTAAAACTACTTGGGTCATTTACAGTCTCAGTTAAATCAAGGAAAGATTGAATTTGAACTTGGTTACCTTGATTATCTTCAAAAACTATGTCCTGTAAATTTTGATGCCGACCATTCCAAAATGTCATTTCTTCCCTACATCCTCTGGAATCGTTTTTATAATGATCATCTTCATCTGTAAGTAAAATTACTATGCTTTGCTCTTTAGGGGACCTGTTTTTCTTTACAAGGTCGTTCATATGTCGAAGAGTTAAACAAAGTCCTTGCTCACCATATACCGCTGCAGTCTGAGTATTTCTCAAGATTTGCTCTATGGTATTTTTAACCTGAGTTATGTTAGAGTTAGAAGTAATCGATACTGATGCATACGGATCTAAAAAGTTAATATCGTATGATCTAAAATTACCAGTAACATTTTTTAGAACGTAATAATCTTTGACACCATTTACTTCTCTATTCATATCACTCATTTTGTAAAAATTAAGTTCTAAGTCTTTTCTAGTATCAATAAGTAAATCTGTTACTTCTTTAAGAGCATCTTTTACTTGTTCAATTTCATTATCCATTGAAAAGGAATCATCAATAATAAAGTCAATATAGGCCTTGTCAAACTTAGATTCATTGAAGCTAGGATCAACGTTCTTCGTTGTCGTAACGATTTCTCTTAAGCAACTGGCAGGCGAGTTGTCAGTTAAAATTGTACCCGTATGAGTTTTTAAGTATTCAAGAAACTCTAAATACTTTGAATAACCTTGAAAGTTTGTCTTTGTACAAGCTGAGAGGGTACAAAATTCTCTAGCATAGTCTGCAATATTAATATTAGAAGATGTAAATTCTTTTGCCTCAGGATGCAGGCAATAAATTTTCTCTGTAGAGCATGTATTGTTTATTCTTGATGACCCATTAGATAAATTTGATCCATGTTGATCAATATAAGGCTTAGCTGCATCAATCTCAGCTTGGTTAAATTCCTCAAATCTCTTATCAGAGCAATATGAAAAAACACAAGATTTATCTTCAATATTGGCTTGTAAATTATAATTATCTGCAGCACTAAAAGAACATCCATAAATTTTCTGTCCTTGGCAACTAGCTGCACTATTATCAGCGCTTATTTTACCTGGATGAGTTTTTAAGTAATTAGTATATTCTATGAATTTTTCATATCCATCAAAGTCTGGTTTAGTACAAGCACTAAAAGTACAGAACTGTGTAAGGTAGTCTGCAGGGTTCACATTGGAACCTCGATATTCTTGAGCATCAGGGTGTAAGCAATAAACTTTCCCAGTTGAGCATGTATTAGTTACTCTAGAAGAACCATTTGATAAATTTGCCCCATGTTGATCAATATATGGTTTTGCAGAGTTAATTTTAGTTTGATTAAATTCATCATATCTCTTATCCGCACAATAAGAAAAAGTACAAGATCCATTTTCTATATTCACGGCTGGGTTATAATTATCAGCTCCACTAAAGGCGCAACCATAAATTTTTTGTCCTTGGCAGCTAGCTGCACTATTGTCAGTGTTTATTTTACCTGGATGAGTTTTTAAGTAATCAGTGTATTCGATGAATTTTGCATAGCCATCAAAGTCTGTTTTTGTACAAGCACTAAAAGTACAAAACTCATTTAGATAATCAGCTGGGTTAGCATTAGCTCCTTTATATTCTTGGGCATCAGGGTGTAAGCAATAAGTTAAACCAGTTGCACAAGTATTAATAACTCTATTATTTCCGTTTGCAAGTAGTTGACCATGAAGATCTATATATTTTTGACCAACATCAACTTTACTTTGATCAAATTCGGCATATCTTCTATCTGCACAATAAGCAAACTCACAAGATTTATCTTCAACATTAGCTTTAGAGTCATAATTCGTTGCACTTGAATCACGACAACCTAGGAATTGTTGATTGTTACAAAACTTTGCTGTTCCTATTCCTCTAATTTCACCTGGGTGAGTTTTTAAATATTCTTCAAATTCTAAGTATTTCTCATATTCATCAAAGTTTGATCTATTACAAGCACTAAAGATGCAGTATTCACCTTTATAAAGAGTTTCATCTATAGGAGCGGCAGTATAATTATCTGCTTCATCATGATAGCAGAAAAAACCACTTGGTTGACATGTTGATTGAATTCTATCTTTTTTAGTGACTGGATTAGTTCTACCATGTTGATCTATATAGTCACTAATCTTATCCCATTTCTCATGACTAAAATCTAAACTTGCAACGTTGGCACAAAGTGAAAAAACACAAGTTCCATCTTCATCTTTATATTTTTTATCTCTATTGTCTGCTTCTAGATGTTTACATCCTCGAGTGTAATCAGGAATAAGGGTATCCGTATTGGGTACACTTTTTCTGATGATGACGTTAGTGTTGTCTTCCATACAAGATGAAAACACTAAGAAGATCAAAATACTTAAGACTGCTTTACTCATAATTTTTATTCCTCAAAAGGAAAATCCCTTTATAGGCTCTTCGGATTAATCAACAATAGCCTGAGTAAAATATATCAGTTTTTAGAGCTTTACTTGAAACCTGTGTAAATTCAATGACTTATCCAGGAATAGAAAATCGCCTGTCTCGGTAGAGCGCCAAATATTTTCGGCATTTAAAATTTCTGAAGAAATTATAAGGTGTTGTATCTTTTCTCCATTTTCGGCAGGATTTTCACAACTTTCACTTAAGAATTCACACGTTTGTCTTTCTGGACACTTTGATTTGTGAGTAGAGAAGACTAATTCCTTGCCTCCATTAAAACAAAACATTTGCTCTCCATCAGTTAAGATAAATGTTAAATAATTTTCTAAGCATCCACCATTGGGATCAGTACAAATACTTCCTGAAATTTCGGTAACTTTTTTCATGAAATTTTCAAATCGTTGTTTTAATACCCCAAGTGTGATGGCTTCAGAATCAACTTTTAAATAGGTTAATAAAACATAAAATAAGACTTCACTATCAGTATCACCCAATAAGAACCTAAGATACTTTCTATCTATAAGATCAAGGAATTGATCTCGATTTTCTGAAAAGTTTTTAATATTCCCATTGTGGGCAAAAATCCATTTTCCATATTGGAAAGGGTGACAATTTAGAATATCAATTTGTCCTTCTGTGGCTTTTCTTAAATGAGCGACAACCGTTTTTGATGAGACTACTCCTGAAACTTTTTTAAATAATGAGTCTGTGATTGCACTTTTAGGTGATTTTATGACATGAGGAGTATTATCTAAGTAATAGGCGACTCCCCAACCATCAGGATGAAACTCACTTTGATTCATCATCGCATTATTGGCCCCTACCAAAGAAGAGTGAACTTGACTGGAAAAAATTGACCTAAAACCAAATAAACGACACATACCATTGACTCGGTGAATAGATATTTATACTTTAAAGACTAATAAAAAAGGGTAGTTTTTACCCATAATTAATGAGGACAGATGGATCAGTATCAAAAAATTAGACTTGATAAACTTGAGATATGGAAACAAAAGCAAATCGGTTACCCTGGAAAGTTTGATAAAACTCATAAAGCAACAGAGATTAAAGATTTAGATGATGATGTCTCATATATTAGATTGGCCGGAAGGTTGATGAACTTAAGAGTCATGGGGAAGTTTTCTTTCGCATCAATCCAAGATCAATATGGAAAAGTTCAAATTGCCTTTCAACAAGATGAAATAGGAGCAGATAATTATAAGCTCTATACTAAAAAGTTTGATATCGGTGATCATATTGGAGTTGAAGGTTATGTCTTTACGACCAAAAAGGGTGAAAAGACTTTAAAAGTAACTAAAGCCATGCTTTTATCCAAGGGAATTAGACCTTTACCTGAAAAGTTTCACGGACTTAAAGATCCAGAAATGAAAGCCCGATATAGATTTTTAGATCTCATCATGAGTGAAGAAACTAGAGCAGTTTTTAATACTAGAAATAAAATTATTAAATTTATTAGAAGTTTTTTAGATGGTAATGGATTTACTGAGGTAGATACTCCCATTCTTCAAGCTATTTCAAGTGGAGCTAGCGCAAGACCATTTGAAACTCATCACAATGCTTTAGACATTCCACTATTTATGAGAATTGCTCCAGAGACTTATCTAAAACGATTAGTCAGTGGAGGTTATGAGAAGGTCTATGAATTAGGGAAATGTTTTAGAAATGAAGGAATAGACGCCAGTCATTTACAAGAATTTATGATGCTGGAATGGTACGCAGCTTATTGGGACTATAAAGATAATATGGAGTTCATTCAAAAGATGATTCAAGAAATGATCAAGGTTGTGAATGATGGATCTTTAGAAATTGAATATCAAGGAGTGAACTTAGATTTTTCTGGAGATTGGAAAGTCCAATCTTATAGAGATTTAGTATTTGAACATACGAAAGTAGATCTAGATAAAGTAAATACTTTTGAAGAACTTGTAGCTGTTATCAAAGAACAAGGTCTTGAAATGGGATTAGATAAATATGTAGGACTCGGACAATTAATTGATGGTCTTTATAAAAGATATTGTAGACCTAAGCTTATTCAACCGATGTTTCTGACGCATCATCATAAAGATTTGGTACCACTGGCAAGGGCCAATGATGATAACCCTAATGTTTTAGATATGTTTCAAGTTGTGGTGAATGGATGGGAAATAGTGAAAGCCTATTCAGAGTTAGTAGATCCTTTAGAGCAAAAAGAGAGATTATTAGCCCAAGCTGAACTTGCTAAAAAAGGTGATGACGAAGCCATGAGGATGGAAGAAGATTTTATCTTGGCAATGGAATATGGAATGCCGCCTATGAGCGGGTTAGGGCTAGGAGTGGAACGACTAATTGCGTTGTTAACAAACTCAGCAAATATTAGAGATGTGATCTATTTTCCTTCAGTGAGACCTCCTAAGGCTTCAGACTTAGATGAAGAATGAGTAATTTTTTCAGACTTGCTTAACTCTATTCTAATATAAACTAACTTTACTGTTCTATGAGATATTGATACGCAATTATCTCAGCGTGATAAGAAAACTAATCTTTATTTTAGCTATTACTTCAGGAGCTGCTTTTAGTGAGCCGGTTGGTGACACGTATGATCTATTAGATTTTTTAAAAGATCCAATTCCAGAGAGTATCTATAAATCAATCTCTTTAGTTGTTTATGATAATAAAAAGTATGTACCTACTTGTGGAAAGGAGAGTTTGTTTACAAAAACATTAAACAAAAATAAAGCAAAAGACTCTTTACGAATTAAGAATGAACATGGGCAAGAGTTTATTATAAAGAATAAAAAGCTCATTGCGCTAAATTCTCATTATGTTGAAACTCCTTACTTGAAGTCTATTTTTAAAAACTATCTAAAGTTAAAAGCAGGATCGGGAACATTTAAAAAGCTAATTAAAAAGCTAGAAGAGTCTGATCATATTACTGTCATCAAGCCCAATAATACTAATAATAACTCAGCTAGAGTGTTACCGCTTTCAAAAGATAAGGCCTGCTCTAGTATTGATGCTTCACTCATTACTTTCTTTGATGGGAAGAAAGCATACGTTAATCTATTAGAAAGCTGTTTATCTAGACAAGAAGTTGGGAGTTCATCTGTGGTTCATTGGGCAGCACAAGGCTCAAAGCAAGATGCATTTAATCAAATCTCTTTAGCTCATGAGTTGTATCATGCTTATGATATTGATAGAGGTTTGCTAGATCATCGAGTTGTTGTACACAAGCAGCTTGAGAGAGAATCTGTACGAGAATATAGAGCAGTGTATTTTGAAAATCGAGTCAGAAAAGAAATGGGATATGGACTTAGACACCGATATTCTAGAACCTCTAGCGCAGGAATGATCTTAAATAATAATCCTGTATGGATTCAACGCCCTTGTGTAGGCAAGAACTCTAGTCACAAAACATCAATTACATTACTATAGACCTTATAAATATATAAGAAGGGTCTATGAGTTACGAACATCAAAAAATTGAAAATTATTGGCAAAACTATTGGAAAGAAAATAATACCTTTGAAGTCACAGAAGATTCTGAAAAACCAAAGTTTTATGTACTAGATATGTTTCCCTATCCATCCGGGGCAGGTTTACATGTCGGGCATCCTCTGGGCTATATAGCTTCAGATATAATTACTCGTTATAAGAGACTTTGTGGATATAATGTGCTTCATCCCATGGGTTATGATTCCTTTGGTCTTCCTGCAGAACAATATGCAATTAAAACTGGAAAGCATCCTGCTATCGCAACTGCTGAAAATGTCGCGCGCTATAGAGAACAACTTGAAAATTTGGGTTTATCCTACGATTGGTCAAGAGAAGTCAAAACGAGTGATCCATCTTATTATAAACATACCCAATGGATATTCTTAAAGTTATTTGATTCTTGGTACGACTCGTCCTTAGACAAAGCCAGAGATATTAAAGAATTAAAATTAGAGTTTAAAAAATCTGGAAATACTTTAGTAAAAGCGGCTCATCATTGTGAAGAGATTTTTGACGCAAAGACTTGGAATGAGTTTGGCGATAAAGAACAAGAAGAAATACTACAATGTTATAGATTAGCTTATAGGGCTCAAACAAGTGTTAACTGGTGCCCAGGTCTTGGAACAGTGTTAGCTAATGATGAAGTGAAAGAAGGTTTTTCTGTTAGAGGAGCTCATCGCGTTTTTCAAAAATCAATGATGCAATGGTGTTTACGAATAACTGCTTATGCAAAAAGATTATTAGATGGCCTTGATAAGATTGATTGGTCTGACTCATTGAAAGAGATGCAACGAAATTGGATAGGAAGAAGTGTTGGAGCTGAAATAGATTTTAAAGTAGAAGGCACTAGTGAAGAAATAAAAGTTTTCACAACAAGAGCAGATACTATCTTTGGTGCAACCTTTATGGTCCTTGCCCCAGAGAGTGAATATGTATCAGCTTTAGTAACTCAGAATCAAAAGATAGCAGTAGATGAATACTTAGAGTTAACTCAAAAAAGAAGTGAGCGAGAAAGAATTGCTGAAGTAAAAAAAGTCTCAGGGGTCTTTTCTGGTTCTTATTGTATTAATCCTTTCACTCAAGAAAAAATCCCTGTTTGGATTGCTGATTATGTCTTAGGTGGCTATGGAACAGGAGCTATCATGGCAGTTCCAGCTCATGATGCTAGAGACTACTCTTTTGCAAGTCACTTCTGTCTTCCCATTGTTCCCATTATTAAAGGTGCAGATGTTAGTGAAGCATCTATGGATGCAAAATCAGGAGTATTAGTTAACTCTGGCTTCCTAGACGGACTAGATGTAAAAGATGCGATCAAGAGGGCGATTGAAGAAGTTGAAAAAAAAGGACTAGGAAAACGTACAGTTAATTATAAACTCAGAGATGCTATTTTCTCGAGACAAAGATACTGGGGCGAACCATTTCCTATCTATTTTGAAAATGAAATTCCTCGAGCGATGGATTATGAAGATTTACCATTAGAGCTTCCTGAAGTTGATAAATACTTACCAACAGAAGATGGCGAACCTCCGCTTGCAAGAGCAAACTCTTGGGTAAATAAAGATGGACATCAATTAGAATATTCAACTATGCCTGGCTTTGCAGGGTCTTCAGCATATTTTTTAAGATATATGGATCCAAAAAATTCAGACTTCTTAGTTTCAAAAAGTGCTAATGAGTATTGGAGAGATGTAGATCTTTATGTTGGGGGAGTCGAGCATGCGACGGGGCATCTCCTCTACAGCAGATGTTGGAATATGTTTTTATTTGACTTAGGATTTGTCTGTGAAGAAGAACCATTTAAAAAACTTGTAAATCAAGGGATGATTCAAGGAAGGTCAAACTTTGTCTACAGAGTAAAAGGATCTAATAAATTTGTTAGTTACGGATTGAAAGATCAATACGATACAATGGCCATCCACGTAGATGTAAATATTGTTAAAAATGATATTCTTAATCAAGATGCTTTTAGGGCCTGGATGCCAGAATATAAAGATGCTGAGTTTATATTAGAAGAGAATCTCTATAAGTGTGGTTACGCTCAAGAGAAAATGAGCAAATCTAAATATAACGTCGTAAACCCTGATCAAATTTGTGAGGAATATGGAGCTGACACCTTAAGACTTTATGAAATGTTCTTAGGACCAATAGAGCAATCAAAACCTTGGAATACAAATGGGATTGAAGGTGTTTATAGGTTTATCCAGAAATATTGGAAATTAGTTGATAACGATCTTCTTGATACGCTACCAACTCCTGATGAGTTAAAGGTACTCCATACAGCTATTAAAAAAGTATCTTCTGATTTAGAAGTATTGTCTTTAAATACATCTGTTAGTGCCTTTATGATTTGTGTAAATGATTTATCAAAGCTTAAGTGTAAAAATAAATCAATCTTAAAGGATCTTACTATTTTGTTAAGCCCGTTTACTCCACACCTTTGTGAAGAAGTTTGGAAAAAACTTGGCATGACCGAAACAATTAGCTTTGCTAGTTTTCCTAAATTAGATGAGTCCTACTTAGTTGAGTCTAATTATTCCTACCCTGTTTCTGTGAATGGAAAAATGAAGTTTCTTTTAGATCTTCCTATTGATCTTGGAAAAGAAGATATTGAAAAGGCAGTTATGAGTAACGAGAAGGTAAAAAAACTTATTGGAGACAAGAGTTTAAGAAAGTTAATTATTGTTCCTAAGAAAATAGTAAATCTTGTTTTATGAAAACCCTTTACCCTAAATCTTTAGAATCATTAAGAGAACATGTTAAGACGCATATTCCTACGCTCTATGTGATGAGTAAAACTTCTACTGTTATTGCCTATGATTTGCTAAGTGAGTCCTTAAGTGAGCAATGTATTGTCGATCTTTCCTCTTTACCCTCAAAAATTAAGCTTGATGGAGAAGATCTGTCTATCTCTGGAGCGGTTACGTGGCAAGATGCAATTGATTTTCTAAAAGGGACTGACAGAGAAATCATGACTTATCCAACCGATAAATCGGCATGTGTTTTGGCCGGACTTGCTACTTCATGTACTGGAGAGATGGCATTTGGGTATGGAACATTCAGACAACAAGTTATTGAATGTGAATACATGGATTATAAAGGAGAAGTTAATAAGCTAACTCATAAAGATCATATTATTGATAAGAATTATAAAGAACTTACTGATAAATATAAGTTTTTTAAAAATCCTCCTATGCCTCGCTTTGATAGAGAATGTGACTTGATGATAGGTACTGAAGGGCAGCTTGGTATCATTACAAGTGCTAAAATAAAAACAACACCCCAACAAGCTTATACATGTCTATTCATAAAACTTCCTAAATGGGAGGTAGACTTCAGGGCCCACCTTGAAATTGTCGAGCAAGTCCAAAACTATAGAGACAAGATAAGAATATGTGAGTTTTTAGACTCAAATTCCCTTACTTATTTAAAAGATCCTCTTTTTGAAGATTTAGACTTAATTGTTTTAGAAGTAAAAGAATCCGAGCTTGAATATATTTTTGAAAACTTTCTAATGAACTTAAAACATATAAGTGATGAAGATATTTTTGAAATAAATCGATCAAAATTTTTAGCACTAAGAGTAGAAATCCCAAGAAATGTAAATGAGACGAATGCAAGATCTGGTGTTGTAAAAAAAGGAACAGATGCACAGGTTCGTATTGAAGATTTCGAAAAACTTATGGAGTTTTATAGGTCTTGGAGTAAATTAGGGATTAAATATAATCTTTTCGGTCACTTGGGAGATTGTCACTTGCATTTTAATTTCAATCCGGGACAAGCAGAAGTAAAAACTGTCGAGAAGGAATTATTAAAGTTCTATCATTTAATATCCAGCTTAAAGGGATCGCCTTTTGCGGAACACGGAATTGGTATTGTGAAGCAAGCATTTATTAAGAATTATCACACAGAGACAGTTAAAGCTTTATTTAAAAAATTAAAAGTGAAACATGATCCCAAGGATCAGTTCTTTCCTAGTGGTTGGTTGTCATAAATATTGATTCATCACTTTTTCTAAACATGTTAGAGCTTAAGAAAAACAACTTGTCTGAGTAAAAGACTTTGACAATCACCTCGATCGAAGCTGGAGTTTTATTATCATCTAAACTATAATTTTTATAAATAAGTCTTTTACAGTTTAAGGATTAAATGAAAATTATATTTCAAATTTTATTTTTAGTTTTAATTTCTAACTCTCTTATGGGCCAAGAGATCGTAAAGATTTTTGGTAAGAATATTTCTGTTCTTCATAAAGGTCAAAAATTTACAAATGGTCAAGAATATAAGTTTTTCTTGGATGGACAATCTTTAAGAGCAATCCCTTTTTCTACCAAAAGAAATCGAACAATGTTCAAGGTCGTAGAAGGGTTTGATTCCGTTCGGGTAGGAGCGGTACTAAGAAGTTCAGAGAATCTAGAACCAAGTGTGGACCTCGTGCAAGATGAATACTCTGGTGAAGCAAGTCGAATTACTCGATTAAGAAAAAAAAGAAAAGTCAGAAAAAAAAGAAAACGAAAGCGTTCTAAAACAAAGAGAAAAAGAAAACTTAAGGCTAAAAAATATGCAGGAAGATTATATATTTTATTATCTCCAGCTTATAACTTACATGGTTCAATGAGTAATGACCCTGAAGAGGTAAGAACATTTCTTGATGAGAATATATGTAACTCAACCAGTAGTGTTGCTAATTGTGCTGTCGTTGATCCAGGAGCAAGCACTGTATTTAATGAAGACTTTTCAGTAAAAAGCTCAGCTTTTGGTGCTATGCTAAGCATTGGCTACTTTTTAAAAGATTGGTTAAGCTTTGATGCTGGCTATAATTTGTTAGGTAAAGAAGAGTTGGACTTTAAATTTGTAATGAACACGACTTTGCCAAATGCAGAAGAACTTTATAAATCCGAGGTCGTATTTAGTACTATTGAGGTCAACTTTAATTATCACTATTGGATTAACCATCAATTAAATATTATGCCTTTCATCGGAGGAAATAGGTGGCAAGCAAGTAAAGATGAAACCTCAAAACTATCTATTGCTCCTGGACAACAGCAAGACTTTCAAACAAGCTCTTCAGCAAACGGTTTTGGTGCTCACTTAGGCCTTGGAGTGAATTATCATATAAACAATAAGATATTTACAGGCTTCAAAGGAACCTATTACCCAACGATAGGTAATGATCAATTTGGAAAACAAACTCATATTAGTGCTGCTTTAAGATTTGGGTTTGTCATTTAATTCATACAGCAAGCAAGTTCCTTAAAATAATACTCAAGCTCTATACTCGGGGAAGGTAGGGACTATTTTTCTAATCTCAAACTCATTTCTTCTTCTATGCGAAAATTATGCGTTATCAAACTTTAAATGGAGAAAGCATGAAACTTATACTTGTTACAATATTAACCTGGGTCCTAGTCTCTTGTACGGGAAGCAAAAATAATGCACAATTATTTGCTACAGGAGAAGAGATTCAAACTATTCAAAATTCTGCCTTCGATGCACAAAAAAAATACGAAGAATTAATGAACCTTCTTCAAGAAGAGATTGCAGCAAGGATAGCTGGAGATTCAAATCTTCAAGGTCAAATTGATGCATTAAATACGCGAATTGATGCTTTAGAGTATAAAGTTGATGACCATATAAGTAATTATAATAGCCAGATAACGCTTATAAATAAAAAGTTTAAAGAAGTTTATACTTATATAGAAAACAATTATGTAACTAAAGCAGAATACAATGCTTTTGTGGCTCAAGTAACAACTCAGATAAATACAATTAATCAACAAATACTCGATATGCAAAATACATATGTAACTATTAGTGATTATCAGCAATTTCAAGAATTAATGATGGGAAGAGTTGATGGCCTTGATGCTTATATCACAGAGTTAAAAGCTAGAACAGATCAACAAGATTCGAAACTTGATTATCTATATATACTTCTTGCTGATTATGAAGATGTAAAAGCTAAAGTTGCTCAAAACTGTGTTGATATCAAACTTCTAAATGTTAGTATGGCAGAATTTAGAACAGAGATAAATCAATTTAAAGGTGATATTACAGATAGAATCACAAAACTTGAAGCTCTTGTTGGTGGGATAAATGTAGCAGAGCTTTATAATAATGTTAAAAATATTCAAAATACTCAACAAACATTTTTACAAAACTTTACTTTCATTAATGAACAAATTCTCTTTCTAGGCGGAGAGATAACAAGAATTGAAACTGCTTATCAAGCTGGTGATGCGAGCTTATTGGATTTACTTAATCAATTAAGAATAGATATTACTATAATGATTGAGCAAAAAACTGAAATTTATGCAAATTTTGTTGCTCAGTTTGAAACTTTGATCAATCACTTTGGATCTGTTGAAGCTCTTATCGCTCAATTAAACTTAATAGAAGTTAATCAAATTAATATTCAAAATTTAATGGTCAATATGGAGCAACTTACTCAAATCGTTACCAATAATTCTTTAGATATTGCAAATTTAGAAGTCGAAATCGAAAAATGTAAAGATAGCATCGCAGATATTCAAAGAAATTGTGCTGGTAATCTAACTGATATTATTAAGGATCACTATGATGTTAATACCGCCAATGATGTCTTTAATTTATGGTCTAATTTAGTAGGTACTCTTCAATATACTTCTAATAATCAAACAGGTTCAAGGTATGATCTTTTTCTTAACTATCTTAAAGCCGTTTTAACTCAACAAGTAGGAATGACTGATGCTAAAGCTACAGACTTTATTAATAGTTTAGGTATAAAAGGTGATTATGCTAATATTGCCGACAGAGTAGCTGATTATAAAAACGAAATGACAAATCTCTCTCACGTAGTACTAGGTTCAATGACTACTGCAGAACGAAACTTAATGTATAAATCTTTTAAAACTCACATGGAAGCTTCAAGTTGCTCTCAAGATAATTTAGATTTAACTCAACAAGTACCAGGCTTTTATGTTGAACTTGGAGGTTTTGATTTAGCTAATCCTCAAACTTATAGCCCCGCAGGAACTGTTCATGAATACTTTATGATTAATTGGCTTGGGAGATACATTGGATTAGATAGAAATGAAGGTGATGAGAATTGGAAGTTATTTAATAAAACTTGTCCATTAGTAAATCAAACTCAAGTGGCAGGTTGTGAACCAGTTCAAGCAACAGATGTGAAATTATTTGAATTATACAATGCAGTCTTATTTAATATTGATAGAGGAGATTCTCAAGCCTGTATTGATGCAGTCACGAAGTGGGAAGATGTCGCATTTATGCATGGTGCAACTAATTCATGTACAACTATAGATTACAATGGCGTAGATTTTACAGCACAATTTGGTGCATTTAATAATCATGCTGGTGGAATCTCTCAGTGGCTTACCACTATAAAGAATAAAATTGAAGCAGCCGGTTATGTTATGGATCAAAATGATGAGTTTGTTGCCATTTATTCTGCTGTTTTTAATGCTTTCTTAGTAGAAGGGTCACATTTTGATAAGTATGAAAAATTACTAACTCAATTTGAAACAACTTTAGGAAATGTTCCTGGAGATCATACTGAGTTTATTCAGCAATGTGTAAAAGACTTTGATGTTAAATCACTAGAGGGAAGAATTGCTCAAAATAATCAAGGAATGCAAGAGTTGTTAAGTCTAATTTGGGGATCATCATTATTTGATGGTTTTTGCCCTGAAGCTCAAACTCAATTTGAAGCATTAGCAACTTCATTTGGTTCTCATCCAATCTATTGTGGTGGCGATGATCCGATTGAAGGTTGTGGAGTAAACCCTCCTGATCCTACTTGTAATCCTTTACCAGTTTGTAGCGTGGATGAAGTCAAACATGGTTTTCATGTTGATCTTGGAATGGGAACAAACTTATGTAACGGTACAGATTGGTATGGAGCTGCAAATCCTACTACTCCAACATTTAACTTAAATAATAAATGTCTTGCAATAAGTAGATCTAGTGCTGATGCAACTAGAGTTGCCAATTGGGCAGATAAGTATTTTATGTTCTCTAAAGTTGAAAACTGTTCAGTTATAAAGATAAATGCCAAAACAGGACCATTTGGATGTGCAACAAAAGGTACAGGTTGTAATATTGCAGTTGGAGAGTCAGGGTGTATTGACCTTGTTAATAAGACTGGTCATCTAGTTAATGCAAATGGTGGAATTATTTCTTCTATGGTTGATGATGGCGAACCTACAGTTTCATTATTAACGGCGCAACAAAATCAGTGTAATCAAATGACAAGTGCGACTGCTCATTATAGAATTGAAGAATTATTCAAAAAAATGTTTAATCATAATAAATATATGGTCCAATATTGTTTTGAAGTTTCGTGCCATAACTCTAGCACCAGTGATAATAACTTATGTGATAACGCTGATATCGTGAACGATAATTCTGATTGTGCTCCTGTAACATATTGCGGAAGAATGAAGTCACCAATTGTCCTAGACTTTGGTCATGCCGGATATAAAACAGTTCCTATTCAAGAGGGTGTAATGTTCGACCTGGATGCTGATGGAATTAAAGATCAAACTGGATGGATCGCACCAAACTCTAAAAACTTAGGGTTCTTGGCTTTAGATTTAAACAATAATGGAAAAATCGATAATGGTTCAGAGCTTTTTGGAAATGGAACTATGATTGAAGAAACAAATACTCCAGCTGAAAATGGTTATAGTGCCTTGGCTCAATATGACACAAATAAAGATGGTAAGATTTCTTCTAGTGACCAAGTTTTCAGTAAACTCAAAGTATGGTTTGATTTAAACAAAAACGGAATTGTTGATGCAGGTGAAATGGAAGCCCTATCTGATAGAGGAGTAGCTTCAATAAATGTAGATTATAAGAAGTCTGACTATGTGGATGGATTTGCAGGAAATCACTTTTTATTCGAATCTTCATTTCAGCTTGTAAGTGGTAAGGAGTTAAAATCTTATGACATCTTCTTTGCAACTGGATTTAAGGCAATAGCTGATAAAAATTAATACTTTAAAACGATCTCAAGTTTCTAATTAGTTTGTATGACATCAAATTCAAACTGATTAGAAACTCTTTTCTCATTAATAGCTCCTCCCTTGACGCACTCAGTTGTTATTTATTGCAATCTATAACCTTTTTTACCCGATTTTTTGATTTCAATTGACCCAGAAGAGCTACTTGGCTAAAACAAGAAAAATAAAATTATAACTCAAAATAGGAGAGTAAAATGAAGAACATTATGTATTTTTTATGTTTAATTCTAGTTTTAGGATTTGGTTTTTTCTTTTTCACTGGAGAAGAAAATGTAATCACTAGTACTGCTAAAGACGCTTTGGAATCAACTACTGATGCTGCAAAAGCTGTTGGTGACACTGCTGCAGTTGCTGCAGAAGGTGCTGTTGAAATGACTAAAGATGCTGCACAAGCAACTGTTGATGCTACAGAAGCTGCTGTTGAAGCAACAACTGATTCTGCAAAAGCTGTTGGTGAAACTGCTTTAGATACTGCTGAGAGTATAGGTAATGCTGCTGCTGATACTGCTAAAGCTGCTGGTGATGTAGCTGGAAATGCTGTTGAATCAACTGTAGATACTGCTAAGGAAGCTGCTCAAGCTACAGGTGAATTAGCAAATGATGCTGCTAATGCAACAACTAATGCCGTTTCAAAAACTATTGATGATACTACTGATGCTGTTGAAAGCGTAACTGATAGTGTTAATTCTGAAGCAAATGCACTTGCTAGAGAAGTTGATGAACTTGATAGTATTGAGTTACAAGAAGAACTTAAAAGAGCTGAATCAGAAATTGATGGTGAATTAGAAAATCTTTAATAATTTTATAAATTATTTAAAATGATAGTAAGGGGAGGCTTTTTAGTCTCCCTTTTTTTTTCTAAATTTTTCAATACCCTCATTTCTTAAAAGACAACTCGGGCAAGTTCCACAACCAGGATGCTTAACTCCTTCATAACAAGTAATTGTGTGGGTAATTAAAAAATCTAGCACCCCCAGCGAATCTGCTAGTTCCATCGTCTCAGCTTTAGTCATCTTGATGATAGGAGAGAGAATCTCAAACTGAGTATTATCAAAATCAATTCTTAAAATCTCTTGAAGTTTATCAAAGTAATCTCTATTACAATCCCTGTAGCCAGAGTTAGCCTCCTCTACCTCAATGACTCCGAGATAGATGCATTGAGCTCCTAGACTATCAGCATGTATGGACGCAATTCTAGCCATTAGCCCGTTTCTACCAACGACTAATGAATTTGGCGTCTTATCTGAAGAGCTAATTTCTAAATTATGATCAGTCAGAGAGTTATGAGTAATTTTCTTCATAAAAGGAAGTGATAAAATAGTTTGCTTGATCCCCCAAGACTTACAAATAAACTTCGATGCTTCTAATTCACTTAAGTGGCGTTGATCGTAATCAAATCCCAAAGCAAGCACATTCTCAGCTCCAAACCGATTAATGGCTAACTTTAAGCAAATACTTGAATCCATTCCTCCTGAATGAACAACAATGGCTTTAATATTATTCATAATGAGTTCCAAGAAAATTTGTGATTCCAAGTGCTCGTAAATCTTTAGCCAAGTTTAAAAGAGGTAAGCCAATAATACAGTGATGATCTTCAGTTTCAATTTTTTTAAAAAGTGTTGCACCGTAGGATTCGAGTTTATACGAACCTGCACAATCATAAGGTTGGTCGAGCTTAATATACCTCTTGATTTCTTCAATCTCTAAGTCATGCATGGTTAGGTTGGTTACATTGGTATATTGAGTAGTTTTTTCACAAGAGTAGATATAATAACTTGTGTATAATTGATGAGTTTTTCCATTTAGCTTTAAAAGAGTTTTGAGTGCTCCTTCATAGTCGCCTGATTTATGGAATACTTCATTGCCCATTAAGCATACTTGATCAGATCCAATAATTAACATATCTGTATGATCTTTAGCTAAACTCATCGCCTTTTTTTTGGCAAGTACCTCAGAGTATTGAATAGGAATTAGATCAGGATTTTCTTGTAGGAACAACTTCTCATTAAAGTTGGGATTTGCAACTTCATATTCTAAGCCTAATTTGTTAAATAAGGCCCTCTTATATTTTGATGTGGTTCCTAATAAGATTTTCATAATACTGGTTTTATCGAAGATCAAAGGGTTTAACCAGAAAAGATGATCAAAATTTAGTCATTATATGTAAAAATTGTATTCTTGCTTAGTAGTTTTGTGGTTTTTGATAAAATTAAAGAGTATGAAAACATTATTGACCTTCATTTGTATTTTTCTTTTGAGTTGTTCAGGACCGAACAAAAGGGTAGGAAAAGTTCAAGAAAAGGATAAAGAAGAAGTTAGAATACTATTTGAGACTCCTGCAACTGAAAGTACTGAACAGGAGGGTAATAATATCCCAGTCTCAACAGAAGATGATAGTTTAGATAGGGAAGAACCTAATAGAGAAGAGCCAACAAATCCTCCTTTGGTTCCAAGTGCACCACCAATTATTACTGAAACTCCAGCTAAACCTGAAACTCCAGCTAAACCTGAAACTCCAGCTAAGCCTGAAACTCCAGCTAAACCTGAAACTCCAGCTAAGTCTGAAACTCCAGCTAAGCCTGAAACTCCAGCAAAACCTGAAACTCCAGCAAAACCTGAAGTGCCTGCTAAACCTAAAACTCCAGCTAAGCCTGAAGCGCCAGCTAAACCTAAAACTCCAGCAAAACCTAAAACTCCAGCAAAACCTGAAACTCCAGCAAAACCTGAAGCTCCAAGTCCTGGTCCAGAAGATTTAACAATAGAAGGTGCTGAAGATTTAGATAGTTCTTTACAAGACTTTAGATGTGATATGGACCTAAAGCTAGAAGATGAACAAATGACCATTAGATTAGATGGCTTCTACAATGGGATTTACGAGGAAGGTGAAGCAAATACTTTAGATGTTATAAATACATCTGGAGATTTAATAGCACTTAAGAAGGATGAGACAAAGTTGTTATCAGATAGTCCCGGGATTAGATTCAAGTTAGCTAAAAATGATAAAAATGAAGATAAGATAATTATTAGTGCAATATTTCCTAACTATAATCAAAAGCAAACTGAATTGAATTATATTATTGATAAAAATCAAATCATAAATTTAAAATATCAAGATGGATTAAGTAAAAACAAAATAAGTGCCAAGGGTGGGTTATATATTTATAAAGAGTTTAAACCTGGTTTTTTTAGTTCTACTCCAGTTTCTAAACATGATGATCGTGCTGAGTGCTACTTCTCGGAACAATTTGTTAAGGGATATTTATTCGAATATCTTTGATAGAAACTTCTCGATAAAACTTTGTCTAAATCTTGAATCTATAGTATATAATTCATTCACACTTTTATAATTTTCAAGATTTATTCCACATGGATAACACTTTTTGATTTGGGTAATGAATTCAGGGTTATTAAAAAAATTCAGTGAATATCCGTGTTGAGTAACATATCTTTCTAATCCCATGCCAATTGATCCAACCTTATTATCATGATGCCAAAGTCCTAAAAATGGACCTTTGTAATGAAAGTCGTTCGTCTCTAATAAGTCATTAAGTGATTGTGCGCAATACTTTAATAATCTCAGCATATAGGTCTGAAGATTTTTCTTTTGATGAGTTAAGTGAAAGATTGGGTAAAAGTTAAGCTGACCACCGTGATGAAAAGTTAACCCTCCTCCACGTTTAACCTTAAAAACAGTGGGGAAATCGAGAAGATGATCATTCGTAAATTCGACTAGATCATCCTTGATTTTACCTTTGGATTTTTCTAATCCTTGACCGTTTGTAAGACATGCTGAGTGTGAACAAAAAAGATAGATTTGTTTCGATGGGTTTTGAGAGATATATAAATTGATGTTTTTTAAAGTTTCAAGAAATCTTGAATATTCCCAATCCCAAACTTTTACTATTATCTTATCTTTATAAGTTTTTAATTCATAAGGTTGTTGAATGTTAAGAATTTTGTTTATTTTCATTTTCTATAAACTTCAAGTAATCAGCGGCTTTGTAAGAACTTCTCACCATGGGGCCAGAGGCAACAAATTTAAATCCTAGTCGATAACTAAGTCTCTTTAATTCATCAAACTCATCAGGTGTGTAAAATTTCTCTACACTTAAATGGCGCTTACTTGGCTGAAGATATTGTCCAAAAGTTACGATATCGACATCAACTTTTCTAAGATCTTTTAAAGTTTCATATAATTCTTCAAAACTCTCTCCTAGACCGACCATAAGAGAAGTTTTAGTGGCGATTAAAGGATAGTTTTTCTTATAAAAGTCTAAACAATTAATTGTTTTTTGATAACCAGCTCGAGGATCTCGCACTGGATGAGTTAAGCGTTCAACTGTTTCAATATTCTGAGCGATAACAAATGGGTTACTTTGAGCTAGAAGATGCATAAACTCTTCCTTGGCATCGAAGTCAGGAACCAATACTTCAACTTTTGTCCTTGGATGGTCCTGATTTATTCTTTTTACAACAGCTGCAAAATGAGAGCTTCCATGATCTGCCAAATCATCTCTGTCTACGCTTGTAATAACGACATAATTTAAACTCATTATTTTGACCATATTAGATGAGTCTTGGATTTCCTTATGATTGATAAATCCTTTTGGATTTCCAGTTTTTACATTGCAAAACTTGCAGGCCCTAGTACACGTATCTCCAAGTATCATAATAGTTGCGGTCTTATCACTCCAGCACTCTGATAGGTTAGGACACTTTGCTTCCTCACATACAGTGAAGAGCCCTTTTTCACGCAAAGCTTTCTTGATTTCAAGATAGCTATCTCCCTTAGGGATCTTAGCTTTTAGCCATTTGGGCTTATCTGTAGATATGTCGTATGTTTTCATAATTTCAATTAGAAATTTATCACTTTATATAGCTTATGAGTATTATTATATCTCAGTTAAAATATGGGCTTGGTTTAAAGCAATATCTAGCTCTACCTTATCAGAATGAAGTTTGTTTATTGAATAAAAATACAGAGTTTCAGATTTATAAGTAGCAGTATTTAGATAGGCATTTCCATTAAATACAGATGATTCAAGTTCACACTCATACTCAGAGCCTAATTTTATATACTCAGGCTTAACAATAGCTAGTCCTTCGTGTTCAAGAGTCACTTCTTTGATTTCTTTAAAAGTAGTTCGTACACCTTGGGCAGAGTTTTTTATTAAAAAGACATTTATTGGACCAAAAAACTGAGCAACAAATAAAGTCCTAGGTTTGAAAAAGACAACTTCTGGCTTGTCAATTTGCTCCACTTGACCAAATTGTAGTACACATATGACATCAGAAAACTTAAGAGCGTCTTGGCACAATTGAGTGGACCAAATAAGAGATCTTTTAGTTTCAATCAATAAGTCTTTAATAATCTTTAAGATAATTTGTCTATTGTTATAGTCAATTCCAGAAAAAATTTCATCACAGATAAGTAGGTCAAAATCATTCATGAAAAGTTTAGCTAGAGCAAGTCTTTGTTTTTCACCATTAGAAAGATCAGATGATTTTCTATAAACAGTATTGGTAATTTCAAATTTAAATAATAATTCTCGTGCTTTTTCAATATCTTTAATATCCTGAGTGAGATAATTAATGGGATCTAAGTCATTAAAATCTTCATTGTTTAAGTTAGTCTTAGAGAATATTTTAATATCATTTTTTTCAATACTCCCTTGTTGGGGAGTTAATTCACCAGAAACAATTTTTTGAATAGTCGTTTTACCAGAACCACTAGGACCAATCAAGGAAGTAATTTCACCACGCTTAATAGTTAGACTTAAGTTTGAGATCCCAGAGCTTTCTTTGGAATTATAGAGGTATTTAATGTTATGCAGAGAAAGGAGGGTCATTAACTGTTTTTTTCAAATACTATTTTAACAAAATCAGAAACATGACTTTTAAACTCTTCGGGACTAATTGTATTCACGGACTTATCTAACTTCAAAACATCTCTAATAAGATCAGACTTAATTCCAGTATAGTCTTGTAAAAGATCAATTGAGATCTTTTCAGAGTTGTTCAATGAATTTTCAAGTTCGTCTGTCACGAAATTCAGCCTTTTGATTTTTAAAGTAGTCTCTTAAAACATAATAAAAAATCGAACGCAATCAATATTTTTACAAATTTTATGTCTTTAGCCCTGTAAGATCTGTAAGTTTTGAAGTGTTTTGAAAAGTCTCTAAGCTTGAAAGTTTATACACACAGGAATCAATCATACTTACTGCAGCAGGGTGAAAGTTTCCTGAACTTTTAATTCCTCCAAAAGGAAGTCTTGAACTAGCTCCTACTGTTGATCTATTCAAGTTAAAGATCCCTGACTCTACTTCACTTAAACATTTCTTATATATATCTTTACTCTTAGTAAAGACTGACCCAGCAAGTCCAAACTCTGTATAATTGGCAATTTCTATTGCTTGGTCCAGGTCGTCATAAGCAATAATAGTGCAATGCGGCCCAAATACTTCTTGGCCAATAAATTTATGCTTTTGTGCGTTAAAACTATCAATAAAATGCAAAGAGGGCTTTAAATACTGTCCTTGAAACTTTGTCTGCGCTTGCTCATAAGCAAGGATAGTTTCAGCTCCTTGATTCTCGGCCTCTTGAATATATTTCTTAAAAGTATCTTGGGCCTGTTGATCAATAATTGCACTCATAAATGGAGTACTTTCAAAATCACTTGGATGATCTACATGAATTTTATTAACTAAGTCTAAAAACTTATTTTTAAATTCATTTAAGATCTTTCTGTGCACAATTACATTTCCTGTTGATGTACACCTCTGACCTGTCGTTAGATAAGCAGCGGTTAAAACTTGAATGAGTGTATGCTCTATATCAGCATCATCGTGAATAATACTACTGTTTTTTCCACCCAGTTCTAAGGCAACGAGCTTTGATAAATCCGAATATGTATTTTCAAGAATTTTAAGACCAACTTGTTTTGAACCAGTAAAGAATACACCTTTTATAAATTTACTTTTTGTTATCTCGGTGGCAATACTTGCTCCCCCTATAACGAAGTTAACGGCACCTTTAGGAAAGCCTGCCGCATGGAAACATTCAACCAAGATCTGAGCTGAGTAGATTGTTTTCTCAGAAGGTTTAAAAATTACACTATTACCGGCTAATAGTAAGCTGAGCATTTGTCCATTTGCTAAATGACATGGAAAATTAAATGGTCCAATCACAAAACATGGCCCCAAAGGTTTATGAATTTCATGTCCATTTAGCCCAGGAATAACATCTTCAATAAACTTATCCTTAATTCTTGGTAAAGAATCTTTTATCGTGACGTCTACTTTTCCTGCTACAGCTTTAGCTTCACCAGTTGATTCCCATAATGGCTTTCCAACCTCTAGTGCTATTGCAAGTGCAATTTCATCTGTACGCTTGAGTACTTCTTCTTTATATCGCTTCAATAGCTCTATTCTCTTTTCTATACTAAGACTCTTCATTGTTGAAAAACCAGTTCTAGCTGACTCTATTATTTCACTTGTATGACTTGGAGCGATTCCACTTGTCCATAAAGTTTTAGACAAGTCTGCTGGTGAAGTTTTGGTAAAATGATCACCATGACCAATTGAGTGAAACTCACCATGAAAATAATTTCCTTTCAAATTCATATAATATCCTTTTGAATTTCTTCTAATACTAAATAACTGTTTTTCTTAAGAGTCTCTAAATCAAATGAGTTATCGATATGATAATCACAAAGCTTAACTTTATTCTTTAGTGGCATTTGCTGGGCAATAATCTTGCTAGCTAACTCAGAACTAATCTTATCTCTCTTACAAACTCTTTGAATCTGAATATCTTGCTTACAACTAACGACTAATGATTTATCAATTTTAAGGTTTATTTTCTTTTCAAATAAAAGTGGCACATCATAAAAGATGATTTGAGCATTTTTATCAACGTCATTTAAGAAGATACTTTCCATCTGTGGGTAGATAAAAGCTTCGATTAGATTTTTAATATCTTCATTGTTAAAAAAAACTTCTCTTAGTTTTTTAAAGTTAATAATCTTGTTATCTAGAACATAGGGAAGTTTTTCTTGTAACCAATCAAGCGTAGAACTTTTCTGATATATTCTTTTGACAATGAAGTCAGCATCTATGACTGTTTGATCTTTAAGTCTATAAAACTCGGAGACAGTGCTTTTACCAGTGGCTATCCCACCAGTAATCCCCACAATAGGTAAAGGACAGTTATATAACCTATTTTCTTTCTTCATCTTTTACTTTTCTCCAGAGTGCTTCTTTTTCAAGGTCACTCAAAGATGTGAAGTCTTTCTTACTAAGTTCATTCATTCTACTAAAGCGTCGATGAAACTTATGATTAGCTTTATTTAAATTAACCTCTGGATTAAATCCTAAATGTCTTGAGACTTGAGCTGCACTAAATAAAACATCTCCCATTTCTTCTTCGATTTTTCCTGGGTCTTGCTTGATTGCATCTTTTAATTCTTCAATCTCTAATTCTAATTGAGTTATCACTTCATGAACATTTTTCCAGTCAAATTTTAATTCTTGGGTTTTAGTGCCAATTTTATAAGCTGCGATTAAAGAGGGGTTATTTAAGTACTTCTTTTTTAGAATTGAATTATCCTTTTTACCCTCTAAAGATTTAATTTTCTCCCAATTAGCATGAAGTTGTTCTATAGCGACATTATTATCTCCATTAAAAACATGTGGATGGCGACGGATCATCTTTTCATTAAGATTCTCACATACTTCTTTTATAGAGAACTTATTGTCTTCAGCTGCTAATTGAGAATGAAGAAGGATTTGTAATAAAACATCTCCTAATTCTTCCTTTGTTTCCTCAAAGTCATTTTTTAAAATTGAGTTAAGAAGTTCATAGCACTCCTCGATGAGGTAAGGAGTCAAAGTATGATGGTTTTGTGATAAGTCCCAAGGACATCCCGAAACAGGGTCACGTAATGCTGAAATAGTTTTTATCAATTCATCAAAATAATGGGTCATATTCTTTGTCTAATCCTTTTAATCATATTAAGAATAATTAAGAGAAATGAACATTGAAATTAATGACATTGAAAATCGATTAATAAACTTTAATGATATTAGAGAAATCCTTCATTTAGTTACTAGTACTGCAATTAAGAATTATGTTTTAGATTTTAATTATTCATTATCACTTGAAATTATTGACTCTCAAACGATGAAATCAATTAACCTTCAGCACCGAAGTATCAATAAGGATACAGATGTATTGAGCTTTCCTATATTTGAAGACCTAAGGTCTAATCCTGAGCAAATCCAATCTTTACCATTAGTAGAACTAGGAGATATTTTCATAAGTTGGGACAAAGTCATCAACCAAGCCCGAGAGTTTAATATATCTCACTTTGATGAGTTGATTCATCTCTATATTCATGGACTTTTACACCTCCTTGGCTTTGATCATGAAATATCTGCCAATGAAGAGGTTTTAATGAAAAATTGTGAAAAAATGCTTCTAGGTGTCGTAAGCGAGTATCTAAGTAGCTGAAATTACGTGTGTTTCTGCTGTCAATTATTTAGTCATGATGAAAAATTTCTATAGTCAAAATAGCGGACCCTTTCTAAAGTGATACGATATAAGTAGCGAAAAATATTATGAATAAAGTTGTTTTAAAAACATTTCTCTTACTTAACGTCTTGGCCCTCAATAGTCATGCAGTTGTGAAGAACCTTTATGGGGGCTTTAGTGCTCGTCATAATGATTTATATTCTAAGATTAATGATACTGAAGGAAATAATTATTGGTTTGATTTTGATCTTAAGTATCATTATAAAAAACCATTTGTTGATAAAGAAGGAAAATTCGATTTTTCTATAAGATATAATGATGCCTCCCATTTTATGTTTTCTTTAAAAGAAGCTCAATTAACTCATTTATGGAAAAATCAAGAACTAAGCTATGGAAGATTATTATTAGATTGGGTTGAAGTGGATAAAATCTGGGGTTTGGGAAAAGTTAATAATTTAGAAAACTTTGATTTCTTCAGACCTGGTCAAGAAGGACTAACAGGAATTAAGTATGGATATCGATTTTCTCAATATTTTGACTTTGAAGTATTTGGATCTTTTCTTTATGTCCCTCAGTTAAATCCTCCCTTAGGTATCGATAAGGAGTCAGGAACATTGACTCCTAAAAGTCCATGGTCTCAAAAACCTGTTACTTCTGTTGATTTAGGTGGAGTAGAGCATAAAGTTAGTTATAATGTGACTTATCCAGATATCTTAGATGTCGCTCTTCAAGCTAGCTACGGTGTAAATCTTAGAGTGACTCCGATTGATAACGTTCACATTAATGCGTTTATTTTAAGAAAACCAGAAAACCAATTATCAAATACTGCCAATGCAGATATCAATAACGCTTTATCAGATATCACCGCTAATGTTGAAACTAAACTTTTTCATCATACTTTGTTTGGTGGACAAGTGAGTGCTTCTGTTGGAAATAATTGGAAATTATACACGAGTTACCTTGCAAGTATCCCTGGTGAAAAAGCTGATGATTTAACAATCATTAATCGAAACTTTGGAATAGGTATTACTGTTGAGAAATTCAGAGAGGATTATCTGGGAGCTGGCGTTAAATTTGAATCGGAAGATTTAAGCTCTAGTATTGGATACTTAGCAAGAATCAGTGAATTCGTACGAACTAGTCTTTTGGATTCAATACCTAAATGGTCACAGGCCTTAAACCTTGCTCTTGATTATAACTTAGATAAAAAATACTTTTTATTTTTTGATTTAAAATACGACATGCTTACTTATGATAGGCTTTACACCCTTTCAGTTGGTTGGCAACCAATACAACACTTTAGAGTGAATATTGGAGCAGATATTATAGGATCTCCTAAAACAGGAGAAGGTTATTGGGTCAATTTCAGAGAAAATGATTCATATTTCACGGAGTTAAAATATGTTTTTTAAAAAAATAGCAACACTTTTAATGCTTACGCTTCTTTTTACATCATGTGGCGATAATGGCTTATTTGGAAATGTGAATGAAGGGAAGGGAATTCCCCCCGTTTTCAAAGATCAGAACTTAGAATTTGCCAATTGTAAATTAGATCCAGATGAATTTCTGTATATTTTAGAGAAGAATATTTCTAATCAAATTAACTGTCTTTATAATCAATTAAGCCTTTACATGGAAAGTGTTGAAGCAGCTTATCCAGAAGTTATAGAAGAGAGCAGAAAAATTGATGCCACTAACCCAAACTATAATATTCGCTTTAGTAAGTTAAAACAATATATAGAAAACAAAAGACCAGAGTTTACATATTTGGTACCAGAATTTTTATTTTATTTTGAATTAGTAAATTTTGGTGTTGGAAATTCTGAAATTGATGTTCTTTATAAGCATGACCTGAAATTTTTGAGAGATTTTCTTCTTATGTTTAATAAAGAGATAGTAAGTTTAAGTCAAAAGTTAGGGGTTTTGGATGATAGTGATTTACCTTGGACTGTAAGCAAGCACAATAGAGTTAAGACTCAGATTATAAAGTCTGCAATAAACTTTGCAACTGATGCTCGGAATACTTCGGGAGAAGATATTTCAGTGAATGCAGTTTTATCAAGGCAAGGACGTGATGAGTTTGGTAAAAAAGTACCAGGTAATTTACCTCCTAATAATAATCAGATTTCTCTCAAAAAAGTACTTACTCAATTCTTAACAGTTGATAGAATTGATACTGTTAATAGTATGTTGAAATTTGATTTTGTGAAGAGAATGTTTTTAGGAGGATCACCCAAAAACATTACAAGAACTGAGCTAAAAACTCTTGCTCTAAAAAAGCTTATTCCTGGCTTAGAAATGTTTTATGATGTTTATAGGTATCAGGACTTCGAGAAAGAAACCAAAGCTGTAGAGTTTAAATATCAAGAACTAGAAAAACATTTAAGAAATTTTCAAACAAAACTATTATATAAAGGTCAAGACTTACCTTATTACTTCACAATTGAAGATCTTTATGACTTCTTAGATGAGTGGGGAGAGAAGTTGGTAGGTATCGATTTTAAAACATTTAAATTAAGAAATTACGAATGGGAAATTTTAAAAATAAAGAACTTATATCTAGGAAACAAGAATAAGAAAGTAACTTATTCTGATATGCTAAAGATTCTATCGTGGAGTAAAAAGCTTACAAAAATAGGACTCGATTTTTCAAAGTTGTATGAAGTGAATAAAGCAATTGTTGAGTCAGGAAAAAAGATTGGCCTATCGAATTCATTAAAAACGACCTCCTCGATTGATGATCCAAGCGGAAAAATGTTTACTAACTTTCAAAGAGTACTTGTAAAGTATCGCTATTTCAGACATAAAGATGGTGTTTTACCTATGTATAGTAATCAATATGTACGGAGCCTTCCTTCTGTCATCTTGACTTACCAACTAGAGAATTTGATAGCACCTATTATTTCAGATTATGAGAAAAGATTTCCTTGCTCTCAATTCAAACATCAAAATATTGGTAAAAACGATGAAATCTTATACGTAAGATCTTCATTTCGTTGTGGAAAGGGAGAGGACTACAATAACACTTTAAGTGCCATTCAAGTGGGAATGTTATTAAAAGAGTTTATTGGCCCGTTTGAGGAGCTAGGAGTTGTCGCTAAAGGTGGAGAAGTTGATGGAGCAGGCAATGTTGCTTCTATTGGAGATTTATTTTTGTCTAGCTCAAATGGTGACGGTGTTCTACAAAAAGAAGAAATGACAGAGTTTATTTTTAATTTAATGTACTCTATTCAGATAAAAACCAATGTTATAAAAATGGTTGCTCCAGCTAATATGGCTAGAGTAGTAAACAAGGCTGCCAGTAACGTCGCTTCGACGTGTGCTGTTGTAGATAACATTAGTGCTAATGATACACGTTACCCTAAAGAAATTAGAGGGGTAGGAAAGAGATATGATGCAACTTGTGTTAGGAATTCTTTTTATAAATGGTTTAGTAGAATTTTTAGCGTTGATTCTGGTAGGAATTCTTTTAAAACTAAATACTTTACATATTTTTCTAAGTTTAAAGAGTTTCATGATAATAGTACACAAAGAGATAGATCGAAATTAATGCTCTTACTAGAAAAATATACAAGAACATGTGCTCACGATAATATGCCTTTTTCAGAGTCAGATATCATGGCTCTTTTTTCAGGAGTGATAAACGTAGAATCAACCTTAGCAAAGTTTGACTTCAATAATGATAATATTATTAATGTTGAAGAAACAGATGCTACATTCCAACACTTTAAAAACGCATTATTAAGTATTGAGCCTATCTTAGATTCAACGATAGGACGTGCTTTAGGTCTACCTAAGAAAGCTTTTCGATACATCATACACAAGAAGAAAGTGCCTAAAGGTGGTGATATAGGGAAGTTGATAAAGTTAGTCTCAAGTTCTCCTGAAAAGCCTGCTTATCGTGATACTCTAGCAGCTGTACTTGTTGCTTTAGCTGGAGAAGGTGATAAAGCAAAATTTAACGATTTAAATTGTCTTAACTATTGTTTTTTAAAGGAGCCTGACTTTAAACCAACTAAATATGTTTCACAACTTAGTACTTGTAGAGCCAGACTACCTAAGACCAAGAAATATTCCCAAAAACTAAACTGTAGTACTTGGAGTAATTATTTCAAAGATGGTGATGAAATTCCTAGAATGGATTGTGATGTCCCTGCAAAGTATACATTCAAGAAATATGACGATACAAACTTAGATGATTGTAAGTGTGACTAAAATTGAGACTATCCTAAAGTCTTAGAAACTTTACAAGAACTTCAATGCTTTGATATCGTGTGTGCATGCAAGATATACAAGTTCATTTCAATGAAAAAATTCAAAATTTAGAAGAATTATCAATTGGCTTATCTGAAGTTCGGAGGTCACTTTGATGTTGAAAATAAAAATAAACGTTTAAGTGAAATCGCATCTTTAGAAGAAAAAGCGGACTTTTGGAATGATAGTAAATATGCCGCAAAGATCCAAAAAGAAAAGTCATTACTTAAAGAAGTCATTAATTCTTTTGAATCAGTACAAGAAATATTTGATGAGATAGAGATACTTGTTGAGTATGGCAAAGAGGGCGACCTTGAATCTTGTAAAGATGCTTGTAAGCAAATCGATAAGTTTCAAAAAGAGTTTTCAGAAATTGAACAAAAAGCTTATCTTTCAGGAGACGCTGATATTAATAATGCAATTGTTTCTATCAATGCAGGAGCTGGTGGGACAGAGTCTTGTGATTGGGCAGGAATGCTACAGCGAATGATCACAAGATGGGCAGAGAAAAAGAAATTTAAATCTCAAGTGTTTGACTTTCAATACGGTGATTCAGCTGGGATTAAATCTGTTACATTCTCAGTAGAGGGGGCATTTGCTTATGGTTTTTTAAAGTCTGAAATTGGAATTCATCGACTTGTGAGAATTTCACCTTTTGACTCTAACTCAAGAAGACATACCTCTTTTGCCTCTATTTTTGTAAGTCCGGAAGTTGATGATGATATAGAGATTGAAGTTCCAGATTCTTCAATTAGAATAGATGTCTTTAGAGCAGGAGGTGCTGGAGGTCAGTCAGTAAATACAACAGACTCAGCAGTTAGGATAACACACATGGAAAGCGGGCTAGTAGTGACATGTCAAAATGAAAGGTCTCAACATCAAAATAAAGCTACTGCACTAAAGATTTTAAAATCTAGGTTGTATGAAAAGGCTTTAGAAGAACAAAGAGCTGAACAAAAAGTGATTGAAGACTCTAAAAAAGAAATAGGTTGGGGGTCTCAAATCCGCTCTTATGTCTTGCATCCATATAAAATGGTCAAAGATCATCGAACTAATGAAGAAATGGGAGCAGCTGAAAAAGTTTTAGATGGAGATCTTGATAACTTTATAAAAGCTTATTTAAAATGGGATAGTATAAACTCATGAAACTATCTTTTTGGAAATTACTTGAGATTACGTTGCAGGGAAGAAGTACCAAGATATTTTTTGGTTTAACTGTTCTGAGTCTTTCTTTTTCGATGGCCGTTATTTTATGTAATGCCGGTCTAATGGATGGGTACGAGTACATTCTAAAGACGGGTTTACGAAAAAATACATCTGATATAGAAGTGACAAGCTCTTCAGGCTTTTTCAAAGTCGACAATGAATTTCTTGAAATGATCAATCAAGATGCAATCACAAATTATACTGGAATTATAAGAACTGAAGGGTTTTTGGTTCATGATAATAAGAGTAAAGGTGTTTTGGTTAACGGAATTGATGTAAAAGAATTTTCTGAAATTAATAAGCTAGATATAAAAATAAGTCCTAAAAAAAATACAATTGCAATCGGATCTGAAATAGCTAAACAATTACAGGTTGCAATCGGTGATTATATCACTCTAACTTTTACAAGAGGTAATCAAAGCTTTGAGGAATTGCCCTATGTTACAGAGCTCGAGGTTTCAGATATTGTTCATCATGGGATTCATAGGAAAGATTCTAGATTAGTTTATGTCAAAAGGTCTTATCTTGAAGAGTTTACTAACTCAAAAGGGATGGTCAATACGTGTTTGTTAGCTTTGGATGGATTTTCTGATTCACAAATAGGAAGTTATATTCAAGATACTGAAGAGAAGTTTTTTGAATTAGGATTTGACGCTAGGCCTTATTGGAAAAACTTTTCATCTCTGTTAGAAGCCGTTGAAGTAGAAAAATTTTCTATTACTATTATCTTGCAACTTATTATCTTAATTGCTTTGTTTAATATTGTTGCTTTCATCAATTATAACGGGATAAAAAAATCTCAAGAGTTTTTCTTATTACGTTCGTTGGGATTAAGCTTTAAATCTCTTTATACCTTTTGGACATTTTTTATTATTTTTATTTGGGCCATTTCGTGTGTCTTGGCTCTGTTTATGACACTTATTTTTGATAAAGTAATCCTGAAACTACCATTTTTAAAGATCCCGAGTAAGGTTTATGAATTAGATCATTTGAGTATTCATTTAGGATTAAATAGTATTTTAGGAATATTTGCTTTAACTTTTTTCTGGTGTTTGGTATGTATCGGCTATATCGTACTTAGAGAGAAAAAGAAGACTATTCTTCAGGGGATTAAAGGACAATATATTTAATGATCTTATTAAAAGATATAAAGAAATCTTTTGGGAAAATAGAAGTACTAAAAGGAGTAAGTTTCTCTTTAGCAGAAGCTGAACATACTGCACTTTTAGGAAAGTCAGGGTCAGGAAAGTCGACTCTTTTATATTTATTAGGTGGCCTCGATAAACAAACAAGTGGCAATCTATTGATCGGGGACAAAGATCTTAGCAAGCTAAATGATGAGCAATTGGCTGAGTTTAGAAATAAGAACATTGGCTTCGTTTTTCAGTTTCATTTCTTATTACCTTCAATTACTAGCCTGGAAAATATTCATTTGCCTATCAAGATCTCTAATAGGTCGATCAATGACTATCAGGAACTCATAACGATGCTGGCTAAATACCTTGGTGTTGAGCATTGTCTAAACAAATATCCTTATCAATTATCTGGTGGTGAGCAGCAAAGAGTTAATATTATCCGAGCACTTATCTTAAAACCTAGAGTGCTGCTATGTGACGAGCCTACTGGAAATTTAGACCGTAAAAACTCTGATAAAGTCATTAATTTGTTAAAACAATTATCAACTGAGTTTAGATCTACGCTTATCGTGGTAACACATGATCATGTTGTTGCTGACAGTTTTCCCAGAAAAATAACCATTGAAGATGGTCAGGTAATTGGATAAAATTGGGCTGTTGCGAAATTTATTGAGATTGAAGTGAAGGTGAAATATGTTCATGACCAAAAGGTCAACATTAGCGTTGGTAATTAGTATTCTATTTTGTTGTTCACTTACTTATTCATATATTGGTCCTGAGAGAAATTTATTTCAAGTTAATAAAATTAGAATTGTAGGTTTGAAAAAAATTGAGCCTGAAGCTGTTTTATTAAAAATTGGAATACGGCCAGATAAGACTGTTACTAACTATCAAGTTAATAATGCTATAAAAAAAATCTATTCAATGAAATATTTTGAGCATGTAGAAGCTCATCAAGAAGGTAACGACCTTGTTTTCAAAGTTAAGGAAAAACCAGTTATCAGCAAATTAAGTTTTACCGGCAATGGTGAAATTGATGATGATGACATTAAAGATAAAATTTCTACAAAAGCCTTTAATATTTTAGATGTTCAAACCTTGGATGAAGATACTGGTAAAATTAAAGAGCTCTACGAAGATAAAGGTTATTACTTATCAAGAGTTAAGTACGATGTTAAAGAAAGTGAAGATACTAAGGTTAGAGTAAATTTTACTATTGAAGAGTTTGATAAAGTTAAAGTTAAGAAAATTTCATTTATTGGGAATGATAAAATTCCAGATGAGGAATTAAAGTCGTTCATGGTTACTCGTGAAGATTCATTACTTGGTTTTATGTCGGATGCTGGGAATTTTAAAGAATTAAACTTTAAGACTGATGTCGAGAGATTAACTTTTTATTACCGGACTAAAGGGTATATTCAAGCAAACTTTGGAAAGCCTGCTGTTAATGTTTCAGAAGATAGAAGGTGGATCTTTATTTCAATTCCAGTTATTGAAGGCCCACAATACAAGGTGAATAACATTACTTTTGATGGAGATATCCTTCTTAATGAAAAAGAACTTAAAGATGCGATAAAGTTAAAAAAGAATGAAGTCTACTCTGAAGAGACCTTAAGACAAGACGTTGAGAGGTTGACCCAAGCTTATCAAGATAAAGGTTATGCATTTGTAAATGTTATTAGAGATTTAAAGCCTGTCGAAGATGCATCAAAGAAAGAGGTCAATGTTAAATACAGCTTTGAAAAAGGTGAGATCGCACGGTTTGGGAGAATTACAGTAAAGGGTAATACTAAAACTCGAGACAAAGTAATAAGAAGAGAGCTGAGAATACATGAAGGAATGCAGTATTCAGGAACAATGTTAAAAACATCTAAAGCAAATGTAAATCGACTAGGTTTTTTTGAGCCTGGTAGTGTTATATTTAATACTTCACCACAGAAAGGTAATGCTAAAATCTTAGATGTTGCTATCAGTGTAAAAGAAAGGCAGACCGGTCAAATCTCAGTTGGGGCAGGTTATTCAACCCAGCAGAAAGGATTTTTACAAGCCTCGATAAAACAAAGAAACTTTCTAGGTAAGGGCCAAGACCTTGGCTTTAGTTTAAGTCTCTCAAAGCTACAACAAGATTATAGCTTAAGTTTAACTGAGCCATATTTCATGGATACGAGATGGTCTCTTGGTGGATCAGTTTATAGAAGTCAAAGTAGTTTCATCAATTCTTTCGAGTATGTTAAGCAAGGTGGGAATATTCGTGTAGGGTATCCATTAGCAGATTATACGAGACTTTACCTTTCTTATAATATTGAACATACAAAAATAAAAAAAGTTAGAAACCCATCAATCGATCCAGACAAGGAAAACGGGATAGCATCAGGAGTAGAACTTTCTCTTGTTCATGATAAGAGAAATAACGCCTTTGAGCCTACTAAAGGTCTTTATGCTTCTGGCTCAGCTGAGTTTGTAGGAATTGGTTTTGATCATCGTTGGGTAAAGCTTGTTGGTGATACAAGATTTTATTACCCAATTTATAAAAACTTTGTTTTTCGGTCACGAATAAGATCTCAAAAGCTCTTTAAAACTTCAGACTCAAGACCACCTCCCAGAACAAAGATGTATGCCATGGGTGGTTCGAGAAATATGAGAGGGTATGGTCAAGAAGAAATTGGACCTCAAAAATTTCTAGAAGATGAACAAACTGGAAATTTTTCATGGTTTAATATTGGTGGATTACATTCGGTCATTGGGACTGCAGAAATTGAACACCCTCTTATTAAAGAAGCTGGATTAAAGTGGGCTGTGTTTTATGATATAGGAAACGTGTACGAGAACTATATGGGTGAGAATGGTGATTACTCTTTAAAGCAAGATTTTGGTTTTGGACTTAGATGGTTCTCTCCAATTGGTTTATTGAGATTTGAATTTGGATTCCCTCTAAATCGAAGAAAATCGATTAAAAATACTGGGAATGTTGGAAGTGATGGTGATGCTGAAAAAGCAAACCAGTTCTTCTTTGATATTGGACAATTATTTTAAATTTATAAGGAGTTTTTTATGAAAAAAATTATGTTAATTACGATATTGCTAGCATTACCGGCACTTTCAGCAAATGTGAAAATTGCCACGATTAACTTTCAAAAAGTTTTAAACACAGTTAAAGAAGGTGTAAGAGCAACAGAGAAGTTAAAACAAAGTTTCGAGAGAAAAAGAAAAACTCTTAAAAACCAAGAACAGTCACTTATGACTAAGAAAAAGAACCTAGAAAAGAAAGCGTCTTTATTAAGCCAGTCTGCAATTGCTAAGCAATCAAAAGAGTTACAGACAGGTTTTATGAAATTCCAACAAGATACAATGAAATCTCAACAAGAAATTGCCAAGCTTGAAGCAGAATACAAAAAGCCTATCTTTGAAAAAATTAAGGTTATCGTTGATCAAATTTCTAAAAAAGAAAATGTTGATATGACTATCGAGACTAGTCAAACGCCGGTTGTATATGCCAAGTCTGAGCTTGATATTACAGACCAAGTGATCAAGAAATACGATTCAGTACATAAATAATGAATCTATCTGGGTTTAAAGACCTTTTAAAAGTCGAAATAGTTTTTGGCGAACTAGAAACTCCAATAGATGGGGTTTCTAGTTTTGACAGAGTCCTAGATAATAGTTTCTTTATCGTTTCGAATACAAAGTTTTTAAAAAAGTATTTGGCATTTGATCATACTACTAATCATGGAGTGGTTATCTCAAGAGATCTTTATGCTGAAAAAAATGATCAGTTAAATCTGTTAAAACAAAAGTGCTCTTGGTTAGGTGTATGTGATAATATCAATTTCTTCATCGTTAAAACTTCTAAGTTTTTTCATGATCAAATATATGAGACTTTTAACTGGACTCAAAATAATAAAGAAAAAATAACTGGCAAGTCAGCTGATCTTATAGCTGAAGACGTTTTTATAGGCAGTAATGTAACTATCGAAGAAAATGTCACTTTAATGAGTGGGGTGAAAATTTTAGGTAACTCAACTATTAAAGCTGGAAGTGTTATTTTTCCAAATGTTTCTATCTATCCTAATGTGATGATCGGAAAAAATTGTCGAATTCACTCAAATTCAGTCATTGGCTCTGATGGCTTTGGTTATAAATTCATTGATGATGAACATCAAAAAATTTGGCATTATGCAGGGGTAGAGATCCAAGATGAAGTAGAAATAGGATCTAATACAAGTATCGATGGAGGTACTTTCACTCCAACGATTATTGGATATGGATCTAAGATAGATAACGATGTGCAAATTGCACATAATGTTATCGTAGGGAAAAAAGTAATACTATGTGGTAAAGCAGGTTTGGCTGGAAGTTGTAAGATTGGAGACTATACAGTTTTAGGTGGAGGCGCATGCATTGCTCCTGATTGCGAAATTGGTGTTGCATGTAAAGTTGGTGGTGGGGCACAAGTAAATAAAAGTTGGCCAGATGGCTCTGTGATAGTAGGTTATCCTGCCATTGATTCCCGAGAGTGGAAAAGAGCAACAATTAGGTTTCAACAATTAAACAAAAGAAAGTAATGAGTTTTTATAATAAAAATCAAATAATGGATTTTCTTCCTCATCGAAAACCGTTTTTATTTTTAGACTCTGTTGATAATATTGTTTTTCCAAGTTCACTGAGCTCTTATGATCAAGATATAATTAATACTAAGATATTTATTGGATCTCAAGTTGAGGGAAGTTTTTTTGTGGACCCTAAGCTTGAGATTTTACGTGGTCACTTTCCTGGCCAGCCTGTTTTACCCGGAGTCGTTCAGGTAGAAATTATGGCTCAGATGTGCCCGTTTATTTTTCATCATGCCTATAAAGAACTGATGTCTCAAATCAAAATTAATATTGCGCTTTTAGGTATAGAGAAAGCAAAATTTAAGAAACCGATATACCCAGGAATGAACTTAAAGATGGTCTCTTCCTTATTAAAAGTACGAGGAATTTTTCAATCATACGAATGTACTATTTTTTGTGATGAGGAAAAAATGTCTACTGCACAAATATTTGCTTCCATAGAATTTTTAAAAAAGGATGGTCATGAATAAAATCCATGATAAGGCAGTCATTGAAGAGGGTGCTGAAATTGCTGAAGGAGTTGAAATAGGAGCGTATTCTGTTATTGGTTCTAATGTTAAAATTGGAAAGAATTCAAAAATTTTATCTCACACAGTGATTGAAGGTAATACGACCATAGGGGAAGATAATGTAATTTATCATCATTGCGCTCTTGGTACAGCACCTCAAGATTCAACCTATGCCGATGAGCCTACTGTTCTTGAAATAGGTGATGGCAACTTAATAAGAGAGTTTGTTTCAATAAATAGAGGGAGTCTTAAGCAAGAAGGAATCACAAAGTTAGGTGATAGAAATATGCTCATGGCCTATTGCCACTTAGGTCATGATGTTATTATGGGAAATGATATTAGAGTCGTAAATTCATGTAACCTCGCAGGACATGTAACTGTAGGTAATAGAGTTGTTCTAAGTGGGGGAACAAGTGTTGGGCAATTTATTAGAATTGGAGAAGGGGCTTTCATTGGTGGTCATTCTGGAATTGATAAAGATATCCCAAGTTTTTGTACGGCCCTTGGAAATCGTGTGAAGCTTAAAGGAATAAATATCATTGGTCTTAAGAGGCTAGGAATTAATAAGAAAGAAATTTCTGAAGCAGTGGATTACTACAGACAAATGGAAGCTTCTAACTTATCTCCAAGATCTTTTTCTGAAAATATTGAAAGAATGAAAGAATACGAAGGAAATACTGTGATTAAGACTATATCAGAGTTCATAAAAAGTAGTAAAGTAGGAATCCCTCCATTTTGGTCTTAAAGATGAATCCAATAAGAGTATCATTAATTGGCCACGGTCATCTTGGAAAATGGCATGCTCAAAAAATTAAAACTCATGAGAATGTTAAGTTTATTGGGATTGCGGATAAGTTTTTTAAAGAAAGTTCTTTAGAACACTTATATCCAGAATTAGTTATGACTGGATCATATGAAGAATTAATAGAAATGAGTGATGCATTTATAGTGGTTACTCCAACAAATACCCACTTTGAAATTTGTAAAAACCTTATTCAACATGGCAAACATGTATTTTGTGAAAAGCCAGTTGCTACGAACGCTCAGGAGTCGCGAGAGTTAATGGAACTGGTTAAAAAACATGATGTGAAGTTTTTTGTTGGCCATAGTGAAAGATGCCACCAAGCTTGGGAGCTTCTTGATTTTAAATTAGCTGATTCTATTGTGCTACAAAGGTTTACGATGCCCAAAGAAAGGGCCTACGATGTTTCTGTCGTTGAAGATTTAATGGTTCATGATATCGATCTTTTTTATTACCTTTTTAATTTGAGTATAGATAAATTAAAGGCTCGCGGGAAAGTTCATCACACGGGTTTATTAGATGAAGTCACAGTTGAAATCAAAACAAAGTGTCGTAAGATAGTAACGATTGAGAGTAATAGAAATTGTGCTAAAGAAAAAAGATCCTTAAGTTGTATACTAGGAAGTGAAAAGGTTGAAGTAGATTTAATGAATCTAGAAATAAGAAAAAATGATGAAATCATTACTCTAGAGAAGCGAGATCATTTATTAATAGAACAACATTCATTTTATAATGATATTTTATCTAATACAGGATCTCTGACAACAATAGAAGATGGACATAAAGCGATGAAAGTCATTGATGCAATCCATTTAAGTATTGATGAGAACAGGGAAGTTTCTTTCTAAATAAATGAAAAAATCGGTATTAATTATTCAAGGAGAAAAATCTGGGGTCGAGCATGCCAGATCATTTTTACCTCAAGTTTTAAAACACAAGAAAGAATTTTCATTCTTTGGAGTTGGTGATAATGAATCTGAACAATTGGGTGTGGAGTTATTGTATGACTTAAAAGATTTTTCATCAATGGGGTTTTCAGAAGTAATCCTTAAACTACCGTTTTATCTGAAAGCTAGAAAAAAAATATTGTCAGAAGTGAAGAAAAGAAACACTCAATATGCAATACTGATAGATTTTCAAAGCTTTAATACTAGCTTATTAGAACCCCTTAATAAGTTAGGGGTAAAGGTTTTTTATTATGTTGCTCCTCAGGCATGGGCGTGGAAAGAGAGAAGAGTTTCAAAGTTTAAAAAATATGTCAGTGATTTATTTTGCTTGCTACCTTTTGAGAAGAATTGGTTTGAGCAAAGAGGAGTAAAGAGGGCTCATTATGTTTCCCATCCATTGATGAGCAAATCTTATAAGGCCCTAGAAGATAAGGATGATAAATCGGTTGTGATTTTACCTGGTTCTAGAAACTCTGAAGTAAAATACTTATTACCAATTTTCGTTGAATTCATGAAGAAGAACCCTGGATATTCTTATACCCTCATAAAATCTGAAAATGTTGATCAGAGGTGGTATAAACTTTTTGAAAGATTTTTTCACACCATTGTTTATTCTGATCAATTAGTCGAAACTCTTAATTCTTCATCTTTTGCAGTTGCTGCTAGTGGAACTGTGACACTAGAATGTGCCCTTGCTCATGTTCCTACAATCGTGTGTTATAAAGTTTCCTTATTAAATGAATATATATTTAGAAACTTTGTAGAATATAAGGGGTTTGCTAGTATCTCAAATATTGTTCTAGATAAAGAAGTCTTCCCTGAATTATTACAAGAAGAATGTACTTCTTTTTTAATAGATCAATCATTTAAAAAAATGCTTCTAAATAGAGATAACATCATTGTCGATTTAAAGAGATTAACAAGTGAATTTAATCTTGAAAGTGTTGATGCTGCAGTGGTTATTTGCAAAGGAATGAAGTAATGCTGGAGATTGTATTTCAGCCATTATCTTTTCTTATTGAGAGAATTTATAAAATTCGAAGAACATTATATAAAAGTGGATTTTTAAAATCTCACAAGCTAAATAAGCCTGTTATCTCTATCGGAAATTTATCTTTAGGTGGTAGTGGTAAAACACCTTTTTTAATTGAATTGGTTAAGTATTTAGAATCTAGAAATAAAGTAGCTCTAGTGTTAACAAGAGGATATAAAAGTAAGTTTGAAAACTCATCACTACTGACTTCACAATTAGATGGAACTGATTCAAGTTTGTTGGGTGATGAAGCATTATTAATGAGAAACTCTTTTAAATCACCTCTGTTAATTGGTAAAGATCGCTTTAAGAATTACTTAAAAAACAAAAGTGAAAGCAAATATGACTTTATTGTTTTAGATGATGGTTTTCAACATTTAAAAATTAAGAGAGATCTAGATATTGTGCTCATAGATGCTACTTTAAAAAAAGATAAATTTAAGGTTTTTCCAAGCGGGTACTTAAGAGAAGGCGTATCGGCTTTAGATGATGCCGATTATAAGATTTTTACTAAAACTAATCTTACTGATAATGATAATCTAAAATTCTACTCACAATTTAATTTTGATCATCATTTAACGCTAAACTTTGATGGTTACTTTACTATCAATGAGCAAGCAGCAGAAATTCCAGTCAATTCACAAGTAATAGTCATCACGTCTATTGCTAAACCTGAAACATTTATTGAGGGTCTACTTCAAGAGTCATTAGTAATACATGAGCATATTAATTTAAAAGATCATTCCGAAATTTCACAAGATAAAATAAATTCGGTTTTAAAGAGAGCTCATAAGAAGGATTTGAAGATTGTTTGTACTGAAAAAGATATTGTGAAATTAAGAAAACTAACTGATGATGATATTATTTTGTATAAAAAAGTTAGTTTTAACTTTGATAAATTTGATAGCCTACTAAAGGATTTTTTAAATGATTAAAAGAATAAGTCTGATCCTACTTCTTTCATGTTCTGCAGGTAAGTTATTATTTAAAAAAAATGAAAAAGCTGATCTTGCTAAATCCGATCATGTTGAAAAAGATTTAAATGATAAGTTTAAAGTCTCTCAAAAAATTACAACTTCAACTACTTATATTAAGATTCAAGATGATGTTGCTCCTGTGATCATTAAAAAAAGCAAGGCAGTAAAGAAATCAAAACTATCAAAAGTGCCAAAGGTAACTAATAAAACTCCTACGACAACAATTCCTGAAGTCACTACCACCTCAACCCGACCTATAAGTGTTGAGTCAGTTTATAAAAATAAAGAACCACAAAGCTATGCTTTATGGAATAGCTTTAAAAAGAACTATCTTTATCCCTCTGAAGAAATGAATGTGAAAATCACTTTTATGGGAATTGGTGCAGCAAGTGTATTAATTAAAATGAGAAAAAACTTAGTCGATATAGGATCAAAGAAAGCCTATGCATTTTATGCCAGAGCAAAAACAGCAAGTTTTTATAAATGGATTTACGAATTAGACGATGTCATAGAATCTTTTGTAGATGTGAATGAATTTGTTCCTTTGAAGTACAATTTAATTCAAAGAGAAAGTAAAAAGGATATTGATCATATTGAGTTGTATGATAGAGAGAAAGGAATGACTCATTTTAGATATAAAAGAGTTACAAAAGATGGCAAGGTCACTCATAGAAAAAAAGATAAGAAAATGCCCCACTTTTCTCAGGATTTCTTATCAGTCTTTTTCTTTTTCCGAGGTCTTCCTTTAGAGCTAGGTAAAGAGTATGTAATTCCTATAACGACTAAGGCAAAAACTTGGAATATGCTTATAAAACCTATCGCTAAGGTGAAAATGAATGTTGGAAAGCTTAAGAACATTCAAGCTGTGAAATTACAGGTATTTAACAAGTATTCAGGTGATCTCTCTAAGGCCGGAGCCATGGAGTTTTGGATCTCAGATGACAAGTATCGTCGATTCTTGCAAGTTAAGGCCGATACCAAGATTGGTAAGGTTTATGCTACTTTAGACAAATATACTATTGACGGAATAGAAATCACCCAATAATATAAGCACTCACTTCCAGTAGGAAGACTATCGTCTACATTTTATAATCAATCTCAATTTTAATTTGAGCAAGAAAGGAATAATTATGTCTAAGCAAATCCCTAGTTGGGTAAATCAATTTGATGTCGTGGAAAATTTTGACGACTCAGATAACAAACGAACAGATCTAGATAATTTACTAGATAGCCTAAGCTCTTCAAACCAAACCTTTAAAGAAGGTGAAGTGATGAAGGGAAAGATTGTTACTGTCGGTGAAGAATTCGTTATGGTCGATATTGGCTATAAGCAAGAAGGAATCGTTTTTGCCAAAGAATTTAGAAACTATGATGGAACAATGAAAGTTGCTGAAGGTGACGAGATAGATGTTTATATCGAAAGATTAGAATCTCATCTTGGTAACTTGGTACTTTCTAAAGATAAAGCTGAGATTTTACAAGCTTGGGATAGAATCTCTGAAGCATGTGAAAACGGTAATCCTGTTCAGGGAACTGTTATGGCCAAGGTCAAAGGTGGTCTTTCAGTTGATATTGGTGTTAAAGCATTTTTACCAGGATCTCAAGTTGATCTTAGAGCTGTTAAAAATCTTGATAGATACCTTGGTAAGAAAATGGAATTCAAGGTTATTAAGTTTAATAAGAAACGAGGAAATATCGTTTTATCTAGAAGAGCAATTTTATCTGATGAGAGATCTAAGATGAGAGGTGAAACTCTAGGTCAAATCCAAGAAGGAATGATTGTTAAAGGTATTGTGAAAAATATTACCGACTACGGAGCATTTATTGATCTTGGTGGTGTTGATGGACTTCTACATATTACTGATATGTCATGGGGAAGAGTGAAGCATCCAAGTAATATCCTAACGATTGGTGATGAGATCGAAGTTAAGATATTAAAATATGACAATGAAAAAGAAAGAGTAAGCTTAGGACTTAAACAAGTTCAAGAAAATCCTTGGGATAGTGCTCACGATAAATTTACTGCAGGAGTTCAGGTTTCTGGAGAGATTGTTACAATTAAAGATTATGGAGTTTTTGTTGAACTTCAAGACGGTATTGAGGGATTAATCCATACGTCGGATCTAAGTTGGAGTAATAAAAAGAACTTAACTAAAGAGTATACAGTTGGACAAAAAATTGATGCTCAAGTTTTAGAAATTGATACAGAAAATAAAAGAATTTCTTTAGGTGTGAAGCAATTAACTCCAAATCCGTGGGATGAAGTTGTTTCTAAATATCAAGTAGGTATGGAGCTTGAAGGAAAGGTTAAATCTGTTGTTGAATTTGGGGCTTTCATTGATGTTAATGAAATAATGGACGCTCTTATTCATGTTTCGGATATTTCTTGGACTAAGAAAAACGTAAACGCCAATGAGTTTTTCAAAGTCGGAGATACGGTGAAAGCTGTTGTTTTAACAGTTGATCCGGAAAACCAAAAATTTTGCTTAGGTCTTAAGCAATTAGAGGAAGATCCTTGGAAGAAAATCGAAGAAAGATTACCAATTGGATCTGTTGTTGAAGGTGAAGTTGTAAGAATGACTGACTTTGGAGCTTTTGTTGAATTAGAGACTGGTATTGAAGGGATGATTCATATTTCTGAGTTATCTGAAGAGAGAGTTGAAAATGCAACAGATGTACTAAACAAAGGTGATAAGACTAAGCCGATGATTATCAGTATAGATAAAGATGCTAAGAAAATTGCACTTTCTCTAAAGGCCGTTGATAAAGAAAATTTATCAAAATATGGTGCTGGAGAAGTTGTAGAATCTGCAACTTTAGCTGATAAATTTAAAGGTATAGAAATTAAAAAAAATGATGAGTAAGTATTTTTTACTAACTATTTAATTGAGGAGGGCAACCATAGTGTTGCCCTTTTTTTATGAAGAAAAGATTAGGTATAATTGATTCAGGAATTGGAGGGCTCAGCTTATTAGATGGAATGTCTTGTGCTAACTTAAACCTTGATTACTTTTACTGTTCTGATAATAAAAACGTTCCTTATGGTGAAAAAACTCAAGCTTTTATGGTCCAAAGAGTTGTAGAGATGGTAGAGGGAATAAAAAAAAAGAATGTAGATGCAATTTTATTAGCTTGTAATACATTAACAGCTCAAACAATTGATTTATTAAGAGATAAGTACTCCCTTCCATTTATTGGTATAGAACCTTATATAAACTTTTATAATCTTTTGGATCCAGATCAATCTAAATTAGTTTTGATTTTAACGAAAGCTACTTTTGATTCAGCGAGATTTAAAAAATTAAGAGATTTAAAAGATCCTCACCATAAGGTTGATGTTTTTACTCCTGCTCATTTGGCTGTACTTATTGAATCCTGTAAAGGTAATTTCCAATCACATCGAAAGATATTAAAAGAAGAATTAGAGTTATTGAAAGATAAAAATTATACTCATTGTATTTTAGGTTGTACGCATTATCCTTTTGTTAAGGAATTTATAGCAAATTATTTGAACTTAGAAGTTATAGATCCCACGGAGCACGTGGTAAAAGAAGTTAGGAGAGTTCTTGATTTAGGCACGATTAAGAAAAGTCAGGATAAATTTGAATATAGTACTGATTGTGCTCAGAGTTGGAATAAGACGTCCTTTCATTATATCAAAAGTTTGTATTACTAATAATTTATAACTAATAGAGATAAATTTGGATCTAGAAAATAAAATAGGGTACGATACATTAATATGAGTGATGACAATGATTATATTGAGGATGATAAAACTGGTATAATTACTCGAGAGAAAGTATCAGTAAAAAAGCCTAAGATGTATAAAGTTCTTATGCATAACGATGATTACTCTACGATGGAGCATGTCATACATGTCTTAAGGAAATTTTTTTCAAAAAATCAAGATGATGCTTATTCTATAATGTTAAAGGTTCATAACGAAGGAATTGGAGTGTGCGGGATTTATACACGTGAAATCGCAGAATCCAAGACTTTAAAGGTAAATAGATATTCTAGAGAGAAAGGACATCCATTAAAATGTTCTTTTGAGGCTTGCGATTAAGAAAAAGACTACCATATTATTTAAGAGGGTATGATGATAAGTGGAGATTTAGAGAAAATTTTTAATAAAGCTATCAAAACAGCAAATTTGAAAAAACATGAGTTTTTAACTCTTGAGAGTATATTACACTCCATGCTTGATGATGAGGAAGTAAACGGTGCACTTGATCAATGTGGTGCAGATGTATCTGGTCTCAAAAGTAGCTTACAGGACTTTTTAGGTGATCCTCAAAATTTTAGCGTTTTAGATGATGAAGAGATTGATGAGCTTAATGAATCTCAATTTATCAATGATGAAATGAGAAAAGTCGCTCAAGAAAACGGTATCAAATATCAACCTGAAATATCTATGTCACTCCAAAGAGTCATACAAAGATCAGCACTACATGTTCAATCATCTGGAAAAAAGTCAATTAAAGCGATCAACTTATTAGTTGCCATGTTCAGTGAAAAAGAAAGCCATGCTGTTTACTTCCTCGAACAACAAGGGATTAAAAGGATTGATATCGTTGAGAAGATTGCTCATGGTCTTGATCAATCTGTAAATAAGGATCAGGCAGGGAATAAAGAAAAATTTGATCCGCTAAAGAAGCAAGAAAAACAGAGAAAAGCTTTAGATGACTTTACAGTGAACCTAACCATTGAAGCCAAAGAAGGAAGAATTGATCCATTGATAGGTAGAAATGATGAACTAGAAAGAATGATTCAAATTCTAGCTAGAAGAAGAAAAAATAATCCTATCTTAGTAGGTGATGCGGGAGTAGGTAAGACTGCACTTGCTGAAGGCCTTGCTTTGAAAATTGCTAAAGATGAAGTACCCGAGCAATTAAAAAAGACAAACATCTATTCTCTAGATATTGCTGCATTGTTAGCAGGAACTAAATTTAGAGGAGACTTTGAAGAAAGGTTGAAAGTCGTTGTTGAAGCATTAAGAAGTGATAAAAAGGAAAAAAAGGTTTTATTTATTGATGAAATCCATACCATTATTGGAGCAGGCTCAACCAGTGGGGGGAGTTTAGATGCATCTAATTTATTAAAGCCATCTTTATCTAGAGGAGAGCTTAGATGTATTGGAAGTACAACATACGACGAATATAGAAAAGTATTTGAAAAAGATCAGGCATTAGCTAGAAGATTTCAAAAAATTGATATTAATGAACCTAGTCTGGAAGATACGATTGAAATCGTTGAAGGTCTTAAGTTTAAGTATGAAGAACATCATGGAGTAAGCTTTTCAAAAGAAATTATTACTCATGCCATTAATCTTGCTCAAAAACATATTCATGATAAAAAGTTTCCTGATAAAGCTATAGATATTATTGATGAAGTGGGAGCTAGGTTGGCCCTATTACCAGCTGATAAAAAAGAAACCGTTGTAAATGTAAATCATATTGAGAAAGTAATAGCTCAAATAGCTCGTATTCCTGAAAAAACTGTTTCAACTCAAGAAAAAGATAAGCTAAGAAATTTAGAAAGGGATTTAAAACTCTTAATCTATGGACAAGATGAAGCTGTCTTAAAAGTATCTAATGCCATTATTTTATCTAGGTCTGGGCTAGCTGATGAAACTAAACCAATAGCGTCTTTTTTATTCACTGGCCCAACAGGTGTTGGAAAGACGGAACTTGCAAGGCAATTAGCTCATACGATGGGATTGAACTTTCAAAGAGTGGATATGTCTGAGTATATGGAAAAGCATAGCGTTGCTAAATTAATTGGGGCTCCTCCAGGGTATGTTGGTTTTGATCAAGGTGGGATTCTTACTGAAAATATTAATAAAAACCCATATTCAGTTTTATTATTAGATGAAATCGAAAAAGCTCACCCAGATATTTTCAATATTCTCCTGCAGGTAATGGATCATGGAAAATTAACAGATTCTAATGGGCGTGAAACAGACTTTAGGAATGTCATCTTAATTATGACAAGTAATGCTGGAGCTAAAGAATATGAAGCAGGATCAATTGGACTTGGCGGTGGTAGTGAGAAAGTTAATACAGTCAAAAGAGATCAAGCTGTAAAAAGATATTTTTCTCCTGAATTTAGAAATAGATTAGACTCTGTTGTTAATTTTAATAAGTTAACAACTTCTCATATCACTCATGTTGTTAAGAAGTTTTTAATGGAGTTTGAGAATTCTTTGATTGATAAAGGAATAGAATTAGAATTTTCTGAAGAAGTTATAACTTGGCTTGCAAAGAACGGATATGATGAAAAGCTTGGAGCAAGACCTTTAAAAAGAATAATTGATGAGAAAATAAAAAAGAAAATTGCCTCAGAATTATTATTTGGAAAGTTAGAACATGGTAAGAAAGTTACTATTTCTTTAAAAAATGATGAATTAGAGTTCGATTTTTATTAATTTTTTAAAAAAAACGTCAAAAAACAATCACTAAAATACTTTTTCTAACTTTTTTGTGACAAATACTTCTAATTTTTCACGTTAATTGAACAAAAAATGGAATTTTTTTCTGGTTCTACGGTTTTAAAACTAAAAAAATAGAAAAAAAATTAATTTTTTTCCATTTTTATGGATGAAAATGAATAAATTCATAAAAATTAATCCAAAAACAGCGTAAATTTATTATAAAACGGTAAAAATTCTTAAAAAAGTTATAAATTGTACATAAAAAAGCTATTTTTCTATAAAGTTGTGTTTTTTAGATTTGCATCAAAACAAAATACTGTTTAGAATTTTAGTATAAGCTTTTAATAATTAATTCAATGGAGGATTTTATGGCCGTAAGAAAGAAAAAGACAAAAAGAAAAGCAGCTAAGAAAAAAACAAAAAGAAAAGTTGCTAAAAAGAAAACTAAAAGAAAAGTAACTAAGAAGAAAAAGACTAAGAGAAAAGCTACTAAGAAGAAAAAGACTAAGAGAAAAGCTACTAAGAAGAAAAAGACTAAGAGAAAAGCTACTAAGAAGAAAAAAACTAAGAGAAAAGCTACTAAGAAGAAAAAGAAAACTACTAGAAGAAAAGCTACTAAGAAGAAAAAAACTACTAGAAGAAAAACTACTAAGAAGAGAAAGACTGTTAGAAAGAAAAAGTAGTCTTAGTGTATTAAGATTTATTGATAAGGGAGGCCTAAGTGCCTCCCTTTTTTTATTTACAATTTCCTTATTATTCTAGATTATGACCAAGTAAACATCGACGAGGTTATAATATGAGTTTATCTATTGAACATCCTAACGCCCCTAAACAATTATGGAATATTTTTTATGACTTCACACAAACGCCTAGGCCATCTAAGTCTGAAGAATTAATTAGAGAATATATTTTAAACCTTGCGCAGAAACAAGGTTTTCAAACTAAATCTGATAAAATTGGAAATATCATTATTTCTATTCCTGCTAGAAACTCCAAAAGCGATAAGAAGATTGTTATTCAAAATCACATTGATATGGTTACTGATGCAGTTCCAGGGAATAATATAAATTTTAAGACTGATCCTATTGAAACTTTTATCGATGGTGACTGGGTGAGAGCTAAAGGTACAACCTTGGGAGCAGATAACGGAATTGGTTGTGCAGCAGCACTAGCTTTGATGTTTGAAGAAAATATAAGTCATCCTAAACTAGATTTATTATTTACCATTGATGAAGAGACTGGGTTAACTGGAGCATTAGAGCTAGATCCTAATCTTACGAATGGAGATTATATTTTAAATCTTGATACTGAAGAATGGGGAAGTCTTTATGTTGGATGTGCCGGTGGAGCTGACTTTGACTTCCAAAGACAATTCTCTACCAATGATCTGCCTAACGGTCATGATTGTTACAAGTTAAGCCTTAACGCTCTTGCCGGCGGACATTCAGGAGTAGATATTCATAGATATAGAGAAAATTCGTCTAAGAAACTTATAGAATTGATTAGTGAGATAGCTGAGCTGGTTGATATTTCTATTCATGGTTTCAGATCTGGTAAGGCCCATAATATTATTCCAAGAGATGCCTTTATTGAATTCAGTACAAGTACTGAAAATATAAGCAAGATTCAAGAATATATGAATGAAAAGCTATCTATATGGAAGTCATATTTTTCTAAGGAAGATCAAGGGGTCGAACTTAAATTAGAGAAAACAGATCAGTTTGATTCAGTCTTGAGTAAAGAATCGATGAGTTGCTTTTTGGATTTCATGACCTTCTTTCCTCATGGAGTGCACTCCATGATTCGAGAGACAGTTGATAGTGATAAAGATCCTTTGGTATCTGTAAGTAATAATTGTGCTGTTTGCATTTTGAAGGGATCAAAGTTCTATTTACTTAGTTCTCTTAGATTTTTTAATCGTCAAGAGGCCTATGTTGTTGAAAATATTTTTAAAAATTTAAGTAAAAAATTTGATATGAAAATGACTAAAAACTCTGAATATCCTAGTTGGAATCCAGATTTTAACTCAGGTTTAATTAACAAAGCTAAAGATCTTTACAAAGAGCTCTATAGCGATGATGCTCATATTAAAGCAATTCATGCGGGTCTGGAATGCGGTATATTGTTAGATCGGTTTAAAGGTAAGGCCGAAGCAATTAGTTTTGGACCAACGATTGTTGATGCTCACTCACCCGATGAGAGAGTGAACATCCCAAGTGTGACAGAATTTTGGCACTTTCTTACTAGTTTTTTAAAAGTTTTATAAGGAGTTTATATGAGTTCTGAATTTTACAAAATTATTCATGTTTTGATGGTTGTTTTAATGTTTAGCTTTTTTGCGGTCCAAATCTTCTCAAATAACAGTGAAAAGAAGATGGGTATGTATAGTGGAATAGCTAGCTTATTGCTATTTATCTCTGGTTTTGGGCTTATTGCTAGACTTGGAGTTGGTTGGCCTACTTGGGCATTGATAAAAATTGGAATATGGATTTTAATTGCTGTTGGAACTCCAATGATTATTAAGCGAGCAGGGAATCTGAAGAGACCCTGGTTTTTTGTGATGAGTATATTATTAGTAGTAGTCGTTTATCTTGTTCAATATAAACCTGGCGTTTGATTCTTACTAAATTTGCACGAGTTTTTTGTTTTGTGATAGCATTTCAATATGGGTGTTATAAGATTTGCTTTAACTTTGTATATGATAGTTGTGATTCTAGATGTGGCTTTAGAGTTTTTACCTAAATATAAAGACAATAAATATGCAAAATATATTGCACAGTTTAGCGCCTATACAGTAAATCCAATTCGAAAATTTTTATCACCTGATGTTCCATACTTTGCATCACATGCCTTAGTAGTAGTATTGATTTACCTTCTCAAGGTTATTTGGTAGTGGATCAACCAGACTTTGATATAGGACAAATTGTTGATGAAACTTTTGAGTTAAACAAAAAAAATAATCTCCTCAACTTGGTTCAAGAAGAAATTATTCCCAAAGACGTTCCTGGAGTTATTTTCAAACTCAGACGATCACTTTACTATACACATCTTCAATGTAGTGAATCCTCTAATTTAAGAACCGATTTTACTAATAACTCATCTTGGAGAGACTCTGATGACGATATAGAGATCCATTTTTGGGAAACTAAATCTTTTCATGATGCTAGAACTTTATCCAGAAAGTTTAATGAATTTAAGTTATTAAAGAAGCTTGATAGTGGTTATGGATTTCAAAACCATGCTCGATTTTGGTATTTAGATCAGCCACAAAATAATAGAATACGGCTAATCTTTGAAAATAAAATTATAAATCTGAGTGGACCAATATGTCTTGGACCTTTAGGTGATGCTTCACTTGCAAAATATTATTTCAGCCAACTTGGAGGTATTATTGCTAATGATATGAGTTATCAAAAAATATTAACGAGTAATAACGCTTTGATTTTTGAATTTAATAATCTTCAATCAAAGGATAATTTTAATCAATGGTTAGAGAATATCGCAGAATCAGATCTTGAAATATTTAATGAGCTTAATGAGAACTTTGATGAAATTAACTACCTATCACTAAAAACATACTTCTATGAGTTATCAATTATTTCAAAATTTTGGAATCATCTGACCAAACTAATCCGGTAACTGCTTGTACTCATACACTTTTTTGATATTCTATAATGAGATATGTTTAGAAGAAAAAAGAAAAATTACGATTTAGAGACTAGAAAATCAATTGCAAACCACAATAATATTCAATTTATAGAACCAGCTTTTTATAAGAAAAGTGAGTTGAGTCCAAAGCACAAACTTATCAGAGCGGGAATGTTTTTGGTTTTAGCAGCACTTTTGATTCGAATTGTTTTTATGAATGGGGGCTTAATTGAATTACAGAATAAAAAAAGTGAACTCAAAAATAAATTCGAAGCTCTACAGAGTCTTAAATTAGAAAATATTGCGTTGTCTAAAGAGATTGATAAAATTAAAAACGATACTAGTTATCAAAAAAAGTTAGCTAGAGATCATTTAGGCTTTATTTCTGAAGACGAGCACTTGATTCTATTCGAGAGTGATCTTTCGGATTCTTCCAAAGAAGTTGATCCCCAATAAGAATTTTCTTAGAAACCTCGGAATGTTTCATTTCAAATACATGGCGACATGAATACTGACCTGTTCTATATATTGGAGGAGTTTCACTATGACCTGGGTGATGAGGGACGTTTCTTTCTACATTGAGAACTTTGAGATTTTGATCAAGGAAGAAGATATCTAGATTAAAATAAGTATCAGGCATCCAAAAGCTTCGTACTTCATCATTAATGTTATAAAAGAGCATAGAGTCGGTATTTTTAAAAAACTCTGGTTTAATAGAGCTTAAACCATGTATTTGTTCCTCATCAGAGACTACAATATAAGTGTTGATATCTATGTTCTTAATTGTCAGCTTAGAGGTCTCCAGTTTGGATAAGTAGATCTCTGAATAAGATTTACTGACAGTTTTTGTCGGAGAGGAACTTACACATGAAAAGAGCATTAATAATAACAAGGATTTTTGAAATAGTAGTAATTTAGCCATATAACTTTAATAATAATACAAATTTAGGAAAAAATCATGACTATACCTTATATTGGGTCCAATAATTTATTCAAATCTAGAAATTGTGGAGAGTTGAGATCATCTCATATTGGTGAAGATTTACTTTTAGCTGGATGGGTAAACAAAGTACGAGATCTTGGAGGGGTTTATTTTCTAACTCTTCGAGACAAGACCGGAATTATCCAATTAGGGTTTGAGTCTTTTGATGCAGATTTAAGTATTTTAAAAGAGCTTAGTCTTGAAAGTGTTATTCAAGTTAAGGGAGTAGTTCGAGCCAGGCCTGAAGGTGCAACCAATAAAGATATGCCAACAGGAGAAGTTGAGGTTCAGGTGAGCGATTTAAAAATCTTATCACGAGCTCATGAAGTCCCATTTCTACCACATGGAAAAATTGAAGCAGGTGAAGACTTAAGACTTAAATATAGATACTTAGATTTAAGGTCAGAAAAATTGCAATCAATGTTAAGTTTGCGATCTGAAATGGCTAAGCGAGCACGAATGGTTCTTTATAATGAAGACTTTACTGAGGTTGAGACTCCCATTCTTTATAAAACAACTCCAGAGGGTGCAAGAGATTATATTGTCCCTAGTAGAGTTCATCCAGGCAGAGTTTATGCACTTCCTCAATCTCCACAAACATTAAAGCAATTATTAATGATTGCTGGAACTGATAGGTATTTTCAAATTTGTAAGTGTTTCAGAGATGAAGACTTAAGAGCTGATCGTCAGCCTGAGTTTTCTCAAATAGATATAGAAGTTAGTTTTTCTACAGCTGAATATATGAGAGGACTTGCCTCAAGGATAATAGAGAAAATCTTTGATTTAAAACCTGGTTTTGAAATACCAATCATGAGTTATTCTGATGCAATGAAAGACTATGGAAGTGATAAGCCTGATGTGAGATTTGATCTTAAGCATCAAGATGTGACTGAAAAGTTTAAAGGGTGTGGTTTTAAAACTTTTGCTGAAATTGCAGATTCTAACGGACTTATTAAGGCCATGTTCATCTCTAGTAAAGATGGCGAATTTGCACGTAAACAAATTGATGGATTTACTGAGGTTGTTAAACCATATGGAGGTAAAGGAGTTGCTTGGTTTAAAGTGAAATCCGGAGAGTTTACTGGTGGTATCTCAAAATTTATCACCGATGATTTAAAAACTTCTTTTAATAAAGAAGATGGACTCTGGGTCTTTTGTGCTGACTCTAAGAAATCAGTAACCCATGCTTGTGCAAACGCTTTAAGATTGCACCTTGGGAAAGAATGCAACTTAATTGATCCTGATGCGTATAAGTTTTTGTGGATCAATGATTGGCCTCTATTTGAGTATGATGAAGAAGCTGGCAGGTTATTTGCGGCCCATCACCCTTTTACTAGTCCCAAACTTGAAGACTTTGAAAAATTTAAAAGTGGTGATATAGAAATTGCAAAAACGATCCAAGCTGAAGCTTATGATGTTGTTTGTAATGGATATGAGCTTGCTGGAGGATCGGTGAGAATTTATGATACAGACCTTCAGGCTCAAATGTTTAAGTACTTGGATTTTTCAGAAGAAGAAGCCCAGAGACTATTTGGCTTTTTTATTGAAGCTTTAAAATATGGAACTCCTCCTCATGCTGGGATGGCATTTGGTTTAGATCGATTAATCATGTTAGTTGGAAAAACAGATAATATTCGAGATGTCATTGCATTTCCGAAAACAACTTCTGCCACTGACTTAATGAGTAGTTCACCAAGCGTTGCTCAAGCTGTGCAATTAGAAGAGTTGAAAATGAATTTCTTAAAATAAGTATGATGAAACTAAGTAACCAAGATCTAAAAAATTTGATTGAAATGAAAATCTTATCAGAGACTACTGTTGGAAATATGAGAGGGTATCTCGAAAGTAAAAGTAGTGAAACCCCTGAGTTCAAATTAGGTCATGTCATTTATTATTTTGGGGCAATGTTAATTATTATCGCAATGTTTTGGTTTTTAACTGATGCATGAGACAAGTTGTCAGGTTGGCAGTTCTTATTAATAGCTTCGGTGTATGCATCTATTTTTCTAGCAATTGGAAATTACTTCTGGAATAAAAGTAATTTTAAAATTCTGGGCGGCTTGTTAGTCACTGTTGCTGTATGTATGACACCTTTAATTATTTATGGAGTACAAAAACAATTTGGTTGGTGGCCTCAAGGCGATCCTGGGTCGTATAAAGGTTATCATTTATGGGTAAAGGGAAGCTGGTTCTATCTAGAAATTGGTACTATTTTGGCATCAGCTCTAGCATTAACTCGTTTTAAGTTTCCATTTATTACGATGCCTGCTTATTTTAGTTTATGGTATATGACAATGGATCTAACCCCTTTATTATTCGGAAAAAATGATTTTACATGGGAAGAAAGGAAAATGGTTTCCATGATTTTTGGATTAGCTATTTTAATTTTTTCATATTTTATAGATCTAAAGAAAGCTAGATCTTTTGCTTATTGGGGATATATTTTTGGTGGGATTGCTTTTTGGGGTGGATTAACATCAATGAGTAGTGATAATGAGTTATCAAAATTCATCTATTTAAGTATTAATATTTTTCTAATCTTGACTTCAGTTTTTTTAAATAGAAGAATTTTTTTGATTTTAGGATCAATCGGATGCTCAGTTTACTTAGCTCATCTTTTTGAAAAAGTATTCAATGACTACTTTTCATTTCCAATCATTATCTCCATTGTGGGGCTTGCGATCATTTTATTGGGAGTTAAGTATCAAAAAAATGAAAAGAAAATTAAGAATTTTATTTTAAAAAGTATTCCAAGGTCTTTTCATAAATTACGTCCAACTGATAATTAATATTTAAAAAATAAGTAGAGTCATGAACTCGGACTTAGGTTTTGTTAAAATTTTGATTGTTTTCACTATAAAATGATAACAATCTAAATATAACTCCTTTAAGCCTTTCCTTCTTAACTAACGGCAAAAATTCAACTAATATCTATTAATTAATATTAGGAGAATATATGAATTATGATGGCAAAATTTGGAGTGTAAATTTAGACTCTGAGGGAATCTGTGAATTAAAAATTGATACTAAAGACAGTGGTGCAAATGTAATGAATGCCCAAGCAATTGGAGATTTGAAAGAAGCTATTAAATGTATTCAAGGTCTTAGTGGAGTTAAAGGTTTGATGCTCACTTCAGGGAAGGAACATTTTATCTTTGGTGCTGATATTACAGAATTTATTGGTCATTTTAAGAAATCAAAGCAAGAGCTTCAAGATTGGCTCTGGGATATAAATAGTGAGTTTAATAAAATTGAAGATCTTCCTTATCCTACTATTGCTGCCATTAACGGTTTTGCTCTTGGTGGTGGTTTAGAAGTTTGTTTATTAGCAGATATGAGAATAGCCAATGAAGGAGCTAAAATAGGAGTGCCGGAAACTAAGCTTGGTTTGATTCCGGGTTGGGGCGGAACAGTTAGGCTTTCAAGAATTTGTGGAGCAGATAATGCTATTGAATGGGTTGCTCTTGGAAAGCAGTGGAGAATGGATGCTGCTTATAAGGTCGGAGCAGTTGATGCTGTTGTTGGTAAAGATGTTGATCTTAATAAGGCAGCAAGAATCATGCTTACTAGAATGATTAATGAAGAGCTTGATTGGCAAGGAGCGAGGTTAAGAAAAACAAGTCCTTTAAAATTAAACAAGACCGAAGCTGGGATGACTTTTAAAGCTGGAGAAGCTTTTGTTGCATCTCAAGCTGGACCAGCTTATCCTGCTCCAGTTAATGGAGTGAAAGCTATAGCTGAAGGAGCGATGCTTACTCGAGATGAAGCTCTAAAAAAAGAAGCATTTTATTTTGCTGAAAGTGCTAAAACACCTACAGCGTCTTCTTTAGTAAGAGTTTTCCTGGGAGATCAATTCTTAAAGAAAAAATCTAAGAAAATTACTAAGAGAGTTGATAAAATTAAATATGGTGCTGTGTTAGGTGCTGGAATTATGGGAGGAGGAATTGCTTATCAATCAGCAAGTACTGGAACTCCTGTATTAATGAAAGATATTAACCAGGCCGGTTTAACTGCTGGATTGGGTGAAGCTAGTAAATTGTTAGGAAAGCTTCACAAGAGAGGAAGAATAGATGCTACCAAAATGAATATGGTGATGGGAGCTATTACTCCAACACTTTCTTATGGTGACTTTGCTCATACTGACTTTGTTGTTGAAGCAGTTATTGAAAACTTGGATATTAAGAAAAAGGTTTTAGCAGAAGTAGAACAAAAAGTTAATGGTGCCGTGATTGCTTCTAATACTTCTACTATTCCAATAGATGATATGGCGGTTGCTCTAAAAGATCCGTCTAAGTTTTGTGGACTACACTTTTTTAACCCAGTTCATAAGATGCCTTTAGTCGAAATTATTAGAGGGGCTAAGACTAGTGATGAAACAATTGCTAGAGCTGTTATGTATGCAACTCAAATGAAGAAAACTCCAATTGTTGTCAATGATTGTTCAGGCTTTTTGGTGAATAGAGTATTATTTCCATATTTTTTAGGATTAGTGAAATTAATTGAAGATGGAGTTGATTTTAGAGTGATAGATAAACAAATGGAAAAGTTTGGTTGGCCTATGGGGCCTGCGTATTTACTTGATGTCGTGGGGATTGATACAGCTGATCATTGCACACATACAATTGGAAAAGCCTATGGTGATAGAATGGTCTTTGGCGAGACAAATATTATCAATGAGCTCTATCAAACTAAGAGGTTTGGTCAGAAAAATGGTGTTGGATTTTATAAGTATGCTCCCGATAGAAGAGGAAGAATTAAGAAGTCCTATGATGAGTCTATCGAAACAATAATTAGCAAATGCTCTAAAGGTAAATCAAGTGTTGAGCCTGAAGAAATCATGGAGCGAATGATGTTACCAATGATGTTTGAAGGAGTTCGTTGTCTTGAAGATAAAATTGTAGAATCTCCAGTTGAAGTTGATATGGGAGTGCTATTAGGGCTTGGTTTCCCACCTTCAAAAGCAGGGTTATGTAAATTTATGGATGATGTTGGAATGGAAAAATTAATAGAGAAAGCTAAAAAATATTCTCATTTAGGGCCAGCTTATGAGGTTCCACAGATGATCTTAGATATGAAAAATGAAAATAAAAAATTTTATGAGGGAGTATAAATGAAAACAGCAGTAATTGTAGATGCCGTAAGAACACCAATGGGGAGATCCAAAGGTGGTAATTTTAGAAATATCAGAGCTGAAAGTTTAGTTGCTCAATTAATGAGCGCTCTCTTAGAGAGAAATAAATCAATAGATGCAGGAGAAATAGATGATATTATTATTGGTTGTGTTCAACAAACTTTAGAGCAGGCTTATAACATTGGAAGAAATGCCCAATTGTTAACTGATATTCCAGTTCATGTTCCTGCTCAAACTGTGAATAGATTATGTGGAAGTTCTATGACTGCTATTCATAGTGCAGCTGCAAATGTTATGGCCGGTCTTGGAGATATTTATCTTTGTGGTGGAGTTGAGCATATGGGGCATGTCCCGATGACTCATGGTTTGGATATAAATGCTGAGACTCATCTTAGAGTTGCAAAGGGTGCGAATTCAATGGGTATTACCGCCGAATATCTTGGTATGATCCATAATGTTACTCGAGAAGATCAAGATAAGTTTGCTTGTGAATCACATAGAAGAGCTCACAGTGCAACGAAGGCCGGTAAGTTTAAAGATGAAATTATTCCTATAGTTGGTCATGATAAAGATGGGATTAGTTTAAGAGTTGATTTTGATGAAGTCATTCGCCCTGATACTAACATTGAATCTTTATCAAAGTTGCGACCTGTATTTAATCCTACTAGTGGGAGCGTTACTGCGGGAAATGCTTCAGCGCTTTCTGATGGTGCGAGTGCAGTCTGGGTGATGAGTGAAGAGAGGGCTAATAAGCTTGGACTTAATCCTTTGGCAAGAATTGTATCAATGGGAGCTGCGGGATGTGATCCATCGATTATGGGATATGGTCCTGTTCCAGCAACTAATAAGGCATTAAAAATTGCTGGAATGAAAATTGAAGATATGGAATTAATAGAATTAAATGAAGCTTTTGCTGCTCAATCTTTAGCGGTTCTTAAAGGAATGGGAATTAAAGATAGACAAGAGATTGTGAATCCAAATGGTGGAGCGATAGCGCTGGGCCATCCGTTAGGCTGTAGTGGGTCGAGAATTACGACTACGCTTCTTCATGAGATGAAAAGAACGGGAGCAAAGAAAGGGTTAGCAACGATGTGTATTGGTTATGGACAAGGTGTTGCGACGATTTTAGAGGCCTTCTAAAAATCAAAGTATTCTACTCGGGAAGAAGTAATTAAATATGTAATAAATTAAGAAAGTCGTTTCAAATGAAAGGATTTTCTTAATTTATCTCACTTAGTCAGGTATCAATTCAAATTATCTTAAAAATTTTCATCAAATGCTCTAGATTTCAATGAGTTTTCATATTAAAAACTTAGAGATAGTAATATTTTATATGTGTCAGTATCTACCTGATAGATGTCACCCAAGTCATTAATATTATTAGGGCTATCTTTACTTTTAGGCTCAGATTAGCGAAAATAGAAGTAGCTAATTTTCTCAAAAATCAATCTAGGAAGGATAGTTTTTGCGAGTTCTACTTTATTTTATTTTAAGTCTTTGTTTTACTAAATTAAGTTTTGGAGTGCCAGCTAATACCCTTATCCAAAACCAAGCATCTGCAACTTATACATCTGCAGGAGAATCTAAAAAGATTTTTTCTAATATTGACTCTTTTAATGTTCTAGAAGTTTTAAATCATTCTTTAGTTTCAAATCATCCTAGTGGGGTTTTAAGTTTCAGTCCTGATGTGGATAAAGTTTTAAGTTTCACTCTAACAAATACTGGAAATGGAGATGATTCGTATTCATTAGATCCAATGCAAGTTATTGGAGATGAATTTAATCCGGTAAATGTTCGAACTTATATTGATGTAGATAATGATAATATTTTTAATCCAAGTTTAGATCCAATATATGTTGCAGGCTCAAATGATCCCGTAGTTAGTATGAATGAATCGCAAAAAATTTTTATTGTTTCAGATATACCTTCCTCATTAAATTCAGCAGATCAAGGAAGGATAAATCTTCAGACGACTTCTAAAGCCGGTACAGGACCAAGTGGAACGCTTTTACCAGGAGCAGGTGATGGGGGAGTAGATGCTGTTATTTCATCTTCTGAAGGAGTGGCTCAATCTGAAAGTTTTTATTCTATCAGTGACTCAACGGTAGTTGTAAACAAATCTCAAGTGATAAGTGATCCTTCCGGAGGAGCTTCTCCAGTTCAAGGAGCAATCATTACTTATACTTTGGAAGTGAATCTTCAGGGAAGTGGGATGATTAAAAGTACTCTTTTAAGTGATCCAGTTCCAGCAAATACAAAATATGTCCCAGGAAGTATGAGACTGGAAGGTCTCGCTCTTACTGACTCGGCAGACTCAGATGAAGGAGAATTCGATGGAGTGAAAGTAATTTTCAATCTAGGTTATCAAAATGCACCCAAAATAATACAAGCAAAGTTTAAGGTGGAGGTGAATTAATGCTTAAAGCGAATTTAATAAACGTGTATGAAAAAAATATAACAAGAAAAAAAGTGAGGAATCGATGAGAAAGAAAATTAATAGAATTAAAAAACCATTCAGGGGAGAAATTATGAAAAAACAAATTCTTTATATCTTATCTACACTCGTCTTAAGTACGAATATTGCTTATGGATCTTCAAAGATCAAGCTTATAAATACAGCATTCGTAACGAAGTATGAGAAAAAAGATAGTGGGACAGTTGTCAAAAAATTAGTACCAGTAAAAAAAGTCGTCCCAGGAGATTTAGTTACTTATGTCATAAGTTATGAAAATACTGGTGATGAAGCAGCTTCAAAAATTATTATCAATAATCCAATTCCCACCAATACGGCCTATCATTCAGCTCAAGGAGACTTTTTAGTCTCTGTCGATGGTGGAAAAAGCTTTGGAGTATTAAATAAGTTATCTGTCTCTGAAGACGGAAAACTTCGTTCAGCTAAAGGTAGCGACGTAACACATGTGAAGTGGAATATCTTAAAGCCCCTTCAAGCAAAAGCACAAGGTCGAGTTACTTTTGTAACTCGTTTACTTTAAAAGGAGGTAAAAATGAAAAATAAAATAATAAGAATCTTTGTACTTATATTTACGAGCTCGTTTCTTGGTCAGTCTTTGAGCGCACAGACTACTGCAGGAACTTCGGTGACCAACCAAGCAACAGTTAATTACGATGTTGGAGGGGTTGCACAGTTACCGGTCACTTCAAATGTTTCAGATTTCTTGGTCGATAGAAGTATTAACTTAACACTTGTAAAAGATGATTCAACATACGTGAACGTTGCTCCGGGAGGAGTGACTGAAGTATTAACTTATACTTTGACTAATACCTCTAATGATATTTTAGATTTTAATTTACTCGCAGTTCAGCAAACGACAGGCTCAACAGATGCTTTTGGTGGGCTTGATAACTTAGATGCAATTAATGTTAATGTCTTCGTTGATTCAAATGGAAATGGGACTTACGATCAAGCTTTAGATCTTGCAGGCTTTGTAGATGAATTAGCAGTTGGAACTAGTGTTAAAGTCTTTGTTCTTCCATCTATTCCAGCAACGGCAGTTGACTCAGATATTATTGGTATTAATTTACAATCAACTGCAGCTTCTAGTGGTGTAATAGGGGTGGAAGGTGCTCCTATTGTTGCAGATACTGACGGAGATGATCCTGCTGTAGTTGAGAACTTATTTGCTGATTCAACGGGTACTGGTGGAGATAGCGCGAGTGATGGACAAGTTTTTGCTCTTAATGCAGCTAAAGTATCTTCGGCTGCTTTAACGGTTTCTAAGTCTTCAATAGTTATAAGTGATCCAATCCGTGGCACAACTAACCCTTTGAGAATCCCGGGAGCAATTATTAGATGGACAATTACAGTATCAAATAATGGAGGCAGTAAGGCAGATTCAGTAGTCGTTGATGATCCATTAGATAGTGGAACGACGTTTCAAACTGGTACAATACAGGTTGATGGAATTGCTGAAGATGATGATGCGATAGGAGCAGATGAAACAGATCCAAACGGAGCTGATTTTAATGTGACTACCTCAGCTTCAGTGACAGCTACAATTCTTGAGATCAATGGTAGTTCCTCAAAAACTGTTGTTTTCGATGTTGTTATTAATTAATTACTAATTTTAGTAATGAGTATAGGTTTTAGTTATTTTCATTTAATTGTTTTTTTATACTTAGGTGTAAGTACCTTTAACCTTAATCTCATGTCCCAACCTATCACTAATACTGCTAAAGTTGAATTTCTTGATGAAGCTGATAATAGCCATACTGTTAATTCCAATACCCTTAGTGTAAGGAAAGTTCCTGAGGCGACTCCCGCAGAAGTGAAGTTTTATCATTTTAGAAATTCATCCGGAACTTTCTCTAGCGCAGCAGATGGAACAAAATGTTTAAGTGGTGGAGTCTTTGTTGATCTGCCAGCTCCAACTACTTCATCGGGAACTCCAATTGATTTATCAAACCCAGTGAATTTGAGTAATGCAAATGCTTATCATATAGGAGAGCCAGTTTTTATTTCTTTGAAAGATTTGAATCGAAATCTCGATGATACAGTTCGAGAATTAGTTGAAATAGAACTAGAAACAAGTAATGGTGATATCGAAAAACTTCAACTTCAAGAATCAGAGGTTAATTCTGGTGTCTTTGTAGGGGTCATACAAAGTGTCCGAACTCCAACTACTGAAATTAATAATTGTGAGTTAAGTTTAGAAGTTAACAGCACTATAGATGTTATATATACAGATACTTTCTATAACACCGACACAATCCAATTAAGTGTCTTGGTAGATCCATTTGGGAAGGTTTATGATTCATTTAATGGTAAAGAAATTAATGGAGTATTAGTTAAATTAGTAAAAGATGATGGAACAGCGGCTGATGTTTTTGCAGACGATGGAGTCACTCCTTATCCTTCCGAAATAATCACTGGTTCAAGTTTTGAAGTCTCAGGTGTAACTTATGTCATGCCTAAGGGAGGGTATAGATTCCCACTGATTGCTCCAGGTAATTATAGATTAGAGGTCTTTAATTTTCCTGAAGAATACAGCTTTCCAAGTATTGTAAGCAATGATTTATTATCGAATTTAGTAGATTCTCTTGGAAACGGTTATTCTTTAGAACAAGGATTAAGAGGAGAGACTTTTACTGTTTCTGCGGGCCCAGCTTTAAATATTGATATTCCACTGGATCCTCCTTTTAAAGACTTATTGATAAGGAAAACGGCTCTTAAAAATCAGGGTGAAACTGGTGATTTTATTCCCTATAGAATTGAAATTACTAACCAAAATACTGGAAATGCAGAGGGAGTTCAAATAATTGATAATATTCCTGCAGGATTTAAATTAATTGAAAGGTCACTTTTCTTAGATAAAAAAAAGATAAATACAAATCAAATTCAAAATATGGGCGGTCAGTTTAAAGTTTTAATTTCAGAGATCGCCCCCAAGCAAACCTTAGTACTAGATTATGTTTTAGAAGTTACAGTTGAAGCTAGAGAAGGAAAGGCGCTAAATACTGCTCAGGCAATTAGTTCAAATGCGATGAGTAGTAATGAGGCACATGCTCTGGTTGATGTGAGAAGTCCTTTCATGACCAAACATACAACCATTATAGGTGAAGTCCTAGATGTTTCAAATTGTAGTGATGAAAAAGAAAAACATATTGGCTTGAAAAATATTAAATTGTTAATGGATGATGGGACATACGCTATCACAGATGAAGACGGAAGGTTTCACTTTAAAGGTGTAAGCTCAGGAGGTCATGTAGTCAGATTAATAGATTCCTCCCTTCCTGCTGGTTATAGATTACAAGTCTGCGAAAATAAAACCTGTCATAGTTCAACAAAGCATTCACAATTTGTAGACTTACAACCAGGGAGTCTATGGAGGCTAACTTTTTATGCCAAAAAAACTGAGGGTTGCATTAATCATGACCTCAAGAATGTTAGAGAAAAGAAAATTGTTAAAGAGTCAATCATTTCTGATGCTAGAGCAAATGGAATGCCTTGGAATTGGCTTGAAGGACAATTTCAAGGTCGAGAATGGTTGTTTCCAAAAGATGGAGTCAATGCAAGGCTACCTGGAAGTATCGTTGTGGTGAAGCACTTTGAACACGACAGAGTTACTTTGAAAGTAAACTCAAAAGAGTTAACGCAACTTTCATTTAACAAAATTTCAAGTAATAAGACCCTTGGTGTTTATATCAGTGAATGGAATTCTATTGCTTTACAAGAAGGAGAGAATATTTTTGAAATCATTATCAAAGATAGATTTAATAGAATAATAAAAGAGGAAACTAGAACTGTGTATTACTCAAACATTGCTTATAAGGCTGAATTCTTGGAAGAAAAATCAGATCTTAAAGCAGATGGTGTGACTCCAATAAGGCTCGCTTTTAAAATTACTAACAAAAAAAATAGACCAGTTAGAAAGGGAGCACAATTATCTTATCGTGTTAACAGACCTTTTACTCCTTTAAGAGTTGTACGAGCTCTACAACAAAATGATGATTCAATGTTGAATCAACAAAGTTCAGAAATGGAAATTATAAATGATGATGGACTTGCCTATATTGAGCTTGCTCCAAGTTCTAAGGTTAGCCAAGTTCATACGTTACTTAATGTGAATCCTTATCATGAGGATGAATTTTCAACTTGGTTGAAGCCAGATGTTAAGCAATGGGTTGTTGTTGGATTTGCAGAAAATACTTATGGATATAAGACCTTGAAGAATAATGGGATCTTTAATTCAGACAAGTCTCAAAAAATTGGTGGGCAAGCTAGAATTTATGCTAAGGGGAGAATTAAAGGAGAGTGGCTTGCAACAATTGCTTATGATAGTGAGAAAGAGAAAGATTCACGCAGAGATTCATTTGGTGAACTTATTGACCCTAATGAGTATTATACGCTTTATGCTGATTCAAGTATTAATGAAAAAGATTCAGTAAGTAGCGAGAAACTTTATCTAAGAATAGAGAAATCTAAGTTTTTTGCTTTGTTTGGAGACTATCAAACAGAGTTAAATGATACAAAGCTTGCTTATTACGACCGTGCATTTACGGGAATAAAAAGTGAGATGGATGGGAAGGTTATCGGGTTCAAAGTTTTTGGGGCCAAGCAAGAAAGTAGTTTTCAGAGAGATGAAATTTCAGCTGCAGGTTTTGGTAATATCAGATTAGAAAAAGCTCCATTAATTCTCAATACAGAAAAAATCAGAATTGAATTGCGAGATAAGTTTAACTCCAGCAAAATCTTGCAATCTAAGTTTTTAAATAGATATATAGATTATGAAATTGATTTTTATAGGGGAGTCATTAATCTTAAAAACATAGAAGATTATCAAACTAGAGATTTTAATGGAAATCCAAGATTCATAGTGATTGAATATGAAACAGAGAAGTCTTTTAATAATGACTATAATTTTGGAGGTAGAGCTGAGGTGAAACTCTTTAATAATAAATTAAAAATTGGAACAAGTTTAATTAAGGAGCAAAATGATATTGATGAGAAAACATTGCAAGCACTTGATAGTAGAATCAAGTTTTCTGATGACACAGAACTAAGGTTAGAAGTAGCAAGAAGTAATAATGAAGAAGATTTAGTAGGCAAGGTTGAAGCGAAAGCAATTCGAGGTGAATTTATTCATCAAACTGAAAAAACGAATCTAAATATTTATGCTCAAAAAGTTGAAGATGGTTTTGGTCTTGGTCAAATTTCTTCTATTGACCAAGGGACCGATCGATATGGTGTATTGTTTAGATATATTTTAAGTGAGAATTGGAGAAGTGAATCTAAATACGAAAAGAGTACTATTAGCAATGGAAATGAAAGAGAAGTCATTGAAAGTTCAATTGGGTTTAGAAAAAAATCATTTGAAAGTAATTTGGGAGCAAGGCAGGTAAATGAGAATCAAGCTTTAACAAGAGAGCAATCATCGACACAATTGATTGCAAATATGAAGCAAGGACTTTTTAATAATAAGCTAGAGTTAGAGGTGATTGCAGAAAAGAATTTAGATAATATCAACAAACAAAGCAGTGATTTCCCAGATCAATATATAGCAAGGATAGGGTATAAAATTAGTCCTCAAACTCGAATCTTACTATCTCAAGGTTATTTAGTTGGTCAAGATTTTAACTTTTTCACAACGAGATTAGGAGTAGAGTCATCTCCTTGGGTTGGAGCACAATTTAAATCAGGGATTAACCGAGAATATTCTGGGGCCGGAAATAGAGACTATTCTAATATTGGGTTTACTCAAAGATTTAGTCTTAATCAATATTGGAAGATGGACTTTGCAGTAGATGCTACCAAGTTTTTATCAGGAGATAAAAATGTTAAGGAGTTTGATGGAAATGTGCCTTTAAGTAGTGGGGGAATTCTTGGTAATAATAATTTAACGGAAGAATATAAAAGTGCATCTATTGGCACGTATTTTAAAAATGATGATTCTTCATGGACACTTAGATTTGAGGGTAAAGATTCAGATTCTGAAAAAAGATATTCAGTACAAACTGGATTTTCTAGAGAGTTGAAAAAAGGAGTAGTGGTTTCTTCAAGGGCGATGTATTTAAGATCATTTTTTAATGATACTTCTAACGGTTATGCAGTGAACTCTGAGATGTCACTAGGGTATCGTCCCAAGGATAGTAATTGGTCAGTCCTTAATAGATTAAGTTTGAGATATGAAGACTTGGAGAATTCAAATAGATTGAATCTTTTTAATAGTAACACTGTTACAACTGATCAACCTTATAAATCAGGAGCGATCATAAATAATTTTAATCTTAATAAAATATTTGATAATAAATCACACCAAGCATCACTTTATCTTGGATCAAAGTTTAGTTTTGATAAGATAAATGGTTTAGATTATCAATCGTATACAGATATGGTGGGAGTTGAGTATAGGCATTATGTCGGCAAAAAAATTGATTTAGGCCTACAAGCTTATGCATTAAACTCTTGGAGTTCATCGGTTCATAAGTACTCAATCGGACCCTCTATCGGTATTAGTCCAATCAAAAATACTTGGTTTAGTGTTGGATACAATTTCTTAGGATTTAGAGATAAAGATTTTTCAGCATCTAGGTACACTCTCAGTGGGGTCTTTGTGAAATTGAGAGTTACGTTTGATGAACATACTCTAGGTCTTAGTAGCCAAAGACAAATGGATCTTCTCAATGAAACTTGTGACTCAGAAATCAAGGCTGAAAGAAAAGTTAGTAGTAATGATGAATTAGACTTTGGAGGAGTCTTTTTTGAATCTAACCGAGATGATTTTACTTCAATTTCTAAAGTTTCTAACTTAGATAAACTAATTAGATACTTAAAAGATCACCCTGAGATCAAGAGAGTTCAAATTGAAGGCCATACAGATAATAATAATTATAATCAATATAATTTAAATCTAGCTTGGAGACGGGCAAGAAGAGTTAAGAATTATTTAATCAATTATGGCATTGACTCTAGGAGATTAGTCATTCGCGCCTATGGTGAAACATCACCGACTGCTTCTAATAGACTAGAAATTGGACGGCAGTATAATAGAAGAGTTCAGTTTAAAATTATTGAAATTGAGCAGGAGAAAAAGTGAGAGTAAAGATGAAAAATATACTAACAATGTCTTGGTTTTTAATTCTTGTATTACTAACTAGTGGTTATTCAACTTCAACTCAATTTGATATTGGAATAAATGATCAATCTGGATTAACTCTTGAGTCAAAACCTTTATACGCCTTAAGATCAAAGAAGAAACTCAATGCATCTATGATGAGTGTTGATATACAAATATTAAAAGTAAATTCATTAATTTCTGATCCTATCCGAGGAACCACTAATCCTTTAAGGGTTCCTGGTGCGGTTATTGAGTATATAATTCAGCCACGAAATGAAGGATCAACATCGCCAGATAATAATACTGTTGTCATTAATGATGTGATTCCTCAAAATACTCAAATGTGTGTGAGTTCCTTATGCTGGCCTGGTGGTGACTTTGTGAGATTTACTGATGGCTCTCCTTCGAGTAATTTAAGTTTTAATTTTTTTACAGATGTAACTTTTTCTAATGTTGTTGGAGGAGGAGCTCCTTATTCTTATACACCTAGTCCCGATTCTGCTGGCTATGATTCATCCGTTACAGGCTTTAGGGTTCAACCTTCTGGAGTTTTCAATAACTCTAATGGTAGCTCTCCCCATCCAAATTTTAATATATTTATGAGAGTGAGAATTGATTAAATTTGAATAATATGAATTTCCTTGGCCATGGCACCAGAGAAGTTAATGTTCTTTTTTAATGCTTTATGGGCAAGAGTTTTTAAGGCCTCTGCTCGCTCAAAGCTCAAATCTTCGGGACAGATAAGAGCGTCTTTGCTTTGAATGGCTAACTTGGCTTTTAGTTTATTACTTTGTTTAAATATTGTTATAAAACTGGTCATTTTTTTCTCTAAAGTAAAAATAGGATCCTTTAGAGTAACTTCCAATGAATTGTTACGTGAATTATACTTTGCAGTTTTTACAGCAGAGCAGTGACCTTTAAAGTCCAGTTCAGAAGCTTGAATATCTAAGCCTAAGAGGGCAAAGAAGAAGAATAAAATGATTGTAGGCTTATTCATAAAGCCAACATAGCATTTTTTTGCATGGTGTTAGTTAACCCTATCTAAAATATAGACAATAGTGTAATTTTTTCAATTTTGGGGCTTAAGTGAAATATATTCGAGTAGATTAAAGGCTCAGATTACAATTTTGAATGACAGTGCTTGCTCCTGGATTTGAAAAAACTAAACTTACTACATCTTGAGCATTAATCAAGACACCAGTTCTCTGGCTGGCTTGATCAATTCCTGTTTTTACCCTTGGAGTGTGAAAAGGAATATTGTTAGATATAAATTTTAACTCAATATCATGATTAGGAATCAAACTTGATATATCTCTAACTATGGTTGGTGCCTTATGTGTTTTAAGATTTTGTTGAAAAGAGAAATAATTATTAAATGATTGGAGATTTTTATAGTTTTCTAGTCTTCCTTTTCGGCTTCTAAAATTGCATCTCAAGTTATGAATATTTTGTCTTCCCTGTTCGCAGACACTATAGCTATCATTTTTAACAAACTTAGACCCAAGACCCTCTACTACAAGTGCCATATTGTTTTTCTTGAGGATAATAAGTTCAGGAGTAAAGTCTTTTTTTGCGTGATCTAAGTCCGTTAAGTTTAAGTTATCTGCTAAGATGTAATCAGCTGATTCATCATAAACATAATATTTTCTAGACTTAGAAAACTGTCCATTACTAGAGCTTATATTTATTTCTCTTGTACTATTACCAGTATTTTCTTTTATGTTTAGCTTTAGGCCATTAGTTGAACAATTTCTATCTTTAACAACTTTTGAGCTGACCTGCTCTAGCTCTTTTAAAATACTTTCATCAAAATCAATTGATTGAGATAAAACTGGCAAAATAAAGATAAATAATATTTTCATAGAAATTCCTTTTTCTTATCTTATTTTAAGGGTAAAGCCGTTGATTTGAGGGATGTGTACTAAATTTCCTATATAAACTTTACATAAATTCAGGACAATGAAATAATTTTTAGATGGAGCTTTTAAATTACGATGTATTTATTGAGGGTTTTGGTCAGGTAAACTTCTATATTGGTATAGGAGCGAAGGTTCTTACTGCAGTTTTCTTAGGTTTAATCATAGGATTGGATAGAGAAAAAAAATTCAAGTCAGCTGGGATTAAAACACAGATCATGATTTGTGTTGGAGCAACGATTTATACAGCTATCAGTATCTTGAATATAGACCTTTATGGTCATGGTCCTAATATTGATCCAAACAGATTACCTGCTCAGATCGTAAGTGGAATTGGTTTCCTAGGAGCTGGTGCTATTATTCAAAGTCGAGGAGCTGTGCTTGGTTTAACAACAGCTGCAACGATTTGGGTTGTTGCTGCCATTGGAATGAGTATTGGATCTGGATATATTTTATCCTCTAGTTTTTTTACAATTACTATCTTAATTATTTTAAATTTAATTGAGCCAATACTTAAGTTTCTTGGAAAAGAAGAATTATTTCATATTGAAATTCGTGGTCATAAAAAAATGGTTAAAGGTATTCTGAGATATATAGACGATAGTTCGATGGAATTATTAGATTCTGAGATTTTTCATTCTGAAGAAGACGATAGATGTAATTTCCATCTAGAAGTGAAGTCTGGAACGAAAGATATGAAAAAACTATTAGCATATACTCGATCAAACGATCGTATTGAAGATACATTACATAGAGCAATTAGAAAACCAACTATCTAGTTAACAGTTTTCTTACAACCTGGATTGTATTTTTCAGGTAGATTGCTTGCGAGTTTGCACATATTTACCCACTTGTTTGATGTATTTCTCGAGTAACCATAAAACCAAATAATTTGCTCAACTCCTGAAGAGTAAATGACTTTATCTGCGTATTTATCAGGGACTACACCATTTATAGAATAACACCACCCGAAAGCTAGCATAGTCATATCATCAATAATAACAAGTGATTTGTCTCCAATTGGTGTTTTCAGAATTTGAGAAATGCCTGCTTCAGAACCTTGAAAATTTATATTATTTTCATGAAGAAAGTTAACTGTTATTTTACCCATATTGAGACCATAGTCATTTTCATCTATTTGATTTTCGACAATTGTTTTTCCTGAACATGGATGCTTAACAGAAATAGTTTGAGCAAAAGTTATGTTCACAAGTGTGAAGAAGACGAAATATTTCATGATAGGTTTATCCTTAAGTTGTAAGATTATTCTTTATGAACTTTGTTTTTTATTTATATCCATGTATTGTTAAATTTCCTAGTATAAAGAATTGAATTTTTGAATAATCTAAATTTCAACTGTATTAATAGAGAAAGGATTTTTTAAGCTAATTATTTAGAGATGAGTCCTGTCAAAGGCTATATTATTATGAATAAAATTCTCATAATTTTGATTTTTCCATATTTTTGTTTTGCACAGAGTTATAAACATACTGCTATTACTATCACAGGCGGAGTTTCTTTAGGTGTTTATGAGGCGGGCTTTTTATATGAAGCGATTAGACTTAGTAAAAAAGCACCTCTTCCTGAGACTATTTATACAGGAGCTTCTGCTGGGGCGATGAATTCATTTATATCTATTATGGAAGCTTGCTCAATAGAAGAAAAAAAAATGAAAGAATCATTGTTTTGGACTTCATGGGAGAATTTAAACATTGATGATTTTTATATTAGTGAAGACAAAAAGACATCGAGCCTATTATCTCGAAAATCATTTATTGAACTTTTCTCTAATATTGAAAAAGCTTGGAAAGCTGGTTTAAAAAAAGGGTGTAAGTCTTATCTAGGCTTGTCGGTAACTAGAAAAACACCACTTAATTATATTAATGGAAAAAAACTTCTATCTCCAAGGACTATTGAGTCTTTCTATTTCCTTATCACCGGAAAAGGGAAGGGAATAGTACCTAAGATAGAGAATATAAACTTAAATGATGGTTCAATTCATGCATATCTCCCTCTCAGAAAAACTGGAAACTTTAAATTTATTAAAAATATTATGTTGGCCTCATCAAGCTTTCCATTGGCATTTGAACCTGAAAAAGTTGAGCATTGTCTGATTTATCCTAAAGATAAAAATAAATGTGATAAAAAGAACTTAAGAAGTGATTACTTCATTGATGGGGGAGTTTTCAATAACGGCCCTTTAGATATTGCTCATCAAATTGCAAAGTCATTAGGCCGAGCAAAAGAAACGAATTTCTTGTTTTTTGATCCTGAAATTACCAATTATCCGATTATTGAAAAAGAGGAAAGTGAAAAAAAACCAGGGATCACAAATAATATTATGAGCTTTGTTACTAATTTTATTTTATCTTCAAGGTCTACAAAGATTTCTAGTTTCTTAGGTAATAATCCAGATGTTGAAAAAAGACTTCAACTTATTAAAGGAGAGATGCCTCTAGCCTCTGATCAAATTGCAGGGTTTTTCGGGTTTTTTGAAAAAGACTTTAGAGTATTTGATTTCTTAATAGGGGTTGCAAATGCAAGAAAAAACTTATTAAGTACTAATGGTGTAGAGTATGATTACTCGAGAAGAAACCACTGGAGCGATCAATTTGTTGCTTGTTATGTGGCTTTACAAAATGTAGAGCTTTCTCAAATTAAAAACTGCGAATTCGGTAGCTCAAACTTTGATATATTATTTAAGGTTTCCTTAGAGAGGTTGTTTGAAAATTGTCGACAATTAGAACCTGGTTATGAAATTGAGAATAAACTTTGCGCTTATGCAAACATTGGAAACAAATTAACTTCCCTCTTTCCAGGTTGGGACACAAAATATTTTAAAAGAGATAATGAGCTAGAGTTAGATTATCTTATGAGAAGACTAGATTTTTACAGATTTGAATTTATTGATTTAGATCTAGAAAAAAGTGAAGCGCAACTTGGACTTGTGCGAGTAAAAGAGAAGCTTAAAACAGCCATTCATTTAGCTGCCAGTAATCAAAATAAAGGTGAAGAGATTTTATTAAAAGGTTTATCTTCACCCATGTTAAATTTTCTAAATTATTCTCCAGATCCAAAAGATGGTTATCTACTTTTTGGAAGTCGATCATTTGACTTTGGATTGACTATGGCGTTTTCAAAAAAGAGTATAAATTCACTTTATCATCGTTTTAATTTAGGTCTTTCAATCAATGGAATAAATTCATATGAAAGTGATGATTCTTGGGAGTTTGGGTTTGTTCCTTATCTTGGCTATCAATACGAAATAAAAGGTCTGTCTAGTTCTACTATTCAATATTTTATTGGAGCAAGATTAGGTTATCAATTTAGTTCTAAGCAAAAATTTAAATTAAATGAATGTAATGTTGATACAAATTTTTCAGATTCTTTTCCTCATTGTTCTGGAGCAATAGCCATGGGAACAATAGGGGTAGATCTATTTGATACTATTAGATTGCAATTAAACGGTCAGAAAAGTTTTAAGAAAAATCAGTTTGATAAGAATTTGTTTTATACCTCATTTCTAGTTGGATTTTTACTTTAGTTCTACTCTCACACTTTGACTCACAAGATTTAGATTGATAACATTTTGCAAAACTCAACTAAGGAATTAATCATGAAAATTTATGGATCACCTAAATCAAGTGCAGGGAGATGCTTTTGGACATTAGAAGAATGTGGAGTCAAGTACGAAGTTGGTAAGATAGATTTTAGACAAAGAGAACATAAGGCCCCAGCTTTTTTAAAGCTAAACCCAAATGGAAAAATTCCTGTTCTTGAAGATGGAGATTTTAAATTATGGGAATCAATGGCCATTAATTCATATGTTGCACACCTTCACTCACCTGAGCTACTTGGAAAAGATGCAAAATCTAAGTCACTGGTTAACCAATGGAGTTTTTGGGCATTAGCAGAATTACAAGATCCCATCATTCAGGTTTTCATTCAATTAGTTTTTGTCCCAGAAGAGAAAAGAAATTTTGAGTTTATTGAAAAACAACAAGCGAAGCTTCCAGGTTTGTTTGAAGTACTTAATACCTCTCTGGAGAATAAGAACTACTTGGTTGGTGAAGAATTTACTCTAGCAGACTTAAACGTTTTCTCAGTTGTTGAAATTTCTGAAGAGATTAAGTTTGATTACTCAAAGTATTCCAATATTATGAATTGGGAGAAAAATATTTCAACAAGACAAGGTTATAAGAAATTTAAAAATCTTCAAGTAGAGAGTTAGATCTCTAATCTAAGAAATGAACTTTACCGGAGCCTAGTTCATAGTAGGCTCCAACTATTTCCACCTTATTTTCATTAAGTGAACTTGAAATTATTTTTGAGTTCTCACTTAAGTTTGTAATTGTATTTTTTGTATTTTCAATAATAACGTCTTTAATGTCTGCATCATTTCCACAAGTTTTCACTGCAGGTGTGATATGACTTAAGAGTTGGTTAATATTATGACCATTATCTCCACCATCTATTGCGGCCTTAACGGCTCCACAGCTTTCATGACCTAAAACAATTATCATTGAACAATGACAATGAGCAACCGCGTACTCGATACTTGCAATCGTTTCAGTGTTTGCGACATTTCCTGCAACTCTTATGACAAATAATTCACCTATACCAGTGTCAAAAGCTAACTCAGGTACCACTCGGCTATCAGCACAACTTAAAACTATGGCAAAAGGAGATTGTCCTTTAGTTATTGAAGACCTTCTTTCTTGGTTTTGAAATGCTCTGTTTAATGAATCAGATGTAAACCTCGTATTTCCACTCTTAAGTCTATCAATAATTTCGCTATGGTTCATATATACTCCTTTAAGTTTATTATCATCAATTTATCTCAAATTGCTAAATGTAAGCCTTATTATAGCTTATAGTTTCTTGAATATGTAGAGGCCATGTCTTATAATTCAGTTTTAATCTTTTGAACGGGAGCTCTTTATGTTCAATAAAAAGACCTTATCAAGTGATTTAACCTCTTCATTACTTGTATTTTTAATCGCTATGCCACTTTGTTTAGGTGTGGCCGTAGCTTCAGGTGTTGACCCAATTCGAGGAATCTTTACGGGTGTCATTGGTGGAATCGTTGTTGGATTTTTTGCTGGTTGTCCCTTACAAATTAGTGGTCCATCTCCCGGGCTTGCTATTATGGTACTTCATATTGTGGAGCGCTATGGTGTTGACGCCTTAGTACCTCTAGGTATTTTTGTAGGTGTCTTACAGATTCTAGTTGGAAAGTTTAAAGTAGCTCATTATTTCCAAGCTACTCCACCATCATTAATCAAGGCTCTCTTATCAGGGATTGGTGCCTTAATTGTTATTGGTCAGCTTTATATTTTATTTGAAATGCCAAAGAATTTAAAAAGTATAGATAATTTAATTGGTCTGCCCGAAATGTTAAAAGATATCGTTTTTATGAATTTGAATACGACTCAGTTTCATTCACTTATTATTGCTGCAGTTGTCATTTTAATAATGTTTTTGTGGAGATTAGGGAAAGCTAAAATTTTTCATGTTATACCGGCTCCACTTTTAGCTATTTTGTCAGGCTCGCTCATTGTCTATTTATTTGGCTGGGACTTGAAAATGGTTACGCTCCCTGCTAATCCTTTTGCAGCTGTTTTTGAAATTGACCATTTAGCTAGTTTTTCTAAATTAAATATTGAGTTTTATATCAATGCTTTTGGTCTTGCTTTTATTGCAAGTACTGAGACTCTTTTATGTGTAAGTGCTGTTGATAAAATGGCAAAGTCCAACTCTAATTATAATAAGCAAATTACAGCTTTTGGAATTGGGAATTTACTTGCTGGTTTTGTTGGTGCCGTTCCTATTGTTGGGGTTGTTGCAAGAAGTGCAGCTAATGTTGAGTTTGGAGCAAAGACAAAGTTATCCAATATCATGCATGGTGTATGGATTGGTCTTTTCTTATTACTCCCTAGTGTTTTAGAACTCATTCCAATTCCTGCTTTAGCGGGGTTATTAATTTTCGTTGGTTTTAGGTTGTTAGATATAAAGAGTATTTTTAAATATATTAAGTTTTTTGGGAAGTCTTCTGCTATTTTCTTGATTGCGTTTTCTTTAATTGTTTCGGTAGATTTACTTGTAGGAGTTGTTTCAGGATTCCTAGTCGCTATCTTTATCTTAGTTTTTGATGTTTTAAAGTTTGATACTATCGTTGAAGAAGTTGGTGAAAATAAAGTGTTGAAGTTTAAAGGAAAGTTATCATTTTTAGATCTACCTGTTTTATCGAAAAGATTACAAAACGCTGACTTAGAAGATGCTACTAACCTTGAGATTTGCCTTGAGGAAGTAGAGTATATCGATCCTGCTATATCAGAACATTTAAGAGACTTTAAAGAAAAAGCGGAATCTAAAGGTCAGGTTGTTGAGATAGATTATCGTAAATTATCTTTTCATTAATTTTTCTTCTTACTTATATGATAAGTAAGGGCCATGTTGATGCAGTCCTTGAGAGCTCTTTTTGGTAGTTTGTCATTTTTGTTAAAAATGAGTGCTCTGTTTCCTTCATAAGAAAATGTATCTCCATAAAGAAGTTTAATTTTTTTTATAAGATCTGTTTGGCAATTAAAGTAAATACCAAATTGATTTGGCTTTGATTTAAGCCAAGCTAGACGTACAGTTGTTCCAATATTTTTTGTCTTGGGGAGATAGCTTGGTTCGTTCCATTTGAGAGTTTCTGTAAGTTCACTAAGAGCTTGATTCTCAGAAAATTTTTCAATGATGAGCTCTCTGATCTGTAGAATTTTTTCTCTAAACTCTACTGGGTAAGTCATGAGCTTTTCTTTCACGAGTGGATTGATTGATTTCTGCATAATCCATAGTATCAAGTAGGGTGAATTATTGAAGCAAATATTTCCACATCTTGATTTACGTAAATTTTCCGTATATTGTCAAATTCATGGAAATCTTAAATAAATGCAGCCCTAGAGAGCTTTTAGACGTAAAAAAAAATTGGTTACCTCTGTATTCAGGAGAGCTTGCTTGTGGGCTCTTTGGAATTAGTGATGATTATGTAGATAGTTATTTATCGCTTGATGAGAAGTTCATGTCTAATAAAGAAGCCACTTTCTTTGTTAGGGCAAGCGGTGATTCTATGGAACCTTCGATAAAAGAAAATGATATTTTAATTGTAGATAGGTCTTTAACTGTTGTTGATAAATCCATTGTAGCAATATTTTTTAATACAAATCCAATTTGCAAACAATTACATATAAAATCAAAAGATAGGATTCTCCACTCTTTTAACGATAAGTACAAAGATATACTTATTACTGAAGATGATGAAGTGGAAATTTTTGGTGTTGTAATAGGACTGGTAAGAGATTTTGTTTGAAAACTTAATTGGGCTTGTTGATTGTAATTCCTTTTATTGTTCTTGCGAGAGAATATATAGACCTGATTTGAAAAATCGACCAGTGATTGTGTTATCTAACAACGATGGGTGTGCAATTGCAAGAACTAAGGAAGCAAAGGCCTTAGGTATAAAAATGGGTGTTCCATTTTTTAAAATAAAAAATCTTTGTAAGAATAAAGGTGTTGCTGTTTTTTCAACAAATTTTTCTCTCTATACTAATATTTCAGATAGGGTGATGGGAGTATTGAAAAAATATTGCCCTGAAGTAGAAGTTTACTCAGTAGATGAAGCTTTTATTGATTTAAGTGGAATCAAGGATCCTTTAGAATTTGGTAGGAGGTTAAAAGCTATTATCATGCAAGAAATAGGAGTTCCAGTTAGTATTGGTATTGCTCCTACTAAAGTACTATCAAAAGTTGCTAATAAAGTTGCGAAGGTTTCCAACAAGGCAGATGGGGTCGTTGTTCTTGATCGAGTTGATTATATAAATATTGCATTAGCTAGAACCAAAATTGAAGATTTATGGGGAGTTGGTAGGAAGAATTCAGAGAAGATGCGAGCCTTGGGAATAAAACGTGCAATTGATTTAAAAGACTTTAAAAATGAATCATTGATAAGAAAAAATTTTTCTATTCTGGGTTTGAGGATGAAGAAAGAGTTGGAAGGAATTACATGTTTTCCATTTAACCAACCAATATCAAAAAAGAAAGAAATTATGTGCTCGAGAACTTTTGGTGACTCAGTTGTTAATAAAGAGATTTTAACGCGAGCGATTTGTAATTACATTACCAATGCTGCTGAGAAGCTAAGAGCTCAGAAGTCGAAATGCTTGAAGGTTTCTATTTTTGCCAGAACAAATTCTTTTAAAAATATTCCACAGTATTATATGTATGGTGAAAGAAAACTTCAAAACCCAACATCAAATACTTTACGCTTAATTAATATTGCCCATGAGTTAATTGATCAATATTACAAAGAAGGCTTTGAATACATTAAGGCAGGGGCACGAATCTCTAGTTTTATGGATCAACAAGAATATCAAATAGACCTGTTGGAGCAAGCTGACTCAGATGCCGAAGAAAAACTAATGAATACTATTGATAGTATTAATTTTAGAGAAGGTGGAGGGAGTGTTAAATCCTTAGCTTGTGGAGTTGATGACAAGGCATGGAAGATGAACAGGAGGTTTAAGTCGCCTCGTTATACTACTAGTTGGAATGAGTTATTTGTATTTTAGATAAGCTCCAAATAACTTTATTTATCTGAGATTTTAACTTCATCTAAATGATTGACTAATCTTTTCTTGGTTCAGATAAATGTTTTTAGTGAGTGCTCAAGGAGTCGATTGATATGTTAGGATCATCGTAAACTCCGAATTTATCTATAATCGTTTGAGTTGCTTTATTGAGAGCAATCACATTTACTACTTTCTCATTTTTTCTTAACTTTAAAACGATCTTATCAAGAGCTGCTACTGCTGAAATATCCCAGAAATGGGCATGCTCAAGGTTAATAATAATAGTCTTGAAATCATCTTTGAAGTCAAACATTTCGACAAATCTATCAGCAGAGTTAAAAAATATTTCTCCACGAACATAATAGACCTTCTCAGAGCTCTCAGTAGATTCATGAATATCTATATGCATTAAATGACTTATTTTATTTGCAAAAAACATAGCTGCCATTAAAACACCAACAAAAACTCCATAAGCCAGATTATGTGTTCCTACTACAACGGCAACAGTTGTTAACATGACAAGATTAGTTGATAAAGGGTGCTTCCTTAAATTAGCAATAGATTTCCAGCTAAATGTTCCTATAGAAACCATTATCATAACTGCAACGAGTGCTGCCATTGGAATAATGGATAACCAATCACTTAAAAATACAACCATCGTTATAAGAAAGGTTCCTGCTACAAGTGCAGATAACCGTCCTCGACCACCGGAAGTAACATTGATAATAGATTGTCCAATCATCGCACACCCTGCCATTCCTCCAAAAAAGCCAGTAATGATATTAGCAATACCTTGGCCTTTACATACTCTGTTCTTATCAGAATCAGTTTCAGTAAAGTCATCAACAATTGTTGCTGTCATAAGAGATTCGAGCAATCCAATTACCGTAAGAACTGCAGCATAAGGAAAAATGATAAATAATGTTTCTAAGTTCCACGGGATATTGGGTATTAAAAATACTGGTAGGGAGTCTGGAAGATGACCCATATCTCCAACAGTTCTAATATCTAAATTTAAGTAAGTTGATAGTGCAGTTAACGAGACAATACAAACAAGTGGTGAAGGAATAATTTTTCCTATTTTTGGTATAAGAGGAAAGAGGTAAATAATTCCAAGCCCTAAGGCAGTCATTGCATATACATGCCAAGTAACATTGGTAAGCTCTGGAAGTTGAGCCATAAAAATAAGGATAGCAAGTGCATTAACAAAACCAGTCACTACTGATTGAGAAACAAAGCTCATTAAGCTTCCAAGCTTTAAATAGCCAGCGACTATTTGCAAAACTCCAGTGAGTATTGTTGTGGCAAAGAGAAATTCCAAGCCATGGTCTTTAACTAAGGTAACCATAAGCAAGGCCATTGCTCCGGTTGCAGCTGAGATCATCCCTGGTCTTCCACCAACAAAAGCAATCGTGACTGCAATAGTAAAAGATGCGTAAAGTCCTACTTTAGGATCTACTCCTGCAATAATGGAAAAAGCGATGGCTTCTGGAACTAAAGCAAGTGCAACGACAATACCTGCTAAGATATCGCCACGTATGTTACCAAACCATTCTGATTTTTTTGATAGAAAAAGCATGTATTTCTCCATTAGGATTAGACATAAAGAGTTAAGAAGGTCTGCTCAATGACTCTACGATTTTTAATTACTTTCTTCTATCAGAGAAAATAGTGATTTCAAAGTAATTGTTTGATTAGTGAAATTTGTTCTAATTTTTAAAGTAAGCCTTTTTTCTTTTTTTTCTCGTCTTTAATCTTTTTCTTCTCTTTCGTTGTTAACTTCTTCTTTTCTTTGTTTTTCATTTTGTCTTTATTGTCTTTATTGCCTTTACCCATTATTGCTCCTTTAGACTTTATTATGCCTATATCTATCATAAAATAAAGACTAGGTCTTATATTTAATATTCAATCTTTAATGTTAAATATGTATGTATGGATTTATCTATTATAAATTTGATTGATTTTCTGTGAGAAATTAATTCCTACTTGATGTTTCCGACTGCAATTTTTTCAAATCAGGGAGTAATGAAAAAAGGCCTCCAATAGTACACAGGGTAATGATGGACATCGGCGAAACCCCTCCACCAGTTTGATACTCTTGGATCTCAAAATAAAGTAATACCGCTATGAGCAGCACAAAAATTACAGTCAAAGACTTGGTCGACTTGTACTTTTTGGCAAGCTCATTGTAACTGGTCAATTCTTGGCTAGAGGCTTTTACTTTTATTTCACTGGTATTAGATGGGCTTACCTCTACTAACTTTGTTTCACTAAACCCTAAAAGTAGTGTGGCCAGTAAAGGCAACAATAATAGACTTCTAAATACTACCATTTTTTTTGATGTGTGTTTTTTCATGACTGTAAATCGTTTTTTGATTGATGAATAATTAATG
>ENA-ORXM01000395-ORXM01000395.1-marine-metagenome-genome-assembly--contig:-NODE-395-length-80279-cov-5.286277_pt1 | contig 80279 bp, 42 predicted proteins | sample MGYA00237867_ERZ511480 | MGnify/ENA primary metagenome ERZ511480 (study PRJEB26309, sample SAMN06266103) | marine metagenome | isolation source: Algal blade | place: United Kingdom:Sidmouth, United...
TAGTGGAGAATAAATTATACCTCAATAAAGGAAATTTTGAATTTGAAGATATAAGTGAAAACGCAGGAGTCTCTTGTAAAGATGTCTGGTCTACAGGAGCCGCTTTTGTGGATATCAACCACGATTCATATATGGATCTTTATGTCTGTAAATCTGGTAAGCCTGACGCACCCAATCGAGAAAATCAATTTTTTATTAATAATGGTGATCTTACTTTTTCTGATGCTTCGAAGGCATTCGGTTTGAATCAAAAAGGCCTCTCCATCCATGCTGCTTTTTTTGATTATGACAAAGATGGTGACCTAGATTGCTATCTACTCAATAACAGCATTCGCTCTGTTGGCGCCTATGACATCATAGAAGGTCAACGCCTACGTCCAAACCCAGATGGAGGAAATAAATTGATGAAAAATATGGAATCCGAAACAGGTCAGATAGCGTTTATAGATGTTTCTGCAAAAGCAGGAATATACACCTCTACCATCGGCTTTGGTTTGGGCGTAAGCATCAGTGACTTGAATGAAGATGGCTGGGATGACATCTATGTGAGTAATGATTTTTTTGAAAAAGATTATTTATATCTAAATAAAAAAGATGGCACTTTTGAAGAAGTTATCGATGCGTGTATTGATGAATTGAGCACAGGGTCCATGGGGGCAGATATTGCAGATCTAAATAATGATGCCATGCCTGAGATCTTTGTGACCGAGATGTTGCCAGAAAGTTTGGAGCGGTACAAATCAAAAACTGTTTTTGATTCTTATGACAAGATCAAACTCAATGAAAGTAAAGGCTATCATCGTCAGTTTGGAAGAAATGTTTTGCAATACAATCAAGGACTTCAAAATAACAAACCTTATTTTCTAGAACTGGGCAGGTACCACGGAGTTGAAGCTACGGATTGGAGCTGGGGAGCACTCATAGCTGATTTTGACAACAATGGGTACAAAGATATTTTTATTGCCAACGGCATTTACAAAGATCTTCTTGATCAGGATCATATAAACTTTTATAGTCCAGATCAAATATCGAAAATGGTAAAGGCAAAAAAAGAAGATGTCATATTAACGATCATGAATAAATTGCCTTCTACCCCACTTCCTAATTACCTCTATGCTCAAAGTCCGACCACCATCAATAAAAAAGAACAATTTACGAAGGTTGATCTTCCCGAGGTGGCTGGTTATTCAAATGGTTCTGCTTATGCTGATTTAAACAATGATGGAAATCTAGACCTCGTTATCAATAACATAAACGCTCCAGCGAGCATCTATAAAAATAAAGGCAACAATAATAAATATCTAAAACTAAAACTTAAAGGCAATAAATTAAATCCGTTTGCCATCGGAACAAAGGTAATTGCCTACGAAAAGGATCAAAAACTTATGCTTGAAAACCATCCGATGCGGGGGTATCAATCTTGTATTACAACTGAGTTATTATTTGGGATGAATGACATACAATATATAGATAGTTTAGTGATCGTTTGGCCAAATCTGAAAAGATCCATTTACAAAGATGTCAAAACTGATTCTACTTATACGTTTAGCATTTCTGACGCAAAACTTAACCCCAATAACTCAACCCCAGTTTTGACAAAGACTCTGTTGAATAAAAAAGAAGGAATAATAAATTTTCAACACGAAGAAATTCCATATCCTGATTTTGATCGCAATCGAATGATACCATTTAAAATGACCAATGTAAGTCCGAAGGTTTCCGCAATAGATCTCGATGTTGATAAAGATGAGGATCTCATTATAGCCGGGTATGCTCGCAATGGGATAAGCTATTTCGAAAATACAGGAGCGCGATTTGAAGAAAGCAAAATCCCTAGTATTGAAAAAAGAATTTATGGGGACAAAGTAATTGTCGACGATTTTAACAAGGATGGCGCATCAGATGCCTTGCTACTCAGAGGGGGTTTTCAACACATACAAAAATCAAAAGATACTGAAGATCTTTTATTACTAAATGCAAAGACAGGAGTTGATCTTAAAAGTTTAGGCGTGCAAATGTCTTCTTCCAACGCCGCTTTGATCGACCTAGACAAAGATGGTGGCAAAGAATTGGTTGTCATTCCTTTCGGAGAAATGGGTGCTTATGGAAAACCTGCTTCTGGAAAGATTTTTCGATTCGATTCTGACAATTATTTAGTGGATGAAAAGTTGAGTCAAGGATTGATTTCAATGGGAATGAGCAACGGATCAGGATTTGATCTTGACAGAGAAGGAAACCTCAAAAATTTAATTGTTGCCCCACCGTTTGGTCCCATCAAAACATACATCCCAAAAACAGATGGAGGTGGAATTGTTAGAGTCATACTGCCTAAATTATCAAAAGTTGGTGGTATGTGGCAAGACATTAAACTGACAGATGTTGATATGGATGGAGATCAAGACATCATCGTATGTAATGTTGGAGAAAACAATAGATTGAAAAATCTTAGCAATGGAACATTGTATATTTTTGCTTCAGACTTTGATAATAACGGACGAGAGGATATCATCTATTGCATGAAAAAAGATGGCAAACATTACCCAATACATTTAAAAAACGAACTTCTCATGCAAATGCCTAAATTAAAAAAGAAATCCCTAAAGTATGAAGATTATTCTAAGATAAGTTTAGAAGAACTATTTGGTGAGGATATTAGCGGTTACAAATACGAAGTTAATGAATGGCGATCTGGAATATTTATCAATCAAAATGATAGGGATTACATCTTCATGCCTTTTCCAAAAGAAGTTCAATACTCAGAAATGAAAACAGTGTGTGCAATAGATTTGAATGAGGATGGCTACAAAGATCTAATACTAGGAGGCAATCAATACGAAGCTAAACCGGAATTTGGAATCAATGCAGCATCACACGGAATTGTCTTAATAAATGATAAGAAAGGAAATTTTGATTATTTATCAAGTAAAGAAAGTGGATTCTTCGAAAAAGGACAAATAAGAGATATTTTAGCGGTAGATTTAAAGGATGGTAAATATGTACTGGTGTTTAAGAACAAGCAGGAAGCCAGTGCCTATAAGCTAAATTAAAAATTACAATGAAAATTCATATTCTTTTAATTTCAATAGTTCTTTATGTGATTACTTTTTCATGCAATAAAGGGACAACAGCGAGTTCCGATTATGATGAAGCTTTGGATGACATCGTGATGGGTGTTTATTTTGGTATGGAACAAAAAGACTTTTTTGATCATTGCTGGGAATTAAACCAGGAAGGTAAAACAGGACATGGTACCATTGGTAATATGGTCATGTATCCAGATTCACTAAATTTTGATCCCAAAGTGATCGTAAATTTCTATCCAAAATTTGAAAAAAATGTCATCTCTGAAATGCCCTTCATTTTTTACTTCAAAGCTTGGGCTCCTTGGAATAAGAAAGAATTGACACAGGAAAAGCTTTATCAACAAGTGATAAAGTTTTTTGAAAAAAAATACGATACGACTTTAGAAAAACAAGATGCTCCAAATGGAAAGCATCTTCATCTCAAACAAATGGGTTCTGTTATGGTAAGAGTTTATAAGGACATTGATGAGATGAAGGTGAATGCAGATATTCGTCATTTAAAATACATGCAAAAAAAGAAGGAATGATTGTTAGGCTACCCTACTTCTTAATAACAACAATATTTATATTCTCATTATTTTCTTGTTCTACTGATTCAGACATTCAACCTACTGGATACTTTAATTTGATTCCGTCTTTACAAACAGGAATTGAGTTTTCGAACAATTTAACATACGACCGAAATTTTAATATTTATACCTATCGCAATTTTTATAATGGTGGTGGAGTAGCTATTGGAGATATAAATAATGATGGATTTTCTGATGTATACATGACTTCTAATCTCGGAAAGAATAAACTATTTTTAAATAAAGGAAACTGGAAATTTGAAGACATTAGTTTATCAGCAAAAGTCGGAGGGGAATCAGCTTGGTCAACTGGGGTTAGCATGGTCGACATCAATGGTGACTCCTGGTTGGATATTTATGTATGTAACTCAGGAGATGTAGATGGAGACAATAAAAAGAATGAATTATTTATCAATCAAAAAGACGGTACTTTTATAGAATCTGCTGCACAATATGGTTTGGATGATGCTGGGTATTCTACCCACGCTGCTTTCTTTGATTTCGATAAAGATGGAGACCTCGATATGTATCTTTTGAATAATTCGTATCGTGCCATAGGTTCTTTTAATCCAAGGATCAATATCAGGAAAAAGCGAGATGTTAAAGGAGGTGACAAATTATTTAGAAACGATAACGCCAAATTTGCTGATGTAAGTGAGGCTGCTGGTATCTATGGATCTGAAATAGGCTTTGGTTTGGGTGTAACGGTTGGCGACATTGACCACGATGGATGGGAAGATATTTATATCAGCAATGATTTTTTTGAAAAGGATTACATCTACATGAATCAAAAAAATGGCACCTTCAAAGAAGATCTGGAAAATCAGATGTTATCGATCTCTGTCGCGAGTATGGGCGCAGATATGGCAGATCTGAACAACGATGGAAATGCGGAGATTTTTGTGACAGAAATGTTGCCTTCTGACCCAAGAAGAATCAAAACCAAAACCACTTTTGAAGATTGGGACAAATACATGGCCAACATTGAAAATGGGTACTACCACCAATTCACTAGAAACATGCTGCACTTAAACAATGGCGACAAGACCTTTTCTGAGGTGGGTAGATACGCTGGTGTTGAAGCATCTGATTGGTCCTGGGGAGCGCTCCTTGCCGATTTTGACAATGATGGATTGCGAGATATTTTTGTAGCAAATGGGATCAACAAAGACCTCACCGATCAAGACTTCATAAACTACCTTGGATCAGAAGAAACCAAGAAAAAAATGACCATCGGAAACAAAGTCAATTACAAGGAACTTATTGATGTTATCCCTTCAGAAAAAATACCAAATAGGCTTTTTATCAATCAAGGAAAATTACAATTTGAAGACCTAGCAAAAAAATATGGGGTCGATCAGGTGAGTCACTCCAACGGTTCTGCATATGGCGACTTGGACAACGATGGAGACCTTGATCTGATCGTCAACAATGTGAACATGGAAAGTTTTGTTTATCAAAACAATACGCCAAAACAAAATTACATCCAGTTTCAATTTAAAGGAAAAGATCTTAATTCATTTGCCATTGGTACTAAGGTGTATTTGTACAAAGGCACTTCAGTATTTTACGATCAATTCATGCCCACTAAAGGGTTTCAATCTTCGATGGATTATGTTATGCATTTTGGTCTTGGAGATCTTTCGGAACTTGATAGTGTAAAAGTTATTTGGCCTTCCGGCGAAGAAATCTTTTTAGACAATTATTCGCTTAATACTAGAAATCTACTCGAGGAGGGAGGATCAGGAATAGGATTGGTAGGATCGAATGGATTTTTAGGAATGAAAGGATCTAGACAGGTGTTTAAGGATGTGAGTGGGTCGATGGGGATTGACTTTAAGCATGAGGAAAATAAATTTGTAGACTTTGATAGAAACCGGTTGTTGTTTCACATGATGACTACAGAAGGTCCAAAAGTTGCCATTGGCGATTTAAACAAAGATGGCAAAGATGATTTTTTTATTTGTGGTGCAAAAGATCAAGCCTCTGCAATTTTTCTTTATAACAATGGTGGCTATAAAAAAACAAATCAAAAACTATTAACGGAATACCAAGAGTCAGAAAATCAGGACGTCGCTTTTGTAGATCTTGATAAGGATGGAGATTTGGACATTTATGTTTGTAGTGGAGGGCCGGAATTCAACAATCAATCCTCTGGGATACGAGACAGAGCATATACCAATGATGGAAACGGCAATTTCACACTTTCAAAACAAAGGATCTTGCCGGCGGGCTTTGTTCATACCGGAGCGATAGATGTGGTAGACAAAGAAAACAATGGTAAAATAGATCTATTAATTTCAGAGCGGATCAGGACTTTTCAATATGGTATTCCTTGTGATGCTTTTTTGCTAGAATACCAAGATACCAAAGCTTTCGAAAATCAAAGTTCTAGTCACGCTCCGGAGCTTAAGAATGCTGGCATGTATACAGATGTAAAGTGGGCGGACCTTGACCAAGATGGTACCTATGAATTTATCACTTGTGGTAAATACATGCCAATTTCAATTTACAAAGACAATGGCCGAGGCAAATGGGAAAACACTTCGGCAAGTCTTGGTCTTTCTGACACGGAAGGTTGGTGGAATACCATCGAAACGATAGATATCGATAAGGATGGTGATCTTGATATTCTAGTGGGAAACCACGGAACAAATTCACGTTTTCCAGCATCCATAAAAAATCCGCTTTGTTTGCATATCAATGACTTTGATCAAAATAGATCTATAGAACACATTCTTTGCACAACAGAAGGAGATGTCTCCTACCCTATGGCGCTGAGACATGATTTGTTTAAGCAATTGCCTGGTCTTAAAAAGAAGTTTTTAAAATATGAGGATTACGCGTTGAAAAGTATAGAAGAAATTTTCACAGAAGAAGAGCGAGCGAACATGCTTACTTTATATGTGAAGGAAATGGAGACTTGTTTGTATATAAATGAAGGTACAAAGTTCATCAAAAAAGAACTACCTATATCCGTACAATTTGCACCAACTTATGCCATCAAAGCAGAAGACTTTGATAAGGATGGAAATATTGACATTGTCCTAGGTGGAAATTTATTTGAAGCGAAACCTGAAGTTGGGAGATATGATGCCAGCAGAGGAACTTATTTGGCAGGACAAGACAATGGTACTTTCAAACTTATTAAACCCTCAGAATCAGGATTTGAAGTAGAAGGACAGATACGTGATATTCAGTCTATCCGCATTAATGAAAAAGCACACCTTCTAGTGACAAGAAATAATGATTCTCCCAAGATATTTGCGATTAATTAATGAGGTACATAATTTCTTTTCTTTTTTTAATCACCGTACTTTCTTGTCAAGAAGAAAAGGAAACCAACTTCTTTTTTGAAGAACTCAGTGCTGCCTATACAGGGATTAATTTTTCCAATAAGCTACTCGATACTCAAGAATTTAATATTCTTGAGTACTTATATTTTTACAATGGAGCAGGTATCTCCGTAGCAGATTTTAACAATGATGGTTTGGAAGATCTATACATTGGGTCGAATCAAGGCAAAGATCAAATATATTTTAATAAAGGGAATTTTAGATTTGAAAATGTCTCTGATCGCTTTTCGGCTGAATCACTAGAAGGCTGGACGACTGGAATCAATGTGATCGATGTCAACGAAGACGGATGGATGGATATCTATGTTTGTCGACTGGGAAATTACAAATCATACAAGGATACCAATAAGCTGTTTATCAATCAAGGTGGAAAAGAATTTGTAGAATCTGCCGCCGTTTATGGTTTGGACTTCAGCGGATTTAGCACACAAGCGGCTTTTTTAGACTACGATAGAGATGGCGATCTTGATTGCTATTTACTAAATCACTCCGTCAAAGATCCAGATCAGTTTAAGAAATCTGAGATTCGTCTAACTGTTGATTCTTTGGCGGGAGACAGATTTTTAGAAAACGTAGATCAAAAATTTGTTGATGTTACAGAGGCGTCCAACATCTATTCTTCATCCATTGGCTTTGGTTTAGGCATTAGCATCGCAGATATTAATGACGACAATTGGCCAGACATATATGTAAGTAATGACTTTCACGAGCAAGATTATCTGTACCTAAATAAAGGGGATAAAACATTTGAAGAGCAAATTCAAAACGCCACATCACACACCTCCAATTTTTCAATGGGGACAGCTGTGGCTGACTTAAACAATGATCTAAAATTTGACATCATCACCCTGGACATGAAACCCTTCGATGATGTGATCTATAAAAAAAGTGGTGGCTGGGAATCTGCTCAGATCTATAATTTCAAAAGAAGTTTTGGCTACCATCATCAAAGTCCCAGAAATGCTTTTCAAATGAATCAGGGTTTGTCCAATGGGATTCCCCAATTTTCAGAGCAAGCTGCTCTTTTTGAAACTGCAGCAACAGACTGGAGCTGGTCTCCTTTAGTTGCAGATTTTGACAACGACGGTGATCAGGATATTTACATCACTAATGGAATTGTAAAGCGTCCAAATGATATAGATTTTATCAATTTCAAGTACGAACCTAATGCAAAAAACAAATTGGGGCTTCTTATTGATATTCCTTCTGGGGGGATAGAGAATGTCTACTTTGAAAATCTGGGTATAGACAAAGGATACAAAAAAGAACTTAGCCAAATAAAAACAGTTTCCAATGCAGCAGTAATATCAGATCTGGACTTGGATGGCTACCCAGATTTAATCGTTAGTCATTTGAACAAAGGCATATCCATTTTAAAAAATTGTCATTTTGTAGCTCACTCCTATTTACTCATTAAATTATTAGGTGACAAATCAAATCCAGAGGCTATTGGAGCGAAAGTTATTTTGTATACCAATCAAAACAAACAAATAAGACATGTTCAAAGCACCGATGGTTTCATGTCGCATTCAACTTCAATCATACACTTTGGGCTAGGCAAATCAAAAATTGATTCTCTTTTGGTTATATGGCCAACTGGTGAGAAGCAAAAGGTCCTTAATCCAACCACCAATTCTGTTTTAGAAATAAAGAAGACTATCCAAATTGTTCAAGAGCCAAATGCTGCAAATTCTTTAAATGATAATTGCAAAGTCGTCAATTTAGATTTTACCAATCCTAAAGAGGATTCAAATTGGCAAGGATTGAATAAGTGGGCCTTATTCAATTCAAACTCCTGGGCAGCTGATTTAGAACCACAAGGACAAGATATTTTAATATCAGAACCCGGCGGTAAAATGCTCGCTACTATCAACCAAAAAGATGAAATTTTTCATACTGACAATAAGGACTTGATGACTACACAATTAAGGGCGCTCCTTGAGAATCAAAAAATTAATTACTTGACTTCTGCGGATTTTGATAATGATGGGGACTTAGATTATTTTATACATTTCGAAAATAAATCTGCACTATTTATTTACGATAAGGATAATTACAAGATTTTGGATTTGCCAAATTATCAAGATATCAAAGTAGCTGCTTGGGCAGATATAAATGGTGATAATAGAAAGCAATTAGTGGTTGCTGGATTTTGGATGCCTATTCAAATCGTTTCGATCAATGAAGATGAATTAATGTTAGAGAATCTTCCGAATTCTAGTGGTCTTTGGTCAGCGCTTTATATCGAGGATCTTGACTCAGATGGCAAAAAAGATATCATCGCTGGAAACTTTGGATTGAACCACGGCTTGCGCGCAAGTGAAAAAGAACCATTGAGATCCTACCGTAATGACTTTGACAGAAATGGTAGTACAGAAACCTTGATCACCTACTACGCGAATGGCAAGGAAGTTCCATATCCTAATCAAGCGCTCTTTGTTTCACAACTACCAGCAGCGAAAAAGAAATATTTAAAAGCTTCCGATTATGTAGAAGCAGACATCAAAGCGTTGCTTCCAACAAAAACATATAAAACAGCAGAGCAACGTGTAGTCAACCAACTTGCTTCTTCTTATTTTTTGCAATCTGAAAATTCGTGGCAACAAAATCCTCTTCCACAAAATTTGCAAGTGGCTCCGATCTATGCCATTGAGAAGGTTAAGGATTCTAAATATTGCTTTGGTGGCAATTTATTTGATGTAGATCCCAACCTAGGTAGACAAGACGCAAGTGTCCTATCTATCTATACATATTCGGAAGGGAACTGGTTAAAGTCGAACGTATCCGATGCTTTTTGCCCCATCAAAGGAGAAGTTAGAGACATCTTGTATAACAATGAAAAACTATACCTATCTATGCGCGGAGATAGTATAAAAGTTGTGTATCTTAATCAATAAATTAAATACAACAGATGAAGTATTTTTTCTTGTTGATGAATGCTTTTATCTGCTTCAATTTACTCCATTCACAAACTCCATGGGAAGTTGTAGCCGATAACATTGATCCTACGAATTACTATGATGTCACAGTCGCTAATGGTGTCATTGGAGCTGTATCTTCTCCAAAACCCATGAAGATATCGGATGTTGTACTCAATGGGACTTACGACTATTACCAAAGAGGTATAGTTTCTAATATTCTAAAAACGGTCAATCATTTGAATATGAATTTGGATATAGATCGAAACAGAATTAGTCCTAAGGATATATCGAACTACAAGGAGACTTTGAACATGAAAACCGTGTCGCTTGAAACTACATTTACAGCTCTAGACAAAGCAGAAGTAAAAACATGCATGATGGCACTAAGGCATCTACCTTATTCTGCAATGATCATTGTAGAGATAAAAGCAACCAAAGATATATTGATCACGCCGATGTCAGTTATAGAAGTACCGGTCCACTTGGGCGATGTCAGAAACTACTATGCAGAAATTGACAGACCGCATGTAAATATTCCGTTGATGACCTCTGTTGGATTGAGCCCATCAGATAGAACAAAACTTGCAGCGTCAAACAGTTTCATTTTTGAAGAAGCTCATGACAAAGAACATGCACTTATTCACGAGGATTGGGATTACAATATGCACCTAACTAAATTTCACAAGCAATTGAAAGCGGGGGAAACATATTCGTTTTCTATTGTAGCATCAACTTGTTCTTCTGAGCAATACGAAGATCCACATAATGAAGCAGAGCGCTTATCTATTTACGCCATGCTCGAAGGCAAAATAAGATTGCTAAAAGCGCATCGAGCCGCTTGGGACGAACTATGGAAATCAAATGTAACCGTTGAAGGAGATGATGACATCACAAGAGACATCAGATTTGCTTCGTATCATTTATATTCTCTTGCTAGTGCAGGCACTTCGTTTTCGCTTTCGCCAATGGGACTTTCGGGACTGGGATATAATGGACATGTCTTTTGGGACACGGAGTTGTGGATGTTTCCACCTTTGCTGATGATGCAACCTGACATTGCAGAGAGTTTGCTTAATTACCGTTATGAAAGATTAGATGCCGCGAAGCAGAATGCTTTCGCACATAGATATAAAGGCGCGATGTTTCCGTGGGAATCTGCAGAAGATGGTTCAGAAGACACACCGGTCTGGGCGCTGACAGGTCCCTTCGAACACCACATCACAGGATGTATTGGCTGGGCTTTTTGGAAATATTACGAAGTTACTCAAGATAAAGATTGGCTCGAAGAAAAAGGTTATCTTGTTTTAAAAGAGATTGCAGCTTATTGTGCGAGCAGGGTTAAAAGAAATGGAAGATGGCATCGAGCAGGTAGACGCTACCATTCCTAGTTCTTGGAAAAAATTGATCATTTCTGGTGTAGGAAGAGATGAAAACCTTTAGTGTAACAAAGAAAAAACCAATGCAAAAGTCACAAGGAATAAAAATTGCTTTATATATAAATTACTTTGTCTTTGCCATGCTATTAAACAGTGTTGGTATCGTTATACTCAAAGCACAAAAGATGTATGGCGTTGACGAAGTCCAAGCAAGTTTGCTTGAATTATTTAAGGATATGCCGATTGCAATTGTTTCTTTTTTGGTTGCCTCTTTCTTGCCAAGGATTGGTTATAAAAAAGCCATGCTCATTGGTTTAGGTATAGTCACTTTTGCATGTCTTGGAATGTATTTTGGTAATAATTTTACAGCGGCAAAATTGTTATTCCTTTCTGTAGGTGTTTCCTTTGCGTTAATAAAAGTCTCCGTCTATTCTACCATTGGTATGTTGACGAATACACAGCAAGAACACAATTCTCTCATGAGTTCCATTGAAGGTGTTTTTATGTTTGGGATCACCTTTGCCTATTTTTTATTTCCAATGTTTAATCAAAAAGCCAATCCTGAATCTTGGATAAATGTATATTTATTGCTCGCCGCTTTATCGGCGCTTTCGTTTTTGTTCTTGTTATTTTCCAAATATGAAAAGACAGAAATTCCAGCAGGAAATAGTATTGCAGAAGATTTTATGGAGATGGCAAAACTTATGGGACAAATGTTAGTATTGGTTTTTGTGATGTCTGCATTCCTATTTGTAATGATAGAGCAAGGTATCATGACTTGGCTCCCTACGTTTAATGAAAGGGTTTTAGACCTACCAGAAAACCTCGCGATCATCATGACCAGTATTTTATTTATTTCCCTTGGCGTCGGAAGATTGCTAGCTGGTCAATTGGTGAAAAAGATACCCTGGTTTTGGATATTATCTGTATGTATTTTGCTTGCAATGGTCATGGTATTGGTTGTACTACCTAAAGCGATCACAGCAAAGATCGCTGGAGTAACAAGTATTTTCGAAATTCCATTTTTTGGATTTGCTTTCCCATTGGTTGGTTTATTCTTAGCACCTATTTATCCATTGATCAATTCAGTAGTGTTATCTGCTTTACCCAAAAACTTACATTCACCAATGTCCGGGTTGATCATAATCTTTTCTGCCCTTGGAGGCACACTTGGGTCAAGAGCGATCGGCTACTTATTTAAAAATGTCGGTGCAGAAACAGCTTTTACTTACACTGTAATTCCTTTACTGCTGTTATTAGCGAGTTTATTTATTCTGAACAAACTTACAAAGCAAACTGCAAATGTTGACTAGCAAATTCAAACCACCTGAGGACGTCTTTGGAGATTTGTTTGAGGCACTCCATAAATCAGGAATTTATAAAGATGGCAAGGTCATTTCCGATGCAGAACCCAAGCAATTTGTTATCGAAATACTGACTGCGTATGAAAAAGAAAAGAAAAAGAATTCTTTTGATTTAAAAGCGTTTTTCGAAGAGCATTTTATATTACCGAGCATCTCTGACAGTCAATTCAAAACGGACCTCACTAAAACTGCTTCAGAGCACATTAAATCTTTGTGGCCGGTTCTAAAAAGAAACACCTCAGAACAAACCGAAGGCTCTTCCTTAATACAACTTCCCTACCCTTACATTGTACCAGGTGGAAGATTTAATGAAATATATTATTGGGATAGTTATTTTACCATGCTCGGTTTATTCCTCCAAAACGAATGGGAGGTCATTGAACAAATGATCAAAAACTTTGCGTGGCTTATAGATCAAATCGGTTTTATTCCTAATGGGAATCGCACCTACTTCCTTGGTCGGTCACAACCACCTTTTTTCTCATTGATGATTGAACTACTGGCGAGTGAAAAAGGTGATGATATCTTTATAACATACAAAGATCAATTGCAAAAAGAGTATGACTTTTGGATGATGGGTAGTGAATCGGTATCTGAAAACGACGGCCCTAAAAACCATGTAGTAAAAATTGGATCACACATCGTCAATAGATATTTTGACAAGTTCCAAAGTGCTCGTGGAGAAATGTATCAAGACGACCTAGAACTACTTGAACGAAGTGGTAGAAAAGAGAAGGACCTATTCGTAAATGTCAGGGCAGCTTGTGAGTCCGGATGGGATTTTAGTTCGAGGTGGTTTTCTGATTTTAATAGTTTGGAAAATATTCGTTGCTCCGACATTGTTCCACTTGATTTAAATTGTCTACTCTATCATTTAGAAAACAGTTTGGCGAAAGCCAACCTAATACAAGGCAATACCAAAATCGCAAACGAATTTATAGAAAAAGGAAAGGCTCGAAAAAAGTTCATCCAAACCTATTTGTGGAAAGAAGAAAAAGGTGCCTTCTTTGATTATTTAATTAAAGAAAAAAAGCAAAGTACTTCTATAAATTTATCTGCTTCGTTCCCGCTATTTTTTGAATTATGCACTCAAGAACAAGCTGATAGTACAGCAAGTTTTTTGAAGCAACATCTTGAAAGACCCGGCGGTTTTGTAACTACTCCAATTCATTCTGGCCAACAATGGGATGCCCCAAATGGATGGGCACCTTTGCAATGGATCACCATAAAAGGATTACTTAATTACGGCCATGTTGATTATGCCAATGAAATGGCTCAAAGATGGATCGCCCTTAATGAATCTGTCTACAAAGAAAGTGGAAAGTTTGTTGAGAAGTATAATGTTGAGGATTTGAGTTTATCTGCGGCTGGTGGAGAGTACCCGGTACAGGATGGGTTTGGGTGGAGTAATGGGGTTTATTTGGCGTTGAAACATTTAAGTTCTCATAAGGATTGAAAAATCATAGAAGGACATATAAGGTTTTCATTGTATTCTGATAATTAGATCCTTATATTAAACTTATATGCATTCTTATATGGTTCCCTTTCGGATCCGCTTGATCCCCCAAACATAATGACTTGATGAATTTGAAATTATATAAACACCAAGTGAAGTGGAACCCGTCCATTGGTACCTTTTCTTTTCGAAGAGCTCTTTGTTGGAATGTTTGTTAATTATTTTTTGAACTTTTATATGAGAACGTTTAAAATCTTTTAAGGCTTGTTCCAAGGTAACATTTTGTGTGTCTTCCCAGATTTTTTTGTTTAGAGCTGGCATTGTAAGCCAGGTGTATCCTTTGGCAGGCATGTCAGGCTTACCTCCTTTCATCCCTACTTTATACCAATCCAAAAACATTAAATGCCAATGGTGAAGGTGTGCTAAAATGTCTCTCACATTTCGATTTAGTGTTCCTTTCGGAAACTCTTTTATGAGATCCTCTTTTGAATAGGAATCTATTAAGTCAATTAATTTTTGATAATTTAATTGGCTTTGTTCCAGGAGTTCTTTTTTAGATTTTGGTTTTGGCATATTGTGAAGATAGCATCATAAAAGAAATTGACTAAATTTATCTTAACAAGATAAAATCTCCGGTTACCAATTGAATATCATCATTAGATTTAACTTGCAGGACATACAAAAATAAATCTGGATCAATTAATTTTCCGTTTACCATACCATCCCATTGGATATTTTTATCTTTTGATTCAAATACCTTACTCCCCCATCTAGAATAAATTTCAATAGAAACAAATTCGAGGTTTTTTAGAAAAACTGAAAGTTGGTCATTGATCCCATCTCCATTGGGCGAAAAAGCTGTTGGGACAAATACATTAGTTTCACAATCCTTCTCACTTAATTCAAACTCTTTTTCAAAAATACAATTTCCAATTTGTGTCTTTACAATGTAAGAACCAAATTCTTCTAACAATACTGTGCTTGATGGTTCACTATTATCATTTATTGCGAACAGATTATTATTATTTGTAGCTGGGCTCAGTTCAAAAGGCAATTCATTAGAACAAATGGTTTCATTTTGGACGAAAGAAATTACATCATTTAATTCAAATTTCTGTTTTTGAACCTCAAAACTTAAAGTATCATTGCAAACAGTATCAGAAACAGCAACAGAATAATTACCACTTTCGTATACTTCTAAATAATTATTTGTCGTTCCGTTTTCCCACATAAAACTTAGGAGTTTATTTTCATCCTCTAGACTTATCACCAAAGGTTCGGAATCCAAACATGGATCATCAATATCGAAATCAATCTCGCTTAGTTCTGAAACAATAATTTCTTTCTCGAAACTTTCAGAACATCCTAAATACCAGATGGTTTGTTTTAAAGTATAAGTTCCTAACTCATCAAAACAAAAACTAGGTGACAACTCTTCAATTATAGTTAGATTCCCATTTGGATCTATAAGTTCCCAATTAGCAAAATTTGCTAATACGTTTTTTAAATTTTCTGGAACTCCACAATCATGTAAACATATATTATCCTGAAAATCAAAAGTGGCTTCCGGTGGTTGGAGATCTTGACAATAATCTGTTAGTGTTAAATTATCCTGTGTTATTTCAACTGCTCTTGATTCAAATGCCTCTCCTTCTGTTATTTCTATGAAAACATCTATAAGTTCATATGTATCTTCGGAAATCTCAAGGCAACTATTAAAATCTGAGCATGATTCGATATTTTCAATATCCATAAATCTTCTCGTTACTAACTTGGCTTCCAGACTCCCGTCTTGTTGAGCTTCCAAACCGGATGTAATGTAAATATTACCGTTATTATCTATATCAAAATCAGGCGTATAATTGCTCAGCCCAGTCTGATGAACAAGATTTCCATCTAAATCTAGTTTTGCAAGAATTACAGGAAAAGATCCAAAAGTAGAATAAGCCAAAACTATCTGGTCTGATTGTGCATCAACTAACACTTCTCTAGCTATGAAATTATCAGCATGAATTCTTTTGGACCAAATTACTTCAAATGATTCATCCAGATGTATTATCCTTCCATCGGAGGTTTCATTATCAACATTGACAAAACCCATACTCAAATAAATTGAAGAACCGTTGACATCAACATCTTTAAGTAAAATATTTTTGGAAAAAATTTGATCCAGTATATCTCCCTTACTATTACATCTAATAATTCCACCGAATCCGGCAATTTGAGAATCATCAACTCTAAAAGAAAGAGCGATTATAAAATTTGAACCTATTTGTTTTATCTTATAAGTGCCCCCTGAAATAATCTCTTTATTGGATAAACTAAAAGCTAAGTTCTTATTTACCAACTCATTACCATTGAAATCAAAAAACACCAATCTAATAAGACCGATAACACCTCCATAAGACAAAAAGAGCATTTGATCTTCTTGAGATGTTTGCAAACTTCCTTCTACAATATTGCCATCAATTCTTTTTGACCATGTCGACTTAATTGACATATCTAAGCCTATTAGATGAGGCACATTACCTGACATTTCCATCAGAGCAAATGCATGGTCTCCAAAAAATTTATACTTATTGGATCCCCATTTAAAAAGAGAGAAAGACGGGCTATTATTCTGAAATTTAATTCCAATACTCTCATTAATGATTTGGTTAAAGTCGTATTTAATAACATGAAGTTCATTTGATGGAGTAGACAAAGCAAAAATCATTGCTCCTCCATTTTCATCTAAGTCTAATTTACCTCTTGATAAATTCTCTTGATCTTGGCTAATTAAAACAGAATAGTCAACTTGACTTAACCCATTAAAACTAAAAAATAATAGGATAAGAAAGCTTAACAACTTTTCAAAGAAAGCGATTCGACTATTCTGTTTTATTATTAAATCCAATATATTTAGTTTAAAGAAGGTCGACAACAAGTATCTAAATCTATTCCAATATTGAAAAAGGAACCATTGTTACCAACAAAAATTTCTTCAAAAGTACCTGTTATTGGTCCAAGTGAATAACCAAATCCATATGGCGGATCAGGGCACCCTAAAAACGTGATATCATCCGATTGATTACATTGAACACTAAAAGTAATTGTACCTGTAGGAGCACCTTCACAAGGGAAGCAATTATTTGGATCAAGACCTATGGCGTCACCATTAATTGCAAAACTAGAACCTGGTAAAAAAGAACAATTAAATGGGTTAGGAACACCAGTATCATAATCAAAAATAGTATATGCACTTGGAGGGCCAGTATACGGACATTCTACTGGGTATACTTCCAACGCGAAATAAGATCCTAAACCACAAAAATCAGGTACAGTTAAGTCCATAAATTTGGACAACCTACGGGATCTTCTTCTAGATTTACTTGCAAAATTGTAATAGAACAATCACAGACCCCTTGTTCAGGTCCAGATTCTCCTCCTTCAAGATTATAGGAAATGTCTTCTGTTGTAGAAGTGTAATTGGAAGTGTCTGATGGAAATTCATCAATTAGCTTAGAACAAGAAAAAATTGTGGCATAGCATAATAGCGAACGCTTTAAATTTTTTAATAAATCGGTTTATGGTTAAAGAATTATTTAATATAGCAAATAAAGAATAGATTCTTTTAGCAGCCGATCAATTTTAACACTTTTCAATATTTCTCAAATCGTTTTACAATGCCCAAACATTCCCTACCTCACTAACTGGCATACATCCCACATATTTTCCGGGTATGGGATCATAACTCAAATATTCTGTTCCGATTATTTCATTAGTGAAATAAGCGGAAATCCCAATGGACCGAATACTATCAATAGTTTTATGAAAATTATACGCGTTGATATCTCCCTCCGCTACTTCTTCTCGATCGAGGTCTATAAGTTTGTCAATCCGTGCTTCCTCCCCTTCAGGTTTTTTGGTCATATAAGTCTTCATAAAACCATTGATATCTTTGGAAGCTTCCATCTTTGCAGCTATATCAACAAGACCAGCAGAAAAAGTAATTTGATCTTCTTTCTTATACAATTTATTGGCGACGTTATCTAAAACTTGGATCAAATTTAAATCTTTAAATCCTGGGGAACTTTTTGTAGTAGGCAACATTGCATCCAATATTTCTGTAAGCATGGTGCTTTGTTCTTCCTTAAGAAAAGTAGGCTTCCAAGTCGATGCAACTTCATTGACCGGGTTATCCGCATTACAACTGGTTACAAAAGCTGCCATACCTGCATAAGTCATCGTATAGCCTAATCCTAATGATAGATTTTTTAATGCTGTTCTTCTTTTCATAATTTTTTAAACTAAATATTTAAACTTACAGGTTTCCTTTCTTCAATTCTTTAACCGCAAAATCTGCAGCCCTTGCTGTTAATGCCATATAGGTTAATGATGGGTTCTGACAAGCAGCTGATGTCATGCAAGAACCATCTGTTACAAATACATTTTTCACTGAGTGAATCTGATTCCACTTATTCAAGACAGATGTTTTGGGATCCTTGCCCATTCTTGCCGTGCCCATTTCGTGTATCCCAAGGCCAACACCGTAGGATTTTTCAAATGGTTCTACATTTTTATAACCTGCAGTTTCAAAAATTTCTACTGCGGCAGATTTCATGTCTTCTCGCATCTTCATTTCATTCTCACGCAAGGTTGTAGAGAATTTCACCAATGGCAATCCCCAATCGTCTTTCTTATCTATCAATTCCATTTTGTTATCATGATACGGAAGGATCTCTCCAAAGCCATTCATTCCAATCCTCCACGGACCTGGCTTAAATAAGTCTTCTTTGAATTGTTGACCGTAGCCCATTTCTGCGACGCCTCTTTCCCAGTTCTTTCTGGATGCGCCTCCTTGATAGCCATAACCTCTTATGAAATCTTTTTTAGAATCATTATGCCCTGGTAAGTTTCTAAACCTAGGAATGTAAAAACCATTTGGTCTTCTTCCTTTATAGTACTTATCTTCATATCCATCTACATCGGCTGAAGCACCTACTTGAAAATGGTGGTCCATCATATTGTGTCCCAACTCACCTGAGTCATTACCTAGCCCATTTGGAAAACGTTTAGACTTTGATTGCATCAAAATTGAAGTAGATCCAACAGTTGAGGCATTGCAGAAAATGATCTTTGCCTTAAACTCAATAGATTCTTTTGTTTTGGCATCTATAACTCTTACGCCGGTTGCTTTTTGTGTTTTATCATCATACATGATTTCAGCAGCAATTGAATCTGGCCTCAAGGTCATATTTCCTGTTGCTTCGGCAGCAGGCAAGGTGGAAGAGTTGCTACTAAAATATGCGCCATAAGGGCAACCTCTCATACAGCGGTTTCTAAATTGACACTCCCCGCGCTTTCCAAACTTTTCTCCATCTGAGGTAATGTGTGCTGTACGTCCTATTGTCAACCTTCTATGCTTCCATTTTGATTCCATATTCTTTCGTAGATCCGTTTCTACGCACGTAAAATCCATCGGCGCCAAAAATTTTCCATCGGGCAATTGTTTCAGACCTTCATTCATACCTGAAATCCCAACAAATGATTCTACATAGTCATACCAAGCTGCAACATCTTTATATCTGATTGGCCAATCTATAGCAATGCCATCTTTGGCATTTGCTTCAAAATCCATTTCTGACCAACGATAAGATTGCCTTCCCCAAACCAACGATCTACCTCCTACTTGGTATCCTCTGATCCAATCAAAGCGTGTATCTTTCTCTTCTTCATAAGGGTGTTCAGAATCTTTTACAAAATGGTGTACCCATTCCGGTCTTGTCGTGTATCCAGTTCTTCTTTGTTTTGGATAATCTTTTGCTAGCTCGGCCTCCGATTTTTGTCCACCATTTTCAAGATCCCAAGGATCCATATTGGCCGTTGTGTAATCTACAACATGTCTTATGTTTCGACCTCTGTCAAGGACGAGTGTCTTTAGTCCTTTCTCACAAAGTTCTTTTGCGGCAAATCCACCGGTTATACCTGTGCCGATGACTATTGCATCGTATTCGGTTGGGCTTTTTTCGTTGTATAACATATTAAGAATTGTTGATTCGTTTATTTGTTGATTCGTTTATTTTTATGGTGGTCAGATTTTTTTGTTTCACAACGATTCACAGCGGGACACAGCGATTCACGGCGCTCTTTTTATTTGTTAATTGGCGATCAAAATAATTATCACTAGGATAACCAGGGCAACTGCTTGTATTCTGTAGTTCTTGTACCAAGGTAAATCTCTCAGTGCAATGGTTTCGTTTGTTAGTTCTGCTCTGGTCCAAACTACTTTTGCTAATTCTGAATCTGGTTTGGCTGTACCGAATAAGCTAAAGATGTATAGGACGGCGCAACAAATTAAAAAATGCACTGTTGCAACATACAAGAAGTTGCCAAGATTATAATCAGGCATATACATTTTTAATCCTATCAAAATAACAGTCAGTGAAAAACCTACAATGATGGAAGCGATCGCGCCCATGTTGTTTGATTTTCTTGTAAAAAGTCCCATGACAAAAAGTGCGACTACTGGTGGACAAAACCAAGCAAGCGTGTTTTGTAGGTAATCCCATAATTTTTCAAATTGACCAATTTGTGGTGCCCAGATTATTGCAAGGACCATGACTATCGTTGTTATAACCCTACCGATATTCATCAGTTGTTTTGAACTTGCCTTTGGTTTAAACTTTTGCACAAAATCCATTGTGATCAAAGTAGAAACAGAGTTTAATCCAGAATCCAAACTTGACATCATCGCCGCGATCAATCCAGCTAATACAATTCCTAGCAAACCTGTTGGTAAAAGATCAAACAACATGGTTGGGTATATCATATCCATTTTTTCCATTTCTGGATACAGTACTCTTGCAAAAGCACCTGGGTAGATCATGATGAACAAGATCGACAATTTTAAAAATCCAGCGAATATAGCACCCCACTGGCCTTGTCTTAAATTTTTAGACGCCAACGTTCTTTGAGTTATGTACTGATTTGTTCCCCAAAAATAAAAACCAATAAGAAGGACTCCCGTGAAAACGGAAGGCCAAGGCATGGCTTCATCATCGATGGGCTTCATGACTTTAAAATGTTCTGGCGCGGTGATCGCTTCCACTGCAGCCCAGCCTCCAACTTCCACATAAGCCAAGTATGATATTACTGCAGATCCAAAAATCAAAATAACAGCTTGCACTGCATCGGTATACATCACTGAACTTAATCCACCTGTAATGGTATATATTCCTGCGATCAATGCAAGTCCTAAAATAATTTGCCATAAAGCTAAACCAGGAAATATTAAGTTGATCACCAATCCACCTGCGTATAGTGTTGCTGCAATGTCAACAAGGATATTCAAAGTGATCGCAATAAAAGAAGCATAGGCTCTAACTGCATAAGAGTACCTTCTCTCCAAATATTCTGGAATTGTAAATATTTTATTTTTTAAATAAAAGGGCAAAAAGAAAACTGCAAAAATTATCAATATCAACACAGCCATCCATTCATAAGAATAAACCATGAAACCATCTGCATATCCTGCTCCAGCCAGACCTACCAAACTATTGGAAGACATATTTGAAGCAAACAAAGAAAACCCTATGATCGGCCATGTAAGATTTCTTCCAGCCAAGAAATAATCCTCAGCATCTTCGTGTTTGTTTCCAAAGTAAAAACCTAAAGCCATGACAGCTATTAGGTAGAAGATAATAATTCCTAAATCGATGTTTGATACTGCGAAGTTCAATAGTTAAATGTTTATTCGGTTATCTGATTATCTGTTTATTCGGTAGACAGATGGTTATACATTGTAATAAAAACACTTGTCTAAATATAGCGAATATATCTTCCATTGGATAATTTAAGCCGAATAAATATTGTACTTTTATGTTAGATGAAGTATTAAAATATGAATAGCATGGTGTGTAGAAATTTTGGAATTACTTTTATTTTTCTTTTTGTGAGCTGTACAGTTTTTTGCCAAATAAATCACTGGGAAACTGCCCTATTTGCTGATGATAATTGTAGGTATACCATTCCAACAAACAACACACCTATAGATTGGTACACAGACAACTTTGATGATAGTGATTGGATTGAAGCCAGAGGAGGTGTTGGTTATGGTGATAACGATGACAGAACAGTAACCTCTCCGATCAATTCAGTTTTCTTGAGGTACAAATTTGATATCGTAAACGTTTCCGAAATTACAAGAGCAATTTTAGATGCGGATTATGATGACGGTTTTGTGGCTTATCTCAATGGGCAAGAAATTGCGAGAGCCCTGTTAAATGATCCTTTTCCGAATTTTGAGGCCGGCGCTATTATTGATCATGAAGCCAGTTTGTATCAAGGGCTCCAACCTGAATCGTATACATTATTTGAAGATGACGTGAGCGCACTTTTTAGAGAAGGAGAAAATGTTCTGGCTATTCAGGTTCACAATTATAATGGTATCAACTCCTCAGATCTATCTTCAAATTTTTATTTGCATTTAGGGATAACAAATGATTCTGAAAATTATAGACCTACTCCGGATTGGTTTGAAGGAACAGTAGCAAACTTTAGAAGTCCCTTACCTATTGTGAGAATCATCACCAATGAAGAAATTGTTGATGAGCCAAAAGTGTTTGGAAGCATGGAAGTCGTCAATCATTTAGATGGCACGCAAAATCAAAGTTTTGAAGAAGCTACTGGCTATGCCGGTCCGATCGCCATAGAAAAAAGGGGCCAAAGTTCTTTGGGTCTATTTCCAAAAGTTGGATATGGTTTTGAAACTGTTGATAATAATGGAATGGATATTGACACGACCATTTTAGGATTTCCAGAAGAAGAAGATTGGATCTTGTCTGGTCCCTACTCTGACAAAACGATGGTTAGAAATGTACTGGCCTATCATTTGGCTAGAGAGGCTGGTGCGTACAGTAGTAGAACCAAATTTATTGAGCTCATCATTAATGACAGCTATCAAGGCATCTATGTTTTTATGGAGAAGATCAAGAGAGATAAAAACAGGGTTGATATTGCCAATTTAAAAGAAGAAGATATTGAAGGCGATGAATTGACTGGTGGTTATGTTTTTAAAATAGATAAAGGAGCAGCGGATTGGTTTTCGCAATATCAATTATGGAATAACCCTGATTTTTTGTCTTTTCAATTTGTTTCTCCAAATAGGAACACGATTCAATCTCAACAGAGAAATTATATTCGTTCTTATGTAGATTCTTTTGAGATGGCCTTGCGCAACGTTGATTTTCAAATTGATGGAAAGCGCTATGATGAATTTATTGATCTAGAATCTTTTGCGGATCATTTCATTTTAAAAGAGTTGGCCAAGGATGTTGATGCCTACAGGATAAGTTCTTACTATTATAAAAAGAAAGATAGTAATGGTGGAAAAATCTATGCTGGCCCAGCTTGGGATTTCAACATCGCTTTTGGGAATATTGATTATTGTGAAGGTGCCGATAAAAGTGGATGGATGTATTACCGCAATTGTGGCCCCATACCTTTTTGGTGGTTCCGTTTGATTGATGATCAAAAATTTAGGAACGTATTAAAATGTAGATGGAATGAATTAAAAGAAGGACCTTTTTCCCTAGAAAGCATCAATGAATTTATCGATGCTCAAGTTGAAATTTTAGAACCAGCAGTTGATAGAAATTTTGAAAAATGGCCGGTCTTAAATTCTTACGTCTGGCCCAATGCAGTGGTCACTGGCAGCTTTGAATCGGAAGTAGATTATCTAAAATCCTGGATAGCAGATAGACATGATTGGCTGGAAGTTAATATGCCAGGAACTTGCATTATTCAAAACACCGATAATTTTTCAAATTTAGAAAGTCAAGTAAAGATCTTTCCAAATCCATTTGACTCAAAAATTGAAATTCAACTAGACAGGGGTTTAAAATTAAACAGTCTTCAGTTTTTTGACACCGTAGGCAAATTGATTTATCAGCAAGCTATAGATGAAGTTACCACTGTCGTGGAATTAAATTTTTTACATGCAGGAATGTATCTGGTTACCTTCACAACAGAAGAAGGAAAGCGTTTTTCAAAAAAAATAATAAAGATTGATCAAGGCCAGTAATCAGGTTTAATTGTTGTCGCTCCTTTTAATCCAAGACAGTCGCAACACTCGTCTGGTAAAGGCCGTGGTCTCAACCCAGCTATTCCACAAAAAGGTAATTTATTGGTAGGAAAATCACTATTCCCTATCAATTTTATTTTACGTGACTTTCCAACTACTGCAAATTGGCCAAGCACTTCTGAACCATCATCTGCAACAATATTTCCTTTTAGTCTGGCAGGGATCGCATCTGTAATATTACCAGATTGATCAAACAATTGTTTCAGTTGTTTCCAATATTCAAACTCCTCCTTATTATAATTGTACAAGTACAGATCCAATCCAAATATTTCTGTTAGCGTATAATCTATTTCTCTCCGCAAAACCAACGATTCAAATGATACGGCTCCAGTTTGCGATTCGATCTCAAAAAGATTTAAATCAAATGGACGCTCATCATTGTAAAAATAACAAGCCTTAGGAGTGTGAAAAGGGCTACACACAGTCTCCAGAACTTGATAGGCTGTCTCATAATGAAATCTCAAATGAAAATCTTCTTGTATTAACTCATTCTTCGCAACAGCGAAAAATTCAATAGACTTTTGTCGTTGTGTACTACCCGACTCATTTAAAAATGTTGCAAGTGTATCCTTATGTGAAATCTCTGTAATCTGAAATGAATCTGGCACTTCTTGAAAGTTGCTGCGTATTGTTCTCCCATCAGGAAGCTCTGCATATAATCTATACGTCCTTCCAACAACTGCTTGTGTTTGAGATTCATAAGACCCTTCTTTCATTTCAAAAAAGGGAATTCTATTTCCACTTTTATCTTCTACAAAAACTTTGGCCTGACTAACCGGTTCGTTCACTTGCCTATTCACAGGTATACTCGACGATAGCTTTATTTTGTGCATGCCAGGTGAAGCTGAAAAGGTACCATCTACAACTATAATAGATTCTGATTGATCTTCCGGAAAATCAATTCTATCAATACACGAAAACATTGAAAAGAATAAGAACACAAAAGATAAATTTCTCATCATTTTAAAATATAAAATTCCAACTAATATTTGGGATCACCGCACCAATTACAGCAAACTGAAACGGTACTATATTACCCAAACTACTTCTTCGATAAAAAACAGAGGTCGGATTTTTTCTTCCTAGCAAATTATAAAATCCTAAATTAAAGGAACTTCTAAATCCTTGTTTTTTAGCTTTACGCAAATCTAAATTTATAGAAAAATCAAACCTTGAATAGTAAGGAATTCTTTCTTGATTTCTATCCGAATACAGAGGCACCAATAATCCATCTTGTATAATTGTAGACGTTGGTGCAGTGGCAGGAATTCCAGATCTGAAAATATAAGCAAAATTAAAGGAGACCACAGGTAATATCTGATAACTAGCCAAAACATTTAATTGATGCGGAATGTCAAAGGCTGCAGGAAATTCTTTGCCTCCATTTAAACTTGCCCGTTCATCAACGGTCTGTCTAAAAGATCGACTGTAGGTGTAAGCCAAAACGCCTTTCCATTTGCCTTTATTTTTTTTGACCAAGGCTTCTATTCCGTAAGACCTCCCTTTTGATTCCAACAGCTCTGTTTCTATGTGCTGATTAAGAATAATGCTTGCAAAATCTTTTAATTCATAGAGCTGAGAAAATTTCTTATAAAATAAATCTAAGGAAAACTCATATTTCTTTTTCCTTCCTAGTTTTAAAAAACCAAGGGAAACTTGATCGGAGATAGAAGGCTGAATATATCTATCCGCCAGATTCCAAATGTCGGAAGGCAGCGCAGAATTGGTTGCAGTTAGTTGTAAAATATCTTGCGACATCCTAATATAAGATGACTTGAAGGACCAATCTGCAAGCGGTTGATAATTGATAGAAAAGCGTGGCTCTAAGATTTGATAATTACTCTGATCATCTGTGCCTGACAATTCAAATGAATTTGAAATTTTACTTTCCAAAACAACATCATTTTCATATTCATATATCTGTCCCGGGCCCCTAGAGCTGATGATCGCTACACGCATCCCTGCTTCAAAGGAGATCTGATTTCCAATCTTGTTAGATACAGAAACATAAGGTGCAATATTAGCAGAACCTTTTCTTTGAACGTTGTCCGAATTTACATTACTTTCCCCTTCTGGCCTCAATTGATCGGGATTCATGTTTGTAAGTTGATAATGACATCCTACTTTTACAATTCCAACTTCTCCCCATTTTCTATTAATAGATAAACCTACCCTAGTGTAATTCAACCCAGTCAAAAAATTAAAAGCATCCGGCCGATTTAATACAAAATTTTCACTTTTATAAGTACCGTAATTTATAGATAAGTTGGAATAGATTCCTGCACCCCAAGAAGAATTTAGTTTTAGCCCACTACTCATATTTTTCCAGCGAAACCCAAATTCATCATTGTACTCAAAAAGATCACTACTAAAATAATTATTAAGGTAAATTCTGTGATCCTCATTTATTTGAAACCTTAAATTTGCATTTAGATCATAAAAACTTGCATTAGATCTTTGCAGTTCTACATTCGCAATACTGCGAAGCAAGTAACCATTAAAAGATCCTCGACCTGCTAGCTGGATATCTAATTTTTCACCCACTGGACCTTTTGTTGCAAGTTTAAGCATAGAAGTTCCAACGCCTCCTTTGCCTATCCACTTCTTTTGTTTCTCAATTTCACTTTTCAGCGTTAGAATGCCAGATACACGCCCTCCATAAGATGCATCCACATAACCTTTATATAAGGAAGCCTCTTTGATCACATCCGGATTGAAAGCAGAGATAAATCCAACAATGTGGGTTGGGTTGAAAATAATACCACCGTCCAAGAGTACCAAATTCTGGTCTGTTGATCCTCCACGGACATTGAATCCTTGGGATAGTTCTGTAGCTGAAGACACACCAGGTAAGATTTCCAAAGATTTCAAAATATCGACCTCCCCCATGGCTTGTGGAATGTTATCCAAATTTTTTATATCTAAAATCTCAAGGCCTGCTTTCGCAGAAGACAATTTTTGTTCTTCGGAATTAGCAACTACTTCTACCTCATCAAACATATAAGTCTGCCCATCCATTTCAAGACGCAGAGTGGCATTCTCATATATTGACAACTCCAGGAGTATTTCTTGAAAACCAGTGTAAGTTAATCTAAGTGTATATTCGCCGCAAGGCAAAACCATACTCAAACTCCCATTGACATCAGTAGCTTCTCCAATAGTATTGTCAGCGTTTCTAAGGATGGCTCCAATTAATGGTTCTTGATTGACTGCAGATAGTACAGTCAGATCCAGTCTTACCTCTTTTTTCTGATCTTGTTTTTTGCCAAACTTCTTGGACACGATCTTGGGTTCTGAATTTACAGGATATCTGTACTTATCATTTTTCCAATCTAAAACAATTGATTCCAAATAAGCTCTATTTGCTTTTTCTTTATTGAGAATAACTATGCTTTCTTCATCGTAGGGCAAGCTTATCAGACTGGTACCATTTAACAAAAATTGCAAAATGGCATAAACTTGTTCGTCTTCAAAAGTCGCAGTAAGTGGAAAAGCTGGCATCGATTCAGGAATAAAATAAAATTTTAAACCATGTGACACTTCAAGGTCATATAATACTTTTGTCAACGGTTGATTCTCAAATGAAATGCTTATTCTTCTATCGATAGCTCTTTGGGCAAAAACATTTTGCAACGAGAAAAAGAGAAGAAACAAGTATACATTTTTTATCATTGAACCTTCTTGTTTACAATCCTGTCAACAATCAAGTTTCCGACTTGCTCGCCTTGTTTTACACCTTCTGTGATGGCTGGCATATAATGGATTCCTCCATACAGTCGACTGATGGCAGCTTCTTGCGATGCTTGTAAGAACGATTCAAATTTTCTTGAAGGGAGCCCGTATTTCACTTCCACATCATCTACATAAGCAAAAGGATTTCCGATCAAAGCTGTTAAGATGGTCGCTGAGGCCGTCGACACAACGGAGTGGCCAGAGGTATGTTCTGGAAAGGGAGGTGTTTGCAAAAGCGGCACCCATTCTTCGTCGATGTATTCGTTAATAACCGTTTCGGGCCTGATCAAGTTTGAATTGTACTTTTCATCCCAGCAACTTATGAATGCATCGAACAAACCGATGGCGACCATTGTAGCTACCCTAGTGGTTCCTGTAAAATCCAAACCTGCTTTCTCAGAGGCTATGTTTGCAATCCCCATCCAGTGGCCACCTGGAGTGATCTTTTTAGAAGCAAACATCATATGGCCTGTTTGATTCATCACAAAAGGATTGCAATCCCAAAAACTAGCGATCAATTTTTGCTCTTTCGTTGCTTTTGCCACGGCATCATAAACTACCATGGTCTCTTTATAAAAATCTGAATTCTTATCCGTACTAAATTTAGAAGGAGGAAGGGGTTTAAACTGCTGGGCAGAATCTAAGACCATCGGTCTAATAGTCCTCCAATGCGGTTCTATGCCTTCCATATAACTTGGAGGCGTAGGCTTCCATTCTGACTTGTCATCCGTGATGGTAAATTTTGAAAACGACCTCGACTCTTTGTAGTTGTCCTTATCTGCCCAGGCTAGTATGTGAGCTGCTACTTCCTCTCCATAAGCTTTGGAGTGATGAATCAATTTTTCTGGTATCCCAGAATCTTTTAATTTTTCATAAAAGCCGTCTGTGAATGCATCCATCTTATCTTCAGAAAAAGTTAACACTTTGGCAACGCTGTTGAAGGCTGCAACAGCTGCTAGGTTGATAGACAAACTAGCAGTGTCTTTAGGTAATGGTGTTGCGGTGAGACCACGCAATCTTCCAGTGAGATCTTCAAGGTCATCATTAGAAGTTTGCAACACTTGATAAGCAGCGACACAAGGATAAACATAAACCCGGGCAGCTACAGGCGGTGAAAATATATCATGCACAATGACATCTGTCAGGTTATTTACCGAAGCAGTAAAAAATTCTGGTTTATCCAATTCTTTGTTGTAAAATTGTGCAGATTTTTTTTCTGGCAAATTACAACCAATAAGGCTAAAGACTAACCCAATCAGGATCAAAAAATGCTTCATAAATTATTTTTTCTTGTACAATCTAGCTTCCCAAGGATTCAAGGTATTGGATTCAAATACTTCATGATTTGCCAGTTGTAATTCATACCCTTCCAATGATAGCCCAAGTACTTCCGTTTCGTCCGAATGATTTAAGATTATTCTAAAAAAATGTGCAGTATCTATGCGATCATAAATATATAGATTTTTGGACGGCTGTTTCATCACCTTGAAGACACCATAAATAAGTGTTTTATGTTCCTTTCTAAATTTCAGTAGTTCTTTGTAAAAAGCGTAGATAGAATTTTCATCTTTCAAGTTATCCAACACATTTATTTCTTTAAAGTTTGGATTAACTTTTATCCATGGCTGGCCTGAAGTGAAGCCCGCATTCTCAGTGTCATCCCATTGGATGGGCGTCCTTGCATTATCTCTACCATGCTCGTGCACAAGTGAAACAAAATCCTTTGTCGCCATTCCTTCAGCAGTAAACTCATTATGGAAATTGATCGTTTCTACATCTTTGTAATCTCCTATTGAATTAAATTTTACGTTGGTCGTTCCAATTTCAGATCCTTGATAAATACAAGGCGTACCCCTCAAAGTCAGAATCAACATTGCCAGTAACTTTGCGGATTGTATCCGATATTTTTCATCATTTCCAAATCTGGATACCAATCTTGGAAAATCATGATTGTCTAAAAAGATAGACAGCCAACCCGATTTGCCCATCGCATCATCCCATGTTTCAAATATGTTTTTGATATCCTCCCAATCATAATTGACAGGATCAAACTTTCCTCTTGGACCATGACCTAAAAACATGTGGTCAAGGTGAAAGATCATATTCAATTCTCCCCTATCATGACCGACATAAGATAACCCGACATCCTTATTGATCCCAGGTCCTTCTCCGACTGTCATTACATCATAATCTTTTAAAGCACGATCATAAATTTCTTTGATATACTTATGTACTTTGGGGCCGTTGGAATAAACTTTTTCTACTACTTCATTAAAAGAGTTAAGTGTAGTGTCTGAGAAATCCAATCTTTTCGAGATCAAAGGAATGACATCCATTCTGAATCCATCGATTCCTTTATCTAACCAAAATCTCAAGATCTTAATGACTTGATCTCTAACCGCTGGATTTTCCCAGTTGAGGTCTGGCTGTTTTTTTGTAAAAAGATGTAAATAATATTCTTCTGTTTTTTCATCATACTCCCAAGCGGATCCACCAAAAAAGGATTTCCAATTATTTGGCGGGCCACCATTTTTCCCTTTCTTCCAAAAGTAAAAATCTCTTTTGGGGTGCTCTTTTGAGGAAGAGGATCCTACAAACCACTCGTGTTGGTCAGAAGTATGATTTACTACTAGATCCATGATCAGACGCATTTTTCTTTTATGAATTCCAAATAATAGTTCTTCGAGATCTTGCATCGTCCCATAGTCTGGATGGATAGAATAGTAGTTACTAATATCGTAGCCATTGTCATCGTTGGGCGATTCATAAATTGGGGAGAGCCAAATGATATTGACTCCAAGATTTTTAAGGTAATCTAGTTTTGAAATGATACCCTGAAGGTCCCCAATACCATTTCCTGTAGAGTCTTTAAAACTTCTAGGATAAATTTGATATATAACTTGTTCTTTCCACCAAGCTTTGGTTATTGTACTCATTTTAAAGCTTGTCTTTTGAGAAAAAAGTTCTGTTGCCAGAATGATAGACCCATAATTTAAATATTTATAGTGATCGATCTGTTTCTAATTTTTGCCTCTTTGATCCAGTTTAAGATCTATCGCCTTTTTAGATCTTCTATTGTGAAACCTCTATTGTAGGTATCATTCTTCCTAAAATAATATAAAAGTCCAAAACCTATAACCAAAACTAAGGGGAATAAAGCCAAATTGTCCAAGGCGGCTTGGCCTGCTTGCAAATTGGCTTCAGCGTTATTTAATCCTGAAGCAAGCGCAACTTTCTTTTCATCATCTAACCATGAGCCTATGACTGGTTGCCATATCCCGGTGGCAAACATGCCTGCACCACCCATGATTGACATTCCTATGGCTCCAGTTTTAGGGATTTGTTCTCCTACAAAACCGATCATTGTTGGCCAAAAATACATAACCCCAACTGCGAATAATATCGCTGAAACATACACCATAAACCCAGTTGCTTGAGACATCATCAGCAATGCAACTGTCGAAACCACAGCAGAGCCAAGTAAAACTCCTTTTGGATTGTATTTACGAATGATCGGTCTAGCATAAAATCTTCCAACAGCCATCAGTCCCGTAATCAATGCCAGGACCAGCATTGGATGGGCTCCAGCGTTGCCTAGAATTTTTTCTATCCATTGCTGTGTACCCAATTCAGTAGTTGCCGTAAAGGTCATCATCAACACCATAAAAAGAAATAATGGTGATGTAAAGCAAGCTTTGAGATTGCCACCTGTAGTCACATTTTTTTCTAACTTATCTGGAAATACAGCATTTAATATGAAAAAGCCATACCAGCCAGCTGGTAAGATCATTGTCATTATTTGCAACTGCCAAGAATAACCCATATTGGTCATGATAAAAGAGATCAATGCGCCAATCACAATACCACCTGGAAACCAAACATGAAATCTATTTAACCATGTACTTTTGTCAGATTCATGCATGAAAGCTACTAGTGGGTTTGCTCCAGCTTCGACACACCCATTTGCAAAACCAATAAAAAAAGTTGATATCAACAAAGTATAATAGTCCATTGCATAGACGGTAACTACCAGGCCAATAATGTGACAAACTGATGCAGCCATCAATATTAATTTTGGACCAACAGAATTGTAGAGTAAACCACCTAGAATTGTTGCCAATGGAAAACCCCAAAAGGCCATCATGTTCACATTTCCAAGTTGCCTCCCTGTTAATTCAAACTCTGTCCCTAAGTCACCTAAAATTCCTGCCCGTATGGCGAATGTCATTGCAGTAACAGTCAAAGCTATACAACAAGCGGTAAATATGTTTTCTCTATTAGTTCTCATCTTTGATTTTTTTTGCTGCGTTTAGCAATAAATTTTTAGTCGCTAAGATTCCTTTTTCTTCGTCCTCTCCTCCTTCATACTCAACCCCGATGTAGCCCTTGTATCCAGCATCTTTAACAACCTTCAACATTTTATAATAATCGATCTTCGTCTCGTTACCATTTTTATCAAATTCATAGGACTTTGCAGAAACTGCTTTGGCGTATGGCATCATCAATTTCACAGCTTGATACACATCGGGATATTCATTGATACATGGTGCACCCCATCTTTCGCCTCCTTCTCTTTCTATGCAAAAATTTCCAAAATCAGGCAAGGTTCCTACATTGGAGCGATTGGCTTTTTTCATCACTTTGACGACCCAATTTGGATCGGAGGAAAAACCTCCATGATTTTCAACCAAAATATTAATACCCATGTCCTTGGCATAGTCTCCAATTCTAACCATCGAATCTGCGGAAGCATCAATTTGTGCTTCTTTCGAACCTTCTCCAAAAAGATTTAATCTTATGGAATGGCAACCGATCTCTTTGGCCATATCTACCCACTTATGATGATTTTCAACGCCTTCGAGTCTTTTCTTTTTATCTTGAATTCCAAGATCTCCCTCTCCATCAACCATGATCAAAACATTTTCAATCCCTTCAATTTTTGACGCTTGGATGAGTTTATTGCTCATCGCTTTCATTCCAGCTAAGGAACTACTTTGTTTTTCTAGAAAAGGTTCATAAAGACCTGAAACATATTCCAAACCTTCAAAACCCATTTTCTTTGCACTTTTCGCAAAATCAAATGGATCCATCCCACCTTCTTGGATAGATTTATGAAGAGACCATTGCGCTAGTGATAATTTGAAAAAAGGTGTGAAAATTTTTTCGGCATTAATTTTAGAAGCCTTTTCCTCCTTTTCTGGTGCAAAACTGCAACCGTAAACGATTCCGTAGAGAGAAAGAAAGCCTAAACCTGCAGATTTAGAAAATTTTCGTCTATTCATAAGCTGTTGGTTTAAGTGTCGCTTGAAAAACGTTTGCATTGGCATGTAAAATATGAAAAATTTGCGAATGTTAATGCTCGCCTAGATGTTCTACAAAATTCATTTTTTTTGATGAAATTCCAAGCGGCCTATTACACAAACTTAAACACTTAAATAAATGTGGGCTCTCAAGAATTCAGAAAATATTCCTCAAATTTCCGTAAATTTATTTCAGAATATTTAATTAACATAGAATGGCATGAAAACTATCTTTCCTTTACTATTTTTGATGCTAGCACTCAATGTTTTAGCACAAGATTATAACTTCCATCTCAACACAGTAGATCTTGATTCCATTGATCACAACATCTATGAAGATAGTTTTGGAGATTGCTTTGAGAAATCACTGTTGCTAGAGTCCTATGATCACATCTTTGAAGAAAGACAATCATACTCTATAAAAGGTCTTGTTACTAATGAACGTGATGTAGCTAATCTAAAAATAGAATTTGTTGAAAATTATACTGGTTGGGTAAAGAAAAAGGCAGATAAAAACTGTCAAAGTAATGACCCTAACGATTGCTTAGTTTGGTGCCAGTCAAAAATACAAAGAAGGGCCCTTTCTGTAAAAGTCATAAACGAAGATCTTGCCGTTTCCCTTGAGGCAATAGATGATGACACCATAGAACTTCTTTCAAATGCCAACTACCTTATTTTTAGTCAAATAGAGTGCGAACTTAAACCTGAAGTAGTGCTTGCTGTAAATGAAGCCTTGACTGAATATTTTGAAGAACCAATCGAAACAGACGAAATGATTTTCCAATTAAACATTTATCAATATCAAAATGATTTGCCAATAGTTGGCTACAATTTGGAAACGTTGTTGGATCTAGGCATTTGATGATCATTAGTCTTTTTTATAAAAAAGAGCAAAGAGCTTAGATCCCAAATTTGATCAAATAATAGCGTTGATTAAAAAATACCGCCCGGTACTTTTCAGTAAACAAAGAATTAAAGCACTAGAAAAGGAATTTAATCTCGAGCAAACAAATCAAGACAGATTAGAAAGAAGCATCATTAAGACCTTATTAACAAAAAGGTTTCTTCAATTTATCTTCAAATGCCTATTTTTAAGAACACAAAATCTTGATCTGTAGAACAAGTTAAATTTTGTTTCTAAAACAATTTTTTGCGTTATAATGGTGTCTTCTTATTAAACAAGTTAATAAAAGTATCTTTTCAAACAGGTGATACTTTATTTTCAAACCAATCAAACAATCAAACATCTATGAAAAAACCACTTTTAATTTTTCTTTTATTGCCATTGATTTTTCTTGCTTCTATTCAAAACTCGATCGGACAAGAAAATGAAAATCAATGGAGATCTCCCGATGAGGACATCATGAAAATCCTTCATGCTCCTCAACTTCCACGGACTTCCATTTCTCCGACAAAAACACATATGATTTTAACGGATCCTATCATCTATCCAACTTTATCAGAATTGGCAGGACCTATGTTAAAACTTGCTGGAGATCGTATCAATCCAAAAAACAATTATTACCACGGTAGACATGGAGGCACATCTCCGAGAATACTTTCTATAAAAGGCGGCAAAACTGTTGCCCTAAATATTCCGGACAAATCAGAAGTACTTAGAACTTATTGGAATGTAGATGGTAAAAGATTTGCACTAGCTGTAGGTTTTGAAGATCGCATAGAATTGTGGATGGGGGATACCAATGGAAAGGTAGAAAAAGTGAAAGGCATTATCCTAAATCCGCTTTATGACAATGCTGTAAGGTGGTTTCCAGATCAAGAAAAGCTGATGGTAAGAAACATTGGAGACCGTGGCCTGGCACCACAAAAGCCAAGTATGCCCAAGGGACCAAAGATATTAGAAGATTCTGGCGCGAAATCAAGATCGACTTACGAAGCCAGGAATCTTTTGGAAACTGATTTTGACGATCAGTTATACAGCTACTATAGTCAATGTGAACTTGTAATTTACAACACTAAGACAAAACAAAAAGAAGTCGTTGGTCCTGCAGCAAGTTACATCACTTCTGATCCTTCGCCTGATGGAAAATATATCTTGATAGAAAGGTTAAAGCAACCATGGTCGCATGAAGTAGCCTGGTGGCGTTTTGCGCATGATGTTGAGGTATGGGATTTGAAAGGAAAATTGGTAAAGACGATCGTCAACCAACCGCTTGCAAATGAGGTTCCAAATCGAGGGGTGATCACTGGAGCGAGATCAGTATCTTGGCAACCAACTGCATCCCATACTTTATTTTGGAGAGAAGCATTGGATGGTGGTGACCCTATGGCTACAGTTGACTTTAGAGATAAGCTAATGAAATGGGATGCTCCTTTCAAATCTGAACCTAAAGAAATTTACAAAGCCGAACATAGAATCCAAGCTACAATGTGGGGAGAGACTGACGGCATGCTCATGGTTTATCAGAGAGAAAGAATGAAAAGATGGCGGTATGTCTGGATGCTAGATGTAAATAAAGGCACTTCAAAACTTTGGTTTGACTTGGATGAAAGTGATCGTTACAATGATCCTGGCTATCCACTTTTCACCCAATTAGATAATGGTAAGTATGTCTTTAAAGTTGAAGATGAGTCCATTTATTTTAGAGGTAGAGGAGGGACAAAAACTGGTGATCGACCATTTGTAGATAAAAGAAATATTGCAACCGATAAGGTGGAGAGACTCTTCCGTTCTGAAAAAGATAAATATGAATATTTTGCTGGCTTTGGCGCAGAACCTAATACCTTTATTATGAGTTCTGAATCTCCTACTATTGTCCCTAACTTTTACTTAGCAACAATGGGTGCATCCAAAGAAGCTGAGGCTGGAGAGGCGAATGTAGCAATCACTAAGAAACCAATAACAAGCTTTAAGGATCCTAGTCCAGAATTGCGTGACATTGAAAATAAGATTGTGAAGTATGAAAGAAATGATGGTGTAGAATTGAGTTTTCAATTGTTATTACCTCCAGGTTATAAGGAAGGCACCAAAGTTCCGACAGTTGTTTATGCCTATCCATTGGAATATTCTGGTGCAAAAACTGCCGGGCAAGTGAGAGGATCTTCAAATCGTTTTATGAGGATCTACGGAGCATCGCATAAGTACTTTTTGATGCGCGGGTATGCAGTACTAGACAACACAGCTATGCCAATGATCGGCGACCCTGAGACGGTTTATGATACCTTCGTTCCGCAGTTGGTGGCTGATGCCGAAGCTGCCGTTGAAAAGATTATTGACATGGGCATTGCAGACCCTAACAAAATTGGAGTCATCGGACATTCTCATGGAGGGCTTATGGTAGCTAATCTACTGGCACATACCGATTTATTTTGTGCAGGAATCGCAAGATCTGGTTCTTATAATAAAACAAATCAGCCTTTCGGTTTTCAGGGAGAAAGACGTTCTCTCTTTGAAGCGACCAAATCTTACATCGACTGCTCCCCTACTTTTTTTGCAGACAAAGTTAATGAACCTATTTTGATCATTCACGGAGCTGATGATTCTAATCCTGGTACTTTGACTTTTCAATCAGAAGTTTTCTACGAAGCCGTAAGAGGATCTGGTGGAACTGCTCGATTGGTACTTTTGCCATTTGAAGACCACGGATACAGAGCTAAAGAATCTATCGAACATGTCTTATGGGAACAAATGAATTGGTTTGATAAATACATAAAAAATAGAACTGCTCCTACTAAAGGTGCAGAAGCTGGAAAACCATAATGATGAAAATAATTTAATTTGATTTGTAAGAGCCTAGTGTTAAGCATTGGGCTCTTTTTTTTGTTCATACCAATTTCGCCTGCCTGGCCAAGGACCGGAAGGCACTGGAGAGGAGAAATCTGTACACCTAATTTATACCATTATTGTAGGATTAGGACTGCTTTTTATACTTGTACAGATTTCTCCAATCGGTATTGCCTCTCGGCAACCTCAGTCCCTGGCCATCTTGCACAGGTCTAAATTTAATTAACTACCCTTTGCTATCTCATCTACCACCGTTTTTGAATCTGTCAAAATTGTGCCTAGGACCCCGCCCAATTTATAATTATCGAAACCTACAAAATACAATCCCTTAAATTTGTCTGCTCCAATCGGAGACTTGGGATAATTATTTTCATCAAATAAATTTGTGGTGTCGACAAGAAAATCTTCAAGTCCGGCCCTATATCCAGTAGCAAGAATAACTGCATCAAATGTGATTTCACTATCGTCAATAAAACAGATTGAATTTTTCTTAAAAGACTTCAAATCAGTGAGGATTTTGATCTTACCATTTTTTATATTTTTGACAGTCCCAATATCGATGACAGGTGTTTTGCCTGTTTTCATCAATTGCTTTGCTGGATAGTCTTTCGACATTTGTAAGCCGTAAGGGCTCAGATCACCTATGACCAAAGCTGCTACTTTCTTGCCGATCCAATTTCCGTAAGGAAGCTTTGCAAGAATTTTGCTTGTGGCTTGAACTGAATTACCGTTAAGGTCTCTTGGGACGATATTGACAGGACTTCTTACTGATAGATAAGTATCCACATTATTTTCACTGAGATCAAAAGCGATCTCGGCACCTGTATTTCCCATACCTATGACCAACACTTTTTTTGAATGAAATGGTGATGGGTTTTTATACTTTGAACTGTGAAGGATGGTTCCTTCAAACTTTTCTTTTCCAGACCAATTTGGGCTAATGGGATTTCTATTTATACCGGTTGCGAAAATGATATTTTTGGCTTGTATGCGCTCCTCTTTAGTAAGGATCTGCCAACCTCCATCCTTGGATTTAACAGACAAGACTTCTTTTTCTAATTCAGGTTGAATATCGAAATGTTTGGAATAGTCTTCATAATATTCTATTAATTTTTTTCTTGGAACATACGTCGGATAGTCTTTGGGAAATTTCAAACCAGGTAAATGAGAAGAGGATTTTATGGTATGCAAATGTAGACGGTCGTAGTGATTATGCCAGGAGCTTGCAACATATTTGGACTTTTCAAATATACGAAAAGGTATTTTATCTTGCTTCATTCTCCCGGCAACTGCAAGACCTGCAGGTCCAGCACCAATTATGATATTTTCAACAATCTCCATGACCGTAATGTAAGTTTTTTTGTCAAAGATTTTTTCAACTAATTGATACCCGTACAATTAGCTGTAATAAAAGTCAAATTTCTATTTATTTTTACCCTCTTCACTTGGATTATGCTACTCAGATCATTAGCTTTGCAAGCTAAAACATATCAAAATGAGACCAATAATAATTCTAACATCCCTCGCTTTTCTTTTTTTCTTTTCTTGCAATGATAACGAGCAAGGATCTCCGATTGTGGAAGCAACACCTGAACTTGAAAGCAATATCAATATAAATATTGACGGCACAGAAGAAGTAATTTCTTTTGACTGCCAAAACACCCCTTCAATATACGCTTCAGGTATAACTACAGACTTCACAACTAATAAACTTATTTTCGATCAAGGATTTACTGAGATTCCAATATCAGCAGATAGAATTTTTAATTATAAAATTATTCTTTATTATGAAAATGATATTAGCAATTTAGATATAAATCAATTAAAAGAATTTATTCGAGAAAATCCAGAAACAGTTCAAATTGAGGTTTCTCTAATTGAAGGAGACTTGGCTTACAAAAATCAGTTTTACAATCTAAATGGATTGGAAGCTATGTACGAAGAGCGAAACATTGTCGCCGAAAATGAGGTATTCAACTTCACCTTAGGTCAAACAAATTCGTTTGACTGCTTGGACAACCTCCCAACCCTAGAAATGAAAATTAAATACTCCGCCGACCTTAAAACTAAAGATAAACTTAATGTAATACCAATTGATCTGGATATGGATATTCATTTGAGAAAATGGCAGTAACAAGAAGCTAATAGGCAAACAAAAGGTAGTAAATTGCTAAACTAGGATTACAAATAGAAAATTTCTATGGCTAAAGAATAGAGAAGAGCCATTGAAAATAAGACATGGTGATTGATCTTATGAGGTCTTCATTGAATAGGCAGATCATAATATGAAGCAGATTGAGCTTTCTTATGAAACTTGCACCCTATAATATGAGCTTAACAAAAATGAAATAGAATCACTTCTGGTTGAAATGAGAAAAAACTTTCTGGTTTAATTTTAAATTATCCACTAGCCATTCTCCAACACCACGACATCATCTTTATCCTCTACTCCCAGCACAGATACCGCCGCAAGAAACATAAAAGCAGCAGCGATCATGATCATGTAGATCGCATTATTCTCAAAAAGTTCTTTTACAATGTATCCACCAGTAATGGCAGATACTACTTGCGGGATGGTGATGAATAAATTAAAGATCCCCATGTAAATGCCCATTTTCCGTAAGGGAATAGAACCAGCAAGAATGGCATAAGGCATCGCTAAGATACTTGCCCAAGCAATACCGACACCAACCATGGATAAGATCAAAGATGTAGAGGATGGCAGAAAATATAAGGACAATAATCCTAGACCACCACAAACTAAGCAAAAAGCATGTGTTTTTTTCCTTCCAATACGATCAGCAATGGTAGGTAGGAAAAAGGCGAAAATGGCAGAAACCAAATTATATACACCGAATAAAATGCCCACCCAATTAGCAGCATTTTGATAAGTCTCGGAGGAGGAATCATCGATAGGCAATCCGTAAACATGCTGAGCGATCGCAGATGTTGAATATACCCACATCAAAAAGAGTGCAAACCAAGAAAAGAACTGGACCAAACCCAATTGTTTCATGGCTTTTGGCATGTTTTTAAAATCAGAAAAAAACTGCATCAACCCAAGTTGTTCCTGTTCGTCTTTGGGCTCGTCTCCAAGAAACTTCTCCATTTCTTCTGGTGAATATTCGGTTGTCTTTGAAAAAGTCCAGAGTATGGCTCCAATCAAACAGATCGCTCCTATGATGAAAGAATAAATAACATTGGCGGGTATAGAGCCTTCTGTAGCTATTTTTTCTACACCGATAAACTCTGCTAGAAAATAGGGTAACCAAGAACCGACAACTGCGCCAATCCCAATCAGAATTGTTTGAACCGAAAATCCTTTTGTCCGCTGCTCGGCTGGAAGCTTATCTGCAACCAAAGCACGAAAAGGTTCCATGGCAATATTAAAAGAAGCATCCATGATCATGAGGAAACCAGCACCAACCCAGATCGCAGGAAGAAAGGCAACAAACATATCGGCATTAGGCATCAGAATCAAACCAAGGGAAGCTATAATCGCACCGATCAAGAAGTATGGTTTTCTTCTGCCGAATTTCCCCCAGGTTCTATCCGAGTAGTACCCAACAATAGGTTGTACGATCATTCCCGTCAAGGGAGCTACCAACCAAAACCAAGACAGTTGATGAACGTCGGCACCAAAACTCTGTAAGATTCTTGATGCATTTCCATTTTGCAAAGCAAAACCCATTTGGATCCCTAAAAATCCAACACTCATGTTCCAAATATCAGCCGTTGATAACCTTGGTTTTGTATGCATACAATTTATTTCTTTGTTACTCTTAATTAGAACTCGCTACTACATAAGCCCATGGCTCCAATTTAATTGAGTCTCCTTTTTTAAAGTCGATTGATTTACCAGTATCAATATTCTTCAATCCTTTTATGTCTTTGTCAATGATCGCCTCTGCCTTTTTATCTGATAAATTAATAAAGATCGCTACGCTATCTCCGTCTTTCTCTCTTTGAAATGCCATGATGTCTTTTGAATTAGAAATAAAAGTTGGAGCTCCTCCATACTTCCCATTCCAAAGTGCTTTGTTTTTATGTTTAAGGGCATTGAGTTTTGTGTAAAATTCCTGGTAAGCATAATCATTAAATCCTATTTCATCTTTCTCAAAAAACTTCAGTCGTTTCTTTAGAGGTTCTTCTTGACCACCATAGATAAGTGGCATACCCTCAAAGGTTTGCGATACTACAGCTAGTGGTTTGTGTGCTTCTCCCATCCTATCGAAAACTGTTCCCGCCCAAGTATTTTCATCATGGTTAGAAGTAAAGTGCATGTGAAAACCGGATTGGTAATTCTTTTGATCTTGAACATACCACTCTCTTAAATCTTCAACATTCTTTTCTCCTTTGGCAATTTCATTCAAGAGGTGGTGAAAACTCCATCCATAATCCATGTGGAAGTTTCCTAGGTTTCTATGCGAATGAGTCTCCCCCTCTGAAAGCATAAAAACATGCTTTTTTGCAAAGAGCGCATCGGAGACTTCCGACCAAAACAGATCAGGCACTCCATGCGCCACATCCATTCTATAACCATCGATGTTATGCTTTTCAATCCAAAATAATAGACTTTTGATCATCTCTTGTCTCATTTCTTTTTTATCAAAATTGAGGTCAGCTACATCTGTCCAGCCCCATGATTCTCCTGTGTTATAATCGATGGGATCAATAATGTTGCCCAAGCTATCTTGAGTGTACCAATCCGGATGAGCAGTTATCCAAGGATTATCCCATCCAGTGTGATTGGGAACCCAATCTAAAATGATCTTCATTCCAGCTTTATGGATGGCAGCAACCATTTTATCGAAGTCCTCGAGGGAACCAAATTCAGGATTGGTATTTTTATAATCTGAAACGGCATAAGGAGAACCCAATCCACCTTTACGTTTGGTTTCTGAAATTGGATAAATTGGCATAAACCACAGGATGTCAACACCCATTTTTTTAAGTCTGTCAATGTGAGGTATAAATGATTGGAAAGTCCCTTCTTTTGTAAACTGTCTCATGTTCACTTCATAGATAGTGGCATTTTTTGCCCAATCTGGGAGGGATTTGTCTATCGGTTTTTCAATGGTTTTGGCCACCGTCTCCGATACTGTTTTGATCCTTGGTGCTTGCTTACAGCTAAACAGAAAAAAGCAGCTAAAGCTAAAAAGCATTACATACTTAAGCATAGTGTAGATTATTTTCCTCCAAAATAAAATTAATTTGAGGAAAATGGTAATATGTTGGAAGGTATAAAGAAGAACGACAGTACGATCAGCGAGCTAATTGACTAAATCTTAATCGGAAAGTATGGGAACCTATTCATCAGAATCGGATTTCGCTATCTCATTCCGAAATTCAATTATGCTCTTTCTTAAATCTCTTTCTAATAAGAATACAATTAATCCAAAAATTCACTTATTTTGTGCTCTTATTTAGAAGGAATATTAGCTCAGTTGGTTTCGCCTCCCTTCCGAGCAAGCTCGGTTCCTTCTCAAAAATTTGACATTTAGTCAATTTTTTGTTCAGTCATCTTGACAGGCCAGAGATTACTGGTTCGAAGAAGACATAAGAGCATGGTTAGTTGAGGTGATAGAAGATAAGTTTCTTTGGAATATTAGCTCAGTTGGTTTAGAGCGCTGCCTTGACAGGGCAGAGGTCACTGGTTCGAATCCAGTATGTTCCACTCCAAAAATTCAAAACTAAAGAGCGTTTAAGACACAATGGAAGTCTTAAACGCTTTTTTTATTTTAAATCTCAGGATTTTCAAAAGTCATATATCCTACCCGATCCTGACTAATCGGTATTCATATGTCAACATCACCTTTTTGACTCCTCCAATAATAAGTGGATCAAACAACCCAAAATGTAGTAGAGAAGGTCGAAACCGAAATAAGAATTAATATAATTCTCTGATAATAAGCTTTCTGAAATCATTTTATTAAGTTTGGCAAACGCCATGTCGCATGGTAAATATGATTGTGGTTCACTCTATTCACGAAACAAAAGACCAATTAATTTGAAAAATGTAATAATCGTAGGAAACGGGATCGCCGGAATCACTACTGCAAGGTGGGTCAGAAAACTCAGCGATCATAAAATTACGGTCATATCTTCTGAAACAGATCATTTTTTTAGCAGAACAGCATTGATGTATATCTACATGGGGCACATGCGCTATGAAGATACTAAGCCTTACGAAGATTGGTTTTGGAAGAAAAACAGAATCGATCTTGTTAAGGATCATGTAGATAATATTGATTTTAGTGCCAAATCCCTCAAATGTAGATCTGGAAAAACTTTAAGCTACGATAAATTGGTTCTGGCTTTAGGATCTAAATCAAATATGTTTGGATGGAAAGGACAAGATCTCAAGGGTGTTGGGGGATTGTATAGCTATCAAGACCTAGAACAAATGGAAACTTATAGTGAAGGTCTAGAAAGAGCAGTGATCGTTGGAGGTGGTCTCATCGGGATAGAAATGGCAGAGATGTTTCACAGTAGAAATATACCTGTAAGCATACTGGTTAGGGAATCAAGTTATTGGGACAATGTCTTACCTTATGAAGAATCAAAAATGGTAACAGAACACATCAAAAAACATCACATAGACCTTCGACTAGGAGTCAATTTGGAGGAGATCAAAGACAATGGGAAAGGAGCAGCCAAATCAATAATCATTAAAGAAACAGGGGAAGAAATCGCATGTGGATATGTAGGTCTAACCGCAGGTGTGAGTCCGAATATAGGTTGGCTAGAGGAGTCTGATTTAGGAACAGGAAAAGGAATTAAAGTCAACAAGTATTTGGAAACCAATCAACCCGATGTCTATGCCGTAGGAGACTGTGCCGAACAAGAAGATGTGGTGGAAGGCCGAAGACCGATTGAAGCCATTTGGTACACAGGTCGTATGATGGGCGAAACTGCAGCATACAATATCTGTAATAAGAAAGTCAGCTACGATCCAGGAATATGGTTCAACAGCGCTAAATTCATTGACATCGAATACCAAGTGTACGGAGAAGTTCCATCTAAATTGCCCGATCATTTGAAAACTATTTTTTGGAAACATTCGGATAACGAAAAATCTATTCGGATCAATTATAGCAAGGACGGCCATATCATCAAAGGATTTAACCTCTTTGGAATTCGCTACCGTCATGAAGTATGCGAAAAGTGGATCCGCGATAAAACACCAGTTGAGACCGTATTACAACATTTGGGAATGGCTAATTTTGATCCAGAATTTTATAAAGAATATGATGAAGAGATCATAAATATCTACAATAAAGCAGAAGGTCAAAACATAAAATTAAAAACTAAAAGAGGACTTTCAAAAGTCTTATCATTTCTAAATCTATAAGACTATGAACAAGTTACAATATTTAGGGGTAGGCTTTTTTATTGCTGCAATACTGATCTTCACAGCAATGCTGGGATTAGGGCATCATAAGCTTTCTGAAAGTACCCTTGAGATCGATAGCAGATATCATAAAGCAGCTATACTAGAAGCAGCAAAAACGGAGGAATTAATTAGTAAAGAAATGTCCAGTATCGCTTTTATCCCTAGGGTTAAAGAGGTTCTAAAAGCAGCTCAAGCCATTCAAGCAGAGAAAGCCAAAGCTGGGCTTCCAGATGGCGTTGGTGAATGGGATTTTAAAATAGGTGATTGGAAAGTAAAAGAGTATATCGAAGCTATTGTCAGAAGTAGTGCTGTCGGTCCGGTCCAAAAAAACCCATGGTTGTTTTTCTTTCTAACATTTGGTCTTGGAATCTTGGGAGGTATTTTATTTATAATTCCAAAGTTTTCGAAACATCCAGGGATCAAAAATGATGGCATCTACCACAACTCCATGACCAGAGGCGTAAAGTTTAATATCAAGATAGGCGTTTTGTTGTCTACATTTATAGGAATAGTAATATATGGATTCTTTTACTCAAAGAATTTCTTTTGGCCTATCGTCACCTTAGCAATCGCAGGTATCATTGCCTATCTAGTATTTTACAAGCATAATTCTAAAGATAACACACCACAAAGACATTCGTGTCCTGTTAATACGGGCTGGTTGGGATTGATAGCTGGTTTCTATCTGATCATCTTTTATGTACTACTCTACTGGTCTCCGGCTTATATAAATAACTGGATCACCATGGTGAGTCCCATTAGTGAATCCCTAAGTGGCAACGCTTCGAGCCGTTGGTTTTTGTACGGACTTATGTATTCTATAATTGTAATTGTTATGGGAGTAAGAATGTTGAGTAAATACCGCCACAACAAATATCAGCGAGTGCGAACTATATCTGTAATTTTCTTTCAGACGATCATAGCATTTTTATTGCCAGAAATATTAGTCAGATTAAATCAGCCGTATTTTGATTTTAAGAATATTTGGCCGTTACAATATGATTTCTTTTTCCAATACAATTTGCAAAATCTTATCAATAGTGGTGGTTTGGGTATTTTCATGTTAGTATGGGGTATAATGCTTACTTTTATAGGTGTTCCAGTGATCACCTACTTTTTTGGTAAGCGTTGGTATTGTAGTTGGGTCTGTGGATGCGGTGGCTTAGCAGAAACAATGGGCGACCCTTTCCGTCAATTATCCGATAAAAGTATGCGCGCATGGAAATTTGAGAGATACATCATTCATGGTGTTTTTGCCGCAGCGATCATTATGACAGGATTGGTTTTATTTCATTATTTCACTGGAAAAAATACTGTACTAGGCCTCAACAGTGATAATGTAAAATCATGGTATGGATTCTTGATCGGAGCAGGATTTTCCGGAGTTGTTGGCACGGGATTTTACCCCATTATGGGAAACCGTATGTGGTGTCGTTTTGGCTGTCCATTGGCAGCATATTTAGGTTTAGTACAGCGCTTTAGAAGCCGTTTTAGAATCACAACCAATGGTGGACAATGTATCTCATGTGGTAATTGCAGCACCTACTGTGAAATGGGAATTGACGTAAGAGCGTATGCGCAAAAAGGTCAAGATATTGTAAGAAGCAGTTGCGTGGGATGCGGGGTTTGCTCGGCAGTTTGTCCACGTGGTGTTTTGAGATTAGAGAATGCAAGTGAGGATATAGGAACCAGAACAGATGCAATGAGAACAATACACATTACCGAGGATCAAGTAACATTACTGAGTTAATAAAATAAAACTTGATCAATAAAAACGAAAAAAATAGACTATAATAAGAAAAGTTTAGCCTTGCATAGAAAACTAAAAGGCAAGTTCGAAATCAATCCAAAAGATAGTATTATCCCGAATGCTTTGAACTTGAAAACAGCAGACAAAGTGGCTCAAGCAGTTATAGATAAATATCATAAAAAGCGCGATACTAAAAAACAAATAGGAAGGAGGAGTGAACTATTTGTTGTGTTGGCTTTTTTATAACTTGAGGAAGCTTTGAAGCTTTTATTAGGCTAGTTTGAAAGCCTAAAATAGGCTGTACTGATCATTTTAAACCTTGGACAGAGCAGTAAGTATTTAAATCATATAAATTTAATCATTTTCTATGAGAGATAATATAAAAGGCATGCTAGCACAAAACAAAACAGAGACCGATCCAGAATTCATGTCTGTTTACAATGCATTTAAGAAAAAGATACTGAATGAAGAAAACAAGGAGCAAGTAAAATTCTTGGATAGAAAAGTCCGAAATGCAATTTTTATTGCGAAAAAATTTTCCCAAAACGAAGGACTATCCATTTATGAATTTAGAGTAACTCAGGTTTATATATTCTTGTTTTATTTTAGATTGATAGATAGTTTAGAAGATATAGCCGTCAATGAGAAAGACGCCATTGAAGTAGACGAAGAAAAAGTGATCAATAAAGATAAGATCTATGAAGAATTTGAATTGACAGAGAGAGACAGGTCACAATTAACAGCAGCCTTGGATGATTACCTAACGCCAATAGGTATGCGATATAGTATGTCGCTCAAAGTTGGTCATGATGCCATAGCCTCGATCTTTGGGAAGAAAAAAGTGATCGATAACCTAAGTGAAATCATTGATGAGTTTGAGTTTTATTTTCCTTCCTTAGAAGGAAACCAAGAAAGGTTCAATATAATATTGGATTACTTATCAAAGACAAGATATTATTCAGATGCAGCGAAAGACAAGCATTTAGCACGGAAAATAAAAAATAGAAAAAAGATTATAAAATATATCCAAAAACAAAAAGCGGCTTCTTCCAAATTTAATACCAAAAGAGCCATGACTGTGATAAAAACATCTTCTAGAAATCAAATTGATCTTCTGAGTATTGCTGATAAAAAAGCTGGTATAATGATCACTGTCAATTCAATTCTACTGACAATATTGATTCCCCTATTTGCAAGTTATATTTTTGATTTTTCAAGTTATATTATCCCAATAATAATTCTCGTTGTAACCTGTGGTCTAACAATTTTACTTGCAACCTTGGCGACCAGGCCATCGGCAAGTCCAAAAGACAAGGAGAAAACCGACAAGCTATTATCCGGAGAAAGAAGTATTTTTTATTTCAAAAATTTTGCTCGACTTCCTAAAAATAAATTTGTTGATGAAGCCATTGAACTGTTGAGTAGAGATGCTGCTTTTGAAAAAACAATATTCACAGATCTCTATGATGTAGGTTACGACTTAGATAGAAAGTACACAAGATTGAGATGGTGTTATACTATTTTTGCGAGTGGTATAGTCTTGACGATGGTGAGTTTCGTTTTAAGTGTCTTATTTGTAACTGTCCATTAAGAAAGAGGGATGGATAATTGGAAAATGTTTTTTATCTCTTCTGCGACAATCTTACTATTGTCTTCGGCAATTTATGTGGTCAACAATTCAAATCCGAAAGAAAGCTTTTCGGGATTTCAAACCGAGGAGTTCATCTTACCCTACAATTTAGCCCTGCCAGATACCACCTATCTATTGCCAAAAGAATTAAAGGAAATTTCTGGTTTAACCATTAAAGATTCTAGTCGGGTTTATACGATCAATGATGAAAAAGCGCAAATTTATATATATGATTTTGCAAAAGGGGAAATAACCTCAAAAATTGATTTTGGTGAAAATGGAGACTTCGAATCAGTAGCGCTTAAAAACAATACAATTTATGCTGCAAAAAGTGATGGAACTATAGAAGTCGTAAATCTTTTAGATGGAAAAAATACTGATACCTATAAAACGCCATTATCCAATAAAAATGACATGGAAGGACTTTGTTACGATGCAAGTAACAATCAATTGCTTATAGCTTGCAAAGGCAGTCTAGAAGAAAAAGATAAAAACCGGAATATCAAAGGGATATACAGTTTTGACCTAAGTACCAGAACTTTTAATAAGACTCCTTTTAAATTGATAAATTTGGCTAAAGAGCATCAAAGACTTGTGTCGTTGAATTTAACCAATGATTTTATGACACAGACGCATGTGAGTTCTCGAATTAAATCTTTTGGCCCATCAGCAATAGCGATAAATCCAATTGATTCGCATATATATGTTTTGTCATCAAGAGGAAAAATTCTAACAGTGATGCGTCCTGATAAAACAGTTGTAGGTATTTATTTTTTATCAAAGCGACTCTATGGTCAACCAGAAGGAATCACATTTGACAAGCAAGGAATCATGTACATTAGCAATGAAGCTAGATCTACAAAAGCCAATATTTTGAAATTTACTAGAATAATCAACTAAAATAGTATTCGATAGTAAGCTTTATTAGAAGTACTTTCATAATTGCAATTACGAACATTGCTTATTTCATGATCAAGGATTTACTCCAGCATAATTAATGCCCGTTAGCTTATGAATGTCCCAATTGAAGGTTGAAAGATCGTCAAATTCAAATTGATTAGTATGGGCATGCCCACAAGCTCTAGCAACAACTTTTAGCAAATCGTTTGTTGCTTCAAAGAAGTTTTTCAGCTGTTTTGCAGATTCGTCTATAATTATTCTTGCTCTTAGGTCATCCTTCTGAGTCGCTATGCCGACTGGACAATTGTTTGTGTGACAAGCTCTCATTCCTAGGCAACCAATGGCTTGCAAGGGACCATTAGACATGGCTACTGCATCAGCCCCCATCATCATTGCTTTTGCAATATCATCGGCAACTCTGAGCCCACCAGTAATTATTAGTTCGATATGCACATCTAAAGAATCCAGATGCTTTCTAGCTCTTGCCAAAGCTGGTATTGTTGGTACATTGATATTGTCTCGCAAGATCTTTGGAGCAGCTCCTGTGCCTCCGCCCCGGCCATCCAGAATAATGTAATCAACACCTACTTCCAAAGCAAAGTCAATATCTTTTTCAATTTTACTAGCAGATATTTTGAAACCTACCGGTATGCCTCCGGTCAGCTCCCGAACTTTATCCGCGATCTCTTTAAAATCTTTTGGCGTTTTTAGATCTGGAAAAGCAGCTGGAGAAATTGCATCTTGTCCTACTTTTAAATTTCTGACTTTTGCAATTTCTTCATTTACTTTATTTCCTGGAAGATGTCCTCCAGTTCCAGTTTTTGCACCCTGACCACCTTTGAAATGAAAGGCTTGCACTTTTTTTACCTTTTCATAGGTGAATCCAAATTTGGCGGAAGCCAGCTCATAAAAATATCGACTATTGGCTTCTTGCTCTTCTGGAAGCATTCCACCCTCGCCCGAGCAAATGCCAGTACCACTCATCTCTGCTCCTTTAGCAAGTGCTATTTTTGCTTCTTTAGAAAGCGCTCCAAAGGACATGTCAGAAACAAAAAATGGTTTGTCCAATATAAGTGGTTTCTTGGCAGAAGAGCCAATCACTGTTTTGGTCTCTACTTTTTCTTCATCTAGTAGAGGTCTCTTTGCAAGTTGCGCAGGTAGAAATTGTATGTGATCCCATTTAGGCAATGTATTACGATCTACGCCCATTGCTACTGTTGGTCCGTGATGACCATAGTTTTTTAACCCATTTCGCGCTAGATTTTTTATATATTTTGTGTAAGGTTCTGTATCTTCTGGATCTGTATCCGCATATGCTCCTAAATAAGTATCTCTGTCAAAAGGCTGTGGATGAATTTCTTCAAACGCTATTATTTCGTTTTTGTCAACATAAAGTTTATTGTCTTTTACAGTAGAGGAAAACTTTTTAAGTACCTCGTTATTATTATATTCACTGACTCCAGTATCAATACGATAATCCCAATCATGGACACCACAAATGATGTTATCTCCTTCCACTCTACCGTCTGACATCAATGCACCTCTATGTTGACATCGACCGTACAGAACACTTATTTCATCTCCAAATTTGATTATTACCAGATCAGTATTTTCAACAAGCGCATGTAGTGGTGATCTATCCTTTATATCTGCTACATCATGATTAATTAATATTAGATTTTTCATTTGTTCTTATTATGATTTTAACCGATAATTCTACTTTATTTTATGTAGCAAAATCTATCTCCTTTTCGTGCATTTTACACCTTTTAAAATATTTGTAATTTAAAATGATAATGACCCACCTATTACTAATTGAGAGTTTGATTCTCCAATATAATATCCAATTTTGAAACCAATTAAATCCAGAGGTGTAAAAAAAATACCTCCACCAACACTAGTATGCCAATTGTTAAAATCTTCACCATCTAAAAAAGTCCTTCCTAAATCAAATGCTCCAAATATACCTACTCCAGTTCTGATTCCATCATCACCTTTCAAAATTTTATATCTTAAATCCGAAGCCATATACAAAATACCATCACCTCCAAATCGATTTCTTCTAAATCCTCGCAATCTACTTCTAGTAGCAAGATAGTTAGCATGAAAGAATTCATAATTGCCAATAGTATAAGCACCTCCAATATTAGTTGCAAATACTAGTCTTTGGGTTGGCGTAAAAGGAATATAAGCTTTCAAATAAGATTCTACAGTGATATTACGAAATTCAGAACTCGATAAACTAAACCTATAATTTGCTCCAACATAAAATTTATAACCACGAGTTGGTATGATTTTGCTGTTTACTCTATTACTTGTATAATTAGCTCCTAACCCAAGGTATAATTTATTTTCAAAATCAAAGTCAGTAAGATTTGCTTCATCCAAATAGATAAATCGGTTATCTGAAAAATCTGCTGGTTGATCTTTTATATTCAAAAACTCTATCGCTGGATCCAAACTCACACGTCTGTTATTTCCTAAATTGCAAATCAGATGTGGATTGAGATACACACGCGAACCTTTTACTATATAAAATTGAGTTGTGCTGGCATCCGGTTCGTCCGAAAATAATTTTTCATAATCTATGTATTCATTTCCCAAGCCATAATAGAATTGTGTAAAAATAGGACCTGTAAATTCTGCTCTCAATTTTATATCCCAATCTGGACCAAAAACTGATACCCAATGACCATTATATCTACCCAGGAGAGAAGAATTAGAAGTAAAAAATGACACAGTGAGTGTATGATTGGATTTGTAAGGTGATTTTCTAAACCCATGCCTTTTCCACCAGATGTTATAGCTAATCCCGATACCTTCATCACGGTAATAATTTAAAAGTGGAAAGTGAATGGTACGATCTAGTTCCCAATCCCTGCGATCATATCTATTGATCCCTCTCCGATTTTGTAATTCGGATTTTACCTCATATCCTGAAATTTCCATTCCATCTTTTCGATCGTAAACTATGATCTTTATATCAGCTGCATCATTATTGACCTTATCCTCACCGCTCCCTCCCACCAACTTTATTTTTATGGTCGAAATATCATCTCCTGAAATATTAAAAGTATCGTCTTTTTTAAGTCCAAAAATTACTAAATCTTCGCAATCATCCCCAGAAATTACACGTGACCAAATTAAATCTTTTCTTTCCTTTTTTCCTAGATAAACTTTGACATCTAATTGGTTGTCTGGCAATGTTGTAATATCAAATATATTTCGATCATTGGTTCCCATGACAGTTATCTGCTTGGATAAAAATTCATTAAACGCTTTTGCATAAATTGGAAGATCTGCTCTACGTTGTTTAAGTTTATTAATTATCTCTTCTGCGCTAAGATCATAAATAACTTTTGGCCAATCCTTGAATGCATCCTCTATAACTTGGTCTGTTAGATTTCTTTGCAATTCTTCAGCTACGCTAATAAAGTCCTCTTTATCTAATTCAGAAATAAATGATCTATCAAAGTATCTAGCACTATATATTAAACCGCTTAGTACATCTATTTCAGAGTCATATTTTCTTAACGAAGGATTAAAATAAGGTCGGCTTGCTATGTAATTTAAAAACCCATCATTTTTAAAAAAGGCTTGATCTCTATTTTTGGGAATCACTCGATATATATTATTGCCTGTTTCATCATCGATATATTCTCCCCATCGCCATTGATCATCACCTCTATCCCAATCTCCAATGAGAATGTCAAAAAGACGAGATTTTAATACCTGCTTTTCATCGATTACTAAGTCGTGTTCTTTTCTTATTCTTGTTAATATCTCTTCCGTGCTGAAAATTTTATTGGGGTTTCCAAAGTTTGAATGCTTTTCAATGTTGCCCTCCGCTATTTCTTCAAACAAGTATAATCTATCACTAAAATCAATGTTGTAGTCTCCTAAAGCTTTTTGTTTCGGCAGCCAAACCATCTTGGGGGTAGTATGATAGATCCCTGCGGCATCTGCAAGTTTAGGTATTACAAAAGAAGCGTACGGATGATTGGCGGAAATACCATCTTGAACAATATTTTCAACAAAAGTTCCTCTAAACCAACTAGGTATTTTTTTTGACACATCTTTATCAATCGTCCGGAGTATCCATCGCTGGTCTTTATCATTTCTTAAAAGAAGAGATTTGGTTTGGAACCCACCACCTTGACGAATCGGAGTCAAGCCTCCTTTATTCTCTTCAAGTAAAAATACTGGCACTTCTATTTCAGTACCCCATTCTTTTCGATAAGTTTGCCCCATTCCTGGGATACCTTTGGCATAAGTTGATGATGCCAATGTAAGTTCCGTCTTGTTATATTTGCTAAGAGGCTGATAAACCGTAGTATCTGTATAATTGATAAATTCCTTTTTATAAAGGAGCTTATTAAAAACCGAAACACATTTGGTTGAATCTGCAGGATCTACAACATAAAAATCTAACCATAACTCCATATCTTTAGTGTGAGTTATTTTGGCAAAACCTTGTTTCATATAAGCAAAGTCGGCGGTACCACCAGTACGAGCAAAATCAATATCAGCGCCACTTCCTGAGATTACAAAATGATTGTCATCTTGCAAGTGATACTGCAGATTTTTGTCATGGGCGGAAGCAAAAATAACGCCTTCATAGTTTTTTAAAATCTCATCAATAGATGCACGGTATTTTTGATACTGTGGATGTCCAAATCTTTGCTGGCCGCCGCTTACTTTTTTAACTCCAGTAATTATACTTCCTATAAAAGGAACTGGTAAAAGATTACTTGAAAGACTATAATTACCTCCAGTTATTCCATTAGAATACATGGGATGATGCGCTGCAATAATAACATTTTTGTTTTTGTTTTTAGATAGTTTTTCTTTGACGTCCGTAATGAGCTCCGCTTCAAAATCTATCTCACATTGTGATCTTTTTCGTTCACCAGATCTATCCCCTTCTAGGATCCACTGAGAATCTATAAGCACAATTATAAGATCGTCTGTTAATTCTACAATTGTAGGTTCTCCACATCCATGTGAAGGAACAAAGATATTCTTCCCGTTAACATTAGATTCAATATAATCTTCAATTTCACTTAGGGCATCAGATGTATGCTCATAACCATCCCACCATTCGTTATTTCCAGGAATAAAAAATACTTTATCAGTATAGCCTTTCAAGACCTGAATACAGTATTTTATCTCCTCATCCAATTGTTTAAATTCTGGAGATTCTTCTCCAGGAAGCCCATCCTCATTGATAGAATTTCCAAGAAAAATTACGGATTGCTTTACATCAGACTTTCGCAGCTGAGTTTTGATCAGATCTACAATTTCTGTATTTGCTAAATTATTCTTTGATGAGCCTATATCTCCCACTAGGTAAAGCTCATAATCAATATCGATATCTTCAAGCTTATTTGTTTGTTTTACTGCAGAAGTTTTCTCTCTTATGTATGGTTTTTTAGCGGCGCATGAATAAAGGAATAAAACCAAAAAAGATTGATACAGTATGTGATGTAATTTGATACCACTTAAATTCATAAAAATTTATTTGATCCTAATATGTTTAAAAGTTCGATTATTCAAATGCATCTTTAAAATGAAATGTATTTTCACTATTCAAAAATCTCCAAAAAATAAAAATACAATCATTTTTTCTTTTATTTTTATGAGCTCCTTCTTGTCTTCACTTTTTTTATCACTTCGTTAGCTGTGCGACCAGTCTATAACTTTTCGGCTGAAGCCAAATACTACAAATAGTAACTTTTATTTTTTAAATGTCACATTTTCCAATATTTTATTTGTTATTTATTTTAAAATGCAGTATCTTTTTATTGCTACTAGAGTTGTGGCGCTATTTTATTCACCAACTAATATAAGAGCCTATGATGAATGAACCTGTTCATACGATTATGACAAAAGATCTGATAACAATTGATCCAACCGAGCGATTGAACAAAGTCAGACAAGTTTTCATGGAAAATGCCGTTCACCATCTTCCCGTAGTAAGTGAGGGAAAGATCGTCGGCATTGTTACCACCTATGATATTTGGAAAAATGAAATCGCCCCTCAAGACTATGCAACTACTGAGGTAAGGGAAATTATGACCACAACAATCGCAAAGATCAGTCCCAATGACAAAATCGGTACGGCAGCAGAACTTTTTTTAGACAATCGATTTCATGCTTTACCAATAGTTGATGAAGCAAATAATTTGCTTGGATTAGTTTCGACTTTTGATGTATTGATGTACGAATTCAAAAAAGAATATCCCAACCCAATTCTCTACAAGCATCTTTTTGAAGATAATGAAGGGATGCAAAGAATGTCCGCTTAAGTATTAATTAAGTGATGGCAAATTCTTATTAGGCACTTCGTCAAGGAGTGCCTTTTTTTATTTTGGAAATGAGACTGCAATTGTCGCATTAGCATTTTCCAAATGGATAGAATTTATTCCATCTATAGAATATAAAATACAATCTATTGCTACTTCCAATTTGCTACTTTCTAAACCGTCGGGATTTTCTATAAATGGTTCTTTACTAATGACTTCAAAAGAACTCAATAAATTTTCTCCTTCAGAACTATATCTTTTCCCATTCTCTGGCTCAGGAATTTCAATCTTATTACAAGAGAAAATAAAGAGGCACAATGTGAAGTTTGCTATATAAATAATTAACTTTTTTCCAACAATCAACAAATGAATCTGCAGCGAACCCGAAACAAGTACTTCCCAAGACGATGTAAGAGTATCCGGAGTTGGGAATATTTGTTTTTTCTTAAAGAAAAATTGTACTTTAGACAAGCGGCCCCATATTTTGCTTAAAAGTTCTATTTTATTATCAAAAATTATTTTATGAGACCTATCCTTTTACTCTTAATGTGTTTGATTTTAAATCCACTATTTGGACAAGTGTTAAATTCCCCTCCAAATTCTTGCACTATTCCATTAAAATTAGATCTTAATATTCCATTCTATCATGATAACATAGATGCTCGATCATCCCTGGAAATCCACCCAGAATTAGCAGAGCGCTTTCAAACCATTCTAGATTCTTGTGCTTCCGAAACTGGAGCAATAGGTCTATCAGCTTCAGTAAATATTCCTGACGGTATTTGGAATGGTGTAAATGGCGAAGCATCTGTGAAAAGAGCATTAGAGGTCACAGACATCTTTGGTATCGGCTCTGTTACCAAGACGATCACCTCTGCTGCAATATTCAAACTGCAAGAAGCCAATGTTTTGACTTTGGATGATGCTGTTATTGATTGGATTCCAAATATTGGAGATTATACCTTTATCGATCCTAATGCCAAGATCTATCAGTTGTTACAACATACCTCTGGCATCTTTGATTATACCACTCACCCAAGTTATGGAGATTCAATTTACGGTGGTGACTTTACTAGAATTTGGACTCCAACAGAAGTTTTAGAAAAATTTTTGGAAGAACCTACATTTATAACTGGGCAAAGTTGGGGGTATTCTAATACCAATTATTTATTGTTGGGACTGATCATAGAATCAGCTTCTGGTCAAGCTTATCACGAATTTGTTCGATCGGAAATATTGGAGCCTAATGGTTTGACAGGTATTCGACTTTTTCCTTATGAACAAATATCCTCCGAATATGCTCATATTTATGTAGACTTAATGAATGATGGGACCATGGATGACATTGATGCCGCAGGAATAAATTATGAAGCCATTTTTTCTTCCGCTTGGGCGGCTGGTGCTTATACAGCTTCGGCAGAGGATATCACTACTTTTGCCAAACTACTTTACTCTGGACAAATATTAAATGAAGATTCTATGGATCAGCTTTATGGAGAATATCCATTAGGGAACAGTACTGGATATGGTATGGGCGTGATCATCTACTCTGATGCTGAAGGCAATCCTTATTTGTACGGGCACAATGGTGCTATTTTCTATTCTTCAAATGTTTATTACTTTCCAGCAAAGGATCTTTCAATTTCATTGCTTGCAAATTCTAATAATGTCAACTCAAATATTACGGTGCCCTATCTTTTGGAGATGATTCAATCGTGCATTGATTTTGTTCCTAGTACAACAAACACCGAAGATGTTTTGATCCTTGATGATATCAAAGTAATGCCTAATCCTGCTTCAGACTTTATGAAGATCAATTATACGTTAGAAAGAAATACTGATCTAGATATTTTTGTAACTGATGCTACCGGAAGAGTAGTTTCTAGGATTTCCTCAGGCAAACATTTTACTGGAACCAATGAGATCAATTGGACTGGTGTGAGTGAATTGGCAGATGGGATTTATTTTATGGAATTTGTTGGGGAGGGATTTTTGAGGACGAAGGTTTTTGTGAAGTAGGACAGACATAACGATGGGTTGAAACCCATCGTTATGTCCTCCTACTCTACCACTACCAACGTCTTAGTAACAAATTTTCCATCTACTTTAATAAGTACCTGATAGGTGGCTGGCGCCCATTGCTTAGCATGTATCTTAATTTGTCCTTCTACTTGGAAGGAAGGTGTGGTTTCTAATATCAATTTTCCTGTTAGGTCGAAGATTTGAACTTGGATCGTTTTTGCTTCAATAAAAGTAAAATCTACAAAACTCAGATCATTGGTTGGATTTGGACTAAGTAGAATAGATTCAGATGCTTCTAATATTAAAGTTGAGGTAAGCTCTGTTACTTCTATTTCCGTTGTGATGATACTACAACCATTGGCGTCAAATACCTCTACTATGTAAAAACCAGCGTCTACTCCTTCAAGGTCTTCTTCATTGGATACTAACGTTCCGTTGGTATACCAATTATATAGGTAAGGAGGTGTGCCGCCTTGCACCTCAATTTGAATTTCTCCATTTGCTTCAGAAGCGTTAGAGGGTATGACTTCTTCTACATTGAATTGTAATTCAGTTGGCTCTATGACGTCAAAGTATTCTATCTTTTCACAACCATTTAAATCCGTCACTGTTAGCTCGTAACTGCCTGCTGGTAATTCGCCTACATCAGTACCAGTTGCACCGTTGCTCCATCGAATAAAGTATTCCGGTGTTCCACCACTAACAGATACACTCGCTGTCCCATTCTCCTCTCCGGCACATAATACATCTGTTGGAGCGACTAAAATAGAAATTTCTTGTGCGTCTTCTATTGTAAATTCGATAACTGAGATACAACCATTCAGATCGGTGACAGTGACAGAATAGTCTCCAGCAGCAAGTTCGTCTGCAAACTGACCATGAGTTCCGATGTTCCATTCAAACTCATAACCAGGAGTTCCCCCACTAATACTGATGTCAGCGGTTCCATTTGCTGCTCCGGTGCACATTGTGGTTGTGGTACTTGCCTCTAATGAAATTGGTTCGACCATTATGACCTCGAAAGTACAAGTGGCTGAATTTCCAGAACCGTCCGTTGCACTGTAAGATATTTCAGTGATTCCTGGTTCAAAAATAGATCCAGAAGGTAGACCGCTGATCAATTCAATTGTCACTTGATCTCCACTGCAATTATCTGTTGCTTCAGGGATATTGTACTCCGTATACCCTCCACATGAAGTAACGATGATTTGCTGTGGGCAAAAGATGGTTGGTTCTATATCATCTATCACTGTTACTAAAACAGTTGCTGTACTCACATTGTCATTTATATCTGTGGCGGTGAAGGTTATTTCATTTTCACCAAGATCTTCGCACGTAAATACCGTATGTGATAGATCCATGTTTTCCAGACCACAATTATCTGAAGTACCATTATTAACTTGCTCAACCTCTAGATAAGCCTCTCCCGCATTATTTAATCTTAAAGTGATGTCGTTTACATTGATTGAAGGTCCTTCTTCATCATTGGCAGTGACTTCAAATTGCTCCTGTACTTCACAGCCATTTTCATCTGTTACCACAACAGTGTAAATACCAATGCCTAGGTTATCCACTTCTGAGCCTGTCGTTCCATTTGACCAAATGATATCATAATTTCCGCTACCGCCAAAAGGCTCGATACTGATCTGTCCGGAGCCCTCTTCGATACACGTCAAGTCTAGGCTAGCAGTGCTGGTAAGCATCAATTGAGAAGGTTCAACGATCTCAAAGTTTACCACAGCCGGGCAGTCATTTCCATCTAGTATGGTCACTGTATAATAACCAGCTCCCAAGTTATTTAAACTAGATTCAATTTGGCCGTTTGACCAATTGTAATCATAAGGCTCGACACCGCCAGAGGTTTGTATGTCTACAAAACCATCAGCGATGCCAAAACAAGAGATGTCTCTGGTATCAATGGTGACCTCAAAATCACAAGCAAAGGAACCAACAAAGACGCTTGTAGTCTCTGTACAATCGTTTGCATCAGTGACTGTAACGTTGTATTCTCCTGGACTTAATCCATTTACATTTTGAGTATTCGCGCCATTAGACCAAATAAATTGGTATGGTGGTGTTCCTGCAGAAGGATTCACAATAACACTTCCATCCATCGCTTCAAAGGCAGATTCATCTGTACCAGTGATATCAAGCGTTAGTGCAGCCGGTTGATCTATTTCAAAAGTAACTTCTGTTTGGCAACCATTTTCATCAGAAATAATAACTGAATATTCGCCGAAAGGCAAATCCTCAGAACCAGCTATATCAAATCCATTTGACCATTCATAGGTATAAGTACCCGTTCCGCCATATACATCAATTTGCACTTGACCATCATTGGCATCTGCACAGGAAACATTTTCTATGAATGAAACATTCGCGGCAAGCAAAGCAGGCTCCGTCAAAGTGACGGTCTGTACCGTAATACAATTATCAGCATCTGTGATTATAACCTCGTACTGCCCAGCTTCAAGATCTTCTAATATTGCATTAGACATACCATTTGACCAAACATAAGTGTATGGTTCTGTTCCGCCAGAAATATTTATTTCAATGGCACCGTCATCATCACCAGCGCAAGTTATATTTTGTGAAATATCAGACGTTTCAAAATTTGCACAAGTAAAACTATTAATGACAAAACTCAATATATCCTGGCAACCGTTGGCATCTACAACAGTGACTTGATAATCTCCAGGTGACAAATTGTTTATATTTTTTGTGGTTTCATCGTTGCTCCAAAGAATTTCGTATGGTTCTATTCCTCCCTCTATAACCAAGCTTGCTTGACCATCATTTGCTTGATTGGAAGTTTCATTGATAGAAGAGAGGTCCAACATCAAAGCCGTCGGTTGTGTTAATTCAAATTCAAGGGTTTCTTGACATCCGTTTGCATCCATAATAATCACAGAATAATTTCCTGCTATTAAGTTTGTGTTATTTGGTTGTTCAACACCATTTGACCAAGTGAAAGTATAAGGTTCTGTTCCTCCAAAACCTGACACGATGATATTTCCATCATTTGCTGCGTTGCAAGAAATTTCGTTTTGTCCAAGGGTCTCCAAGGATAACGCCGCAGGTTCTTCTATAGACAAATTTATTGCTGCGGTACAATCATTGGCGTCGATTACTTCAATGGTATATTCACCTGCTTCTAATCCATTGGCTGCAGCTCCTGACGCACCATTTGACCATTGGTATGTAAACGGAGCTGTTCCTCCTTGGGCATTGACCATAGCAATACCATCTGATTCTCCAGTACAAGAAACTTGCTCTTCAATAATGCTGCTTAGTTCTAACGCCTCTGGTTGATCCATAAAAATATTGATCTGTGAATCACATAAGTTTGCATCAGTAACTGTTACCATATAAGAACCAGCAGATAATTGGTCAACCTCTTGAGTTGTTTCGCCGCCCGGCCACAAATAAAAATAAGGAGCTGTTCCACCTTGAGCGGTCACAGAAGCAGTACCATTCGTTTCTTCATGGCATGAAATTCCTACAGAAGATACCAGAGCGGCTTGTAAAATCTCTGGTTGTTCGATTGTGAAGTTTAAAGTTGTTTGGCAGTTGTTGTCATCGTTTATAACTACACTATATGCTCCAGCGGCAAGGTTATCAGCACCTTGTCCATCAGAACCATTGGACCATTCGAAGCTTGCATTGCCGCTTACATTTTCAAGCGTAATACCAGCTACTCCTGAATTATCTCCAAAACAAAGAACGTCTGTTGTTTCTATCTGTGCTGCTAAATCACATTCGTAAGATTCAATTGTGAATGAATATGTTTCAGAACAATTGTTCTCATCGATAACTTCAACAGTATAAGTACCAGGGGCAAGATTATCTACAGTACTTCCAGTCGCACCATTGGACCAATTAATTTGCAATGCACCCGATCCACCGATAGGTTCAATTGAAGCAGTACCATTACTGAGTTCAAAACCTGATTCATTTTCTGTTTCAAGGGTGCCTTGAATTGGATTGGGCTCTTCTATATCTACATCAAAAAACAAGATGCAGTTATTAGCATCTGTTACTGTAACTTGATATGACCCTGCTTCAAGGTCCGTGGCAGAAGCGCCATCAAATCCAGAAGGCCAATTATATGTAACAGGCTCTTGAGCATTTTCTAAACTAATGGAATAAGAGCCATCTGTGCCACCGTTGCATGAAACATTTTCAAATTCAAATTCTCCAGTTAGTTGACAAGCAATTTGACCACAATCGAAAGTTCCAAATTCAGAAACTTGGCAGCCGTTTTCATCTTCTACAATAATTATAAATTCATCGCCGGTATAAAGAATATCATTTTCAGTATTTCCTATGAAGTTCAATTGACCTGCACCACCTACAGTTTGGATAAGCAATCGTCCAACACCTTCTCCATCACAAACTACCGTCACAGACATTGTTAGCGGAGAATAATCTGGTTCTTGATCAAGTAATTCAATACAGAAATCTCCTTCTACTGCACCATTTGCTTGTTCGTCCATACCAATCTGTATGTAGTATTTTTTGTCTTCTATCAGATTTTCAATTTTATGATAATCTTGACAGATCTCAATATTTTTTTTGCAATAAAATTCTTCGAGCACCGAACAACTAGTACCTTTATAAACAGAGACGGCATGTTTTACTGAACCATTTGTTTGTAAGTAGACGACTCTAGAGGGTGGTGCAACAAAAGAGAACCAAGCATCTCCGTCTGAAGATAAGATACAGGTAGAACTCACGCCATCAAAAGTCGCGTTGTTTAGATTCACTGATTGGCACCCCGCACCGATATTTAAATCCGTGGCATCAGCGCATTCATCATTGTCTGGCGTATCAATTGAAATATTATTTACTTCTACGCACACATTACCTTCAATGGTTGCAAAGGTTCCTGCAATTTGTATAAAGTAATTTGAACCAACATTTAGATCATATAGATTTAGTTCTTTACCTTCTAGGGTATAAGCCAATTCGCCGAGACCACTACAGTCGCCTTCGTAGACAGTGATGAGGTCAGAAAAATCTGCATTACTCAAAACTTCTACATCCTCACTCATGGCAACAAAAGAAAACCAAATATCATGTCTTGCCCAAATTGAGCCATTAGGGCCTAAAGAAAGTTCGGCATCTTTATTTGATCCTGTTGCACAATCGGCATCCTGCATTATGGCAATTGCTCCAGCACAATTTGTATTTGTAGGTTCCTTTGGCAGTTCATTTACAGCTTCAATATCGATACAGACTTCTCCGGTTGCTTTACCGAATCTAGATTCTATACCTGCAACTTGTAAGTAGTAATCTTTTCCTGCTTCGGCGTTTAGATATAGATCTTCTCCGACGAAACCATGCTCGTCTCTATTTTTACAAACCAATTGATTCATGCTTTCACATGTTCCGTCGAGAACTGTGAGGATGTCATTGTAATTTGATTCCGAAGATATTTTGTAAAGTCCAGCAGTCGGAGTTGTAAAAGTGTACCATAAAGAATTAGTCATATCGCCATTACTGCAAGCTGGTGCAATGCCTTCATTTAATGCGTTTTGATTATTTACAACAACACATGCCTGATTGATATCTATTGGCATCGCTCTTTGGCAAGCGTCATTTAAAGAACCTTTCACTTGGACTTTGACATTATCAATTCCTACATACCACCCCCAACCATCACCATCATAATAATCAAAATAGATGTTCATATTATCCATTCTGAAACCAGAGGCATCAAATCTTACTGTGTTCCAGTTGCTCCATTCAGGGCCACCAACTTCCTCATAAAAATCTTGTATGGTGTGGACCCGTTCTCCATCCCAAATATTAAGTGCAAATCTTTCGTAAGAATTTGCTTTGCGAAAGATCAGATCAAATTCTACCCACACTTCTGCATATGCTCTACTATCAAAAGCAGGTACCCCTAAATTGGCTCCAGCATAAGGAGTATCTTCTCCAAGAATTTCATCATCAAAGTAAGCAAAACAAGTTCCGTTCATTGAATTGGAAGCCGTGTTACCGTTTTCAGAATAACCTACTTGCCAAGCATTATCACCAAGCCAAGAGTATCTCCAAAAGTTTCCAAAATCACAGTCATTAAAATTATTCAAGTATAAGTTTGTAAAATCTCCTTCGCCTGTAATTCTTAGGTTATCAAATCCAGCATGCCATCCCCATAGGTCTTTGTCATCATATTCAAAAACGAGGTGCATGTTTTCATTTGAATAATAACTCAAGTCAGCAGTTAATGTTTGGAAGTCAGACATGGCTTCTCCTGTTTGGCCTTCTCCAGATTCATACGACCTGACCAGTCTATAATTTTCACCATCAAAACAATAAACAGAAAAACTGGTTTCTTCAAAATGTCTAAAATGGACATCTAAATTAAAGTTTATTGTAGAATAATTTGTGCCATTGAAATTGGCTGATCTCACACGCACGATATTAGGTTCTGCATTTTCTCCATTAAGATGATCATCAATTATAAACATACAAGAACCATCGATAGAAGAATCTTCAGATTCTGGATTTTGAGAAACACCAATAGACCAGTTAGCGTTCTGGTTTCCTTCAATCTCTACAGACCACCCTTGTGGCAAAGAGCAATTGTTAAAGTCTTCAACAAGCAGTACATTCTGTGCAAAAGCAATATTAGAAAAAAATAAAATATAAAAAATAGTGGCGAGTATATTATTGGCGAAAGTTATCATTCGTTGTTCCCTTTTAGAATTTTCCAAAATCTTAGATGTAAAATAGCAAATAATTTAAAATTATTCGTTATTTTTAATCAATTAATACTTTCCAATTCATAGTTAATTGAACCTTTAAATGAATACAATCTTAACTACTGTTCAATCCATTGCACCTTACGTCCCAAATGCAGAAAAACCATGGAATGAAGCTCGTGTAAAACACTTATATCACCGTCTAGGTTTTGGTGCTACTCGAACTGAGATAGCAGAAGGCTTACTGATGAATCCTGGAGATCTGGTAGACCAGTTGTTGGACAATGCTGCGGAGGCAAATTTTTCTTCGGCACCTTATTGGGCCGACTATACAAGAGAAGATTATGTTGATGATGACAACAATGTACTTTTAGAAACACACAAAAGAGCATTGAGAAACAGATGGGTTTCTGAAATGATCAATGAGGGCGTAAAAAGTAAGTTGGCTTTGTTTTGGCACAACCATTTTGTTACAGAAGAACAAACATACAATTGTTCTCAATTCATGTGGCGATATTACAAGTTGTTGCATGATCGAGCTTTTGGCAATTTCAAAGTCTTTGTAGAAGAGATGGGTAAGAATCCGGCCATGTTGGTGTACTTAAATAATGTTCAAAATATCAAACAACAGCCGAATGAAAATTATGCGAGAGAGCTATTGGAATTATTTACCATGGGCGAAGGAAATGGATATACCCAAAGAGATGTAGAAGAAATTTCTCGTGCGCTAACTGGATGGAGGTTTACATGGTATGAATGTACTTATGAAGATTTCAGATTGGAGCCATACTTTTTTGATGAAGGCATCAAAACCATTTTTGGTACAGCGGGATTTTATGGGTATGATGAAGTACATGATAAAATATTTGAGGCAAGAGCGGATCAAGTTGCTGAATTTATAACAGGAAAACTTTATAAGTTTTATTTGTATGAAAAAATAAATCCGACTATCGTTAATGAATTAGCAACGACTTTTAAAGATAATAACTGGGAGATCATGCCTGTTTTAAAGCAGTTGTTCAAATCGGAATTTTTCTATGAAGAAAATTTTATTGGAGCCAATGTAAAAAGCCCAATAGAATTAATGGTCAGTTATTATAAGATGGCAGGTTTAGAATATCCAGCAGATGTAGGTTTTGAAGAATTGACAGATCTGAATTATTATTCTTTTACCCTAGGACAGGAATTATTTAATCCGGTTAATGTCGCCGGATGGGATGGTTACAGAACTTGGTTGAATGAAAATACTTTGACTTCAAGATGGAATACTTCTTCAGAGATGACTCGAAGAGCTTCTGATCCTGCAAGAGCAAAGTTGGTTCAATTGGCCATAGATCTTGCTGGAACAATCAATGATGAAGTTGTTATTGTCCAAGCATTGGCCAATCATTTTCTAAGTCATGAACTCAACGATGAGCATCTTGAAGCTGCTCTGGATTATTTTAAAGGAGAAATTCCCGAAAACTATTTTGAAGATAATTCTTGGAATCTTTATTACGATGAAGCGCCAGATCAAATTATCAATTTGATGTATTATTTAATGAGGCTTCCAGAGTACCAATTATCTTAATCTTAGAAAACCAAGAACTTAAATTATGTGCAACACACACGATCATAAAAATTCAGGGATAAATAAGAACGTAAAACGTAGATATGGTTCTGCGGTGCAACATGGTGTTGCACATCAAAGAGATCATGCTTTAAAAAGCCGTAGAAACTTTCTAAAATCTACTGGGCTGTTCTCCATGGGGTCAGCGATGATGTTAGGTAGTGTTCCAATCACATCTATTCTACCCAACAACTTCATGTCTGGATTGGCAAGTTCTGCTTGTGAAAACAGAACGCTTTTGCTTTTGCGATTGTCTGGTGGCAACGATGGACTGAATACAATCATCCCTCGTTTCAACAATGAATACTATGATATCAGACCAAATATTGCCATTCCTGAATCTAACCTCTGGGGATTGGATGATAGTTATGGTATGCCCAATTTCATGCAAGATCTACAACCTTCTTGGGAAGAAGGAAGGATGAAAGTCATTCACAACGTAGGTTACCCAGATGCAAACTATTCTCATTTTAGATCATCAGACATTTGGGCATCCTCTTCAGATTCTAATGAATTTGTGGACACTGGCTGGATAGGTCGAATGATGGAAACAAACTTTCCAGCATATACAGAAGCACCGCCTGCAGTGCCACCGGCTTTGCAGATTGGAGTCCAAACGAATATGATCTTTAGAGCTGCTGTGGGTAGTATGGCTTTGTCTATTTCTAATCCTACGGAATTTTATCAAATCGCACAATCGGGACAATTATACAATACAGCCAACTTAGGGTCGGCAGAAAAAAAGCAAGAACTTGCTTATGTGCGGGGTGTGGCGAATAGTTCGTTCAGATATTCTGAGACGATCAGAGAAGCTTACAATAGAGCAAGTAATGATGTTGATTATAATGCCGACGGATTGGCAAATCAATTGAGAATTATTTCTAGGTTAATAAAAGGAAATCTAGGAACAAAAGTTTATATGGTCACCATAGGTGGTTATGACACCCACGCCAATCAGGAATTTCAGCATGCCCGATTGATGGATTATGTTGCAAAAGGTATCAAGAGTTTTTATGAAGACCTTCGAGTGACTGGGCAAGCAGAAGATGTATTGACGATGACCTTCTCAGAATTTGGTCGTACGATATTTGAAAATGGTTCGCAAGGTACAGACCATGGCACTGGTGGACCGATGATGGTTTTTGGTGAAGACATCGGAAATGGTTTTGTTGGCGAAGGACCAGACATTGTCAATGTGGACGAGTATGGAGATCCATTCCATTCTGTAGACTTCAGAACAGTATACGGGACGATCTTACGAGATTGGCTTTGTGTCGACGAAGACATAGTTGATGAAGTCGTTGGATCCAAGCATGACAAAATTGATGGATTAGTTCCTCCGGGAGATCCGGCTGTTGGGCAATCAGATACCGCATCTCTACAGGGCTACAATCCCTCTCCTACTCCAGGAATGATTCAGATCAAATATTCTATTCTTCAAAGAGGAAATGTGGTCATTCAGATCCAAAAAGAAAACGGTAATACTTTAAGAACAGTCATGAATGACTTTAAAGAAAAAGGATCTCACGTCTTTGAACTTAATCCTGCAAGATTTTATCTGAGTAATGGGAAATATAAGTTGAGGTTGATGACGGGCGGGAGGGCGTATAGTAAGCCGATGGAAATTGACTAGGATTGGTGGGATGCTTAGGATTATAGGATGCTATATTAGATGTTCTTATTAGATACTCACTCCAACCTCACCCGCAGTCCAAATCCAATCGCACGGTGTTGAGCGAGCAGTAATATCAAGATTCTGAATTGTTTCACCTGCAAGAAGATTAATTGTAGCAGGCATACTTCCACCACCTCCAGTAACAACTTCTGTAGTCGAGCTCCTATCGTTTGTAAATCTTAAATAAGGAATACTTAATTCGTAGTACCAATTCTTTTTAACTTGTTTTTCATAACTTAAACCAAAATCAATTCCATTTCTACTTTCAAAAGTAGAAGTAGTACTTTGACCAATGACTACCCTGCTAAAATCTGAGTAGTGGGGATAATTACGATAATTTATTGTTGCACCGAAGTAACTTTCTGGAGCGATATTTTGACTTCCATCTTCTTGTGCCAAGCATCCACTAATGGATAAAGCAATGAAAAATAAGCTTAAAAATAATCTGGAGGAATATATTCGTGATGTAATTTTACAATCGATGCGCATTGCTTTGTTTGAGTTATTATTGTGTTAAAGCTATAATAACGCGGCATTCAAAAATTTATTCCTTAACTATTAAGATAGGATTTTAAAAAGCGTAAATCTGGAACAAAATGAATTTCATTTGTAACGAATCATCATGCCCTCGTTATATTAATGCATGCAATTTTAAGGCCTTTCTATACCTGCAGAATTTACTAACCTTTAAAATTGTAACCTATGTCTTTACCGAAAGAACCCCGTCAGCTAATGATCAATTTGATGTACTTAGTGTTGACGGCTATGCTTGCGCTAAATGTTTCTGCGGAAGTGATCAATGCCTTTTTTGATTTGAATAATAGTTTGAAAAATTCTATTAGCAAAACAAATATGGATTCTGAAAGTACTTGGGAAGGTGTTTTAACCGCTCTAAAGACGAAAAAGAACTTAGAGCAGCCGATACTAACTGCTGCTGCTGCAATGAATGAATCTGTTGATTCTTTAATTTTATATATTGATGAAATTCAGGCACGAATGATTGACGAAGCTGGAAACATGAATGGAACAGTCGATGAGGAAGATTATCTTAATGGCAATCCTAGAGGAGCAAAGAACAAAGATGTCAGTAATAGAATTTTATTGAATGAAGGGAATGGGGACACCGTCAAAGAAGACATCTTGGCCTTGAAGGAGAAACTGGCTAGTACCTATCGAACCTGTTTAGAACATCCAGAAATAATGAAGGCTAGAGGTTTAAGTGATTCTGACATTGACCAAAAAGTTGCTGCATTTGAAGCGGGACTACCTCTTTTTATTGAGTCAAATGAGGAGATTCAGAAAAAAGCAAAGGAGGGAAAAGAACTGAGTTGGTCAGAATACAAATTCAAGCAAATGCCCTTGGCGGCGGTGCTTGCTATCTTAAGCAAAGTTCAGAATGATGCAGAGATCTCGAGGTCCGTATTGACCTCAAAGTTTGCAGAATTGACTGGAGGCAAAAATATAAAGTTGAACAAATTTTTTCCTGTCATCATTCCTGAAAAGTCTTACGTGATCGAGAATGAGCCTTTTAGAGCTAGAGTTTCTATAGGAGCTTATTCAAGTGAATTTTCAAGAAGTTCTACTGTTTTTGTAAATGGCAAAGAGGTAAAATTAGGAAGTGATGGTTGGGGAGAATTTGTGGAAACTGCTAGTGGTACAGGAGGTCGAAAATTAGATCTAAGATCCAAAGTTATCAACCCGCATACGAATGAGAAATTTGAAGACAATGCATCGTTTACGTATGAAGTCGGAAAGCGGTCAGCAGCGGTCTCTCCTACCAAAATGAATGTCATGTATATTGGTGTTGAAAACCCGTTAAATATATCTGTAGCAGGAGCGCCTTCTTCGTCTGTAAAGGTAGATTGTTTTGGATGCAAAATTAGGAAATCTAGCGATGGATACATTGCAGAGGTTACACGGAAAGGTGATGTAGAAGTGAAAGTATCTGCCAAAGATTTTCCTGAAACTAAATTCAAATTTCGCTCAAAGAGGATTCCTGATCCATTGGCCGCAGTCGGTCAATCTTACAACAAGCATGGAGGGCCCATTGGCAATAATGAATTTAAACTACATTCGGAACTCAAAGCGATTTTAAAAGATTTTGATTTTGAAACAACTTGCAGAATCGCTTCTTACAAAGTTACAAGAGTGCAGAAAAATAAGGATCCATATACGATTGCTAATTCTAGTCAAAAATTTAATGCGAAAACGAAACGCATGGTTTCCAAAGCAAAGCCAGGAGACAATTATTATTTTGATGAGATTAAGGCGAAATGTCCTAGGGATGAGGTTGGCAGAAGGTTGCCTTCGATTGCATTTAGAATTAAATAGAAGGTTCGTTGATCGTTCATGGTTCATGGTTCATGGTTCATCGTTTTTCGTTTTTCGTTTTTCGTTCATGGTTCATCGTTCACCGTAATGAATGTCCCGTCTTCTGTTCTTAATCTTTTACCCGAGTGTGCGTAACAATGAAGATGTTTTGTGGTTTGATAGGAACCAATGTTGGAGGAGACGCGGCAGCCGCCGTGTTCTTCTTCCAATAATTTTGCAACAAAAATCTTTCAACTTTATTTTCTACTTTGTACATTCACTGCTTTTACTTTCTAAATTAATTAATCAACGTAACATTTCCCGACTGGATAATCAGTTCATCATTGAGACAATAGACCTCTAAATAATAAACATAGACGCCCTTACTTAATGCCGTGCCTCGGAAGGTGCCATCCCAGTAATCAGATCTGGCGTTTGAAGTTTCAAACACTAGTTCTCCCCACCTATTGTAGACACGCATCATGCCTGTGCGGCTAATGTTGTTAAAACGGATTCTAAGTTTGTCATTGTGTCCATCTTCATTTGGGGTGATGAAGTTTGGGACTTCTACTTGACCGTCAGCACATTTATTTGAAACCCTCAATTGTACATCAACACTTTTCGCACAGCCATTTTCATTAATGGAAAGAACGGTGTAGACCGCATCGGTTTCTGCCAACACTTCTATGGTAGTACAATCATAGCATAAGGTATCCCCTACTTCATTCAGCCAAATAATATCTGCGCCGAAATCTATTGAGCTGGCTTCTAAAGTCACTGTTTCACCTAAGATTGCAAAAACAAATTCCTCGGTTTCTAAACTAGGTTCTCGATAAACTTCTATTGAAACTTCTTGCTCTACCTCAACGCCATCACAGCCGAGGTAGCTTACCTTGTAGTCTGTAGACTCACTGATGGTAACTATCGGATCTGCACAAGAGGAACAACTTAGTCCAGTGATAGGAGACCATTTGATCTCTCCTTGTGCATCGACCTCAAGTTGGATAATTTCATTTATACATGTCGCCGTATCTACAGTCAAAAATTCTACTTCCTGATTAAACTCAAGTTCTATGGAAAGAACACTATCGCAGCCAGCTGCATTTATCAAAATTTCTTCATAGAAACCAGAACTATTGTACCATTGATTAGAAAACATCACAGAATCACCTTCACAAAGGTCGTGAAAAATGTAAGCCTCTGTAGATGCTGCTACTGAAATATTCATATTGATTATACTATCACAACCGAATGCACTTTGCAAGGTATCAACAAAATTAGAGGCGGAATTATAGACTACATCATTAATCACGCGTTCTTCACCGTCACAAAGAGAGATGTTCTGGACATTCAATAATTCTTGTTCCACGCTCAAATAAACGGTCACAATGCTATCACAGCCATTTGAATCTTTAAAGCTGTCGTAATACTGTCCCGATTGAGTTAGTGTTAGTTGACCAAGTGTATAAGTGTCCCCTTCACAGATGAAAGCCTCAATATCAATACTGCTAGATTCCAAAACTGTTAAGTTTAAAACTACAATGCTGTCACAACCTGAGTTTGCAGTCTCCGACTTTTCGTAAGTTCCAGTCTCCGAATAATTGTTGTTTCCAAAAGGGAAAGATTCTCCAAAACAGATTGTCTCATACAAGTAAGTAAAAACGGGTGGAATAACTGTTATTATATTCACTGTGATACTATCACAAGAGTTTTCGTTCAGTAAATCTTCAATATAGGTACCAGAAGTAAATTCATAGGTACCTCCAATGGATAAACTATCTCCTTCGCAAATAGAATGATAAATGGTATCTAGAGAAGTTGGCCAAACATTTAGTTGTATTGAAACGATGGAATCACAGCCGTATTGATTCGTATATTGCTCCTCATAAAAACCATCTGTTGATTCAGGAATGCTATCAATTGTATAAGATTCTCCTTCACAAATATCTATTGTTTCTGTAATAAGATCTTGCTCTAAAACAATCAGATCAAAAATAAATATGCTGTCGCAATCATTATCATATGAGACGGTATCTATCAAAGAAACAGATTCAAAATAATAGTTACCAAAGATCTCCAGACTATCACCGTCACAAATGGTAGACTGATCCTGAATGTTTACGAATTCTTCAATGTTTAAATTATTTACCACCGTAGAGTCACAACCATTTGAATTTTGAAAGTAATTGGTATGAACACCAGATGTTGTATAAACATCCGCACCAACCACCAAACTATCCCCTAGACAGAGATTTACAAAATACTCATCGATAGATCCATTTTGAATAAATATTTCAAAATTTAAAATAGAATCACAGGCCCTTGAAGAAGTTATTGTATCTGCAAAGATTCCTGCGGCATCATATATCTTGTTGTTGATCCATAATGAATCACCGTCGCAAAGTCTATACACTTCTAATTGTGAAGCATAAGCTTGTTGAACTAAAACAGTGTAGGTATGTGTGCTATCAATTCCTATTTGCGGTTGATAACTAAAACTGACAATGGTATCTGAAACAAACCAGCCATTTTCTAAATAGATGCTATCTCCTTCACAAATAATGGTATCTGAAAATGTTTGAATGGCTTGCGTATTGATCACTGTAGTTGAAAGAATAGAATCACAACCGGCGACACTCAAAAAGCTATCTACATAAACGCCTGCATTGTTCTGAAAGGCATTTTGTAAAAACACACTATCTCCTGATGAAAGAACTATTGTATCATAATTAAGGTAACTTGAGATAAAGTCTAGTTGGTAAGTAACAATACTATCACAATCATTCTGCGAAAGCAAAGTATCTGAAACCACTGCATTTATAATATACAAGCTATCGAGTAAAGGAATGGTGTCTCCCTGACAAGCAAGTATATTAATCGTATCTCTAAAACTTTCTATAAAGGCAAAATTATATTGCAAGATAGAGTCGCAACCATTGTTAGATAAAAGTGAATCCGTGTGGCTACCAGAATCTGTGTACGCCTCCCCTCCTAGAAACAAAGTATCACCGATACAGAATTCTAATGCCTCGACAACCAGGCCACCATTTTCCGAAAACAAAATATTTGTCACTATGATTGAATCACAACCATATTGATTAACTAGGCTATCGACCAATATCGTATCTGCAGAAATCATTTCATTTCCATAGGTTTGTCCATCGCAGAAAAACAAAGTATCTGAAGATAGAAAATCCTCTAAAATGTTGAGTTGCAAGCCTATAACACTGTCGCAAGCAAAACTAGTTTGCAAGGAATCTTGATAGTAACCTTCTTCTGTTATCCATTCTCCATTAAAGTGAATGCTATCTGATGCGCATAGATATAAAGTATCTATAGAATTATGTGATTCATTAAATTTAATCTTGTAACAAGCTATCGAATCACACTTGATAGGATCCGTGAAGGTATCTCGAAATACAATAGATTCATAGTAATACGTGCCATTGACCAATACACTATCACCGACACAAAGCTGATAATCGAAAGTGTCTCTCAATACATCAACCACATTCACAATATAGTTAATAATGGAATCACAACTGTATATTGTACTAAGTGTATCTGCAAAAGAAATGGACTCTTCATAAGTCACCCCATTGATATCAACGCTATCTCCCATACATAGATTAAAAACAATATTCGAGTTTTCTATTTCAGGCAAGAAAAGGATGTTTGCTTGTAAAATGCTATCGCATAGATTGGAGGCAGTAAATGTATCTATGAGAACCGTATCAGAAAAATATTGAACTCCATTTAATAGCAGAGAATCACCTAAGCACAAAAGGTAATCTTCTTGAGTGAAAGAACTTTCGAGCACAGTAAAATTCAATACGGAAATGCTATCGCATCCCCAATTGTTTAATAAGGTATCCACATAATTTCCAGTTTCAAAATAAAAGGAACCACCAAAATTTGTACTATCTCCAGCGCAAATAGTTAGTTCAAATGTATCTATCGAAGAAGCGTCAACTTTTAAATTTAGTACAACAATAGAGTCACATCCTGCCATTGACAATAGTGTATCAGTATAAGTTCCTGTATTGTCGAAGCTCACATTATTGATATTGATTGAATCTCCTTCACAAATGGTCGTATCTATTTCAAAAAGTAGCACGTCAGATACTGTCAGTTCTAACAATACTATTGAATCACAGTCATTTGAAGTCAGCAATGTATCCTTATAAGATCCAGTCGCTGTGTACATAGAATCTCCTACCGCATAACTTTGACCTAAACAAATCATTTGCTCAAGTACTATTTCGAATGATGGAAAAACCTCTAAATCTAAAGTAATTACGGAATCACAATTTTCCTTTGACAATAAAGAGTCTATATAAATTCCTGACTCATGTAAATGTGCACCTCCAAAAAAGATCGAATCCCCTTCACAAAAAGAAAGGGCTTTTAGGCTATCATAACTTTCGATGACAATCAAGTCAAGATTAACAATAGAATCGCAGTTGCTTTCACTTAATAAACTATCAAGATATTGCCCAGTAACTTTGTATATGTTTTGTCCGATCAGGATAGAATCTCCCTCACAAATGGTTTGAACTATCGTGGAATCAAATGCTTCTTGTACTAGCAAGTTTAAATTGACAATGGAGTCACATCCTGTGCTAGCTTGTAGGGTATCTGTATAGGTACCAGTGGTTGAATAGAAATTTGGCCCGACTTGAAAATCTATACCAGCACATATTTTCTCATCAAGGTCAACTTCATAAAAATCTTGGACCGTAAGATCCAAATGGAAAATTGAATCACAATTATCAATCGTTTGTAAAGTTAAATCATGTACTCCAATAGTCACAAAAGCAGTATCTCCAATAAATATAGAATCGCCAGAGCAAATGGATTCCATTAAAAAGAATTCATAAGCTGGATGGACTGTTAAGTCCAAATTTATTATGGAATCACAATCATTGGCTGTCAATAGGCTATCGACAAAGTTGCCTGATTCTTTATAAACACTTTTTCCGATTTGAATGGAATCCCCTTCACAAAATTCTAGAACCATGCTAGTGTCAAATATAGCATGTACTGTTAAATTCAAATTGATGATAGAGTCACAGCCTGATAAACTTGATAGCGTATCGTTGTAAATTCCCGTTTCCATGTAATCAGTCGTGCCAACAGAAAACGATTGTCCATCACAGATTTCTTCGAGCAGATCTATTTCATAAATATCGTTTACTGTCAGGTCCAAATGAAAAGTGGAATCACAATAATCTATGGTCTTCAAAATCAGATCATGGATACCTGTACTGACAAAGGAAGAATCTCCAATAAGTACAGAATCTCCCGCGCAAATATTTTCAGCAAAGAAAAACTCATAAGTAGGAAACACCTTTAAATCCAGATTAACCAGAGAGTCGCAATTATTTGCAGTCTCAAGCATGTCCGAATAGAAACCTGTAGTTTTATAAATTTCTGTTCCAACGATTATTGAATCTCCTTCGCAGATTTTAGCCGTTGAGTCAATGGTATAGACGGGAAAAACCGTTAAGTCCAAATTAATTATTGAATCACAGGCATCCACAGTAAGCAGCGTATCTACATAGAAGCCAGACTCTGAGTAACTAGAATCTCCAACAGCAAAAGATTCGCCTTGACACAAGGAGTCTGTCAGCTGAAGATCATAAGTTTCAAATACTGTTAGGTCCAAACTAATGATGGAATCGCATGCCTGTGAAGTTGGTAATTGGATGACATAATTTCCAGTTGTTCTGAAAGTCGTATCCGCTACCATAAGTGAGTCTCCTTGACATAAGGTTTCGACTTGGATGGTCTCAAAAATTGGCCCCACATAAACCTTTATTGTATCCAATAAACTACAAGCAGGACTTTGTATGATCTCCACTTCAAATTCATAAATTTCCAGTACCCCATTTATATTAGGAATAGAAATACTTGGATTAGGTATGCTTGCATCATCTAACCAACCAATGTCTGCAAATCCTAAAGCAGTCCATTCGTAGGTCAAGGAAGGATTCATACAAGTTTCGATTTGAAACATTTCTCCAGAACAAACAGTTGTATCAGCGATCTGAGGAAGTTCTATCTCAATGACTTCACAATCAGAAATAAAGTTGGTGCATACGCAATCTTTAATTCTTAATTCAAGGTTACATACGGATGGATGCAGTAAAACATTTTGGGTGTATTCCATCTCAGTTCCAACAGCTATTGGTCCTGCGATGTAGAAACTGGTTATGGAATCATTCGAGATGTTTTGGCAATCTTCATTGAAATTATCATACACATCGATCTTAATTTCTTGGTCTGCCTGAATGTCTTCAGAAATAATATTCTTAATCTTAAACACGAGTTCTGTATCTAAGGAATCAGGTCCACAGGTAGATTGAGCGGAGACAAAATCCAGTTCAAAATCTGGTTTGTCAAATTGCACAAATAATTCTTCAACACCCGTAAATGTATTTACAAAGCAAGGATCACCTGAAACGTTTGTCGCACAGGCTAGTTCTTCTGAAGTAGCGGAACGAATGGAAATAATTTCTTGTTGGCAGTCAATCAATTCTGGTAATGTAGCTAAAACAAACTTCACGTTTAAAACTTCATTTAACCCAATTGGAGGGTCAATCGGAAATGATAAGGTCTTTATGCCTCCTTGTATATTTTCAGTGACAGGAAGATCCATAGAATTAGATTCATGGGCTAGTCCCAAGGGTACCAAGATCATTATGCTATCATTGGGTCCCGTTAACGTATCGTCCATTATTTCCAATGAAAAATCAATTATTGGAAATTCTACGCAGGCATTTATGTCTGGATCCATTGAAGCATTGAGCGAAACTTCATAGGGATCAGAACCAAGGATCTCTATGGTCGTTGCATTTTGAATCCCTGTAGAAATTATACCAGCAGGATCACCAAAAACACCACAGGGATTGTCACCATTGAAAATGGTTCTTATGGTACCGCCACTAGACTGAAAACCACATTCGCCATTGGGCACCATTTCGAATCTTATATTGAAGCAATTTTCAGTTTCACTGACAGATGGAAAAACAAGACCATCTTCTAAGGGCTCACCTATAAGTCCAATGTTTGAATTTTGTGTTGATTCATTGGTAAAATCGAAGTTGAACAAATTTCCTAAAATAGTACTCTGCCCTAGTGGATAACTAGAAGCCCAATTGACATATCCTGATCCACAGGGATATTCAATTTGTAATGAATTGGGGACTATGGAAATATTTTCCAAAGGCAAATAAACAGAAGAACTTAAATTAAAAGCTTTGGCATCTCCAAGATTTCTAAAACCAAATTCAAAATATACAGAGTCACACAGTCCAATATTTAATGGACCACCTGGTTCAATGACAGACATCTTGAGTGCTGCTTCTCCCGGGTCTGCGTATAACCAAATGCTTTCCAGATCACAAGCATCAGAAACATCAGTAGGAAGCGCCTCGCAATTCCAACCCAGAAATACATTTATACTGTCTTTTTTGCAACTACTGTAAGTTGCCTCGATGATCAAGTCCAATTGATCTCTACCTCCAAGCATTCCAATGTAATAGAAATCTCCAGATTTTGGGATGACAATATTGTTGCTATCTCGAATTTCGTTTATGGTAAAAGCAGGATCAGTTGGAATGTACAAGAAAGAATTTTCAGCAGCTCCACCACTTAAATTTATCGCAGATAATGGCCATTCAATAATTGGACATTCTACAGGGATCGTTTGCTTGTTGGATTGCAGCACAACATCTGGTTTGATCCAATTTATATTATCTCTTGATGTTAAAAATGGATCATAAAAACAATTTGAATTATTGTTGAGCCATTTAAATTCTGCAAGGTGCTGGGTGTAATCTCCAGTTAGATTTGCCAACGCGCAGGTTGGCGTCAATTCGGCCATCACTGTCAGTTCAGACCCTTCATCTGAGAATGTAAAGGTGCCATTGTTGAAATATTGTTCTAGATCAAACCGATAAGCCACAGAGCCTGCTTGACCAAAAGTTGGAAACATATCCATGTTATCAGGCACCACATTATTTAAAGTTGCGTCCACCCTACTTTTATTTCCGCCTTGACTGGAACCATCTCCCGCTCCTACTCGATTTACAATAGACCAGTTATTAACGGTCCAATTTGGAGGGACAGTAAACCATACCGTTTCAGTAATTGCTAATGGGCGATATTCAAAAGGAAAATTATTTCCATACACACCTCCAATAGACCAGTAAAAGGATTGGGATACCGTAACACTATTACAACCTATTGCTGCGTGAGTTCCGTTCGTTCCATGGATCATAAATGGATTAACCATGTACCACGAGCCGGAGTAGTTTTCACAAGTCCATCTGTAATTGGGCGGAATAATCGGATCACAAGTGGAACAAGGTCTTGGATCATTTTCTGGAGGATTTGGAATTGCTGCGGCATACATATCAGTTGCTACTTGGATGTCCATAGAATTTTGATACGCACATATGTCTGTATCTACAATTTTATAGTAGGCAGATAACACAAGGCTATCCCCTTCCTGATAACCAAAGACACATAGATCAGGGCATCCGCTAAAACACATATTTATTGGTGAAAAATTAAAATTTGCTTCATCAATACCCACTTGATTAAAAGGAACATTGTTACAGTATAAAATATTTCCAGAGCTTTTATCATGTACTTCAATTTCTGCACTGACCACTTCTACATAACGCGTTGGAGACATGCCACTCATTATTGTTTGCGCATAAGCATAATTCCAAATAGGATGCGCTGCAGAAGTATTGACGATGGCAGTCCATTGACCTTTTAGAGTATCTCCTATTGTCGCTCTATTTTTTTTCACATCGAGATTATTGGCGGAAGCCAGAGAATTATTATCAGCTATTCCATCATTATCATAATCTTGAAAACCAAAATTTGTTCTTTCAATGGTATACGAATTTGGTGTGATACCTTCCCATTCGCAATTACTACAATGCAAGTCAATGAAATGCGAATAGCATTGAGTCAACAACTCGCAAGGGTTGCTGCAATTATCTCCAAGAATTACACCTACTTCAATGTCGAGTGCTTTTTGTCCACCACCACAGGCATCACACTCCCCAGTAATGTCTAAGGCGAAACTACCTTCTTGAAAAAGAACCTCGTCGTGAGCGAAAGGGTATTCGAATTCTATATACAGCGTTCTGCTGACAGCATTGTAATTTAAAACATCTGGACTTGCTAAGGAACCATCACTCAAATGAAACTGTGCATTGCCATTGTAGTTTAAACCACAATCCAAAGTAACACTCATGAAGAAACCAAAAGGCAGGTTATACTGCGGCAAATAAGTTCCAACTCTAAAATCGGTAATGTCCAAAGATAGAGCGGATGCTTGAGCATCGTCTAGATCGTTTGGCAATACAGACGAAGTGGCAATGGTATAATCGAAATATGCATTCAAAGTCTGCCAAGGTTCTTGGTAAGTAGTATCGCCACATATATTGGTATACGTACAACTCCTAGAACTTTGCAACCATGAATCTACTGCACCACAAAATGTTTCACAACAGTAAAATTCAGGAACTAAAATACTAATACTATCTCCCACCTCAAGCGTCACTGGGATGATTGCTTCAAAGCTTGTCGACAATTCTTGACCACCCATGTTTAAAAAATTAGTTAAACATTCTGGCTGGCTTCCATTGGAATCAAAATCCGTAGTACTTAGATTATTTGTAGGGATAGTCGATTGTATGTTATTTGTATCTACCAAAATGACTTGACCAGCATCAAAAGCATTGTTAGAAGCTGATTGCTGGAAACCACCAGGGCCAACATTCATGAATAAGCTTATGTTTGAAGCTGGACCTGATCCAGTATTTTTAATGGTTATGGCTTTCAATCTAAATGTTTCATTAATGCAACCGTCGTCATTTGCTTCTTCGTAAGTTAATTCCAAGTTAGGTTCACTAGGGTTAGGATTTGAATTTAATTCTAAAGAATCTGGCAAAGCACAATCTTGATTATTGCAAGCCCAAGTGGAAGAAATGATCTGGTTGTAGTTGCCCTCTTCACAAGCGGTTAATTCAAGGTCAAATTCCAGGTAGAGACATTCTGCAAAATTAGTGGTGTCAGAGAACGGTCCTTCCAACTTAAAATCATCAAATCCTGTAGGAATGCTTTGTCTATCTAGCGAATGAATGAATAAGGAACTAGAAATGCTTGTACAGTTGTTTGCATCTACCGACAATGGTATCGTACTGGAATTTGTTTGTATGGAAACTGTATTTAAAATGATGTTGGCACTTTGGTCAAAACAAACTTCCAGGTCATCATTCAAATATGCATCTGTTCCATCTTGACAAATTCTTACAACCCTTTTGAAAGGTTCAAAAGGCATGGGATTCGTTTCTTCAGAAACAAGTTCAATGCTTAGAATGGGTTCGTTAATGGAAGCGATGACATCAAGTATGATTGTTGCTCCATTAAATAAGAAAGTACTGGTCAAAGTTGTGTCTGGATCTCCCCCTTGATCAGGGTCTTTTATTATGAAGGACTCGCAGTTGGCTTTCACTTCATAAATGATGGAACAGGCTTCAGGGACATCAATGGTGATGGGCGATGTAGATACTAGGGTTGCTCCGCACTCTGAGCTACTTAGTCCTTCAAAGCTAAACCCATGAGGCATTGCATCGATCACTAAAGTCCCGGACTCCTCTACTATCAGTTCCCAGCTCACGGTCTCTCCACAGACAACCAAGTCTGAGGCAGCGCCATAGGATACTTGCGATAGAAGAGGACTTTCAACAGCAAACATCACAAAAACAATGAAAATGAGCTTTTTAAGCATACAACACTTAATTCCGATTCAATCGTTATTGTACGGAATATCGAGTGTGTAGTTCTAATTTATAATAGTAACATTACCAGTATGCAGTATCATCTCATCATTTAGACAGAAGACTTCCAAATAATAGACAT
>ENA-ORXM01000396-ORXM01000396.1-marine-metagenome-genome-assembly--contig:-NODE-396-length-80202-cov-15.694964_pt1 | contig 80202 bp, 65 predicted proteins | sample MGYA00237867_ERZ511480 | MGnify/ENA primary metagenome ERZ511480 (study PRJEB26309, sample SAMN06266103) | marine metagenome | isolation source: Algal blade | place: United Kingdom:Sidmouth, United...
GCTACTTGTGATGATGGCAGCTGTGAGGACGATCCATGTTTTGGGATCAATCCTGTAACGCCTACCTTATCAGTTTCAGCGAATACTTTATGTGTAGGAGAAATGTTGGAGATATGTGTGAGTGGTGAACCAAATGTTAACTATGCGGTAATAGAAGATGGTGACATTGCACCGTTTTATGGTTCGATATTCAATACCGATAATAATGGCTTAGGCTGCCAAACTTATACAATCCCAGGTCCTGGTTCTGGTATATTTAGTTTGGTGAGTTTCAGAGAAGGAGATTGTATCATACGATATGAAGATTTAGATATATCTGAGACAGTAACTGTTAGTGGAGTATTAGGTTGTACAGATCCTAATGCATTGAATTACAATCCTGCTGCGACCTGCGATGATGGCAGTTGTGAGGCTGATCCATGCATTGGACTTATCAAAAAAATATTTATCTCAGTTGTAGATGATGGTTGTGATGGTGAAGGACAATTTTGTTTTTCTGTTAATTCCGATAGACCGCCATCTGACTTTGTTGACGTAACTATAGATTATCAGATTGCGGAAGGAGTTCCTTCTATTCCTGTTACAATAACTAGTGCAGATAATTTCTTTTCTAATAATCCCGGATATTTCTACAAAGCCTGCAGTGGACCATTTTCACTAGCTGGAGGAGCTACTTATACCCTGGTTCCGAATAGTGTAACTGCTACAGCTGCAAATGGTTGTATCACAAACGGTGACAATCTTGGAAATAAGCTGGAAAACCGTGTCACTCAAAAGACTGTCAGTATGATCGTTGACCTTAATGAAGTAGACTGTGGTGGAACGGCCAATCTTTGCTTTACTTCCAGAGGATCAGATGATGAAGCATATACTGTGGATTTTCTATATACAGTTGATGGTGTTGCATTTAATGGTACCATAAATAGTACCATCGATCTTGTAGGTCCAGACGGGCCTTTCAGTAAAGTAACGATTCCGCTCACTGGGTTAACAAGTACGACGGAGGTAGTACTTGTTAGTTCTACTACAGGAACCAGGTGTCCTAAGGCATTGGGTACAACTGAGACGATCACAGTAGTACAACCAGCAATGCCACCAGTAGTCAATTGTTGGGACAATTTCCAATATGATAATGCTGCCTGTATTTGGACCAATATTGGTTCAGAACCAATATTACCTACGGGCTTGGCTTGCGATGAGATTGCAGTACTGAACGGGACGACTTGCATGTATGACATAGTAATAGACCCAAGTGTGGTTTCAGGTTGCACAGATCCTAACGCAACGAACTATGATCCAACTGCGACCTGCGATGATGGCAGTTGCCAGACTACTACAGTTTGTGAAGTATTCAACTATTGCGATTTCGAATCAGGCTGGGGCATCTGGCAAGATGGTGGTAGCGATTGTGCTCTGAATTATGAGCCAGCATCAGGAGGTAACGGCAGTAACTACTGTGTGAGGACAAGAGATAATAGCGGCTGGAATTCCAGTCTTTACACGAGTCCACAGGACTTCAGTTGTGCGACTGATGTTGTGATAGATTTCATGTATCTGCCATTGAGCATGGAGGCAGGAGAGGATTTTTATCTGGAGTATTCCACGGATGGTGGTAACAGCTTCACAGTGGTGCAGCAATGGGCATCAGGCGTGGATTTCGTGAATGGAAATTTCTATACGGAATCAGTGAATATTACAGGCACCTTCTCATCACAGACAGTGATCAGATTCAGATGTGATGCGAGTGGTAATTATGATGAGGTATTCTTGGACAACATCAGCATTTCACTTTGTGGTTGTGGAGGTGGCAATCCTGGCGGCGGCAACCCGCCTTGCACAGGCGCCATAACGGGCTATGAGTTGGTGGATCAGAGTGGCAATGTACTGACGGCAATTGCAGATGGCGATGTGCTATGTGGAGATGATTATTCCACCGGGTGGAGCAGAGTGAGAGTGACTGCGAGTGGAGATCATGAGAGTATGCACATCACAGTAGCTGGACCAGGTGGCACAGTGACCAAAGTAGAGAATCATGAGACCTATGATTCAGATTGGATCTGGGCAGAACATGATGGTACTTACACTGTGACTGTGGTATTATACAGTGAGGATCACCTGGGCGGAGATCTGTGTGATACGCAGACGATGACCTTTACAGTGAATGACAGCGCATGTTCCACAGGCGGCGGTAATCCAGGCGGCGGCACAGGAGACTGTTTCACGTTGTACAATTATGAAGGTTTCGAGACGAGCATGGGCATATGGAATGATGGAGGTTCAGATTGTTATGAGAATTATGAGCCAGCAACAGGTGGCAATGCCAGTAACTGGTGTATGAGATTGAGAGATGACACAGGTGGCAATGCCAGCTTTTATTCTGACAAATTATCATTTTCAGCAGTGACGGACATCAAAGTGGATTTCATGTACTTGCCGGAGAGCATGGAGTCGGGAGAAGATTTCATGTTGGAGTATTCCACGAATAATGGAAACAGCTGGACTATCGCACAGTCGTGGGTATCTGGTGTTGATTTCAACAATGGTACTTTCTACTCAGAATCCGTGACGATAACTAATAATTTCTCTCACAACACTAGATTGAGATTCAGGTGTGATGCGAGTTCTAATTATGACAAGGTATACATCGATGAAGTATCCTTATATACTTGCGGTACAGTAGGCTTGACAGAAGGGGATGTAAACATACAAGTGTCGAGAAATGGAGTGAAGATACAAGAGTTTGCAGCACCATTGATGATTGAGAATCAAGAGGCAGAAGTGATAAACGAATTGCAACTATATCCTAATCCGGCGATGGAGGTATTGACGATAAAAGGATTGGAAGCAGGCGGCACTTATGAGATATTGAATTTGACGGGTGCAAGGGTTGTCACGGGACAATCGGCACAGCGATTGAATATTTCAGACTTGCAGCCAGGGACTTATCTTTTGAGAACAGAAGGAGGAGCGGTCAAGAGATTTGTGAAGATATGATGAAAGAAATTTAAGTCAAGGGTTTCCATTTCATGAAAATGGTAATAGTCCGCGTTGAGTTTCAGCGCGGACTTTTTTTCGTCAAGGGTAGCTGACCGTTGGGACAGAGAAAGTTACCGTTGGGACATTGCCATCACATATATAAGAGGCAGGTATTATTTTTAAATACATTCTACTCGGAATGTTTTAGAGCCCTATTTTTTTCTTAAAAAAAATTACCTTATGAAAACTTTTGACTTTACATTCGACCTTGATCACATATTATGCATTTTTGTTTTCTTCTTGTTAACCCAAGTGGGACTGGCTCAACCCTGTCCAGGAAATTTATTAGTCAATCCGGATGCCAGCGATGGTCTTAATGGCTGGACGATTACTTCTCAGAGTGGGGCTGGATGGTCAGCTGGAGCAGGAGTTACCAGTGGGTTTTTCAGAACTTCATATGGATCATGTCCAGAAACTACTGCAACTAATAGAAAGCATCAGGTAGTGGATCTTGTAGCTTCTGGATTCGATGCAGATTACTTAGATACCGAACCAACAATAAGTGTTGGGGAAAGGGTCGTATCGGCATTCTTGAATACCTTTTGTGACGCTTATAATGGGCAAGGGTGGGACAACTACTATGTCAGGTATGAAATATGGGATGCTAATAATAATGTTCTTGCTGCATATAATTCCGGCACGCCTACCAATCCTCAATTAGTAGGAAGAGATTTTATTAATGAAAATGTAACTTTCACTAATTACGGGAAGGGTGCCAGATATGTATATTTTGAGCATGGTGGTTCTGATAGTGGATTTTGGGGTGGATGGTTTGGTGCTTATTTTAGAGATTGCCAGGTAAACGTTGACTTTGATTGTGCAGGATCCATTACTTGTCCAGATGATGTCACGGTTTCGAGTTTGAGTGATTTCATGGTTCCTCCAGTAGCTGTGGCTTCAGATGCTGCGAGTTGCTGTTCTAACCCACTATTGAGTTACACAGATACTTATACAGATGATGACACATGTTCTCCATCAATAATCCGAGAATGGCGTGGAACCACTAATGGTGGCGTTTCTATTTGTAGACAGAAGATAGAAGTGGAATTTGATTGTGGCATAGTTTGTCCTCTCAATAAATGTGTGGATATGGGTAGTGAATTGGATCCATCAGTTCTGGGACAAGCTAGAGCTGGATATGGATGTATGACTAGCTTTTTGTCATACACGGATACGCAGCAGTCGGAATGTGATGGTGTAGACCAAGTCTTGAGAATATGGAAAGCAAATTTCAGTGGGTCCCCAGACTGTTACAGAACTTGCTCTCAGATTATTACTTTTAATGATGGCATTGCACCTGTGTTAGCTAGTTGTCCAGAGGATATTGTTGTGAGTTCCAGTTGTAATGCAGTCCATTGGGCTGAGCCTACAGCTTCTGACAATTGTCTGAGAGTAAGTCTCAGAAGTGATTATGCACCTAGCTCTACTTTTGATGAAGGAACCACTACGGTTACTTACACGGCTAGCGATGCCTGTGGTAATACTGCGGAATGTTCATTTAATGTAACTGTAGTACAAGCGATGGTCAGTGACTGTCCAGAGGACATGGTAATGGACTATGACCCTGCAGGGATCTCATGGTCACTACCAGCTTATACTGAAATGTGTGATGCCTGTCCACCGGCGTCTTCTATCAGTGGTTACAAGCATGTGGGGAGCTATGGTGGATCAGATTATTATCTGAGCAGAAGGTCGTATGATTATGCAACCTCAAGATCCAAAGCTATAGCAGCAGGAGGCTATCTCGCAAGCATTACAAGCAAAGAAGAAAATGACTTCCTTTCCAGTGCTGTATACTCTACTGCTTTCATAGGCTTATCAGATGCAAGTTCTGAAGGAAACTTCCACTGGCATTCTGGAGAAGACATGAGTTATTCTAATTGGTTTATGAACCAGCCGAATAATTACCTTGGAAATCAGCATTATGTAGAGCTCTTATCGTCTGGAGAATGGAATGATGCAGATGATAAAGCGAAGTACTCTATTATGGAAAAGCCTTGCTCTAATATCAACCAAATTTCTGGACCTTCAGCTGGTTCTGTCATCATGCCTGGGACTTATGAGGTTGCATATACCATCGAAGATGGTTGTGGATATGCTGCTTGCTGCTCATTTATGCTGACTGTAAGCGAGAATGGTCAAGGCTCTCTAAGTAAAGTGGAAGTAACTGAAGATGCTTGGTTGGATCTGGAATCAAAGAGCACTCCAGAACCTTCAATCAATGTTATGCCAGAGTGGAAGCAAAGCGATTTTACTGAGTTAGTAGTATATCCTAATCCTGTTTCAGATCTTTTGAGTATCAAAGGTCTGAATGATCAAGCCTATATGGTATATGATCAGAATGGGAATCTTCTTATAAATATGGATAAGCGTACTGAAATAAATGTTCAAGATTTTAATCCTGGTCTGTATATTTTGAGAGCAGAGGATGGTAGAATCATAAGATTTATCAAGATGTAATTCATTTTAATCTAAATAACCAATTAGTTGAGACCGCTGAGCAATGAGCCAGCGGTCTTCTTTTGTTAATGAAGTCTAAGGGTTAAATTTTTCAACTTGGAAATTGATATGCGCTCTTCGGACAATGGAGGCACCATAAGAGTAGAGAAGGGATTTGTGTTCTCGGTAGTAAGAGTTATGATATCTGTGAAGTTGAATTAAAATTGGTAACTATTGATCAATCCACTTCTGAAATTCTTTTATTATGTCCCTGTCTGCGTCATCAGATAAGTAGACGAATTCTCCGGCTTTATTGATGATGTGATAGTCAGGAATTTTGCTGATGTTATAATTTTTTTGAGCCTTTGGGATATCTGTAGCGAGAACATTTACGCCTGTGATGTAAGAGTGTTTTTCCAGAGCGTTCTTCCAGTTTTCAGAGTCTTTATCCATGGAAATATTGAGTAAGACCACCCCTTTGCTTTCCAGTGCTGATCGGATACCTTTATATTTTGCAAAGTTCTTTTTGCATGGGCCACACCAGCTCGCCCAGAAACTAAGATAGATTACTTTTCCCTTGTACTGGACTAATTGTTGAGCAATTCCATCTTCGGTGACAAATTCAATATTAGGTGCAGGTTCAGAATTGAGCACCGAACAGATAAGGCAAATAAGTAAATACTTCATTGTGGGAGATGAAATACAGCTTGCACAGATGAACTTTGTGCAAGCTGTATTTTATTAGTTGATGAAAATCTGTTGGCTCAATACTGAATTTTCAGTTCTCAAAGTGACCACATATAGACCAGGAGTCATATCAGTTTTGTTCAAACTGTAACTGCTGACAAACTCTTCAGTAAGCATTGTTCTTCCTGACATATCCGTAAGGCTCAGCTGATATTTTTCATCATCAGCTGCATTGAGGACAAGAGTAGTTCCTAGATCAGAGTAGGTAAATAACGAAGGATCCAACAACTCTTCATTATCAGCCAGCAAAGCTGTCGGTGTGAAAGTTGAATTTGCAATCGTATAAGCTTCTCCTGATTTTTCATATAGAACAACCAGCAACCCTATTTCATCTTGATCCCAATCAGCGTCTAATTCACCCGTAAGATTTATAGTGTTATTGCTGCTTACAGTTACACCTTCAGGAGCCCCTAAGGAGCTTCTCATGATGTTCGTATGTACTGCGTCATTACCTTTACCCGATTGAGGGCTCACCACATTATTCTCTATCACATAGGCAGCAACAGTAAACTCATTACCTGTCTGCGGCAATGCATCCACATAGACCTGGGCCTCTATAGTGTTGTCAGTTATGGAATATCTATCAAACTGTACCAGTGCAGGACTGGCAGCGGCCTTGTCTCTCAAGAATTGAACGTTATCATCCAATCTCTCTTCCCAGTTGGAACCAGACACTGAGTTCAGCTCATTATTAAAGTAGAATCTTGGCTGACCGGCTGAGTTTAATTGATCGACATACCAGAGACTAGCCTCTGATGCCAGATCACTGCCAGACTTGTGTGGAGCGATGAGTACTACTGGGCCAGAGCTAAACTCACTTATGAGCGCATCCTTGTAATCCCAACCCCACTGCCCACAGAATGGACACCAAGTTGCAGTCACCTTATTGATTATGGTATTGCCTTCTTGCTGAGCATTCAGACTAAGAAATGCCAACATAGCCAGTAGAGTAAATAAAGGTTTCATATTTATAGAATTTTTGAATGTTTAAATCAATTTTATAATTGTCCCACAGATTCCTTATAAATCACTGCGGTAACGACTTGCCCTACAACTCTGAGCGATCTCTTGTCTATGATGCTGATATCATCGCAATGTGTATGCCAGCATCCCATGAACCCAGTTTTGGATTCACGAGGTTGATTGATGATGTCTATCATCGGTACTTGCCCTATCTGGTTTACATACACATGATCATCTGTCAATCCTTTGGTGTTTTCATTGACAAACATATCTGAGTAGCCCATATTTTGTGCCAAGCTCCACACCTTCTCCATTAATTGTCCTGCATAATGCCTGGAGAATTCATCCTGTCCGAACCTCGGATTCTTAGCACCTATCATATCCAGATTGATTCCCCACTTAGCTCTGTAATTTTTCTTGTGCTTCTTTCTTGACCAATATTGCGATCCCAGACACCAGGAGTTTTTCACTGCTCCAGAAGGATCTCCTTGGTCCTCAGCATCCCAGAGAATGATGTCAACACCAAGATCTATGGGATTGTTCTGTATGATCCTGGCTATTTCCATCAGTACAGCCGTCCCAGAACCGCCATCATCAGCTCCAGGTATGGGCATTTTCTTTTTATCGGTGTCAGGATCCATTTCGGCTATGAACCTCGAATCCCAATGCGCTGATAAGATGACCCGTTGCTTGTGCCCAGGATTGAATTGCGCTATGATATTAGTGGCAGGCCAGTTTTCTCCATTAAAAATACTGGCATTGAAATCTTGCTCGATGACAGTGGCGCCATAACTTTCAAACTTCTCAACAAACCAATCCTTGCAAGCCTTATGGCTCGCAGTGCCTGGCACTCTTATCCCAAAATCCAACTGCTGCTCTATGAATACATAAGCGCTATCTTTATTGAAGGCAGGAATTTTAATGGGCTGGGATGCCGCAGGGGGAGTCGAGCTGCTGCTTTTCTGGGGATCTGTCTTGCAACTGACCAGCATCACCAGGACTACACTCCATACTATCCACGCTATGTTATTGTTCTTCATCATAATTAGTTAACAGTCCAGGTAGAGCCTTCTTTGCCATCTTTCACCGTGATTTCTGCTGCCGCAAGTGCATCTCTTATTTTATCTGCCACTGCCCAGTTTTTTTCAGCTCTGGCATTTTGTCTGAGATCCAAGATCAAATCCATCGCATGATCCAAAGCGCCATTATCCGCGCCACCCGCTGCTTCCATTTTCAGACCCAGTACTTCTTCCAGATATGTCGGGTAATCTTTCTTGAGTCTCTCCAGTGTCTTAGTAGAAACGTTATTGATATCCAGATGTCCTTCCTTCAGAGAATTTATTTTAGTAACCAAATCAAACAGCGACGCCATCGCCTTGGGTGTATTGAAATCATCACACATATCTGTCATGAACTGATCGAGAGGTGCATTGAGTTCGGTGTCCAGTTCTGAGCCGATTGCGTTAGTCTGTAGAGCTGTCAGTGTTTTGGCTGCTTCCATAATCCTCTTATAGCCTTTTTCTGCGGCTAGTAAGCCTTCATTCGTCAGATCATTAGTCGAACTGTAATGAGACTGCAATAAGAAAAATCTTATGACCATAGGAGAATAAGCCTTGGAAATATGGGGGCTGTCTCCTGTAAATAATTGGTCAGGTGTTATGGTATTGCCATCGCTCTTAGACATTTTACGGCCATTCATCAGCAGCATATTGGTATGTAACCAATAATTGCAGGGCTGGCAATCACAAGCACCGACATTCTGAGCTACTTCGTTTTCATGATGCGGAAACTTCAGATCGTTTCCACCGCCATGTATGTCAAAAGTGTCACCCAGATACTTAGTACTCATGACGGAGCACTCCAGATGCCATCCCGGAAAACCTTCTGACCACGGCGAATTCCATTTCATCAGATGATCGGGCGCCGCCTTCATCCATATGGCAAAATCCGAAGGATGTCGCTTTTCACTTTGGTTTTTCAAATCATCCCTGGACTCTGCGACCAGATCTTCCAGTATTCTACCAGAAAGCTGACCATAACACTTCTTCTCTTCATGGAATTTCATCGTATCAAAATATACGGACCCATTCACCTCATATGCATATCCATTATCCAGAATCTGTTGTACCATTTCTATCTGCTCCAGAATATGCTGAGTCGCTCTGGGCTCTATGCTCGGCGGCTTGTTATTGAAGATGCGCATCATCTCATGGAAACCATTAGTGTATTTCTGCACGACTTCCATAGGTTCCAGTTTATTGAGCCTGGCGCCTTTGGATATTCTGTCTTCGCCATCATCGAGTAAGTGGCCGACGTCTGTAATGTTTCTCACATATCTGACCTTATAGCCGAGGTGAAGCAAAGTTCTGTAGATCACATCGAAGCTGGTGAAGGTTCTCACATTGCCTAGATGCACATCACTATAGACCGTAGGACCACATACATACAAACCTATAAAACCATCCTCCATCGGTTTGAAGACTTCTTTCTGTTTAGTAAGGCTGTTGTAGAGTTGTAATTCCTTCATTTCTATCACTTTAAAATATTTGTCAAAAATACTATAACTCAGAGCTTATCAAATCCAGAGCGGTCACAACTGGATAATGATCTGACAGTTGTGTCTTGATTATGCCATGAGAACGTACATCTATCTTTTTGTCCACAAAAGTGAAATCTATTCTCAAGCCCAGGAAGCGTCCTATGTAAGTCTGCATCAGGCCTCGCCCTCCGGTCCTGAAGGCATCTTTGTAACGATTGGCGACCATGTTATAGATGTAAGACTGTGGCACATCATTGAAGTCGCCATTAATGACGACGGGATGAGGAGATTTTTCAGCATGGGCCAGCACCTTATCCAGTTGTTTCTTCCGGACGATGGCGTGCTCATTATATTTACTGAGTATGTATTTTGATTCATCGAATATTTGTTTGATGTCATCAGTCAGATTGGTCACGCGATTAGAACTGAGATGCAAGGAATATATTCTTAATACTTGATCTTTGATTTTCACATCTGCCCAGGTGGCATTATGAGATTTGGTATTGAAAGGAATATTGCCACTTCTGATGATGGGGTACTTGCTGTATATGGCAGTGCCTATGTCAGAGTCAGGATGCAAAGCATAACCTGTGAATATTTTTTTATAAATATTGAGATGACGCGGTAGGCGTTCTTGTATGCAGATGATGTCAGGCTGTTCTTTTTGAATGAACTTTCTGAATAGTTCTATTTTTTTCTCCTTCCCTTTCTTGTGAAAATCCACTCTGGTTTTTCCAATATTGTAAGTCATTATCCTGATGGCCTCTGAGTCGTCATTGATCTTATTGAAACCTATCGCTTTTTGTAGTGGCGTAAATCCCAGCACTATGGCTAAGGCTGGAAGCATAGCATATTTTGGCCGGAAAGCCAACCAAAAAAAAAAGAAACAAATATTCAGTATCAAGATGAAAGGGTAGCCCAGCCCAAATATGGAAAAGAACCAAGTTGTCGCCGGTGGAACATACGGAGACACATAAGCAAAAATCAATGCCACTACCGAGAGAGAATTTATGCCGAACAAAAGTCTTTTCACTTATTTCTTTTTGCTCGCTCTGTAGAGAAAGTCTTTCTCCTCATCATCCAGATTCTCGTAGCCTTTGAGTTTTATTTTATCCAGAATTCTATCGAGCTCTTCTTGTTCGTTGAAAGAAGGAGTGGTAGGTTTTTCATTGTCAGTCTTCAGCGCATTATGTAATATTTTGAATTTGCTGCGCTCCGTCTTGACAGGTCTGCGTGGTGGTTCTGGATCGTAATAGTCCTTTCTTCTGTTGAATAATCTGACCAGTGGACTGGCTAGATCGGTACCGCGTCTGAGTAGAAAAACATACAACATTCCGAATGCCGCACCACCCATATGCGCAAAGTGTCCACCCTTATTGATATCTCCAGCGGACCCGACCAGATCCATAAACAAGAGGGCCAAGGCTATGTACTTGAGCTTGACTGCACCCAGCAGCAGCAGGCGCATTTCATAATCGGGGGACGTCATCGCAGAAGCCCAGACGATCGCCATAACAGCCGCAGAAGCGCCCAAGGCATAGGCAGCACCACCAGTGCCTCCCGGTAAGACCAGATCGTGCAAGATATACACCAGCCCACCTGCCAGTCCCGCCAGCAAGTAGATGGGTAAGACCCGCTCATCCCCCAGCAGATCACCCATGATCTGTCCGAACCAATAAAGGATCAGCATGTTCCAGAAGATGTGCCAGAAACCCGCATGCAAGAACATATGCGTCATTATGCTCCACGGTTGCTTGATGATACGGGCAGGGTCAGAGGGTAAGCTGAGCCAATGAGAAACCGAAGTATAGAACTCCGCACTTCCGAATACTTTGATCAGATTGATCAATACGAATAAACCCACATTGACCATGATGATCTTGGAGATCATATTGCCACTGCGGAAAGTCCCTTTTATGTCATCGAGGATAGAGTTTACCATATCGCCATACCAGCCTGCAAAGTTAGTCTATATCTGTATTGTAAACTTGGATTAACAGCCTATATATTATAACATTTCCTTATGTGTTAGAGGGTGGCTTGATCGAATTTGTCTTGATTTACGATCTTTAGCTGGAACTTTGGACATGACGAAGTACCTATTTATATTGGAAATTGCTGTTCTAGTGCTGCTTGCTGCAGTGCTCAGTGGCCAAGCCAGTAGTGCTGACGCCTCCATTCTAGTGGCTTTGCAGCAGGGTCCAGATGGGAATATACAGGTTATGGATGCCGCGGATCATTGGTATGAACCCTATGGTCAGAAGTTGATGGAAATGGAGGAAGCTGTTGCCAATGTTGCACCTCCTGAGTATTCCCTGAGTGAGGGACGACTGAGACAGTACTTGGATTCCAGCGCTTTTCACATCCATATTCCACCGGATTCTGCAATGGCCTTTGTCCCGCTGGATGAAGGTATTCTGGTGTCTACAGCAGGTGGTCTGTATCTGTTTCGAGAGGGCCAATTCAAACGATACTACCAGCCCGCTTATTCTTTTCCTGATTCCATAGTCAGTTTCAGTCTAGAGCAAGAAAAACTCGCCATGCTGACCAGTAAAGGATACTTGTTTGTCTATGATATGAATAAGCAGATACTTACACCGCTTTCACCGACGAAGGTTTCAGCCATAGCCTGGGACAAGTGGAAAGGCCTATGGTATCTTTCTGAGACTAAGATGGAAGTAGACCAGACTTTTGTCAATAAGCAGGGACCCGATATTATTATCAGTGGACAGACTTCCATGACCTTGGGCCTGGGTGAAAAAGGGGTGCTCCCTTATACGGTACGCTACGCCCCGACCCGTAACCGAGTCGATACTTACTACAGACTGAATGAAACCGAACCCTGGCAGCGCTGCGAATCCCCTAAGAAAATAGTCCTCTACGATCTAGAGCCAGGAAAATATGTTCTACAATTAAAAAGTGTAGGCCTCAATAATAGCACCACCATCTCCCAGCCCATCCAGCTAATGGTTAAATCAGAAGATTGGCTTAGCCAATTCTGGCCGTGGCTGGCAGGTGCTTTTGGGTTATTGTTTCTTGTAGCGGGTTGGGGTCAGTTGAGACTCCGCCGAGAACTAGCTCAGCTCTCAGAAGATAGAGATCGCATACGCTTACAATATGAAGTAAAAAACCAAAAACAACGCGTGGGCCAGCTTCAGATGAATCCCCATTTTCTTTTCAATACGCTAAATAGTATCAGCGGCCTCATCGCTCTCAATGAAAACAAAAAAGCGAGAAAATATCTGAATGAATTTTCTCAGATGATGCGGAAAGTGCTTGAAGGTTCCAAATCAGATTATCTCACCATCGCCGCAGAAATAAAATTCTTGAATCATTATCTCAGCCTGGAAAAGATGAGTAGGAATGACAGTTTCGATTATGAGATCATTTCAGAGATCGATACAGAAAACATCCAACTCCCAGCGATGATTTTGCAGCCTTTTGTAGAGAACGCCATTCTGCACGGGCTCAAACAGAAAAAGTCTGGCGGAAAAATATTTGTCAAATTCAAGCAAGAAAACAATTACCTCACAGCAACGATTGAAGACAACGGCATCGGTAGAGCAGCAGCCAGTGCTTTCCGGTCAGAAGGACATGACTCTGCTGCGATAGACATCATCACCCAGCGCATAGAGACTCTGGACAAGTGGGGGCAGGGCGGTGTAGAGTATGCGGATCTGTATGATGAGAATGGAGCAGCGGCTGGCACTAGAGTTGTGGTGCGGGTGGGGAGCAGGTAATACTATTGTAGCAGCATGATGAAGCGCTTGATGAAGGAGAAATGAATGTATTGAGATCTGCTGCCAACTTGTGACCCGCAATCTATGGGGATGTCGTGCACTGGGCAGATTATACGGGATGAGGTTGTAACGTCTGGAACGATGAGCATTCATATGGATATGTCTTCTTACTGCTCAGGTATATATGAGTTGAATTTTTGCCAGAGTACAATCGAGAACATAGGATCTATACTGCTAGAATGGTAGTGGAATAATCAAAATAACCGACAGAAAAACAAATTGCAAATAGACTGCTGTATATTGAGGGCAAAGAAAAAATCTGCTTTATGTCCATCAAAGCCCTTATCATAGACGATCTGCCACTGGCCATCGCTAGCCTCCAAGCCGACCTCAGCGATAACCATACAGATGTCAAAGTAGTGGGCACAGCAGATGGCGTCTTAAGCGCAGCCAAGCAAATCAAAAAACTGAAACCCAATCTACTTTTTTTGGACATTCATATGGGAGATGGAGATGGATTCGATTTACTGGAAATGATAGGTAGCGATGATCTCAAAGTAATTTTTACAACTGCTTCTGAAGATCATGCCTTAAGAGCTTTTAGATTTGACGCCGTAGATTATTTATTGAAACCGATACAACCAGATTTGCTAGCTCAAGCCCTGGATAAAGTAAGAGCTTCGATAGGCGTGCAGAAAAAAACCGATGTTAAAGACCCAGATGGCTCCATTGCTCTGAATACGCAAGAGGAAATACGGATCGTCAAGATTTCAGATCTCATCCGCCTGGAAGCGATGGGCAACTACACCACCTTTCATACAGTGGATGGAAAAATTTTAGTGACTAAGACGCTGAAAGAATTTGAAGCAGTTTTACCTGATAGTTTCATTAGAGTACACCAGTCCCACTTAGTCAATAGCGCAAAGATCAAAGCCTACATTAAAACAGAGGGTGGATACCTCAAGATGATCGATGGTAGCGATGTTTCAGTTTCTGTAAGGAAGAAGTCTCAAGTAATGGATTTATTGCGGTGATCAGTAATTTGTACTTCCATAAATAATAGTTCTTCAAACCTCCTAATTAAAGAGCCCCACATCCAATGGACGCAGGGCTCGGCAATATCAGAAATTACAGCCTTTCATTTTTAATGGACATCACAGCCTTGGAAATATGTGGTGATTATGATTAGAGTGCTACCATCCTCCATCTGTTCTAATTGCACTGGATTTTCTAGTGCCACTCTTATTTTATTCACTTTTCCAGTTTTGTCTTTGATGAAGATGGATTTGTTATCATAAGTGATTTTTTCTGCGTCAGTTTTCAGTAAGGATTTCATCAGATGATAGGCTTCTGACAAGCTTGTGTCAGTAAGCTCAGCGCTGACTCTTAATTTGTTATTGTGACCAGTTTGAGATAACCATTGACCTCTCTCATAATATTTGGTCAAGTACTCTTCGTGATCCAGTAGTAAAGTGTCGGCTGTTCTCACTTGGTCGTAGTTGTGATCCATCCAGTTGGTAAAGGGATACAATAGATCCATATCGCTGTTGCTCATCTCGAAGCTCTCCTTGGGAATAGGGAGGTCTGATAGAAAGCCACCGAATAGGTAGCCTTGCTCACCTTCATATTCCACCAGTACCCAGCTGCCACTCATCCATTCTATGACTTCTATCTCAGGAGTGGTTTCGACGACAGTGACGGATGAGCCATAAGGGACAACAGTGATTATTCTGCTATCGAGCTCTGGCGTATTTCTGAGATTCAATCCTGACTCTGCATATACTCGTAGTGATGAGACAATTGGTGGTTCATTGTGATCCAGGCTGAACATGGGTCCGGAAAGGAGTCCGAAAACGAGGAATGCTATTAGATTTTTCATAAGATATTATTTTTAAAGTGACATGATTATTATTTACACTATAAAAATGCAGCTCATCCAGGGTTGTGGACTTGAGGTATGAGTATCTGTCGGACTTATTCTAGTATCCGTGAATAGATAGTGATCAGTGAGTAGTAAAAATTGACGATAGATTAATGCTTTCATGGCTTTGACGATCAAATAATTTCTTTATCGAGATTAAAAGAAAATACATTCTGAATGCGCAATTTTGTAAAACTATCATGTCTCAACTTTGAAAAGCCCATCTGAGCATTTCCAGCAGTTCGCTGGTCATCATGGCGGTTGCCCCCCATAAAGTGTCGCCATTCAGATCGTAATAGGGGATGTCCTTTAGAATCACTCCAGTTTGTACCGTGACATCTTTGCGAGGTGCTGGATCGACTTGCATCAAGTCTGCAAGAGGGTAGACGATGGGGTAGGCCACTTCGGATTCTTGTATGACAAAGGTGGGTGGAGCTGCTAGAAATCCGACGACAGGCAATACATTGAAATCGCTGACAAAAACATAGATGCTGCTGAGAGAGGTAATGACTTCGATGTCTGCTCTCGGAATACCCAGCTCTTCTTCCGTCTCTCTGAGTGCTGTCATGACCAGGTCTGTGTCCGCATCTTCTCTCTGGCCACCAGGAAAGCTGATCTGCCCGCTATGTTTGTCGTGTGGATTCTTGCTGGGTCTCTTGATATAAACCGTCTGCCAGTGGCCCGCAGAGTCTTGGAACAGAAGAATCATGACAGCAGCTTTTTTGGAATTTGAATTAGGTGTTCTATTCATATCATAACCTCTGCTGCTCATGATTTTCTGCGCATCCCATCCCCTTAATGGGGCTTTCATAACCTTAATTATATCAAATAGAGTCATTATTTATACTTTGAGTATATAATTTTATTTCTATTTCTTATATTGAGGAAGCTATTCAATACATACCTTCTATTAACGTAGATCCATATAACTGTAATATGATGGAACTATCGAAAAAAGAATTTCAGGCGTTACTCCTCATCCATGGGGCTTATATCGATTATGAATTTCACCCCAAAGAAAAGAAATACATAATCAATTTATATGGACAAGCAACCTTTGACAAGATGTTGATGGCGTATCTGACAGGAAGAGAAAAGAGCTTTGATTATCTCAAGCACAACTTGGATAAATACTGTCCTAATGCTTCTGAAAAACTGGAATTAAAGAATTTACTCTTTGGCGTTCTGTTAGCGGATGATTCTTATAGTCAGATGGAAAAAGCGTTTTTGAGCTTATTCCGAACGCGTATTAATACAGCCATCTAGATTCTGTGAATTGCCAGTTGACATAGGGGCATAGAAAAAGCCGGTCCTAGTTTTCCCCCTACGAACCGGCCTGAAGAAGAACTTATCGCTAAGTATTCCTCTCCAATAATCTGAACAACAGGATGAATGCGAATACCTTGCCAATTTTTTTTAATCAGGAGAAGAAGTAATAAAATAGTGGTGAAAGTGAGCTATTAGGTGATCTTCAGCATTTTCAAGCTTTTAGCGGCTTGATTTGAGGGTATTAGAGAAGCTATCCAGCCGATGCTCAGCACTGTAAGGCTTACCAGTAGAAAATCTGTTAGCTTGAGTCTTACTGGATAAGAATCCATAAGAAACCCTTCTGGCACTCCTATGAGACCATACTCTTTCTGTAGAAAATAAAAGATCAGAGCTATGGCAAAACCGGCTATGATACCCAGGATACTGATGAGTAAGCCTAGCTTCAAGAAGAGCCACCGTACGTCATTACTATTGAAGCCCAGGGCCTTGAGGACTGAAATATCCTTCTTTTTATCCAGCACTATCATCCATAAGGCTCCCAATAAGTTAAAGGCGATCAGTAACATCGTCAGGCCTGTGATCAGGAAGCTGATCCATTTTTCGATTCGCATCACCTTGAGAAATGATTCATCCTGCTGAAAGCGATCTTTGTACACTAATTGATCACCGAGGATGGCAGCCACTTCAGCTTTGGTAGTCTTGGAGTTGGCCTCAGCTGTCATCTTCAGCTCCAGAGCGGAGATTTTATTGGGTTTGTCCAGTAGGCTTCTGGCCAGTTCCAGCGAGGTGATGATATAAGAATCATTATCACTTTTGACAGAGAAGATTCCTGATGGGTAGACTATTTTAGAATTGAATTCTTTAGTACCCATCATTTTTCGTTTGGCAGTGGGCATGTAGATGTCTATGGAGCTGAGCCTGTCATCTATATTGATGGCGAGTTTGTTTCTCATGCCTACACCCACATAAGCATATTGGATCTGTCCTTGACTTAGCAGATATTTACCATCTATCACCATGGTATCCAAGCCAGTGACTTTGGTATATTCTTGATCCACTCCTTTGATGGTTCCCAACTCTTGTCTTTTGTGATACTCAAATAGCGCTACCTCTTCTATGGTTTTGGAAACGCCAGCAATTTCTGGTATTGACTTGAGTTTTAAGATCTGATCATCTGTAACTTCAAAATATTTTCCTTCTGCAGGCAAGACCTGTATGTCTGGATTGAAAGAGTTGAATAGTCCTGACAACAAGCCTTCGAATCCATTGAAAACACTGAGTATCAATATCAAGGCTGCAGTTCCTATGGAAATACCAAAGACAGAGATACCTGTAATGATATTTATGGAGTTCGTCGATTTTTTTCCGAACAGATAGCGTCTGGCAATGTCAAGAGTAAGTGATGGCATCAGTTAAGTTCTGAATCCATCATGGCCTGATAAAATACGGACTGCACTCTGGGCCTGTAATTTTTTCTGGAAAAAACTCTGTTTTCCATGGTAGGGTAGGTTCGGTTAGATAAGAATATGTAGATCAGATCATACTTGGGATCTGCATAAACTGATATTCCTGTAAAGCCTAAATGACCAAAGGTTAAATCTGAAGCTTCCTCTGCTACATTTTCAGTTTTGTCTGGATTCAATTCTTTCATGTCAAAACCCAATCCTCTTCTAGTCGATCTGTGATAACGTGTCGTGAATTTTCTGACAGTCTGAGGTGCTATGAATCTGACATCTGCATAGGAGCCGCCGTTCAGTAACATTTGCATCAGTACAGCCAGCTCTTCCGCATTGGAAAAAAGTCCTGCATGTCCAGCGACACCCCCTAGCATAGCCGCACCCATGTCATGTACGTGCCCCAGGATGACTTCATCTCTGAAGTAGTCATCTTTTTCAGATGGCACTATGAAATCTTTGGTGATTTTTTCCAACGGATTGAATAGGGTTTTCGTTAATCCCAGAGGGCCATAAAAAGTTTTTTGTACGTATTCTTCTAGAGGTAATCCCGTCTTTTTTTCTATGATATTCTGGAATAGATAAAAACCCAGATCGCTGTATCGATAGTTACGGGTTTCTCGTAGGTCACAATTGTATATCTGCCTGTATATGGTGTCTCTGAAATCATTTCTCAGAAATAATTTGTCGGTAATCTTCAGTTGGAAACTATCATTTCTTTCACTGCGATAATACTTGTCGAGTCGCTTAGGGTTTTTGACGTCTTTTTCCATTGAGTCTACATAGAAAGGTATCCAACCCGGTAGACCTGAATGATGAGCCAGTACATCTTCTATGATGAGGTCTCCTTTATTAGTTGTGTCCAGTTCTGGTAGATAGTGATCTAAGGAATGGTGAATATTTAATTCGCCTTTGTCATAGAGATGCATCAGGGAAATAGTCGTCGCCAGAGTTTTGGTCACAGAAGCTACATCATATAGATCGTCTAGCCTTACTTTCTGTCTTTTCTCGTCAGTGTGATACCCATAGGCTTTATGAAAAAATATCTTTCCATGTCGAGCAGCTAAGATTTGACAACCAGGAGCGGCCTTGTTATTCAGCATTTCTTGTATGATGGTGTCTATGGCCACTAGTTTCTCGGAATCCATGAGAACCTCTTCGGGCTTGGCGTAACCGAGTCTATTGAGACTTGGTCTGCTGATGCCAGACTTTACAGGAAAGCTGGCGTGTGCTGTTACTGGTAATCGACCCATTATGCCATCCACCCCGAGCATGGATTGTGCGGCTACTTCTTGCATCAGTTCATCTTCTTCATACGCCTGCATTATCGTAGGTAGCATGTGAAAGTACTTCAGCAGGTAGGGACTACCGTTATTGACCAAGATGACTTCTTGTCTGCTATTGAGTTGATAGATGAGATCAAACATGGATTTGGTAATGCCAAATTCCTTGCTGCTGTATATGGACAGGTCGTGCAAGCTGACGATGATGGTCTTATAAGGTGCTAACTGTTGCAATAAGTTTTTACGACTGCTTTCCACTATGTTTTTAGTGGTGAAATAATTATGAGTGATACCGAATTCTCCTAGCGTCTCCTGAAACCTTGTCAGCTTATTGGTCCCTAGACTAAGTGAGGCAATGGAAGAAAGATCTTTTATGGGTACCAGGTCTTTGTCATCTTTGACCAGGGTAAGTGCTTCCTTGTAGAGTTTTTTCTTGAGGGTGAGTGCTCTTTGGTTATTGATGTCATAATTGATGCTGGCAGTATTTTTAATCAGAGGCTTACCAGTCAGACCCAGCTCATATTTAGCTGTTAGAATTTTTAGAACTTTCTCGTCTATACTGGCTTCGGGTAGCAAGCTGCTTTGCACAGCCGCTTTGATTTTTGTCACAGCTGCACCTATGTCTATGGGTAGTAACATGATATCATTACCAGCATCCAGCGCTTGCACTTCCATGTCACCAGGCTTGAAATGCTTAGCGACGCCATGCATTTCCAGTCCGTCAGTAAAGATCAGCCCATCATAGTGCATCTTGTTTTTAAGTAAGTCTGTAACGACGGTTCGGGATAGGGAGGTCGGTCTATTAGGTCGGTCATCGAGTGCTGGAATAGCCAAGTGTGCCGTCATGAGACTTTTGATACCCAACTGACTCAGTACTCTGAACGGCATCAATTCCACACTGTCCAGTCTGGCCCTGTTGTGACTAATGAGGGGCAAGTCGTAGTGAGAATCCACATCCGTATCACCGTGCCCAGGGAAGTGCTTCATGCAAGCAATAACGCCACCGTCTTGTAAGCCTTTAGCGTAGGCATAGGACTTGGTCGCTACATTGAAAGTATTCTCTCCGAAGGATCTATTATGTATGACAGGATTAGCTGGATTATTATTGACATCGACGACGGGTGCAAAGTTAACGTGTACACCTATGCGCTTAAGTTGCTCTGCAATTTCTTGACCCATTTCATAGATAAGTGTATTGTCAGAGATGGCGCCCAGAGTCAATTGCTTAGGAAAGGAAATGGAAGATTTTTTATGTCTCATTCCGAGACCCCATTCTGCATCTATGGCAACTAGCAGAGGTGTCTCAGAAAGTCGCTGATATTTGTTAGTCAGTTCTGCTTGCTTGGTCGGTGTACCTTGGAAAAAACATAGGCCCCCTACTTTATACTTCTTTATCTGATCTTCCACACTCCGTATGTGATCTTGACCCAGATCAGAATGAGCTCGTATCATGAAAAGCTGGCCTATTTTATCTTCCAGGCTCATGGTCGCCAGCTTGGTCTCCGCAAACGCCTGGGCCGGATCAAAACCTGTCTGACCCTCACTGGAATGACTCACAGCCAAGCAAAAAAGAACAAATATTAATTTATGATGAATTCCTCTCATTTTTGTACCAATTTGTTCAGAGCAGTCGGGTCTATGGCAACAGCTCTGTCATAATATTCTCTCGCTTTTACTTTGTCTCCCATATTCTGATAGGTGGTCCCTATGCTCACGTAACTGATAGCAGATTCAGGATCGAGTTTCAGTGCTTCTTCAAAGTATTGCAGAGCCTTGGGGTAGTCCCCTTTGATACCATTAACGATTCCCAGGAGCCTTATGGTCTCCGTATCCTTGGGATTAATACTTCTGGACCTCAATAAGAGTTGCTCGCTCTTGACTATGTTATTTTTCTTCTCTCCATGATATTTTCCGGCATCCCGCAAGATGATCGGTAAGTTCTGACTGGCATCCTTAAAGTCTGGATATTGTGATAGCACTTTGTCCAGTTGCTTTATCGCTTCATCATAGTTTTCCAGATAGTAATTGGCGTTACCGAGCAGCAGATAGGCGTTTCTATAAGTGGGATGTATTTCTACGGCTTGATTGAGATATCCGATGGCCTCAGTCAGCATTTTGGTTTTGGCTGATCCAGCGGGTAGCTTGGCGGCAGTCGTCGTTAAGGTTCCTCCGGCGGCATTGAGGAGCTTGGCACTGCGAGGATTGGTTTTGACATCTGTGGTGAAAAGCGTGAAGTCATTTTTCCATACCGTATTTCTGGTGATGGTCTTGAGCCCTAGGAGTAGAATCATGAGAGCGGTGATGCCATATACGGCTTTGGTGTTGTCTAAGTATTTGGTTATTAATCTTGCGATAACAAGCAAGATTCCTAGTGATGGCATAAACATAAATCGCTCACTCATATTGGTTCCGATGGGGAACACGATATTGGATACAATAGATAGTGTTGCGATAAAAAAGATGAGGCCATAAGACAAGATTTTATCTCTGGTCCAGAAATAAAATATTGCTGCCCCTATCGCGAGATAAAGTACTAGACTCAGTAGCACTTGCCAGTCACCAAAGTTCATAATCTCTACCGCACGAGGGTAGTAGTCGTGGCAGAGTGGGTGGGGAAACACCATCAGACTCAGATATTTGCCTAAGGTGTATAGTATTGTGGCCATCTTTTCTGATCCAGAAAACGGGACCCAAGTATTGCCTGATAATTTCAAGAAGGGATTGTTCATAAGTTCCATGGACTTGGAACCGAAATCTGCGCCTAGCACTGACGTTCTGATCGCTAGAAAAGCTACTGTGCTGATGATGAAAGGCCATAGGTTCTTAAGACTGTTCATGAGATTTTGTCTCTTGAAGAAGAGGTAGCCCAGCGGTACGACGGCTAAGAAAGTGATCGCGTTTTCTTTGCTCATCAGAGCTATGAAGAAACTGAACATCGCTATGATATTCCATTTGCCAGCCTTGGTATGATAATATTTCAGCGAAGCCCAGAATGCCAAGGCCGCACCCAGCATGGTCATGATCTCGTCTCTACCCTTGATATTGGCGACAGCTTCCGTGTGGATAGGGTGGACTATGAAAAGAATGCAAGTCACAAAGGCCAGCGTTCTCATCTTGTCTTCCCGCTTCCCGCTTTTATTGAAGCCCATGAAGAGCAGCACCAATAGCTTGTATAAGATGACACCGAGTAAGCCATAAAGGAGTATGTTGATAAGATGTCCTACAAAAGGCTTGCGACCGAATAGTTGCCACTCCACTGCAAACATTAATTGGGTCATAGGTCTGTAACGGCCACCGCTCACAAGCTTGGATTTTCCAGCTTCCTTGAAAAAGCCTCGAAAGGTGTCATACTTCAATATGCCAGGTATACCACTTAGGCCTTGCATCGTAAACTCATTATCATAGATCACTATGGCATCATCCTGCGTATAGTCATGGGTCAGTGTATTGGCATAGAGGCCTAGAGCTAGGCAGAAAATCATCACTTTATGCCATTTGGCTTGTAGCCAGAAAGACTTTTTTGCTAACACTATTTCAGCCTTAGTTATTGAGGTCGTGGATGAGGATTGGTCCTTGTTTTTAGCTTTCTTGGATTTCTTTGACTTTGACATTGATGCAAATATACAAATAGCACTTAAGTTTAATATGTAAGTGGTTTGTAATCAGCTACCAACTGTCTTTTAGTCTTAAAACCTTGCCATGAGGAGGTTTGGTGGAGTCTTGCTTTTTGATCTTACACGTAAAGCATTACCCCTGTTTCATCATTATGATTTAATCTTAACAAATCGCTGCTGCCCCACGATCAGCCCTTTCTCATCCATCACCCGCAGCAGATACAGCCCATCCGGATATGCACTCATGTCCAGTTGCAAGTCCTGTAACGCTGTCTTTTTTCTGGAAAGCAGCACAGCCCCAGTCTGACTCACAACCTGCAGTTCTTCCCACTGCTCTGGCAGCTGCTCCAGATTCAGTAGGCCCTGAGTGGGATTAGGATACAGGGTGATGGCCTGTGTTCCCAGTGTCTCCACAGCGGTGTCCAGACCCAGAAAATTATTCTTCTCGCAGTATTCGTTAGACTCATAAGTGAGACAGCCATCTGCAGAGATGCGCATCATCGCGATCACATTTTTATCACTACCACCTATTCCGAGGATGCTGCCATCAGCGAGTTCTGATAGATCAAGGATTCCTCCACTTATGAACTCATTACTAGTGTCCAGTACATGAAAAGTCCTTTCCCATAGTAGCTCACCCTCAGGGCTGAATCTGACAAAATAAAAACTGGAACCTCCGTGTAATTCAAATTGCTGATCAAAACCACAACAGATGACATCACCATTGCGGGTTGTTTTCATTTCAGCAATTCTGGGTATCCTCAGAGTATCCTGGGCCGAGGCATAATCATAGGTCCATTCTATTTCTTGAGTATTAGGATTCAGACAGACTATTTGTGGGATATTTGAATCTAGGAATCCATCTATGTTATGTGTAAACACATAATTACCATTGGGCAGCACGGTGAGGTGCGGTGATACTGAAGAAGTCCTATCATGGTCGGGACCCAGATATTCAGCCAGGATATTGCCTTCCCTATCGAATTTTGTGATCTGCTTGACATCTGTGCTTTCTCCACCGACTCTGGACATTTCGCTGATGGTCACCAGCGTGGAATCCAGATCCATTCTTATCGCAAAACCCGCCCTCACAGGTGTGCCTATGGGGTCCTGATGTAGGTCCCAATGCACATGGTCTCCAGTGTCTATATCATACCGTGTTGTCACTGTGGTGGTGACGTCATCCAGATTACCGGTTTCACCTTGGATAAACAATTCTCTACCTATTAAGACTTGACCATTATTGAAAAACCCCTCCTGTCTGTAGATGGAATCATAATCGATCTCATTATGCTTGATATAGTCTCCTTCGGTAGTAAAAAAATTGATGAAAAGCCTATTTGCGGCACTGGTGGATGAATTTCCAGATACTATTAATGTGTCATTCAGTAAACTGATGGCATTACTGTTGGCACATCTATTCCAGGGCATAACAGTTTCCCATGATACTGCCCCTTGATAGTCATGACGAGAAAGCGTCATGCAACTGAATGGATTATCCAGACTATCATAACAGATGGCTCTGCCTGCGATGTAGATACTAGTGTCAGTTGTAAGCAAGTGAGCACCATCTACATTTACATCTGCTTGCAATTGCACATCCTTATACCACGACTCCTGAGCCAGCCCAGATGTGGACAGGCTCAGGAGTATGGCAATGGCTGGTATTATCAGTCTATGATACTGCACTGTATGATTTTTATTTCTGTAGTGGTATGAGGGGTGACCAAGTGAATGAAATAAGTTCCTGCACTGAGATCAGAAACCTCCATTTCCATTTCACGTAAAATTAATACCTGTTTTCACTCTTATGGAAGAGTCAACAAAAGTTATATCAGAGTTGATTAAAAAATCATTTAGGACAATGTTCAATTCCTTATAATCTGTTGAGAGAAATTCACTTTGACCTACTATGCATATGTCTGCAACCCAGTTGGGATCATTACATACCGTACAATCTTGGGAATGTCCGACTTTGATAAAGAAAAGCATGCTCACGCAAAAAAATAAAGTTTTCATACTATAGTAATTTTTTAAAGTGATTGGCCTGACCTAAAAAAGAGAAGACTTAAAATTTTAACTGTAATTTAGTAAAATTAGAATACAATTTAACTACTATATATTAAGCCTGCCATTGTTCTCACCAGTCTCATCTTTCAAGCTACTCTTTAAAATTTGTCTAAATTGGATACTGAAACTAACCCAATGAGAATTTACAGTAGCTTATTATTGAGTCTCCTACTGGCAGGTGCCTTATCAGCTCAGATAGATTATGATAAGTATCCAGAAGTCACTTCTACTTATTTTATCAATGATGTCCATATCCAAAAGTCGCCTACTGACAGTTTTGGATTGGGGGACATATTGATTGTAGATGGTAGAATTGCCCAGATAGGGCGCTCTCTTACGGCTCCGCCAGAGGCACAAGTGATGGAAGGGGACTCTACCTATGTCTATCCAGCCTTCATAGCTGCCTTATCCTACATAGGAATAGGTAAGTCTGAGGACAAAAAAGATAAACCCAAAATCAAGTTCAGAGGCTACCCGCCCAATAAAGTGGTCGGTATCACGCCTGAGATTCGAGCCTATGAATCGGTAGATCCTAAGAATGAAAGCATCCAAAAATCCAAGGCTGCAGGTTTTGCCATGACACAAGTCATCCCACGAGGTAGCATGTTGCCCGGCAAAGGGAGTCTCATGATCTTGGATGGAGAATCCAATCAGGACATGTTATATCGAGAAGATCTATCCATGTTTTTCCAACTCAAAGGCACCAGAGGCTACTATCCCACGACTGTCATAGGGGTGATGGCCAAGTGGCGAGATCTCTATCACCAAGCAGAGAATCTCTCCAAGCACCAGAAAATTCTTGCCAGCTCTCCCACAGCTAAAAGAGCCAAGAAAAATGAAGCCCTGGAAGCGCTGATTCCGGTGACTCAAGGAAAGATGCCCATCGTCATGAAGACCGAAAAAGTAAAGGAAATACACAAGGCGCTCGCCCTGAAAAAAGAACTGGGTTATGAATTGGTTCTTGCAGAAGTACGCCAAGGCTGGACGCTGGCAGAGCGACTGAAGCAAGAAAATATTTCCGTATTACTTTCTGCGAAATTACCCAAAGAGTCCAAAGATAAAGACAATAAAAAAGGCGATAAAAAGAAGGGCGATAAAGGAAAGGATAAGACCGAAGATAAAACCGAAAAAACCTCTAAGCCTTCTAAAAAACTAGAGGCTGCCAAAGCAAAAAAAGCGAAGAAAGACAAGAAGGAAGAGAAAAAAGCTGCCAAGAATAAAAATCCGGAAACTTTAGCCTTGGAAGCCAAGAAAAAGGCTTCTTATGAGGCCTATGTGGCGCAAGCTGCGAGCTTTGAAAAAGCAGGTGTGCCTTTTGCTTTTTCTTTTCTGGAGAGCAAGCCAGAAGATCTTAAAAAATCATTGACGAAGATGATCAAGGCCGGCCTTTCTCAAGAAGCGGCCCTCGCTGCAGTCACAACTAATGCCGCTAAGATACTCGGCGTGAGTGATGACGTAGGCACTCTGGAAAACAATAAACTGGCTAATCTTTTTCTTTCCGATGCACCCTATTTCGAGGAAGGATCTAATATCAAAGCCTTATTTGTAGAAGGAAAACTATCAGAATTTGAAGTCAAGAAAAAGAAGAAAAAAGGAGACGGAGAAGGCAATGAGGAATTCAAGAAATCACTGGTGGGAACCTGGACCTATGAGGTGGAAACGCCAGATGGAAAGTATACTGGTCAGACGATCATCACTGGAGAAGATGAGCTCAGTATAACAGTAACGAATGATGAAGATGCCAGTGACACCATGGAAGGCAGGGACATAGAAATAGAGGATGAGACTTTGAGTTTTACCATAGACATCGATTTAGAAACGATGGTTGTTCCCGGTACTATGGAGCTCAGTTTTGATGGAGATTCTTTTTCGGGTTCTGTTACCATAGAAGGAATGGGATCCATGCCTATGTCAGGCGATAAAGTATCTGGCCCAGAATCGCATCATCACCATGGAGATAATCACCAGCACAACCACAAGCATTAATGACGACCAACAAGATTAAGCAATGAAAAAAGTAATAATAACAGCTCTCATCTTGTCTACGACAATCATGATGGCTCAGGAGACAGGTAGTGTTCTCATTCAGAATGCCACCTTACTCACCATCACTGATGGGGTCAAAGAAAACACGGACATCCTTATAAAAAATGGAAAGATATCCTCTATCGGTGCAGGTCTGGCTGTGGGAGAGGATACTCGTGTCATAGACGCCGAGGGTATGTACGTGATGCCGGGAATCGTAGATGCCCATTCCCATATCGCCATAGATGCCGTCAATGAAGCCACAGATCCTGTGACAGCTCAGGTGTGGGTGGGCGATGCGCTGGACCCCTTTGATATCAACGTGTATAGAGCGCTGGCAGGCGGGGTGACTGTCTCTCATGCCATGCACGGCTCTGCGAACGCCATCGGCGGCCAATGCGAAACGATCAAGCACAGATGGGGTGTGATGGATCCTGAAGCGATGCGCATGAAGGATGCACCTCGGACCATAAAGTTTGCACTGGGAGAAAATCCTATTCGCGTACATGGGGAAGGTCAGTCGATTGTTCCTAATACCAGAATGGGGATGGAGCAGGTCTTCAGAAATTCATTTGCAGAAGGCAAAGCCTATGCACAGGCATGGGAAGATTTCGGTTCAGGCAAACTGAAAACACCACCTGAATACAGCTTGCAAAAGCAGACGATGGCCGATATTATCTCTGGTGATGTCATGATTCATTGTCATTCTTACAGAGCAGATGAGATTCTAATGCTGATGAATATCCTTACGGATTATGGTGTGGATAAGATTTGTTTTCAACATGTCAATGAAGGTTTCAAGGTAGCACCAGAGTTGGCAGAATTCGGGGCTTATGCCTCTGTGTTTTCTGACTGGTGGGCTTACAAGTTTGAGGTCTATTATTCCACGGCTTACAATGCTGCGATCCTGACAAAAAACGGGGTGGTGACTTCCATCAATTCTGATTCAAGAGAACTTATCAGGCACCTCTATCACGAAGCTGCCAAGACACAAAAGTATGGAGGCTTATCAGATGAGCAGGCGCTGAAATTGATCACTATTAATCCAGCCATTCAGTTGGGTATAGACGATAGGGTAGGCTCGCTGGAAAAAGGAAAAGATGGTGATGTCGTCATATTCAATCAGCATCCTTTATCCATCTATGCCATACCACAGTATACCATAGTAGATGGTGTTGTAAGATTTGACATCAATGAAGATCCGGTGGATATGCGCTTGGAAATAGATCCCGAGGAGGCCATTCCTGCCTTTATGGAAAAGTCGGACTTGCACAATGAAGATTCTTGTATGGAAGGCGTGCAAGGTGTCCAGGGTCATTCACATTCACATAGATAAACGATAAGCGATTCTGATATGAATTCGATGATAAAATTATTCACGACGATCTTTCTTTTAGCGCTCTCATTTAAATCGTCTGCACAGATGGTGGATAAAGGAGAAGGTGGAATTTTTCTACTCAAGGGCGGACAAGTTTATGATCATGAAGAAGGCTTGCAGGGCGCTGACCTTCTGATCAAGGATGGTATGATAGCAGAGATAGGACCTGCTCTAAGTCATCCAGAAGCCAAGGTTGTGGATTGTACGGGTCTGGAGATCTATCCAGGGATGATCGACAGTGGTACTAAGCTGGGGCTGGCGGAGATAAGTTCAGTTTCCCTCACTCAGGATTATAGAGAGATAGGCACTTTCACACCCCATATGGAAGCTTTGACTGCAGTAAATCCCAGTTCAGTCAATATCCCTGTCAACCGGGTGAATGGTGTGACCACGGTTCTGACCGTACCTTCTGGGGGCCTATTCCCAGGCAAGGCAGCCCTCATTAATCTACACGGTTATACACCAGAGCAAATGTACGCTGGCTTCAAGGCGCCATTGCTACAATTCCCTTCTTCTGGGAAGCGAGGGCGATGGGACAGAAGATCAGAAGAAGACATCAAAAAAGATTCTGACAAGGCCCTCAAGAAACTCAATAAATTCTGGAAATCTGCTCAGATCTATGCGCGGCTGGGCAAGACCGATACTTACAATCCTCAGATGGCAGCCCTCATTCCAGTTATGAAAGGAGAAAGCCCACTTTTACTAGAAGTGAATAAAAAATCTGACATCCTCAATGCTTTGGCTTGGGTCAATAAGAATAAGGTGGATGTGATCATGACTGGTGTGGCGGAAGGCTATAGAGTGCTGGATAGCCTAGTGAAGTATGACATTCCAGTGATTACGGGACCCATATTGGATAACCCTTCCAGAGCTTCTGATAAATATGATATCAGCTATGCCAATGCTGGAAAAATGCAACAAGCGGGCCTCAGAGTGGCCATTAGGACCAATGAAACGGAGAATGTGCGAAATCTACCCTATAACGCAGGCTTTGCGGCGGCTTATGGGATGGGCAGAAAAGAGGCTTTCAAGGCCATCACCCAAGTTCCGGCGGACTTATTCGGGGTGGGAAAGGCGTATGGCAGCCTTGAAAAGGGCAAAATTGCCAACCTATTTGTGACAAATGGAGACCCTTTTGAGACTATTACGCAGGTGCAGCATCTGTTCATCAGAGGGTGGAAAGTACCGCTGGAAAGCAGGCATACACTGTTATATGATGAGTTTCTTGAACGTGATCCAGGATTGAGAAAGTAATGAATTGTAAGTTTTTTTACAAAAAATCACTTGACACATAGGGGTAACAAACTCGCATAGTTGTCTTATAAGCAGATAGATAATGAAAAAATGGATTAAAAAGACCTGGCTAAAGAGTTAGGTCTTTTTTTATGCCCTATTTTCATTGAACAGACCAACGGTAAGGTATCCATTTGCCGTCTATGGGAATGAACAACAATAAGTCTATGAAATATTTTCTTGCCTTACTTATGCTTTTGAGCTTTTTCTCTTCTTGTATTGATGATGATCTACCTCCTGACCAAGTAACTGGGCTTAGGCCTATTTATCTGTCTGAGGCGGAATTAGACAAGGTCAGATCGCAAGCTCCGATACCTTATGGAGAACTAGGGAAGATCGTAGCTTATGAAGATTACATATATATAGGGGAACGCTATCTCGGCATTCATGTAGTTAACAATTCAGATCCATCCAATCCCATTTCAGAATACTTCTGGGCTATTCCAGGGAATGTTGATTTTACCTTGAAGGATGGATTTCTTTATGCTGATAATGGCCGAGATTTATTGACCATTGACGTGTCTGGCCCTGCTGATATAACAGTTGTTTCCAAGGTAGAAGATATTTATGATGGTGAATTCAAATTGAATTTATTTCCTGCTGATTATTCGGGATTCTTTGAATGTGTGGATTCAGAACAAGGTATTGTGGTAGGATGGGAAAGCAGTCAATTATTTCAACCCAAATGCAGAATATGAAAAAGCTTATTCAACTGTGCATCATAGCGATCTCTTTTATCTTTTTTTCTTGTGGTGAGGATAGTACATCAGGAGACACCTCTTCCAGTGAGGCTGCTGTAGGATCCTATGCTAATATGTTGACTTATCTGGATAGACTTTACCTGATCAGCACCTCAGAAATCATCACCATGGATATCACTGATCGTTCCATACCCGTGGAGCTGGATCGGCAAACCTTGGGATTCAATATAGAGTCTTTATTCAGAAGAGGAGAGACCCTGTTCATAGGTTCGGCTACAGACCTTTACATTTATGGCATAGCAGACAACGGCATACCCAAGCAACTCAGCGTGACTACTTACGGAGTGAATTTTCCCATATGCTCCAGAGACCCTGTCGTGACTAATGACAGCATAGCCTACGTGACCCTTTCTACAACGATCAGTGACAACTGTGGTAGAACAAACACTAATGAACTGAAGCTGCTGGACATCAGTGAACTTACGGATCCTGTGCAGCTCAATGCGGTCGATATGATCAGCCCTAAAGGACTGGGGTTGGATGGTAATTGGTTATTTGTATGTGAACAGAATCATGGGCTTAAAGTCTTCGATGTCTCAGATCCAAGAGAGGTTACCTTGATCCATCACTTTGATGGTTACAGAGCTTTTGACGTAATAGTACAGAGCGGTTTGCTCATAGTGGTGGGGCCGGATGACTTGTACCAATATGATTATTCCGATATGGATGATATGCATTTGGTGTCTGTTTACAGAATCACTTGATGGCTAAGTTGTTCACACTTTGGTTCATATTCGTGACCTTGACCTTATCGCAATCTCATGCACAAGACTCAATTACGAACGATACCTTACCTAATTGGTCACTGACATGCACACCTTCTGGATTGGTTGGTTTTTATCCTTCCTTTCAGTTAGGAGTTGAAAAGAAATTCTCAAAAATTGTGCGGTCCGAATTGGATTTAGGTTTCATATTTTACAGGAACTATGTTGGCAGACCTGTCAAGGGAAGAAGAGCTAAATTAGCTTTCAAAATTGGACCTGCCGATAGACTTAATTTCTTTTTCAATTTTCATTATAGAAGAATAGTAAGAAAAGATTCAAGATGGAATTCTCCTGATGGAATATTTGAGCAATTTGAAGAATTTGAGGTCTACAGAAGAAGAATAGGAACTTCCATTGGAATGGGTAAACGATACAAAGCAACTGATAGATTATGGGGAGAGTGGTCTACATCAATAGGTAGTGGAAGACTAAAAATTTATGAGATAAACGAAAATGGTGTTCGCAGGGATGTATTAGCTACTGATAGAGTTCCTGTTTTTGACATATCACTTAAGTTACTCTATGCTCTGTAGAGTCAAGCGAACAGAATGAATAGTGCCTTCTGGATTAATTCCGAGCGAAGATCAAGGGGCAATTATATGCGATAGGACAAACCCCTCCAGACTTTTCTAACCTAGATAAGGCTATAGTCATTTTAATTTAGGCGTGCATTTCATTTATATTCACGATATATGAAATTTCTAAAATACTCCATACTAATCATAGTCTTGATCTATTTGCTTTTGGTACTGATAGCGCCCCCCATAGTGGATGCAGATAAAAACGGTGTTCATGGAGATACAGCTGACCCTTCTGAAGCAGCTATAGCACTGGTGCGGAATATGGAATTCATAGGAGACCTGCACAGCGATGCCTTATTATGGAACAGGAAATTATATAAAGAATATGATTACGGCCATGTCGATTTTCCGAGGATGCGTAAAGGCAACGCCGCTTTCCAAGCCTTCACGATTGTCACTAAATCCCCTTCTGGACAAAACTTCAACAGTAATTCTGCTGAGTCATTTGATATGATAACGGCCTTGTGCATAGGGCAAGGGCAGTCACCTACAACTTGGTTCAGCTTGATGAATCGGGCACTTTATCAGTGTAAGAAACTACATAAGCAAGCCGGCAAATCAGAAGAAAAAGTGCTGATCATAAAATCCAAGAAAGATCTCGAAGAACTGATAGCTGATCGCTCTGCTGGCAGGGCCACTCTAGGTGGGATGCTCGGTGTGGAGGGTGGCCATTGTCTGGAGGGAAAAATTGAAAATCTGGAAAAGTTATATGATGCTGGCGTGAGAATGTTAGGGCCTACACATTTTTTTGATAACGAGCTAGGTGGTTCAGCTCACGGAATTGACAAAGGAGGCCTGACACCATTCGGATTTCAGGTGATGGAAGAGATGCAACGCCGTAATATGATATTAGACCTCGCTCATTCATCAGAGAAGATAGTTGACGATGTACTAAAAAATTATGAAGGGCCGATACTCAGTTCTCATACTGGGGTGGATGGCACTTATGCTTCCTCACGTAACTTATCGGATCGTCATCTCAAGGGTATGGCTGAGAAAGGCGGCCTGGTGGGTGTAGCTTATTTCGCGGGAGCCATAGGAAATGATGGCGTAATCGGGATTGTAAATGCTTTGCGATATACTCGAGATCTGATAGGTATAGAACACGTGGCTCTGGGTTCGGATTTCGACGGGAGTGTGACGACACCGTTTGATGTGACTGGTCTGCCTATTCTTGTAGAAGAGATGCTGAAACAAGGTTTTACGCAAGCAGAGATCAAGGCGATACTGGGTGGCAATTTGAAGCGGTTCTTATTGAAGTGGTTGTAAGAATTGTGTTTTTTTCTTCAAAGCTGGTCACAAGTATTTACTTATTCTTTATTTGCAGCTATTCTAACCAATTATCACGACGGTTCGCATTTTTGCTGATCCAGCAGAATAATTAGAGCTGAAGTGGTCGTTGCGGAAAGCAGCCTACGGCAGGGCAAAGCCAATCCTTTCATGTTGGATTGCACTCTGGCCTATAAGCCCTATGGAGATGAAGATCTGAGCTGCCAAAGTCTAAGTTCAGCCGTAGACCTAGCTATGGAAAATGATAAGTTATCATAGTCAAGCAGGTAAATTTTTGAAGATATAAAAAGACTCAGCCCAGCATCTTTTCTGGTTTCACCCAAGCATCAAATTCCTTGTCTGTCAAGTAACCTAGACTTACTGCAGCAGCCTTTAGCGTCGTATCTTCTTTGTATGCCTTCTTTGCAATTTCTGATGCTTTGTCATAACCGATCTTAGTATTCAAAGCCGTGACCAGCATCAAAGAATTATTGAGATTTTCCTTGATCTTTTTCTTGTTCGGCTTCAGACCTTTGATACAATTATCTGAGAAACTTGTAGCGGCATCTCCTATGAGTTGCGCAGAGATGAGAAAATTATAAATCATCATGGGCTTGAATACATTCAATTCGAACTGACCATTCATGCCGCCAATATTGATGGCTACATCATTGCCCATCACTTGTGCCATAGCCATTGTTAAGGCTTCGGCTTGTGTGGGGTTTACCTTACCGGGCATGATGGAAGAGCCTGGCTCATTAGCTGGGATGATGATTTCTCCGATACCGCAACGGGGCCCAGAAGCCAGCATCCGTATGTCGTTTCCTATTTTCATGAGAGAAACCGCTACGGTTTTCAGTGCTCCGTGGGATTCCACGATGGCATCATGAGCAGCCAGTCCTTCAAATTTGTTCTTGCCAGTTACAAAAGGCAGCTTTGTGAGCTTGGCTATTTTTTTAGCGACTAGCTTACTGTAGCCTTTGGGGGTATTGAGTCCTGTTCCCACAGCAGTACCGCCTAGCGCCAGTTGTGCCAGATGTTTCAAGGTGTTTTCTATGGCTTTGATTCCGAATTCTAATTGTGCAGCATAACCTGATAATTCCTGTCCCAAAGTCACTGGCGTCGCATCCATGAAATGAGTTCTGCCTATTTTGACGACCTTTGCATTGGCTTTGGCTTTTTTATCCAGTTCTTTCTGTAGTTTTCTGAGCCCGGGTATCGTTATGTCCATGATCATCTTATAGGCAGAGATATGCATCGCGGTAGGAAAGGTGTCATTGGAGGATTGGCTCTTGTTGACATCATCATTGGGATGCAGGTATTTTTTCTTGTCGCTGAGTTTGCCGCCTTTGATGACGTGACCTCTATTAGCGATGACTTCGTTGACATTCATATTGGATTGTGTCCCGGAGCCTGTCTGCCATACGACCAGTGGAAATTCACCATCCAGTTTGCCTGATAATATTTCATCACAGACTTGGCCTATGAGGTTGGATTTGGGTTTAGAAAGCACTTTGAGTTCGGCATTGGCCTGAGCTGCGGCTTTCTTGAGTATGGCGTAGGCTTCTATGACTTCTTTGGGCATTTGTTGTCCCCCTATCTTGAAGTTTTGGCTGGATCGTTGTGTTTGTGCGGCCCAGTACTTCTTGGCTGGTACTTTGACGATTCCTATTGAATCTTTTTCTTCTCTGAAACTCATAGTTCTTTATATCTTTTGTGATCAATATGCCTCACAAAGGTAAGTAAGATGTACTATAAGCTGAACTTGTTATCTTAGCTCACGTTAGACTTACATCAATAACTAAAAAACTTAAATAAATGGCTTTTGAATTACCAGCATTACCTTATGATCACAAGGCTTTGGAACCGCATATAGATGCGAAAACCATGGAGATTCACCATGGCAAGCATCATGCAGGGTACACTAAGAAACTCAATGCAGCTGTAGAAGGTACTGATCTTGCAGGCAAAGACATTGTGCATATCCTCAAAGACTTGGATATGAATAATGCAGCAGTGAGAAACAATGGGGGAGGATACTACAATCACTCTCTTTTCTGGTCAGTTATGAGTCCTGATGGCGGAGGCGCTCCTTCTGGTGATCTCGCAGCGGCTATAGATGCTGCTTGTGGATCATATGATGGATTCAAAGAAAAATTTGCGAAAGCTGCCGGTACCCGTTTCGGTAGTGGATGGGCTTGGCTCTGTGTCCACCCGGGAGGAAAAGTAGAAGTCTGCTCTTCTCCTAATCAAGACAACCCGATCATGCCGGGTGTGGGTTGTGGTGGCACGCCTATATTGGGACTGGATGTATGGGAACATGCTTATTACCTGCACTATCAGAACAAGCGACCTGATTATGTACAAGCTTTTTTCAATGTTATCAATTGGGATGAAGTTTCAAAAAGATATGAAGCAGGGAAATAAGAACTACTGAATTTACATTTTTACGAAGCTGCACTATTGTGCGGCTTTTTTTATGGCTCTATTCAAATTACAGTGCTAGGTATCACCTACCCTCTATTTATAGTCAATCCTCAGTATAGCCCAATTTTCTATTCAGAGACAACAACTCAACCCTTGATCAGAAAGAATGATAATATGAATCAGTTTTATCCGCATTACCTCATTTGCGGACATAAGAAAAGGGTTGGACTCTTTTGCCCAACCCTTCTTGCTATTGAATGTAGATAATTCCTTTGTTATTAGTCCACCCAGCCATTGGTTGCTGGATTCCAGTATCTGAATCCAGGCTGACCATCTGCTCTGTTACTGCCATCGTCCAGATAGTAACCTAAGCCCTGAGTGGAAGGTGGGTTACTCCTCATCTGCATGTTCATCTGAGTGGATCCTTGAGCTCCTTGGGGACCCTGCGGACCTGACGGGCCTTGCGGACCCTGTGCTCCTGGTGCTCCTTGAGGTCCTTGACAATCAGCTGCATTACCTAGTCCATCACCATTATTATCCTCTGTTGCGTCGAATAGGCCATTGCCATTTATATCCCAGCAAAGCACGCCATTGGGACCGGCAGGTCCTGCATCACCTTCTGCGACACCATCAGGACCAGGATCTCCATCCTCACCTTTGATTCCACCACCTATTCCCGGAGGTCCCACTGGTCCTGGTGCACCATCTGCACCAGCAGGTCCTTGAGGTCCTTGAGGTCCTTGAGGACCTTGAGGTCCCTGAGGACCTTGAGGTCCATTAGTTCCTGGGTTTCCTGGAGGGCCTGTATAAGGATCACCAACGGGTCCCATAGGTCCCGCTGGGCCCATGGCTCCTGTGGATGAGCCATCAGGTCCTGCAGGTCCTTGAGGGCCAGCCGGCCCCTGTGGTCCTACAGGTCCTGCAGGGCCTTGACAATCGTCAGTATTGAAAACACCATCACCATTTACATCTTCATTCGGATCTTCTTGTCCATTACCGTTGGTATCCCAACAATCGAAACCGTTACCGGCAGGACCTTGAGCACCAGGGGCACCCGCTATTCCAGGGGCACCTGCTGGTCCCTGTGGTCCGATCGGTCCTGCGATACCAGCTACACCATTGCCAGCTTCCAAAGCGGCAAATGCATAAGGTACAGATACAAGTTGTACAACTCCTGAAACCACAGTATTACCGGCGGCTGTTACAGATATCTCTGCAAAGTGATCGGTGGATCCCCAAGAGAGCTCAGAAAAACTTATGGGTTGAAGGTCAGTCAAACCCCTGCCTATTTCTATGGTAAAGTGACCTAGATCGGAGGTAGTCGTGTTATGTCTTTCAGTATAGACCGCATTTCCTTGAGGACTATTTTCATGAAGTTCAACAAAGATCTCTACTGCTTGATTAGATATGAAGCCACCATTGGCATCCATCGCCATACCCTGAAAACTGATAGCTTGTGGCACTTGAGCTTGGGCTGTAAAAGCCATGAGCATTAGTGCAGCTACTATATGATATAATTTCATATTATTTCTTTTTTTGATAAATTAATTAAAGATCTAGCCAGACATTACCATTCCAAACTCTGAACCCTGGCTTGCCATCAGTTCTGTTAGTGCCATCATCCAGGTACATACGTCCTGAAGTAGGCGCAGCAGGTACGAGGTCAGTCATAGTGTATGAAGCAGTTGTCCCGATTGGTCCTAAAGGACCAGCAGGACCTTGTGGGCCTTGTGGACCACTGGCGGCTGTAGGACCTTGTGGGCCTTGACAATCTGATCCGTTGACAACACCATCACCATTGACATCTTCTGAACTATCATTAATGCCATTTCCATTGGTGTCCCAGCAACTTATGCCTCTCTGACCTGCTGGTCCTTGAGGTCCACCACCGGGTCCTTGTGGCCCTTGAGGACCTTTAGGGCCGACTTCATTGGAAGGAGGTCCTGGATTCCCTTGGGGTCCCTGTATGGTTCCCGGTCTTCCGTCTTTGCCAGGTGGTCCCGCTGGTCCTTCTGGTCCAGATTGTCCAACTGGTCCAGATGGACCTGAAACACCAGGACTGCCGTCAGCAGTACCAGGATCCCCTTTAGGACCTTGTGGTCCTTGGTCTCCTGTAATGCCACCTGCTACTCCTTGAGGTCCTTGAGGCCCTTGAGGTCCTGCTGGTCCTGCTGGTCCGGCTGGCCCTTGAGCTCCTGTTCCACCACTAGGTCCGGCTGGCCCAGTAGGACCAGTGATACCTTGTGGTCCTTGTGGTCCGGCGTCTCCCATCAGGCCTGGTCGACCTGGGGAAAGCACAGTGCCTGCTGAATCCGCGTACAAGGCGTAAGGTACTGATAGCAATTCCACAGTATTACTGAAAGTATAGTCTGTACCACCGTTAGCATCCATTTCCACTTTCAAAGAGTAGCCTATGTCACCCCAACTGAGGTTATCGAAATCACCGGAAATATTATTTCCGAATCCTACATCTGCACTGAATTGGCCGATGCCTGTTGTAGTAGTCGTTTGTGTTTCTTGAAATTCCACAACCCCGGAATTTCCTAGAATTGAAAATCTCAATCCGATAGAAGTATTAGCTAGTGCATTACCACTCGCATCTACAGCTATGCCTTGATAATTGAATGCTTGTGGAGCTGATTGTCCGTGCATGAGTCCTGCAAAAAGGACTAATGCAGCAATTAAATATTTTTTCATTATGCTATGATTTTGAGTGAAATTAATACAAGTCGATCCATATGGAACCATCGTAATATCTGAAGCCTTGTAACCCATCGGCTCTATTAGTTCCATCATCCAAATAGATGTCGTGCAGTTTTGGATTGGTCAAAGGTGTGGAACGGAGTGTCGCTAATTGAGCTCCTTCTTGCCCTTGAGCTCCTTGTGGTCCCTGAGCTCCTTGTGGTCCTTGTGGTCCACCAGGTCCAGCAGGTCCTTGAGATCCTTGACAATCGAAAGCATTTAAGAATCCGTCACCATTGATATCTTCAAAAGCTTCTCCGATACCATTACCATTTGCATCCCAGCAGTTAATACCATCAGGACCTTGTGGACCTTCAATATTTGAGGCTGGACCTGGTGCTCCAGCTGGCCCTTCATCTCCAGGAGGGCCTTCAGTTCCACCATCTGGTCCTTGTGGTCCTGGAGGCCCGTCTGCACCTTGTGGTCCTGGAGGCCCTGGAGGTCCCTGTGGTCCCTGTGGTCCCTGTGGTCCGACAGCTCCAGGTGCTCCATCAGTACCGCCATTCTCTCCTTGAGGACCTTTAGGACCCATCGGTCCAGTAGGTCCTTTAGGACCGTTAGGATCGCCCGCAATGCCGATAGGTCCTTGAGGTCCTTGAGGTCCTTGAGGTCCTTGTGGTCCCATCGGTCCTGGAGGTCCCGGCTGGCCGCCAGCATTTCCTCCATTTCCAGCTGGTCCAGCTGGTCCAGAGGGTCCAGTTGCACCTTGTGGTCCAGAAGGTCCTTGTTGTCCTTTGGGACCACGTGGTCCATATTGTGCCACTGTAGCATATTGAGCATAGGGCACTGAAAGAAATTCAGTTGTTCCAGCTTCTATGTAATTAGTACCACCATCTGGATCGATGGCTACTTGCAAGTAATGGCTGTCACTGAGCCAGTCCACGCCTGTCAAGGTTCCTGTAATCGCTGAACCTCTTCCGATTTCCACTGAAAATTCACCGTTAGCACCGGTTGTTAGTTCGTGTCGTTCTATCAGAGTAAAAGAACCCGTGGGGCTGCCTTCTACGATAGTCATCAATAAGGCAATGTCTCCAGAAACTATAGCTTGACCGTTTTGATCAAAAGCTACACCTTGGTATCTAATGGCATCTTGCGCCATTAGAGTCGCTATCGCCAAGACAGAAAAAATAAATGTTTGCAATATTTTCTTCATGACAATATTTTTAAAGTTTAACAATCTTCATGGTCTTAGAACTTTTATTGTCCTTGACCACTTTCATGAAATAAGTTCCTTGGATAATACCTTGTAGATCCACCACATTGTAAGAATCAGTCAGCTTATCCATTTGGATGAGTTTTCCATTCATGTCATGCAGAAGATATTGGTATTCCCCATTTCTTTCTGGCAGCTCAATATTCATCTGAGCTGAAGCAGGATTAGGATAAGCTTTTATGACTTCAGTTAATAGATTTTCATCGGCTGTAATGCCAGAAAGCGTTACATTGAGAAAACCTTGAGAGATCATAATATCACCATCAGAAATCTCAGTGTTCATAGGTTCACCTATCGATAGATAGATGGCACCATCACCACTCATCATGGCTGTGCCAGCGGAGGTGATCACATAAGACTTGACGGACTGAGAGAACCCGCTGAAAGCAAGCATCATTCCCAAGATGAAAAAGTTTAATTTCTTCATTTACAAGTAATTGTTTGATTAATTAATAATTAGAAGTTGTTCGTCGAACTTCCTACACTACTGAATTTGGTAATTATTGAAAACGTGGCAAGGTGTGGGATATTTTTTAAAAAAAAATAGCCATGGATATCTGATCCATAGCTATTCTTACAAATGTCTTGATTAATTTAAAATCGGTGCTGTATACCCAGACGGAAATCAACATAATGATATTGCAGACGCAAGTCCCTCTGTTCGTTTTTTCTGTAAGAATATCCTATGGAGGATTGTAGTGCCCAGGAATTGTAGATTGGATATTCCAGAGCCAGAGAGCAAGAATATTTCAAGCCTATTTTGACTTCATCTTGTATCATTGCAAGTTCTACAGGTAGTCGATCTTCATTCAGGACAAGACCATCAAATGACTTATGCACTGTGGCCGTAATGCCCGCTAGTAAGGCCGTTCTGATTCGAGACTGACCGAAATTGTATTTTAGAAAAATCGGGATGCCATAATATTCGTATTGATTATAAATCCTGGAATCTCGTTCTTCGCTGAGATAACTATTTCGGAAACTGGAAGGCAATTCATCGTCGACTCCTTGTGATACCAGAGCGCCTTGGCTATCTACAATATAGCTGCCTTGCCACTCAAATAATTCATAATCTCTCTGGAAACTTATACCACTGGATAGGGTGAAAGCATCAGACAAGTTATAAGATAATAACAGATTTCCCGAGAGAGCATCGAGCGCAGTCTCGCTGTTGTTCCTGTAAGTATCATATGGAGAACTGCTTAATGAGGTGATACTCCTATTGACGATTTTTGAGTAACCGGTCACGGCACTTAATAACCATTTCTGGCGCTGTAACGTATTAATTGTAATCAGTTGAGGATCATAAGAATCGCTTTCATAAGCTAGTACATCAGAGGTGATGAGATCTATTGTATGAAACGGTACTAGTTTTTCTTTACTTACTGGTAATGCGGAAGCCGAATTACCATTGTTCGACGACTCACTCACAGAATTAGAAGTTGACGGTAATACGGCAGTCATTTCATTTTCTTGCAAGGATGACTGTGGTCGTAACCTGTGATCTGGAGATTGAAGTTGTTTGTCATTTAAGAAGTTGGATTGACTAGTGGAAACAAGGGACTTAGAAAATGATTTATTTTTTTCTGAATTGAATTGGTTCTCTGTAAGCTGTGGAGTAACAATTGTATTGCCTTGGGTATTATCACTAGTGTTTGATTCTACTGGACTGTTAGAAATTTCTTGATTATTAGCATTGAGGTCAATAGGATTAAAAGTAGTGTTATCACTGTTATATACAGTGTCAGTGGTATTGAATGACGCTTCACTGTTTTCAACCAACTTAGTAGTATCAGCAGTAGTCTGGTTTTGTGTGACCAGTCTGATGCTCAACCAGCAAAGTGGCACGATGAGTAATAAACTCAGATATATCAGCCCTATAAGTTTTCTACGGGGCTTATTTTTTTGCTTAGCCTGAACACCAGCCCATATTTCATTGGGGTCGATATCGGCTTCATGTCCTTTGACATGTTTTTTGATAAGGTCGTCTATGTCGATACTCATGCTGTCATGACTTTAATAAGATTGTGAAACTCTGATTGCAAAATTTTTCTAGCTCTTGAATATTGTGACCGCGAGCTACTTTCTTTTATGCCCAATACTTGGGCTATTTCTTTGTGTGAAAATCCTTCTACAGCATATAGTGCAAATACTTGCTTATAACCCTCTGGAAGATTGAACACCATTTCCATTATTTCAGCATGGGACAGATTGTTGATTGCATCAGCTTGAATACCTTTATCATGAACGACGATTTCCATACTGGATTCCATTTTTCTATACTTTTTCTGATTCCTGCTGAGGCACAAATTTATGACCATCCTTTTCATCCATCCATAAAGGGCAGCTTCTTCGTGACCTTTGAAAATCTCGATTTTTCTAAAGACCAGTACAAAAGCATCTTGGAGTATGTCCTTGGCTTCTTCTTCATTACGGCTATAGATCTTAGCCACCGTCATGAGACGGCGTGAATAATTAAGGACCAGCTCCTTATAGGCTGATTCCTCCCCCTGTTTGAGTTTGGTGACTAAACTTCCTACATCCATAGCAATTGGAAAAAAATTTAATCTAAATACACTAATTCGAATATCACTGAACCTAAATTTGTTGTTGAATTATTTAATGTGGTTATCTCATCGTTTATATCACTTAAGGTGTAACGCTTGTAATCTGCAACACTGTCGTCTACCTCAACATTGAATTGGCCTCCTATCTCAAAGTGTTCAGTGTCTGAAGTGATGGTCATCACATAATCACCTACTGATTCGCTTAGATTGAATTTGAATACACCTTCCATAAGGGTTTTCCCATCCACTTGTATGGTAGCAGCTATCAGAATACTTTCATCTCCTAGTCTACTTATATCCCAACTGTGTACACCACGTTCTTCCAAAGCCCTTTTCCAGTCCATACTGGAATAGCTTAGATTAAATTTAATGTCAGATGAATTACACGTTATGATCTCATTCAGATTAAAGTCTGGCGCTTGTATGGCATGTCTTTCACTTATGAAAGAATTGACAGGATCAATAGTGTATATTGAGAACGATTCACATGGGGATAAGGAATCCATCTTGAAATAACCTTGAGCATCAGCTCTATAAATATTATTGACATTGCCCATTTGCAAACGTATCATTGCAAAAGGTATGACGTTGCCACCACAATCAACGGCAGTTCCTTCTATAGTGATTTCCTCAGCAACGGTTTCTATCTGCCATTCCAGCTCAGACTGATCTGTATTATACCCAGGAAAATTCTTAGCATAAGGCTCATTATTGCAAGTCGTCGTCGGTATTTCTACTAATAGCTCATTACCTTCTGGAACAGTTTCAGAAAATTCTCCTGATCCAGTAGTAAATCCTCTTGCAAGATAACCGGACTCCAAGTCTCTTATGACATACTCCCTATTAGCTGCAATATTATTACCCAATTTGATAATTCCAGAGATGACTGATTTATCAAGACCTAAACTCAAGTTCCAATAAGAAAAGTGAGATACTTCTACTACATAATGATCACCCATTAGCTGCACGCCTTCCACCTCTTCTACCCACGTGCCACTAGATATATCAAAATGCCATAATGAAACAAATTCCGGCTTGTATTGATCCATGATTGCAGGTACGGGAAAATGAAGCATAGCCGTCTTGCCTTCTGGCATTTCAATTTTGTTCCCTTCACTATCTTCTAATTCTACTCTCATCATCCCAAAGGTGGTCAACACCTTGGTTGTTCCATTTTTGGAAATACCTGTAAGATTTCCAGGCATCTCGTAGAATATTTCTTCATTTGTGGGGTCTAGCCATTTTGCGTAGACATGAACTTGGCCATCATGAGTCAGACCGCCTTTTTGGTATACACCCTCTGGTAAAGTCACTAAAGCTGAACCTGAGGAGACCATGCCACCTGCATTTGGTTCTAAGATAGTTGCTTGAGCTTTTTTGTTGAGGTGAATTCTTAATTGATGTAAAGTGCCTTCCAAGGCAAAGAACTTACGTGACCCTGATAAATAGCCATCTTTTTCTACCTGTACATAGGTTCCATCCTTAAAGACTTCTGTATCTATAAAGGAAAATAGACCCTCCGCGTCAGTAGTTTTACTCTCTGAACCCATAAAGACCATAGCACCCGCTACTGGTCCATCGTCATCGTAAACTACTCCAGTCAGAGAACCAATCACTTCTTCATTAGGTGGATTGATGATGATGGTCTGATCTATAGTATCCATGCTTTCTCGGCCACAGGCACAGACAAGTAGGGATAGTAGGAATATGTAGTATATGTTTTTCATTCTTAGAACCTTAAAAGATTTAGTTACCTATCTATGGATTTGATGGGTAACCATTTACGTTGCACCTTTTACTTGGAAAAAATGAAATTTAAAGCCTTAATATCAAAATAACCCAAAACCAGTGGGATTTGCCCAAAAGAGTAGCTTCTAATAGAAGTCCTGATATTGATGATTTACAGGAAGTAGGACTTGTTTAAAACTCAGCCACTCCCGGATATCTAGGAAAGGGTATGACATCCCTAATGTTGGCCATGCCAGTTATAAAGAGGATCAGTCGTTCAAAACCCAACCCAAAGCCCGCATGTTCGCAGGTACCGAATCGGCGGGTATCAAGGAACCAATCCATCTCATGGGCAGGTATGTCGAAATCTGCCATTCTAGCCAATAATACATCCAGCCGCTCTTCTCTCTGTGAGCCACCCACGATTTCTCCTATACCAGGAAAGAGGATGTCCATAGCCCTGACAGTCTTGTCATCGTCATTCATTCGCATATAGAATGCCTTGATATCCTTGGGGTAATCAGTCAATATGACAGGTTTTTTAAAGTGCTTTTCTACCAGATAGCGTTCATGTTCTGACTGTAGATCCGCTCCCCACTCTTCTATTACAAACTGGAATTTTTTCTTCTTATTGGGCTTGGATCGCATCAGTATTTCGATGGCTTCAGTATAGGTCAATCGCTCAAAAGCATTATCCAGACAGAATTGCAGCTTTTCTATGAGTGGCATGGGTGAGCGCTCATTCTGTGGCTTGCTCTTTTCTTCATTGATCAATCGTTTTTCCAGGAAGTCAAGATCATCAGCATGCTTGTCCATGACGTATTTGATGACATACTTGAGCATGTCTTCTGCCAGATCCATATCATCATTGAGATCAGCAAAGGCCATTTCAGGCTCTATCATCCAGAATTCTGCAAGATGTCTCGAAGTATTGGAATTTTCGGCTCGGAAGGTCGGCCCGAAGGTGTATACATCTGATAGCGCCAAGGCGCCGAGCTCTGCTTCGAGTTGGCCTGATACAGTCAGATTAGTTTGTTTGTTGAAGAAATCTTTCTTGAAGTCGATATCTCCGCCATCATTTTTAGGAATGTCATTCAGGGGTAGGGTTGTCACTTGGAACATTTCTCCAGCACCTTCTGCATCAGAGCCGGTTATGATAGGCGTATGCAAGTACACAAAGCCTCGTTCGTCAAAAAACTTATGGATAGCAAAGGCCACGGAATGCCTGATTCTGAATATGCAACCGAAAGTATTGGTACGGAATCGCAGGTGGGCGATCTCTCGCAGATACTCCAGACTGTGCTTTTTGGGCTGTAGTGGGTATTTTTCCGCATCTGAATCACCGAGTACTTGAACTTCAGTAGCTTGTAATTCCACCTTTTGACCAGCTCCTTGAGAGGCAACGATGACACCTGTAGCAGAAACGGCTGCTCCGGTCGTTATGCGTTTTAGCAGATCAGGGACGGTTTTGTCCCTATCGACGACGACTTGTAAGGTCTTGACAGTAGAACCATCGCTGAGGGCAATGAACTGATTGTTCCTAAAAGTTCTTACCCAGCCTTTGACGGTTGTGGTATAATCAGCTTTGTCGGATTCCAGTATCGCTTTGATCTTCATTCTTTCTGCCATGGCTACGCGTTGTTTATCTACGGCCACAAAAGTAAATAATTATGCGATGAAAGGATTTGGCGCTTTCTTGAAACCCTATATGCATAAGACAGTTTAACTGTTTTCTGATATGGAGTGAAACCTCAATCTGTGCTCACTCGGCCTACCTGAAGGGAGACGAGAATCTCATTGCCACTCAACTACTCATTTCTCAACCACTCACCGAAGCTAACTTGTAAGGTGATCTCGTTACTTTTCAGCTTGGGCAATGAAGTTGATGGCCAATTCATAGGTTTCCGACATATTGGACTGAGAGGCAGGGGCATACATGGCCACTTCAGACTTTTGGGTAAGTATTTTAAAGTCTTCCAACGCCTCTGCACTCAGATGGCTAGATAGCTGAGCAAAGAGCTCGGGCTTCTTGAGATGCAGAGCGGGGATGTCATACTTATCGGTGATGTAGGTCTTGAGTGCAACGATCATCTCTTCATGGAATTCCTTGGACTCGTTCTTATCGAGATGACTTTTTGATTTTTCCAATCTTTGCTGAGCAACGGAGAAGGCGTTATTTTTTCTTAGGGATGCAGCATCGTACTTGCCAGATTTTTCTAATTTTCTTCCGAATGCGAAAATACCCATACCACCAAGAAGAGTGCCTAATAGACTCACTAGGTGAAGTGCGGAGTTGTGTAGTGGGGTAGAGGGTTTTTTAAGTTGTGTTGTTGCAACAATCCCAGCGAGTTCTTGTCTGGCTTTTGGCGTTGCGACTTCTTCCATATTGGAGCCCTGGAGTACGGTGATGGGTGGCAGCTTTTGATTAAGTGTGACATAAGCGCTGCTATCCGTGTCATAGTAAGTGAATGAGGGATTGAGTTGATATCTCCCGGGTTCTTTGGCGACGATGAGATATTCAAAATTCTTATAGTGGGATATGCCATAGGCTTCAGTATTTGGATTTCCTTCTGTGACATTGGGATCATACATTTCCAGACCTTCGGGTAAGTCCCATTTGGGAGCTTTAATTTGATTAGGGTCTCCATTTCCCAGAATGAACATATTGACGACTATGGCTTTGTCAGTTGTGATTCTTCTTTGATCACATTCCACTTTTATTTTGTATCGGCCTACGGCTCCTGTCTGGGGCTCCGTGGTAGGCGGTAGGTCCTTGACCTGAATGTCAATGGCCGGCACGTGCTCTGCTTTGGAAATGACTTTTTTACCATTTTTAGTCAAGACTTCAACTCTGAAATTCAATTGGACCGGTTCTATTTGGTAAGTACCTGTCTGCTGTGGAAAGAGAGCGACTTTAGTAAAAGTTTGGACATAATAGTCTTTGCCATCCAGTTTTTCTGTAGTTGTTTGTTTCTTGCCCAGAGGAATATTGACGGCATAGAATCCATCAAAGCTGGGAGAGCTTTGGAATTGTGGTGAGCTGAACCGCCCAGTCAGAGAGTATAGTTTGTATTCCAGTAAGATCTGCTGACCTATGTACACCAGTGTATCTGTAACTTGGGCTCTGGCTAGGACTTGATCATTAATGGGTACGGAAGAGGTGAGTCCTTTGACAACATTAATGGTGACGGGTTGTGATTTGTAAGTTTGACCTTTGTGTATTATAGTGGCTGAACCAATTTCCCACTTGCCTGGTTTTTTAGGAGTAACTGTATATATTTTACTTTCTACAGTACTCATTCTACCGTTTACAGAGCTGCTTCGGGATGAGGTCGATGGTCCACTGATTAGATCAAAATTTTTGAAAGCTGGTGGTTTGAAATTGCTCACTTGCATATTCTCCCAAGTAAATCCGACTCGAAGGTTATCTCCTAGCTCTACCTGTTGTGCACTTACTTCTGCATAGAATTTTTGAGCTTGACCAGTGGCAGCGATGCACAGTAGAAGAGTGAGAGTTAGGAAGATTTTAAATTGGTCCATCAGATTTTTTTCAATTTTCTTTTATTATTTTTTTCTTCTGGCTCAATTTTCTTTGGACTATCAGATTTCTTCCATAGAGGTAAATCAAATTTAAAATTTCCAAATCCCTTCCATTGCCCTTCACTCTTTTCGTCAGGATTGGTGATTAGGCCTTCAGGATTATCCAGAACAATAACCTCCATCGGTTCAGTTTCTTTCAGATCGTTCTCTGTCATAACACTAGCGGGGGGTATGAGTAGTATGCCTGTGGTGCTGGGCTTGAGATAATAGCTGTAAGTTTTTTTGCTGCTCTTGGAGCCATTGACTATTGAAATAGAAGAGGAGCTATTGGGCCCTGAGATAATATCAGCATCACCGAATTCGGGCGCCAGGAACTTTCCATCCAGATTGTCGAGCACAAAAGTCACTTTCATATGATTGCCGAGCAGAATGGTGTCTGTGGAGACCTGCACGTTAAATTCTTGGGCACCTAAACAGTTGGCAATCAGAATTATTAATATTACTTGTGTATATTTCATAATTGAACTTAGGTTATTGTGGTTACCAATCTTTATCTGGTTTACGTCTGTTGGAATTGAACTTTCTTAGTTTTTCTTGAATTTTCTGCTCTTTGCTTTGGATGACTTCCAATAGCTGAATGGCTTCCAGACTATCCAGTGATTGCTTGTCTAGTAAGGTGCTGTCTATACTATTGGCCTGAGCAGCTTCTTGGTTTAGGCTGTCTTGCTGGCTTTGCTCTTGCTGTGTGCTGTCTTGTTTTGATTCTCCCTCTTGGTCCTGTGGCGGTTGCTGCTGCTGGGTGCTATCTTGTTGTGATTCCCCATCTTGTTCTTGTTGCTCTTGCTGTTCTGAGTCTTGATTCTGTTCTTGGTTTTGCTCTTGGTTTTGTTGTTGATCTTCTTGGGCGGTTTGCATGTCTTTCATAAGCTGAGCCACTAATAGATTGGTTCTGATATTTTCATTAGTTCGGTCAAGTTTCAAGGCAGAGATATAAGCCTTTATGGCATTATCAGGGTCTTCCAGTTGCACATGCGTATTACCCAGATTGAAATATGCGTTGGCAGAACTTTTGTCATCATTGGCTAAGTTAATAGCACTTTCATAATAATCAATAGCTTGCTCGAAGTCCCCTTGATTATAAGTGGCGTTACCAAGATTCAAATTGGTCTTGTAATCATTGCTCGTTTCTTTTGCTTTTCTATAGGCAAACTCTGCTTGCTGAAAGTCACCTTTGCGATAAGCTTTGTCCCCCTTGAGGAGCTGCTTGTGCGCCTGAGCGCTGCAACAGACTGAAAAAGCGAGGAATAATATGCAAGTGATATATCTGATCATTTCAAACCCAATATTGTTTTCCAAGATCGGCTTTTATTATTACTGGTGCCTATGAAATATTCTACAAACAATAATAGAAAAGCTGGCAATAGAAATAGTTGAAAGTAGCTGTTGTAATCTGTGAATGATCTTTGCTCCACTTCTTTTTTCTCCAGTTTTTCTATTTCCTTGTCGAGGTCACCTAGAGCTGACATTACCTGATCCAATAAATAGAATTTACCACCACCCGCTTCTGCCAGATCTTGTAGCATTCCTATATTGAGGACACTGGTTATTGGGTTACCTTTGGCGTCACTTTTATAAGTCTGTTGTCCATTCTGCATAAAGGGTACCAGCCCGCCTTGCTCACTGCCGATGCCTACCGTGTAAAGGTGTATGCCTTCTGCCAGAGCAGCTTCTGCTGCAGCCATGGCTTCCGTTTCGTGGTTTTCGCCATCAGATATGAGAATGACTGCTTTCTGAGAAGGGGAGTCATCTGTAAAGGTCTGGCGAGCCAGTTCTATGGCATCTGCTATGACGGTTCCTTGCGTTCCGGCCTGTTGTGGATTAGCGGACTTGATATGTACTTCTGCATTGGCAAAGTCTTGAGTCAAGGGCATCTGAAGATAGGCACTGCCCGCAAAATATATAAGCCCGATCCTGTCTCCACGCAAGCGATGCAACATCTCTACGCAGAATCGCTTGGCTCTTTCCATTCGGTTCGGTGAGATGTCTTCAGCCAACATACTCTGAGAAATATCAAGTGCTATTATCACGTCAGAACTCTTAGCTTTTACTTTTTCTGTTCTTGTACCCCATTGCGGATTGGCCCAGGAGATGAATATAAAAGCTAGCCCAGCTAAAAACAAACTGGCCTTCAGCCATTCCCTCATCGTGGACCAGTCAGGAAATAATCTCGACAAAATAGAGTGCTCCCCGAGCGCTACTATGGTATCTTTTTTCCACTTCAGTGTTAGCCATACGAGTAACAGTCCGATAGGAATCAGCAGCAATAGCAGTAAGGCTGGTTGTATTTCAAATCTGAACATATTACGGTAAAGTTCTGAGTAATGTGTTTTTCAGTAGAAACTCTAGCACTAGAAAGAATAGCCCAGCAAATAGAAATTTTCTAAACTGTTCTGAATATCGTGTAAAGGTGGATACTTCAAACTCTGTTTTTTCCAGAGTGTTTATCTCTTCGTATATCTTATCCAGCAAAATTTCGTTAGTGGCTCTGAAATATTGTCCTCCAGTCATGTCTGCAATGTCTGTCAGCAATTTCTCATCCACTGATGCTGTTCTTGTGAAGAACCCACCATAGTTTACTTTTCCAGCCACGCCGATGGTATAGACTTTTATGCCTAGCTGCTTGGCAATGTCTGCAGCTGTCATAGGTTTGATATAACTGTTGACAGTGTTTTCACCATCGGTCAAGAAGATGATTATTTTACTTTTGGATTCGCTGTTTCTAAGGCAATTTACTGCAGAGGCTAGACCCATTCCGATAGCAGTCTTATCTTCTATCATCCCGAATCTCAGGCCACTGATAAATTGTTTTACTGTCTTATGGTCTGTTGTTAATGGACTATAAGTAAAACTTTCTCCAGCAAAGATCACGAGACCTATTCTATCGTCTGGTCGTCTATCTATGAACCTGTTTGCCATTTCTTTACTGGCTTCCAGCCTATTGGGTTGGAAGTCCTGCTCTTTCATGCTAGAGGAAAGATCCAGTGCCAGTACTATGTCGATACCTTCTACATTGACGTTTTCCTCTTTAAGAATTTGCTGTGGTCTGGCTAGTGCAATGGTGAGCAACGCAAGGCTAAAGTATCTGAATAGTGGTAGCCATTTCAGCAGCAGGGCTTTGATGCTGTCTATGTCGGTTAGAGATCCCACATGGGGAAAAGGCATTTCTGTTTTGCTATTAGCTCGGGCATTATTATCCCACCACCACATCAGCGGTAAGGCTAGTAATAACAACAAGAACCACGGGCTTGCCAGTGTATATCCTCCCACCTCCATCAGCTCAATTTTTTTTGTTGGTCAAGGTAGGCTGATAATTTATTCAGATAGCTTTGTTCATCGAAGTTCGGCGTAATTTGTTGAGTGGATTTCACAAAGGCAAAGGCTCTCTGCAAAAAAGTCTCATTGATGTCGTCAGTAGTTTTTGCTTTGGCAAATTTGACGAGGTCGGCTATTTGTAATATTTCTAACAGTTCTGATTCTTGCTCAGGTGTTACTTCGTCTTTGAGTGATGTTTTTATTTCTCCAGTAGTGCTTTCCAGGGCTTTTATTTCAAAGCGTTTCTCCAAGTATTCTCTGATAGTATAGGTCAGTTGGGTTTGAAATTCTTTGTCTTTGCCCACTTTCCATAGTTCTTCTTCTTTAAGGCTGTTGAGTTTATTGAAGGCATAATAATGTGCTGGCGCAATAGGTCGAGGTAACAAGATGATTTCCTCTTGTTGCGTTTTCTTTTTGAATAGAAAATAAGTCAGTAAGATCAGAAGGAGGATGAACAACAATAACATATACGGTAAATAATCTTTCCAGATCTTAGGTGTGAAGATATTATTGACATTAGGTATGAGATTGGCCTTGAGTATATCCAGAGACATGCTATCCTTATGAGTCTGGACGATTTCTGCAAAAGCTGTTGTTACACCGACTACAACTTGGGGTCTTTCTGTGGTTATTACTTCTGGTGCTGTTTCAGACTTCTGGAATCTCAATCCTGGATGATGTAGAGTAAAACTGCCTGTCTGATAGATGGAAACAGCAAAAGTATCTTGATATATTTTTTTACCAGCAGATTGGGAAAATCTAAGTGGTGTTACTGAGTAATTGTCTGCAGTCGTGAATCTGCCTATCCATTCGACTTCCGCAGGAGTCTTAGCACCTGTTATCATATTGGTTGCCATCAGACTATCAGTCATCATTCTGTAGTCTATTTTCTCCAGATTCACGTCAGCAGGAATTTGCACCTTATGGATAAGCAAAATCTGATCACCCACAAGGAGGCTGTCTCTGTTGACCACCAGAGAATGAACGACCTGGCTATGTGCCGAGACCGAGGAGAATAGTGCTATGATGAAGAGTAGTTTTTTCATCAGGCAGATCTTTTCTTGAAAAACTGCAATAACAACTTCACATAATCATCAGCTGTACTGATACTTAAATGATCTGATCTGTAGCGATTAAATACTGAATCAAAGTATTCAAAATTAGTTTGATACCAGTCGTTGTATTTTTTTCTGACAGAAGCAGAGGTCGTATCCAGTATTTTCTTGGTTCCGGTCTCTCCATCCACCGTATGCAGCAAACCCATCTTAGGCAAGTTCTTTTCCAATTGGTCATAAATGTGCATACCTACGACGTCGTGGCGCCTACTGGCGATGGAGAGGGCTGCTTCATAACCTTGGGTCATGAAATCAGACAAGATGAACACGATGGCTTTTTTCTTTTGTATGTTGTTTAGATAAACGAGTGCATGCGTAAGATCAGTGCCTCGTGATTGTGGTTCGAAGTAGATGATCTCTCTGATTATTCTGAGGATGTGTTTTTTACCTTTTTTTGGCGGTATGTATTTTTCTACTTGGTCGGAGAAAAGTATGGCGCCTACTTTGTCGTTGTTGGTTATGGCAGAAAAAGCGATGACCGCTGAGAGTTCAGCGGTAAGTTCGCTCTTAAATTGTTTTACTGAACCAAAAACTGCAGACTGACTGATGTCGATGAGTAGCATTACAGTCAGCTCTCTATCTTCTTCAAAAACCTTGATGTGTGGATCACCAGTTCTGGCTGTTACATTCCAGTCTATGTTTCTTACATCATCCCCGTACTGATAGTCTCTGACTTCGGAAAAAGACATCCCTCTACCCTTGAAGGCACTGTGGTATTCTCCTGAGAAAATATGCTTGGACAGACCTTTGGTCTTGATTTCTATTTTCCGGACTTTCTTTAATATTTCTGAGGCGTTGTCGTTCATCTTTAAGGCACTTCTACCGTATTGATGATTTTTTCTATGATGTCTTCTTGTGTGATGTTTTCAGCTTCAGCTTCGTAAGTAAGGCCGATTCTGTGTCTCATGACATCAGCACATATATTTCTGACATCATCAGGAATCACAAAGCCTCTTCTATTGAGAAAAGCTTGTGCCTTGGCAGCTTTGGCCAGATTGATACTGGCTCGGGGTGAGCCACCGTAGCTGATGAGCGGCTTGAGGTCTGTCAGGTTGTATTCTTCTGGATCTCTGGTGGAGAATACGATATCCAGTATATAGTTTTCTATCTTCTCATCCATATATATTTTACTCACCAGGTCTCGGGCCTTGAGTATGACTTCTGGTTTGACGACGGCCTTTACTGCTGCTTCTGTCTGACCATTGATGGATCGTCTGATGATTTCTCTTTCTTCATCCTTCTGAGGGTAGCCGATTTTGACTTTGAGCATGAATCTATCCACCTGTGCTTCTGGGAGTGGGTAGGTGCCTTCTTGCTCTATCGGATTCTGTGTGGCCAATACGAGAAAAGGCTCTTCCAGACGGAAGGTTTCTTTACCGATGGTGACTTGTTTTTCCTGCATGGACTCAAGAAGGGCTGATTGCACTTTGGCTGGAGCACGATTTATCTCATCAGCTAGTACAAAATTGGCAAAGATGGGCCCCTTTCTGACTGTAAAGTCATTTTTGCTGGGGTTATATATCATAGTACCTACGATATCAGCAGGTAGTAAGTCTGGTGTGAATTGTATTCTCTGGAAGTCAGCATCGACTGCTCCAGCTAGGGTCTTGATGGAGAGGGTCTTGGCTAGACCAGGCAAGCCCTCCAGCAGGACATGTCCTTTGGCCAGCAGGCCCAAGAGTAGTCTCTGAATCATATAATCCTGTCCGACTATGATTTGGGAGGTGGCCTCCTTTATTTCTTCCAGAAAAGCACTGTCTACTTGTATTTGTTGATTCAGTGCTTCTATATCGAGTGATGCTTGCATATATAGGATTTCTCAGTTAACGATGAAGACAAAATTATCTATTCAGAGGTAGATACGAAATCATTTGTATTTTAAAATCACGTTAAATCACTGAGATTGATTTAATTTACTCTTATGAAGAACAAATTCACTTTTACAGTTGTGGCTTGTTGGTTTTTATTTAGTCAGTGTGGTGTTCTCACCTATCACACAAGACAATTCAAGCAAGCAGATCACCTTACACAGGTAAAGGATCAGGGTTTACTAGTCAGGTTGTGGTCAGGGGATGAAAAAATTGAGGCTTATAAGAAGTACCAGAGTCCAGCTAAAGCAAAGGTGATAGAAGATCAGATAAAGGGCTTTAATGATCAAATGGTTCAAGGTATGAAGTCAAATTATGATTTTTCAAAAGTATATTATTACTATAGTAGGGATGCTGATGCCATTTTTAAGGACCATGATTATGGAAAGATAATGGATGAGAACCTTGAAGAAGGAAACATTGAAATCGATGGAAGACCTGGGGTCCTACTCACTCTGGATAGAAGATTGGAATTGAATCAGTGGCTGGATGGAGAGATGAAAGAACTTGATAAACTCGTTTATCGATTTCCTACACAAAGAGATAAAGGGATGGCACATTTTGTAGATAATGTTTTTAACATCACGGTTGAGAAGAGTATAAAAGAAATGAACAATCATTTTCATCGGTTATACAAGGGATAAAGAAAAGCCCAGTCTTAAATTATAAGACCGGGCTTTTTAGGTGTTGTTTTTTCTACTTACTTAGAAAGAAATATCCATCACGTAGTTGTCCGTGTTATCAGTGGCAGTAACATTTACCTCTCTGATTACAAACAAGTAGTATTTTCCGTCTCTTAAAGCAACAAAAGTGTCACCTACATTTATAGGATTACTGGATAGTTCTCCGTTGCTGTTTATCAGTGAAAAATCTATCCCATTACCCCATACACTTTCGATTTCGATATCTTTGGTTACAGCTCCGAAACTGAAATCTCCTGCTAAGCCATTTTCACCAGCTCTGAGATATTTCACTTCTGTACCGTTGGCTCCAGCTATGGATTGCAGCCAGTTGTTGGCATCTGGTACAGAGCTGTCTATGCCATTGTCCTTTAGCTCCGCGTTTACATCAGCGCTACCAGTGGAGCCTCCAGAATCCATATCCAAACCGCCTGTTCCCATAGGCCCAGCTCTATTGAATAAAACACCTCTTAGAGTTGTTACATCACTACCTTGTGGCCTAGTGTCAAGTGCAAAGTCACTGGAATAGATATTACCCTGCTCATCTGAGAACAAGATGATATACTTTGTCAAGCTCGCATCTGCCTGAGATCTGATAGTCAAATTCTTATCGAAGCCAGCTGTATCTGCTGCATCCAGTTCAAAAGGATTGCTGACAAATTGCACTCCATCCAGTTGTAATCTTGATAGTGGCTCTACCCATACACTGTCACCATTGATCACTTCCAGTACACCCATCTGAAATAGAGCGGGGTTGCCCGCAGTGATATTGATAGGAAGTGAGAAGAGACTATTTGGAGCTACGGCCACTGTTCCCATAGAGGACATTATGGTAGGCGGTACGACATCTCCCCCACCAGTACCAGTAGTGGTGATGATGACTGATTGGGAGCTTACTAGACCTTCCACGTCTCGTACATTGAAAGTATAAGTCTTAGTAGAAATGTCAGTGTGACTGATTATTGCTATCTCCCAGGTAAAAGCTGCTGTCTCAGTAGATAATACAGTAACAGCATCACTTACGGCAGCATCACCATTGATTGTGATTCGAGAGGTGGCTTCATCAAAGCCAAAAGCGCTGCCATCAATGTCAAATAATACACCTTGAAGATCATTTTCACCTTTAGCGGCCCTTAGTTTGACAGTGAAAGTTTCTCCTGGTGCAAGAGTAGCTGAAGAATTAACAAATCCGGCTTCTTCTACCAAAACAGCTTCTGGAGAGCCATCTGCATTTCCGCCACCAGTGCTACCTCCGCCTATAGGATCATCCTCACAGGCAGTAAACGTCGCTACTGTCAATAAACACAAAAAGCTTAGTCTGAATAAATTTTTCATAATTAGTTGTTTTTACTTTTTACTATGATTCTAGAACGAATTGATATCAAGCATATAAGGCTAAGGAAATGTTAAACCTTGCAAACAGACATTTTAACCGACTTACGAGGTTGTCAATTTCGCCGCAAAAGTATGGAAATTAATAGATAGAATAAACCAAAATAACAAATGAGTGATCGGCTAGTGCCAACCACTCATAAGTATCAATGATAGGAATTGCCTTATTTAGTTCTTTATAGGCTCTTTTATCTCCTCGATGATCTCTATGGTCTGAGGACCTTCAAGAATCTTGAATTCTGTTCTTCTGTTTTCTCGGTGCTCATCATCAGTACATTTGACGCCATTCTTACAATGGTTCAGTATGGCTGATTCGCCATAACCCACAGGCTTGATTCTCTTCTTATTAATGCCTTTCTGTACTAGCCATCTCTTGGCTGATTCTGCTCTACGTTGCGACAGGTCTTCATTGTAGCTGCCTCTTCCTTGAGAATCAGTATGGGAAGAGAGCTCAATGACCATATCTGAGTATTGTAAAAGCAGGTCATACAGTTTATTCAAGTCCTTTTCAGAGTCTAATAGGATTTTATCATCATCAAAATCATAATAGATGCTATTCAATCTTATCGCTTCATTTCTAGTAACGGTTCTGGTAGTCGTCGTGACTACAGGCTCTGCAGGTAAAGGTCTGAGATTGATCGTTTTATTGATAGTGTAGTTATCCAATATTCCAGCTGTGTTGAATTCTATGGAGTCTGGATAGTAACCATCTGCGGTAATGACTGCTTTGTATTTGTAATCGGATCCTAGAAGGAATTGGAACTCATTCCCCAAGGCATTATATTTCATATCAGTAGGATTTGCTACTGGGTCTGTAAGATTGGATAGTTTGATGGTAGCACCATTGAGTGCTGCGTCACCATCAATGACATTTGCCATGAGGTCAATGATCAATTCCTGTACTTGGAATTGAAATATATCATCACAGCAAGTTTTACTCTTGAGTCTTTTCTTGTCCTCTGAAGGTCTGTTGGATACGATGTAGCCACTCTTGCCATCTCCATTCATACTGAAATAAAGATCATCAAAAGAAGAATTGAAGCCGAGTCCCAGGTTTTCCGACCTGCTCCACTCTGAGCCATCCCAGACGGTGTAAAATATATCATATCCCCCTATGGTAGGCTTGCCATCAGTGCTGAAATAAAGTGTTCCATCATGATAGAAAGGAGAGAGGTCTTCGCTTGAGGAATTTATTTCTTGACCCAGATTGACTGGGGTGGAAAAACTGCCGTCGTTTTGAGCATTGGCATAATAGATGTCCATTCCTCCAGAACCTCCAGGCATGTCAGATGCAAAGAATAATACTTGCTTACCGTATAATCTTCCGATTGCAGGGTTCTTACTATGCCATTCACCATTGATTCCAGTAGGGGATTCAGGGGCACTCCAGCCAGTGTCTTTCTTGTAGCTGACTAATATTTTAGAGGACGTTATTTCTGTTCCAGTTGTCTGTACTCTGGTGAAATACATTGTTTTTCCATCTTCAGAAAAGGCCACATTAGCATTGTGGAAGCCTTTGCGATTGATGAGTTTGTCCAGTGCTTCTTTCTTAGTGGGCTTGCCGTCCTTGCCTATTCCAGACATGTATAATTTGGCATGATAGTCTTCATCTTCTCCATCCACATTAATAGCCTTGGTCCTATTGAAAGAACCGAAATATAAATTACCATCTCCAGGATTCTGTCTAGGCGAAAATTCACCAGAGGCAGAATTGACATTCTTGTCCAGCATTCTGAAAGAGGTTTCGATATTAGGTTCCAGACCTTCTACCAGTTCTATTCCTGCAATTTCGTTCTTTGCCATCTTGATCATGTCAGGGTCATCGCTATTATTGATAAAGCTCTGAAAAGCTTTCAGTGCTATATCATATTTGCCAAGGGCTTTAAGTGATTTACCATGCATGAAACGGGCATCGACATAGTTGGCTTCTTTATCTTTTTCTATGATGCTTCTGTAGTTCTTTTCTGCTTTTTCATAATCGCGGATTTCATAAGATAGATCAGCAATTTTCAGTTTGAATCTATTTTTTTCTAACTGAGCTTCGTTGGTCGCATCTCTTCTTCCACCTCTTCCGCTTTTTCTGATATCGTCATAGGCTTCTTCGTAAAATTCCAAAGCACCGGCATAATTGGCAGCAGTTTCTGCAGTTTCAGCGGCTTGCACTTTCTGTGCAAAGCTATTTTCTCTGATCGGTTGTCCATAGGCGACTGCCAGGCCTGATAGGAACATTGCTATGTATACGAGTCGTAGCATATTATGATTTTATAATTATAGTCTTGGACAAATAAATTTAGGACTTACAACTGGATCTTTTTTCCAACTGAATATTTTTCTGATACCTAATTCCAAGGCACCAAAAGTGTTATTTGAAGGCCTCAGCCCTGACACATTCGTATCATAGGCTAGACCAAATCTCCAGGTGTCATAATCCAGTCCCAGATATACAGGTATGTCAGTACTATTGACAAATCTGACACCGAGACCAAAATTCAATACCATTTTCTTTTCAGGATTGAAAGCGTACTTGAATAAACCCTGAACTAATAAATTAGTAGAGCTACCTAGTTTCTGGAAAACAATATTAGGATTGAAAACCATCTTCTTGTTGAGGGATTGGAAATAAGAGAAGTGTGCATTTATTCTCCTTCCGAATCTCTGTGATACAATATTGTTTCCACCCGTGCCCATCATGGTAGTATCTGTTACGGCATTGCTGGATTTTATAAGTGGATTCAAGATTCTATCCATTGCCACTCCCATTCTGACATCAGCATTTTTACCCGCTGGCATAGTCAGCATAAGTCCGACCATGAAATCATTTTTGGATTTTTCACCCATCCTTGCGACATCTCCCCATAAGCTCTGTAGATCTGCAGATGTTTCCATATTGTTCTGCAACGCAAACGGGTCTGTCCCAGCTCCTGAGGTCTTGAAGGCCGTCGTGTAGGCGCCGTACTTGGCTCCAACAGTGAATACTTTGTCTTTTTTTCTACCATAAGCGAGATGATAAGCTCCTGATATGCCAGCAAATTGTCTTTGGAAATCGACGACTCCCACTGACATGGAGCGAGAAACTGTCAAGCCTCCAGATATCCAGTCGCCCTCAGTCAACCCAAAATCGATGTTGATATCTGCTGTAAAACTTAAATCTTGGAATTCATTACCAGCTCCAGCGACAGGCCTACCTTGGTCTCTACCGATGGCATTCACCCTGAGATTGCCATAAAAGGCTCCAGTCATCGCTGGATTTATGATCATAGGGGCAAATTGCCACTGACTATAATGAAAATCCTGGGCTCCCAAATTAAGGGATAGGCCACAAAACAGGATTAAAAGGAGTTTCTTAAATGTCATAATTAATTCTAGTGGTAATTAAACGATTAAACCAATAGTCTGATTACCAGATGTCTACATGTTTATTGTAAACATTTCAGCGTCAGACGGCTGGGTAGTCCCACTGGGCATACCACGCCTAAAATTAGTCTAATCATGGCTGTTTATGAAATATTGGGAGAAAACGCCTCACTATGACATTTTCGAGGACATCTGCCCATTAATTTCAATTCCAATACCTTGCCTCTGTGAAGTATACCCTCATATTGCTGTTTTCGTTGCAATGGACCACTCAGATTCTCGGCCAAGCACGTCTTTATACGCCTGTGTCTGAGCTTGTGAGCCTGGATACATTCAAGGGTAAGCCTCAATCTCTTGATTTCTCCATGAGGAAAAAAGTATTCGCCATAGCAGGATTATCTGCTTATACTGCGGCCTCCATAGCCCTCTATAGTTCGTGGTATAAACAGTTTGAACAGAGGGAATTTCACTTTTTCAATGACTGGGGTGAGTGGAAAAACATGGATAAGGCAGGCCACTCTTATTCTGCCTATATGCAAGCGTCGCTCATTAAGGATCTTGCGCTTTGGGCTGGCTATGAGCCGAATAAGGCACTGGGAATAGGGTTGATGGGCAGTGTGGTGGGGCAATTGACTATAGAGGTCATGGATGGTTTCTCATCTGGATGGGGATTTTCGTTGACGGATCTAGGGGCTAATATTGTAGGGACGGGAGGTTATTACTTGCAGCAAAGGCACTGGGGAGAGCAGCGATTCAGAATGAAAATGTCTTACTGGCCTGTTCAGTATGACAGAACTGAGTATATCAATAACACTTGGACTCTGGAAAGGCGTGCTGACGACTTATATGGAGCGAGTGGGATTGAGAAATTTCTCAAAGACTATAATGGCCAGACGATATGGATATCCACTGATATGGAAAGTTTTTTTCCTGAATCACGATGGCCAGATTTTTTGGATTTTGCGATCGGGTATAGCGCCCGTAATATATATGGGGGCTTCCGCAATGAATGGGTGGATAACAAGCAGACCATTATTTTTAGTGAAGATGAATATCCTAGAGCCAGACAGTGGGTGCTAGCACTTGATTATGACTGGTCATCTATTAAACCAAAGACGGGGTTTGGTAAGACATTGTTTAAGATTATGGACGTGTTCAAGTTTCCTGCGCCTGGGGTTTCTTATGACTCACAGGCAGGCTGGGCTTTCCACCTGCTATATCTCAACTAGAAAAATGACAAGGATTATCTTCCCTCTTCTTCTACAACGCCATCCACAACTATGCGATCAGGTCTGTTAGCTATTTCCCAGGCAGTATGAAAGAAGAGACGACCTCTTTTTTCCATTTTCTCAAATTCTATTTTATCAGCAGTGTCTGAGGTTCTATGGTAGTCCTCGTGAGTTCCATTAAAGAAAAATATCGCTGGTACTCCTTTTCTTGCAAAGTTATAATGGTCAGATCTGTAGTAGTATCTATTAGGGTCCTGCTCATCATTGTATTGATAATCGAGTATCAGTTGTGCATATTTCTGATTAGCTTTTTCGTTGATCTTATGCAGGTCAGTGCTTAACCTGTCTGATCCTATGACATAAATATAGTTGGGATCTTCGGCATGTTTTTCATCCACTCTGCCCACCATGTCTATATTGACATTGACGACAGTGTTTTCTATGGGGAAAACGGGAAATTCAGAATAATATTCAGAACCCAATAAGCCTTTCTCTTCACCGGTTACCAGTAAGCAGAGCACACTCCTGCGCGGTCCCACCCCCAGTTCTTTCGCTAGCTGAAAAGCTTCGGCTATTTCCATTACGGTAGAGGTGCCAGAGGCGTTATCATCTGCCCCATTGTATATGTCATTACCTGTTTTTCCCAGATGATCATAATGAGCAGAGATGACGACTAGTTCGTCCTTTTTGTCTGTTCCTTCTATGTAACCGAGTACATTATTTCCAGCAATGACTTCCAGCTCCTTAGCCATGGATACTTCCAAGTCTGACTTGAAAGTGAGTGCTTTGCTCTTGCCTTTTTTTCTATTTCGTTTTCTCCATCGCTTTATTTTTCTGGTCTTCTTTCCGATGATCGCTTTGGCGATATTAGTGGAGATCATGGCATGATTCGCGAAGTCTGTCCTGTAATCCCCATCACCGAGTTGAAGCCGAGGAGAGGTGAGAAAACGTCTGTTTTCTCCTAAGATTTCGGGGAGATTATTGGAGATGATGAGGACTAGCTTGGCTCCTTTCTCTTTGGCTAGTTTTAATTTCAGCAGTATATCTTCTGTCCATAGTGAGGGAGTCGTGGTGCCGGTGACAAAATAGTTTCCATTCTTATCCATCGGTTCACCGTCATTGATCATGATGATTTTGCCGGAGATGTCAACATTCTTATAGTCGCTGTAGTTAGCGTCCTCTATACCATAACCCAGGTAGATGATTTCGTCAGCTTCCATGAATGGCAAGTCCTCGTTAAGCGCAGGCATGGACATATATTCCCATAAGTGCTTATACTCTTCACCATTCACAATAAGTGTGTTGTTTTTCCAGGAAGCCCTATTGAATGCAACCCGTTGAAAATAGTTATTTTCTTTGCCGAGGGTGGGCAGACCCATATCCTTAAAATAGTTAGCAATATAAGTTGCGGCCAGATCACTGCCTTTTTCCCCTGTATCTCGACCTTCATACTCATCTGATGCCAGAGTGAAGAGATGTCTCTTCAGGTCTTTGGCAGAGATGGAATTAGCCAACATCACAGCTACGTTGTTGGTGTCTTCTACTATGGCTTCAGACTTGTCCGGATAGGTGATGCCACTGTTGTATTGAGCTAGGCAAGTAGTGCTTGCTAGAAATAACAGGTAGAGAGAAAAATATTTCATAAAGGAATCCTTGCGTTAGGTTGCTCCAAAAATAAAGTAATCTGAGCAAAGTCTACATGCAAGATATTTTCCCGACACGTCTACTATGCCTTCCACCTTCAAATTCCGTGGTCAAGAACTGTTTCAGCATCGAGGAGGCCATTCTTTTGCTTACATATCTGGCAGGTATACAGATGACATTGGCATCATTATGTAGTCTGGCCAGTTGGGCGATTTCATTGTTCCAGCATATCCCTGCTCTTACATTTTGATGTTTATTGGCAGTCATTGCGACGCCATTGGCGCTGCCGCACAGGAGTATGCCCAGGTCTACCTGGCCTTGGTCCACTTTGGTAGCAACTAGATGGGCATAATCAGGATAATCCACGGATTCTGGTCCAGCTGTACCTTCATCTTCTATGGTATGACCCCATACTTTCAGTTTGGATATGAGAAAAGTCTTGTATTCATAGCCGGCGTGGTCAGAACCTATGGATATTTTCATATTTAGCTACCTCTGTTAGTTGGATTATAAGGGCCTATTATGTTATTGACTTTGGCAGTGTATTCCGGATCTCCGATGTCATCCAGGACATCTATGATCTGACGTAAAGCTCTCATGGCATATTGAGAATCTGAACTGAAGCTTTTCAGATCGTCATCATCCAAGGAACTGTAAAAATCCAGTCGCTGGACTGTCTCATTGACAAGTATGTCCAGATGTTCTTTGGCCTCTTCTTTGTTACCTGTCGCCACCAGCGCATCTATGAACGGCATGACACTATCGTCGTAGGCAAAATTCATATGCGGGAAAGCGGAGAAATATTTTCTCGCCATGTCTGCTGCTTTTTCATTCTGACCTTTCACAAGAAATTCTTGTGCAGTTCTCATCATGATGATTTTCATGGCTTGTATCTCTGCTCCATAACTATCATCTATGAATCTCTCTTCTGTATCGAATCCTCCAAAAGCCCATTTGTCCATCACATTCTTATACACTTTGTCCTCTGCCACTCGACCACTTCCGTAAATGGAAAGTTCTCTGACACTTTTTGACTTGACAGGGATCAACCTGAGCCCTAGACCTTCCAGCTGCATATAGTCATTCATTCCCATGAGTTTATCGTTTCTACAGGTCACTGCAAAATAGATGGGTCGCTCATTGAAGTTGGAGGTGACCACATCCAGCACAGCTAATTGATCCTTGAGTATGTATTCATTTCCACCTTTGGAAGTAGGTAACTTTATGTTTATTCTAGGGACGATTTCATCTGTGTCTATTCCATCCAGCAAACCTGCCGCTCTGAGCTTTTCAGGGTAGACAGGTATGTATACATTAGACGTACGCATGATGGTCTGATTGTCACGCTCATTAGTGGACGAGCCGATATAGGACAGTTCTGTCTGAGCATCCATCGGTATGGTGGAATCGGTGTTACCGTTAGTAGGATTAAAGATGAAGACCTGATTCCTTTTATTGCCACGGTAGGCTTCATCTGGCACCGTCAGTTTTATCGGTGGTGAGTCATTCACTTTTCTTCTGAGCTTGGATATGTACCAGTCCACTGCTATGAGACTGAGATTGACCACTCTGACATCTCGCCTTATGTTCTCTACTTCCTGTGCATACCATAACGGATAAGTATCGTTATCCCCATAGGTGAATATGATGGCATTCTCATCTACAGAGTTCAAGAAGTTGGATGCATAATCCCTTGAAGCATAGTGACCATATCTACTATGGTCATCAAAATTCTGAAATGCCATAATTGCAGGTGCCATCAGCACTAGAGCACCAGCTATCAGTCCAGACGAGGTGCTGGACAGTTTCATCTTATTGATGAATAAATTGCTTACTGCCAACACTCCCATTCCTATCCAGATGCAGAACGTGAAAAAGGAACCGACTAGGACATAATCTCTTTCTCTGGGCTCGTTAGGCGGTTGATTGGAGTACATGATGAGTCCGAGCCCTGTGATCAAAAACAACATCATGATAGCTGCAAATTCCTTGGGCCGTTTTCTCATATGATAGAATAGGCCGAGGAAACCGAAGATCAGAGGTAAGAAATAATACTTATTGGTACCACGATGGTTTTTCATCGTATCGGTCATGTCATCCATATTATGGAGCCGCATTTCGTCAAGAAATTTTATACCTGATATCCAGTGTCCACTAGACACATCCCAAGGCTGAAATCCTTGCTTAGCATTTTGTCTTCCGACAAAATTCCACATGAAGTATCGATAGTACATCCACCCGAACTGATACTTGAACAAGTATTTCATATTGTAGAGGTAGCTGGGTTTCTTGCCTTTAAACTCCTTACCCATCAGCGCTTTGTACCAGTCCTTATGGAGTGCTGGTCTAGAGCCTTCTGTATGTCCGATTCTAGGTAAGAATATTTTTTCTTTGCTCTCATAGACATAATCGAGCTTTTCATCCACCTTGACATATTTATCTCCAACTCTTCCATATCTGTCCTCTCTTTCCAGAGATTTGGGTCTGGCATTGAAATGTGGTCCATACAGTAAAGCCCGCTCTCCATACTGCTCTCTGTTGAGATAAGGGAGGACTCGCATGGCATCACTGGGCACATTCATGTTAATCGGTGTATCTGCATTGGCTCTGATGATGATCACACCTACGGTAGAAAATCCGATGGCGACCATAAGAGCGCTCATCACGAATAATTGAAAATTATATTTTCCTTTCTTATGGCTCCATTTCAATAAGAAGAAAGTCAAGGCACCTATCAGAATTAACGCCAATACCAAGCCTGAATGGAAAGGCATTCCTAGATCATTGACCATTGGTTTTTCCAGATTTTTCCATAAAGATGGAATACCGACTATGATGACTTTCTGCACAAACGGTACCACAGCTGCGCCAGCTATGATAGCCAGAAAGCCTCCTATCAGATTATGCTTTTCATATTTCTTGAAATAGTAGAGCAAGCCCAGTGCTGGAAAAGTCAAAAGACTCAATAAGTGAACGCCTATGGATAATCCAGCTAGATATGCTGTGAAGACTATCCATTTATCTGTATGTGGAGTATCTGGAAGAGTGTACCACTTCATCGCAGACCACAGTGTTATTATAGTAAAGAAAGTGGACATGGCATAGACCTCCCCTTCTACGGCACTGAACCAGATAGAAGAACAAAAGGCCATCGACAGGCCACCCGCTATTCCAGCCAATGCCAGGGTCGTATTCTGTGCTGAGGTCGTTGTCCCTTCTCTCCCTACTAGTGTCATTTTCCCGAGCATGATGATGATTCTCGCAATGAGAAAGGCTCCGAAAGCTGTACAGATTGCTGACATCATATTGACCGCAAAGGCAATAGTTGCAGGATCACTGGATACCACATCACCGAACCAAGCAAAGATTCTACCTACCAACATGAATAATGGTGCTCCAGGCGGGTGCACCACCTCTAATTTGTAAGCCCCCAAGATGAACTCTCCCACATCCCAGAGACTACCCGTCCGCTCTACTGAAAAGAAATAGACGATCATGGCGATCACGAATACTGTCCAGCTGGAAATGGATTTTGCCTTTTTTATGGAATCAAACATAGTGTTGCTCTTAGCTTTTTGAGGTCTTCTGTAAGGATAGAACCCCTGGTGTTACATAACGAGCATAAAATTAATAAATAAGGGTGAAGGCTCTCGCAGTATTCTACGAAACGTTTCGTTTGTTAGATATTGTTATTCAATTTCCCTATTTGATACCTGAAACTCAGATGATTGACTGCTCCTGCGAGATGATAGACCCCCCGACCATAGTCCAATCTGAATCGCTTGATATTGAAACCAAAACCCATGGAAAAGCCGCCTCTGCTCTGAAAAGTGGTAACCTTGAGCTCCTGTCTCAGGAGGTGATTATACCCGAAGCGCAGCCTGACTTGCTCTTTTTTGCCTATAAGGAATTCGCCGCCTACTATTATATGCCTGAAGAAATTATCCAAGTTCTTGGAAAAATTACTCTTAAAGGTCTGATTGCCAGATATGTCAGTAGTAATATCTGTCTCTGGGTCATCGTATCGAATGTATGGCTCTTGCAAATTGTGTCCGATAATGGATAGCCTGAACGGCAAATGCGCCAGTCTTTTATAGAACCCTATTTGTAGATCCAGAGGTAGACTTCTTTTATCATCGACGATGGGGGATAACTCGCCGCCTATATTTTTTAAGACTAGGGCCCAAGAGGTGTTTTCATTTTTTTGATAATGAACCCCCACGTCCAGTCCCAGCCCAAAATTATTATATGATTCGTAGTTACCAGAGAGTACTTTGAAATTGACCCCAAGGCGGATGCGCTCATTCATTTGTCTGGCAGCTCCTACGAGGAGGGCGATTTCTCCAGCCGAGAACTCACCATTTCTAGTGCCCACCTCATCTGTCTGATCAAAACTCCCAAAGCTGACATACTGTAGAGCATAGTGGGTTGTTATTTTATACTTAGGCAGGTAGCGGCCATAGGCTACATTACCATTAGAGATACCGGCAAAGTGAAAGTTATGATTGAAAGCTATCTGGTTATGCTGTATACTGTCTGCTAGGGCAGGATTTTGTTGGGCTAGATTGACGTCAGAATCCAGGGGATTGATCAAGCTACCGCCCATAGCTGTGGCTCGTGCATGAGTGGGCAGGGAAGCACCACCAAAAGCATGTCGACCACCTATCTGAGCAGAGAGTGTGAGATGAAAGCAGAGCGATATTATAAATAGTAGAGTTGAAGTTGATTTCATTACTTGGTTTTTGCTGGTGCAATATCGCCATCTTTCAGCGTCCAGATGGTCGTGCAGACTCCCAAGCTGTCACAGGTCATTTTTTTAATCAAGACGCCTGATTCGTCATATTGCTGTAGTAGGCCATATTCATTTTCTCCATTGAGGTAATTACCCTCGTATGATTTTTGTCCATTTTCGTGGTATTCTACAAAAGGGCCATTCTCCTCATTATTCACCATAGTGACCACCTCCTTAAGCTGCTTGTTTTGGTAATAAGATTTCAGCTCACCTTGCATTACACCATCGACATAGTTAGCTTCTTGTGAGAGGGTGCCATCGAGATGGAAAGTCTTATATTTTCCTGAGATGACATTATTATCATATTGCTCCTCTATTTCAATGGCTCCGTTGGACCGATAGATCTTTCTGGTCCCTTGCAATTTGCCATTGTCATAATGAGCTTCTTCTACTTTGGCGCCGTTGATATAGGCTTCGTAGAGACCGTGCTTGAGTGAATCATCATTGATATTGTACTTTTCTGTCACCCGTCCTTGATCATCTTTATTAGTGATGATATTAGCCTGTTGGCAGGATAGAATCAGCAGTGAGACGGTACTGAGGATGAGGGTAAGCTTAGTCATAGGCATATAACGTAGAAAGGTAAAAAATATTTAAAGTTGCAAGATGAAAAATGGCGGTTTTAGTGGAGTTGCTGCGATGGGTCAGATAGATTTTTAAGAACATCTTAAGACATCTCAGTCTTGAGCTAACTAACTTTGACAACTAAATAATCGACTATGATCAATAAGCTACTAATGCTGGCTATCATATCTTTTACCTGTGCTTTCAGTATCACTGAATTAGCAGCACAGAAACATGTGGAGAAACATAAGATTGTCCTCATAGAAAAAGTAATAGACAATAATGGGAAAGTGACTGAGGTCAAAAAGACCCTTGAAGGGGAAGCAGCCAAAGCTTACATCGAAGAGATGGAGAAAGAGGAAGGTGTCGACAGCTGGGAGATAGATGGCAACTCAAACGATAATAAGATAAAGGTAACAAGGAAGGTCATGGGTGAGGTGACAGAGATGGAGTATGCCTGGGATGGCGGTGAGTTGCCCGCTGAGGTAAAAGAACTACTAGCGGAACAAGGTATGACTGAGGATATTGAGCAGCATATTGATCTAGAAAGAAATGGTAATAAGCGTATCTCGATGAAGACTGTGACAAGGAAAGAACTAATGGCTGGAATAGACGCTGGTAAGCAAAGAGGAGACAGAAAAAAGTATGAGGAGGAGACAGAAATAGAGCTTGAAGTACAGGCAAATTCCGGTGCGAAAATCGTCAAGGTAGTAAAAGACCCCAAGAGAAGGAGTAACAAAAAGGCTCAGCTCGGCGTTGGTATAGAAGAACATCCTTCTGGTGTATTTGTAGGTAGTGTGATGCCAGGGTCTTCAGCAATGGAGGCAGGGCTGCTTAAAGGAGACGTGATCACAGCTGTGAATGGATTAGTCGTGAAGAGCCCAGCTGAACTCATCAAGCAGATAAAGGACAAATTGCCTGGTGAGGTGATTCAAGTCAAGTATGAAAGGGGTGGCAGTAACCATGATATTACAGTTTTGCTCAAAGAGGCTGTTGATCCTAGTGTTCTAAGAGATAAAACTTGGAATCAATCTATGAATGGCCAAGATGCGACGTTCAAAATTGAGTTTCACGAAAGTCTGAAAAAATAACATCCTATCCCAAAATTGTCCCGACCGCAAAAGTGGTCGGGTTTTTTAATTTATGGTAATATTCAGTAGCAATTGAAAGTCAATCAAGCCACCACACTCATCAATGATCTTGCCGGTAAAGGCATACCATTTTTTGTGATGACAGATTTTGAACTACAAGAGATAGTTGTCAAGCCCCTGGATCAGTTACAAGACAAAATCCTCTATGATTTCAAGGGTAAAAGTAATCACGTTTACAACCAACAGAAAACCTTAACTGACCAACTAGAGTTGGAGGCTTATCCTTTTGATAAGTATTACCATGAGTTTCAGCAGGTGCATTCAGAATTAAAATATGGCAATAGTTTCTTGATCAATCTCACGGCCAGACACAAGATCAAAACACGGCTAAAGCTAAAGCAAGTCTTCGATCAAGTACAAGCCAAGTATAAATTATACGTCAATTCTAATGGCCAGCATTTCACTTGCTATTCTCCTGAAACTTTTGTGACGATTAAGGATGGTCTCATTTCTTCCTGTCCTATGAAAGGCACTATAGATGCCAGTATACCTAATGCTAAAGAAATATTACTGGCAGACAGAAAAGAAACAGCAGAACACAATACCATAGTCGATCTTATCAGAAATGATCTCAGTCAGCATGCCAAGGGAGTCACTGTTACAAAATATAAATACCTGGATCTCATCAAGAGTCGAGAAAAGGATCTCTATCAGATGAGCTCGGAAATACAAGGAACCTTACCAGAAAACTATCAGGAACAGCTGGGCGATATTATATTCTCAATGCTACCCGCGGGCAGCATCAGTGGAGCGCCCAAGAAAAAGACAGTAGAAATCATAAGGCATGCAGAAGCCCTCTCTCGTGGCTATTACACGGGCATCTGTGGCCTGTACGATGGAGAGAACTTTGACTCTTGTGTAATGATCAGATTTATGGAAGAGGTCGCTGGTCGATTGTACTACCGAAGTGGTGGAGGCATTACTTTCTTGAGTGAAGTGGAGAAAGAATATCAGGAAATGGTAGACAAGATTTACCTGCCGACTGTGCTTATAGAAAGTCCTAAAGCCTAGCACTTGTTATTAGAGTCCATACAGATATATGATAATAAACTGCTTCGTTTGCCCTATCATCAGGCACGGATAGCGCGATCACTCAAGGCCATTTATAATTCTGACAAGGCCATTGATTTCAGTCCGATGGAGATTGCAGCGAGCAGTCAGGACAAAGGTCGCTACAAACTCAGAATAGAATACAATGAAGATTTTCTACAGTATAAGATCATACCTTATGTCCTGCCTGTGATAAAATCCTTAAAACTGGTTCCGTGTTCTCATTTAAAGTACGGCTTCAAGTATTCTGATAGATCTCAGCTTGACAATTTGTATGAGCAGCGGGGTAGTACTGATGACATACTCATCATCAGTTCTGGAATGGTCACTGACACTTGGTATTGTAATGTGGCCTTACTTAGGCAGGGGCAATGGGAGACACCATATCTGCCCTTATTGCATGGCACTCGACGCCAAGCCTTGCTCGATCAAGGACTAGTATCTGAAGCGATGATAAGTGTCAACGATTTAGAAAAGTACTCAAAAATTCGCTTGTTCAATGCGATGATAGAGTTTGGGGAAATAGAGCTGGAGATAGGATCGATTCAATCAGACTAGAAGAAAAGGTCAGTAGAATTACTTCCACTGACCTTTTCGTCTAGCTGAATAGATCTTGATTAATTTGGTTTTAATCTGAATGAACCTCGGATTGAGTGATTAGTATGCACTTCACCACTAAAGCTTCCTGCTATTACAGAAGGAATGTCTTGGTCATTCAGCGGACCGATTTCAGTGAATAAAAATTCGTACGTTTCTCCATTTATTTCAAAACCGGTAGCGAAATTCCTGGGACCATCTTCTTGTACGCCATTGATTATCTGGTTAAATTGTAAATTTTGTGTAAAGGCTAGTGCAAAATTTCTTAGAAGATCAGGATCTGTTTGTGTGGGGTCTGGTTGATTAAATTTAGGGCGAAAAATCCCCTTAAATAAATACACATTCTCATTTTTTTCATACCAGATATCCAATGGGTTGATATCTAGGGCCGTCTGAAATTCAGGGTTAAAGTTCTCTTGGAATTCCAAATAGAAGAATTCTTCATATTCTTCACACAAGGCTAAATCTTCTAAAATGTAATTATCATTGATACTACTGATCTGAATAGGTACTGATTGAGAAAAGTCATCCAAATTAGTAATAGTCATGGTCCCTATAAACTCTCCACAAGTCGGCACTGCAATAATAAAATTACCCATCGCGCCCAAATTATAGTGCAAGGTTATGTTTTCAAAAACGACTATGACCATTCCATTTGATACGGATTCCCCATCACAATTCACTGCATTTCCTTGCACTAAAACTTCATTGAGTCCGTCTCCTTCATTTACAACAAATACGATAGGATCAATCTTTGTGTCTTCATTGTAGGGGCCTAGCTCCACTGTCTCTATGACTTCGTCACAATAATCAAGGATCTCGATTGTCAGTTGCTCTCCAGAAGGAATATTTCTGAAAGAAAAAGAACCATCCTCACATAGCCACCCTCCCACTGAATTGAAACTTTCTCCGTCCAGTCTTATTTCAAAGAAAGATAATCCCACTTCCGTTCCTCTGGTGACGATATTGATCTCACCACAAAGATCTATGGGATCAAATTTAGAATCCACATTCCAAGTGCTGAAATGTGTGACGCTGCCCACATAATTTTCTCCGACCAGTTGTGCTTGGCTTTCCTCCAACCAGTAACCATGTGTTTCATTATAAGACCATAAGGGAATAGTGGCAGGGGCCATACTTTTCAATTCCGGCGGCACAGGAAAACTCAGCTCCGCGTGGGCACCGCCAGCGATATTAAGTGAGCTGCCATCCATCGCTTCCAGTTCTATTTGCAACATACCGAAAGTGGATAAGCCCATAAGATTGCCATCCAGGTCTATACCGCTCAGGTCTCCCATCATGATTTCATTGAGATTATCAGCCGAGGGATCTATCCATGAAATATAGACTTCGTAATCACGCGTATGGATATTCCCAACTTCATCCAGTATACCATTCTGTTCCAGACTTACCCTTGCACCAGCGGCTGTTTCCACCGTACCTCCACTGCTGCCGTTCACGATGCCCGCCAATTTTTTGTCACTCAATTGAATGCTCGTATAATTCTGTCTGTTTTCCAACAAACCCAATCTCCTGTAGCCATCAAATTTTCCAGGATACGTGACCGTGATGTAAGCTTGATCACCTTTATTATTGATGGCTTGAAAACTGAAACTACCAGTCTTATCGGAAGTGATGGACTGCTGCGATTCACAAGAAAGGCACTTGATGATTGCACCAGATAGGGGTTGTCCATTCTCCTCTACCACTCTGCCTGAGAGGGAGGTGGTCACCATTCCTTCAAGGGTGGGAAAGACGACATTTGTAAGTCTGACAGTCGGTGTGCCTGGGGTATTGGGTTCTATGGTGGTCTCGTTTTCGTTGTCGCCACAAGAATAGAAGCTGATGGTAAGAACTGCAAATAGAGTCAGGAGAAGTGTTCTGGTCATAATAGTTGTTTGTGTTGGAATCTAAGTTAGTATTAAGTAGTGTCCAAAGTACTGTTTATCGGCATGTTATGCAAGTGCCCAAAACGTTGCATCGGTTCTCATGAAGATTAGGAGAAGGTTTTTTGATAAATAGAAAAGGGGCAGTTCGATGAATTGCCCCTTTTGAAGTTTGTTTATCTTTACTGTTGCCGCTTCCATGTGGATATTTCAGTATTGACGTCAGAGGATCGTCTAAGGTGAAATGATCCTTATCGATGAAGTTATAGAGGCAAGTAAGAGTAAAACTATCCTCTATTTGTATTACAACTTGGTTTTCAACCTCTGTAAAATGAAAAGTAAAAGAGTCATTCGGATTTGTCTCATAGCCAAAATACCCAGTTGAATGGTCATCCGAGACGTTATTGTCTTCGACAAACATTACTCGATTTCCAACGGAAACAGACTCACCATTTAGAATTACGGATTCCAGCTTCCACTCGCCTAGAAACTGCTCAAAAGCTGAAGAAACCTCTTCAACTTCAGGCTCTATTTCCATAATGGTTACAGTTTGTGAATTGTCACAACTTGCTCAAAAAATACAAGGAAGGAATAAAAAATTAGATTACGCATCAGTGGTTGTTTTAATGATTAATAGCGTTTAGTTATGAATAATAGTAGTAAAATCCAAGTTATTGAGGTTGCGGTTATTGCCTATACACAAAGAGCAAGTTTACTCCTGACACTTTTAATCGCTAAATTAAGTCTCTTATTATTTAAGGTCTTAGCGGGCTATTGTTAGTAATTCACCTTTCCTATGGGTGATTATCTTAATATCTTAGCCGTCTGATTATTGTAGATAGAACCTAGAGCTTATGCCAGAATTTTGCCACCTCCATTGCCATACTCAGTACTCTCTATTAGACGGCGCCAATGACATCCCCAAAATGATGGCAAAAGCCGTGGCTGATGGTCAGAAAGCCGTAGCATTGACGGATCATGGCAATATGTTCGGCGCTTTTAAATTTGCCGCAGAGGCTAAGAAAAAAGGTATCAAAGCCATACTCGGTTGTGAGTTCTACTTGGTCGATGATAGACATATCAAATCCTTCAGTCGAAACAAGGGAGAACGGGACAGAAGATACCACCAACTTTTCTTGGCCAAGGATGAGGAAGGCTACAAGAATCTCATCAAGTTGTGCTCGCTCGGCTTCACTGAGGGGGTTTATCAAGGTTATCCACGAGTCGATAAAGAACTCATCCTAAAATATAACAAAGGCATCATTGCCAGTAGCTGCTGTCTAGGTGCTGAGATACCTTCGCTCATTGCACAGGACAGACTGGAAGAAGCTGAAACGGCACTGAAGTGGTGGCTCGATATTTTCGGTGAGGATTACTACATAGAATTACAGCGGCATAGAGGATTGGAAAAAATCGACATTTATGATAAGAATGGTCAGAAGACTTTTTCCAAATACTCGCAAGAAGGCATTAACCAGATTCTTATAGGCTTTGCCAAAAAGCATAAGGTCAAACTCATAGCGACTAACGATGCGCATTACACGGAGGAAGAAGATGCACCTATGCATGACATTCTACTCTGTGTCAATACGGGATCGAATATAGAAGACGAAAAGCGTTTCAGATTTCCGAGTTCAGATTTCTATTTCAAGACGCAGAAGGAGATGAGCACCTTGTTCAAGGATGTACCGAGTGCTATCGATAATACGATGGAAGTCATGAGCAAAGTCCAGGAAATGGATTTAGCCAGAAGTGTATTGCTGCCAAATTTTCCTTTGCCTGCAGGTTTTGATGACCAACCTACTTTTCTGAGACATTTGACCTTTGCTGGAGCACAGGCAAGATATGGTACACTTACGCCACCGATAGAGGAGCGACTTAATTTTGAGTTGCAGGTCATTAATAGTTCTGGATACCCTGGTTATTTTCTGATTGTACAAGATCTAACCACGACTGCCCGAGATCTAGGTGTCAAAGTCGGGCCGGGTAGAGGTTCCGCTGCAGGGTCTGCTGTTGCTTACTGCTTGGGTATTACCAATATAGATCCCATTAAGTATGATTTGCTCTTTGAGAGATTTTTGAATCCCGAGAGAGTTTCCATGCCCGATATAGATATAGACTTCGATGATGAAGGTCGGACCAAGGTCATGGATTATGTCATAGACAAGTATGGTCAGAACCAGGTCGCGCAGATCATCACCTATGGTACCATGGCGGCTAAGTCTTCCCTCAGGGATGTCGGTCGAGTGATGAATGTTCCGCTGGGAGAAGTGGATAGAGTTGCCAAAGCCTTCCCTCAACAATTGGGCGCCAGTCTCAAAGGTGTCCTTCAAGATGGGGATATTAACACCAAGCTTAAGGACGCTATGAACAAGGAGGATAAGGATCGCGCCTACCAGTTCAGAAAATTAGCAGAGAAAAAAGATCAAATAGGAGAGATGATCCGCTCTGCCAAGCGGCTGGAAGGATCCATCAGAAATACGGGTATCCATGCGTGCGGCGTCATCATCACACCAGATGACATCACCAATTATGTTCCTGTAAAAACCGCCAAGGATTCCGACTTGCTGGTCAGTCAGTTTGATAATAGTGTAGCTGAAGAAGCGGGCTTGCTCAAGATGGATTTTCTTGGACTGCGGACACTGACCATACTCAGGGATGCTGTAGAGTTTGTCAAAGAAAATAAAGCTGTCGAAATTGATATTGATACTCTACCGCTGGATGACCCTAAAACTTACGAGCTATTTGAAAGAGGGGACACAATAGGTATATTCCAATATGAGTCTCCAGGAATGCAAAAGCATCTCAAAAACCTAAAGCCCAACAAGTTTGAAGATCTTATTGCGATGAACGCCTTGTATCGACCAGGTCCGATGGAATATATAGATGATTTCATCAACAGAAAACATGGTAAGCAGAAGATCAGCTATGATCTTCCTGTGATGGAAGATAACCTCAAGGAAACTTACGGGATTACCGTCTATCAGGAGCAAGTGATGTTATTGTCACAAAAACTTGCCAATTTCTCCAAGGGTCAAGCCGATCAGCTGAGAAAGGCGATGGGTAAGAAGAAGAAAAAACTGATAGATGAGTTATGGCCGTTGTTTCTGGAAGGTTGTACTAACAATGGGCACCCAGAAGAAGTCGTGACTAAGATATGGAAGGATTGGGAGGCCTTTGCTTCTTATGCTTTCAATAAATCTCACTCGACTTGTTATGCTTTCATTGCTTTTCAGACGGCTTATCTTAAGGCACATTATCCTTCTGAGTTCATGTCAGCGGTACTGAATCATAATAAGTCTGATACCAGTAAGTTGAATTTTTTCTTACGAGAGTGCAAGCGCATGAAGCTGAAAGTTTTCGGGCCGGATGTCAATCAGAGTGGTATCAATTTTACAGTGAATAAGAAAGGGGAGATCAGATTTGGTGTTTCTGCTTTGAAGGGACTAGGGGTGGGCCCAGCCCAAGAGTTGATTGCAGAAAGAGAAAATGGAGAATTCACTTCATTAATAGACATGGTCAAGAGAGTTCCTTTGCGATCAATTAATAAGAAGTCTCTAGAGAGTCTAGCCTATGCGGGTGCCTTTGATGTGTTCGGGCTCTTGCGTTCTCAGTTTTTTACGCCGTCAGAAAAATTTGACACTTATATTGAGCATGCAATTAAATTTGGTGCTGCTTATCAGGGGCAGCAGGATTCCATGCAATCTTCTCTGTTCGGGGAAATGGCGGACTCTATGCTGAACGAGCCTAAGCCTCCAGAAGCGGAGCCGTGGAACAAGGCGATGAAGCTGGGTAAGGAGAAAGAGGTGTCTGGTATATTCATCAGCGGCCACCCGCTGGATGAGTACAGAATGGAACTGGAAAATTACACCAATTTTAATCTCGAAGACGCTAATCATCTCAAAGGCATCGATCTCAAGCTAGGGGGTATCATAGCCGCTGTACAACACGGGGTCTCGCAGAAAAACAACATGGGCTATGCGCGGCTGACACTCCAGGATTATACGGGCTCCTTTGAGGTGGGCTTTTATAGGGAGGATTACGAGCGGTACAAGGATATTCTGACGGCTGGGTATGTTATTTATCTCGAAGGGATATTCAAAGCCGGGTATAATTCTGATCGTTATTTCTTTAAAATAAAAGATGTGCGGCTGATGGCTTCCCTGAGTCAAGACCTCACTAGACATTTGACCTTAAGCATACCCATAGAAGTCATCAATCAGGACTTCATCAAAGAGCTGAATCAGATTTGTGAAGACCATCAGGGCAATCATAAATTAAAAGTGCGGGTGATGGATGTGGAAACAGAAATGAATATTGATTTCAAAGTAGGGGCGCATACTGTGGGTGTGGATTCAGAGTTGATAGATAAGGTGAGGAAAATGGGGCTGTCTTATAAGGTGAACTGACGGTTGCGTCTTCAGACGCAATCAATGGTCCTAAACGGACCATTGAAGTCAGAGAACTGCAAACATCAGTTGCAGCGTGGTGCAGCTTGATATAGAAAGGAAATCAATTATTATCTGAGTACTGCTTATTGTGGTTGCGTCTGATAGACGCAAACGAAGATATTAAACGGACCTTAGGAGTCAGTGAACCTGCAACATCAGTTGCAGGGTGGTGAAGGTTGATATAGAAAGGTGAATTGTTTTCATATACTGGTTGCGTTACGTTGTCTTTAGACCTAATCAATAATCTATATAAGAAACTTGTAAATGCTTTAGTTTATACTGCGGTTCACTTTTATAAAAGTCATTTTTGGATTTTTATTCATATTCAGCGCAGCGCAGTCAAAAGATCTTTGAGTTTTTGCTCAATTTCTATATGGTTGTCGACTCTAGTAACCAGGTAGACAATTTGAGCATAGACATAACAATTGTGACATGGAAGCTTCTTTATTAGTCTATATAAGCAATACACATTGTTTTCTTTCTGATCATTCGATCATCATAAACTGATAAGCTCCCTTACGCAAATTAATCCCATACTCCAGATAGGCTTTCAGGCAAACCAAAAAATTGGCCCAACCTCCAGCATTGCTGGTGAGCCATTCGAGATTAGCTTCATTGTTTTCCTTGCCATATTCTGAGACCTTAACAACTGTGCTATTGTCGGGCTGAGATCCCAGGGTAATCGTGACTGTAGTTTCTGGATCCCAGCGGAAAGATATGGACTGATTCGGTTCTAGAACTACTTCTGTAATAGGAAATCTATCGGGGAATTCTGGAAATTTCCATACCACTTCTTTTCTTGTCTCCAATCTTCCACTGCTTTCAGAAATGAAATACTGGGTCATTTTTTCTGGAGCGACGATGCCCTCGTATACTTCTGCAATGGGTTTTTGGATTTGGATGCTGGCTTTAGAGTTGAGTTTCATTGGAGTAGGATCTAGGTGATAAGTCAATATTAGGCATCATTTCTTTAAAAATTTTATCGAACATTGAACCTTAATTGAGAATATACAGTTACGATAGTAGTTTTACTATCAATAAAAGAATTAAAACTATTATATTTATCAAAAACAGTGACTGCACATAGAATGATAGTGCTTAATACATCAATAAATATCAACACTGAGATTTACCTCAAAGATCCTAGATCAACAGATCTCGGAAAGAAGATACTAAGTCGTAGCGTAGTACTTATTGATAAGCTGGGTTTGGAAAACTTTAATTTCAAGAAGCTGGCTCAGAAAATATCTTCTACAGAATCTTCTATATATCGATATTTCGAGAATAAGCATTACTTGTTTATCTATCTTATTAATTGGTATTGGGAGTGGACCTCTGCACGAATCGATATTGGGACTATGAATATGACGGACCCCAAACAGAAACTAAAGAAAGTCATCAGAGCACTTACCGAGGCATCATTCATTGATATGGATATTCCTTTCATAGATGAGGAGATTCTGCACAGAATAGTTGTTAGAGAGGGTGCTAAAGCATACCACCATAAAACTGTGGATAACGATAATGAATATGGATTTTTCTTGGCGTATAAAAATCTGTGTAAGAAGATTAGTCTCATCTTGCTGGAAATCAATAGTAAGTACAACTACCCGAAGGCACTTGCCTCCACGCTGATAGAAACAGGTAATAATAACATTTACTTTGCAAAACATTTACCCAGGCTTACTGACATTTGCCACACTAAGAATCAGGAAAAACTAAAGCAAGATATTTTCGAGATGTTATATCAAATGGTCATCTCTAATTTATTATACAAGCCGAAAATTATCTCAGATAAATAATGAGAGAATAAATTAGAATTATTAAATCACCAGATTGATTATAGTTGCTAGGATCAATCATTTAATCATGTACTATGAACTTAATTTTTAAAATAATAATTCTCAGCCTTGTATCTATTACTCTTTTCGGGCAACAATCGAATGATGCATGGCTTACCCAAGGTAATAACAATTATAGGCAAGGTGATTATAAGAGGGCATTGATGAACTATGAAAATTATATCCAAATCCAACCAGAAGACCCAGTAGGATATCTTCTGAGAGCACGCGTACACGAGGTAATGGGTAATACAGGATTGAGTCAAGTAGATCTGAATATCGCCCAAAACTTAAACCCTTTGTCGCTTATACATATAAATCCTGCACTAAGGTCTATCCATCTCGCTAGAAAATCCTACGATTATAATTTTGAAAATCTTAATAAGGCCTTTTACAAATCTCCCGCTAAATTAACAGCATACAAGTCTGTACTGGATCAAATAGACTTAGGTCACTCTCAAGATTCTTTAATTGATTTAGTTTTGAAGCATCTTAATAATAAAGATATTATACAAGCGGAAAGTATACTGGATGAAATAGAAGTCAACCCTATGAATCAGTCTATTATCCTCGATTTGAAAGGAAAAGCACTAATGAAGCAAGGTAAATATGTCAAAGCTAAAGATGTATTCATAGAAGCCATTAATCACAATCCTAGATTCGCCATAGCTTATCATAACCTCAGTATATGTTATAGCTTATTAGATCAACAGGAAGAAGCTAAAATAAATCTTATGAAGGCTATCTCCCTAAAAGATGACGTATCACTTTTCTACTTCACTCTTGCACAATTGAATGAGGGAAATAGTAATAATGAAGATGCAATTGAAAATTATGAAAAGGCTATAAGTCTTGACAGTGAATACAAAGAAGCTATGGTAAATTATAGCCAGCTGTTGAAATCACTTGGTGAATATGAAGGAGGTCTATCTTACTTAGACAAGGCTATAAATATGGTTGATGACGATGAGAGAAAGTACCTTGAGGCTAATCTGAAGTTTGTGTATGGAGAATATGATGATGCCTTGCAATTGTACAAATCTTATCTTCTAACCCACCCCGAAGATGGAGATGCACTGTATAATATAGGTCTGACTAAAATACTTTTGAGACGGTCAGTAGAAGGTTGTTCGGATATAGATCATAGTCTGACACTACAGACAGATAAGGAAAGGGAGAAATTACATAATCTATTTTGTAAAAAATAAAAAGACAAAGTAAAAGTACTTTCAATAACGAAAGCCTACATGCACGCCTAATCCTATATTTAAACGATTCAGTGTTGAGTTTCCATATAGTTCCAGCTGGTCTGCGCCTAGACGAGAAATAAGATCAGTTTCATTGATGGTTCTCTGACCGATGCTGTATTTGCCATAGATGGAAAGTGACTTGTACAATTGACGACCTAGTGTCAAGTCAAAATTGGAAATGATTTCAGTCCCATCACCACCGTAAGCGCCGAAAGTCCATTCCAATCAATTTTTACTCAGAGTATTATTACGATTATTTGTTATTGTTTCTCTACTACTAATAATAGCTGTTGTCCTTACTCCAGAACTTAAAAGTTCTAGTTTATTGGAACTGGAGAGCTTAGTCAGGTAACCTGCGTATAATCCTAAACTTAAATATTCGCTCAATGAATGATCAAACTCAATATTATGGCCCAATCCGAGATCATAACGCCTTAGATATTTACCTCTGAGATTCTCTAGGTCACAAAGTCCCTCTTCGTCGAGTATTGAATTCCACACAGTACCAGATTTAGGTATCATATTTCCTTTCATACAAATTCCGATTGCATTCCTATCGTTGACTTGCAATATTTTTTTCAGATCTAGGGAGTAAATATTCAG